>Ga0302311_10007448_pt1 | contig 11157 bp, 8 predicted proteins | sample III_Palsa_N1_3_FD_200449 | JGI IMG/M metagenome (GOLD analysis project Ga0302311, IMG submission 200449) | Peat permafrost microbial communities from Stordalen Mire near Abisko, Sweden - III_Palsa_N1_3 | ecosystem: Environmental > Terrestrial > Soil > Palsa > Peat permafrost | place: Sweden...
TACCTCGCGGTGGAATCCGGCATTCCCGAGGGGCTACAGCCCAAGGCGCTGAATGCGATCTTCGTGCCGGCCAAGGCCGATGTCGATCACGACTTCGCCCAGGCGATCGCCGCAGGCGCGACCGTCGCCAGTCCGATCCGCGACCGCGACGGCGGCCTCTATTCTGGCTATTTCGCGGATCCTGAAGGCAATGGCTGGGAAATCGTGTGGAGCCCGCACATGCCACTGGGCGCGGATGGTGGCCTTACGTTGGGCGCCGCGTGAGCGGAACGGGCCTGGACCTTTGATGTTGCGGTTCGCCGCTGACCTGCGCCGCGGTGCAACATTGCACTTGGCAATCATAAGCCGAGCTATTAGTTGTTCAGTTAAGGCCCGGCAAAGGGCCAGAAGGGATGGAAGACGTTCGTCCTTCCAGGAGACGATCGTATGTTACGCATATTCGGAATGATGACCACACTTAGCTTGGCGCTGGCGCCGATGGCGCACGCGGCTGGGCAGTCGGCGCCGCCGGCGTTGCATGCCAAGTTTGAACAGGCCGCGCAGAAGACTTGCAATGATGATCTGGATAAGGACCATTTCGACAAGTACACGACAATGGACGACTGCGTAACTGACAAGACGGTAAAGATGGAACGCGCCTACAGCAAAAATCCTGTAGCAGCCGAGGCCGCGGCGAACGCACAAATCAGTCGGGCAAAGTAACAACAGACCTGGAGGGCGCGCATGGGGCGGTTGCCCCATCGCGGGAGCGCGGCCATTGCCGGAGCGTGGCCATTGCCGGAGCGTGGATGGAAACACAGGCCGAGGATACGGATCGATCGGCCCTGGGGGTCGCCCCGATCGCCGGGACGGAGATCGAAACTATAGCTGCGCTGTCAATATTTCAGCGGCCGCCAGCGGGAATGGTGCAGGAAGAACGCCCCGGCCGCGGGCGGGTCCCCGCTGGGACAAGTCCCCAGCGGGGACCAGGGGCAAGGGCCCCTGGCCTGGCAGGTGTTACGCGTCGGTAGACTGCTGGTTACGGCGCCGAATGGCCGCACCCAGAATATCACCCAACGAAGCGCCGCTATCGGACGACCCGAACTCGGCCATCGCCTTCTTGTCTTCTTCCACTTCGCGGCCCTTGATCGTCAGCGACAGCTTGCGCGCCGCACGATCGATGGCCGTGATCTTGGCATCCACCTTCTCGCCGACCGCGAAGCGATCCGGACGCTGATCGGACTTGTCGCGCGCCAGCTCGGCGCGGCGGATGAAGCCGGTCAGGATGTCGTCCACTTTCACTTCCACGCCATTGGCCTGGATGGCGGTGACGATGCAGGTAACCACGTCGCCCTTGTGCACCTTGTTCAGGCTCTCGGCGGCGGGATCGTCCTGCAGCTGCTTGATGCCGAGCGAAATGCGCTCTTTCTCAACGTCCACATCCAGCACCTTGGCCTTCACCATGCTGCCCTTCTCGTAGGCATTGATGGCGGTTTCGCCGGCTTCGTCCCAGCTGATGTCGGACATGTGGACCATGCCGTCGATCTCGGGAGCGAGGCCAATGAACAGGCCGAACTCGGTGATGTTGCGAAGCTCGCCTTCCACCGTGCTGCCCACCGGATGCTGCTCGGCGAACTCTTCCCACGGATTGCGCTGCACCTGCTTCAGGCCCAGCGAAATACGGCGCTTGCTGCTGTCCACGTCGAGAACCAGCACATCCACTTCCTGGCTGGTGGCCACGATCTTGCCGGGATGGGCGTTCTTCTTGGTCCAGGACATTTCGGAAACATGCACCAGGCCTTCGACGCCCGGCTCGAGTTCCACGAATGCGCCGTAGTCGGTGATGTTGGTGACGCGGCCGCTGTACTTGGCGCCAGGCGGATACTTCGCCGTCACGCCATCCCACGGATCTGCCTCAAGCTGCTTCATGCCGAGGCTGATGCGCTGCGTATCGGAGTTGAAGCGGATCACCTGCACGCGCACAGCTTGCCCAATCGTGAGGGCTTCGGCCGGGTGGTTGATGCGGCGCCACGCGATGTCGGTGACGTGCAGCAGGCCATCGACGCCGCCGAGGTCCACGAACGCGCCGTAATCGGTGATGTTCTTCACCACGCCGTCCAGGATCATGCCTTCTTTCAGGCCCTGGATCAGCTCGCTGCGCTGCTCGGCGCGGGTTTCTTCCAGCACGGCGCGGCGGCTGACAACGATGTTGCCGCGGGCGCGGTCCATTTTCAGGATCTGGAAGGGCTGCGGCATGCCCATCAGCGGGCCGACGTCGCGCACGGGGCGGATATCGACCTGGCTGCCGGGCAGGAAGGCCACGGCGCCGCCGAGGTCGACCGTGAAGCCGCCTTTGACGCGGCCGTAGATGGTGCCGTTGACGCGCAGATTGGCTTCGAACGCACGCTCCAGGCTGGTCCAGGCTTCTTCCCGGCGGGCCTTTTCGCGGCTGAGAACGATGCTGCCGTCGCGGTCTTCATACCGTTCGACATACAGCTCGATCATGTCGCCGGGCTTGACGTCCGGCTTCTGGCCCGGTGGGACATCGACGATGGCGAATTCTTCGGTCAGGCGGATGACCCGGCCGGTGACGACGGAGCCGTCGAAGCCAGTGTCGGAGCCCAGGGTTTCATCGAGCAGGGTGGAGAAATCCTCACCCCCAAAATGATCGTTATGGTCGAGAACGCGAGCGGCGCTTGATGCCATGTGAGAGATGTGTTCCTGTTTGTGTGACGCTTCCGTGAAGGGAGCGAACAATGGGTCTGCGCCTGGTCCGTCTTCGCGGGCCACACGGCTTACCGCCCCCCTGTTCGATAAGCGGGGCAGCCGGGTTGAACAAAAACAGGCCCTTGGCCGCGCACGGCTGGACCTGTCAGACGGCGTTCACATAAGCCTTAACCGTTCAGAGTCAAGACAAAACGACTTTTAGCGCATCGGTTCGTCCCACTCCCAAACAGACAAAAGTTTTTTGGTTCTTTTTTCAAAAAAGAACGCCTTTCTTTTTCCTTCGCATAAGTGGGGTGAATCACCGACTCCTGGTGATCTAGGCCACCAATGCGCCGCGCTCACGGCTCTCGCCCGTATGTCATGCCGCGGCACGAGGCTTGCTGTGCTGGTGCCGCGCGCAGTGTGCGCCATACAAGGGGATTGGATAATGCGGCTCGTAAGCAGCACCGCGCAGGGCAAGTTACGCCCCGTTTTCATCGGCACCGCCGGCCTGCGGCCCGGCTGGGGTGTGCTGATTTTCATCAGCATGTTCATGGCGTTGGCGCTCGCCGCCCGGGCTGCGATGCACGGCCATATGGGCTTCCCGAAGGGCGAGATTGCTCCGCGGGTGGAACTGCTGCTGGAGGGTATTCAAGTTGCCGCGGTGCTGGCCCTGACCGCGATCATGGGCTGGATCGAGGGTAAGCCCTTTTGGGCCTATGGCCTCGCCGGGCCGCGCGCGGCCGCGCATTTTTTCTGGGGTTTGCCGGGTGGCGCGCTGTGCCTGTCCGCGTTGGTGGGTGTTCTGGCGGCCGGCGGTTACATCGCGTTCGGTGGCCTGGCGCTGCATGGGTTGCCGCGGATTTTGGGCTACGGGCTCGTCTGGCTCGCGGGGTTTACGCTGACCGGCGTAACCGAGGAGGCTTTGTTTCGCGGCTACCTGCAAACGACGCTGGCCCGCGGTATCGGATTTTGGCCGGCGGCGGTGCTGCTGTCGCTGCTGTTCGCGGTCAGTCATTTGCAAAATGGCGGTGAGACTTTGGCGGGGGTTACCCAAGTATTGGTGGCGGGGCTGGTGCTCTGCTTTCTGCTGTGGGTCAGCGGCTCGTTATGGCTCAGCATCGGCTTTCACGCCGCGTGGGATTGGGCGCAGTCCTATCTCTATGGCACGCCGGATAGCGGGATGATGATGCAGGGTCATATGTTGATCACCCATGCCGTTGGCGATGTGCGCCTCAGCGGCGGCGCCGTGGGGCCGGAGGGGAGCTGGCTAGCTTCGCCCATCATGGTTGCCGGCGCCGTGGTGCTGGTTTGGGCCATGCGGCGCGCGGGCTTTTTTTCCGACGCGGCGCCCGCTATCGCCGCGCCGCCAGCCGGGGACGGTGCGGTGCTCTGCTGAGGGGGCTCACCCGCGCCGGCTGGGGCGTTGATGTTCATGGCCACGCCTGCCATGGAGTCACGTCCCCCGCAGGAGAGCCCGCCCAATGCCCGATAGTGTTGTTATAACAGGCGTTTCCACCGGCATCGGTGCCGCTGCCGCGCGCATTGCAGCCAGCCATGGCGCCCACGTGTTTGGCAGTGTGCGGCGGCTGGAGGCGGCCGCGGCGCTGCAGGCGGAGCTGGGGGAGCGGTTCACGCCGCTGGTATTCGATGTGCGCGACGAGGCGGCGGTGGCGGCGGCCGCTTCCACCGTGCGCACGGCGCTTGGAGGCAAGCGGCTGGGCGGGCTGGTGAATAATGCGGGCGTGGCACTGGCCGGGCCGCTGGCGCTGCAACCCATCGCCGAATTTCGCGAGCAGATTGAGGTGAACCTCATGGGCCCGCTGATCGTGACACAGGCCTTTCTGCCGCTGTTGGGCACAGATCCGGGGCTTTCGGGTGCGCCGGGACGGGTTATTAATCTCAGCTCGGTCGGCGGCCGGATGGCGCCGCCTTTTCTGGGTGGGTACGCCGCCGCCAAGCATGCGCTGGAGGGGCTTTCCGAGAGTCTGCGGCGGGAGCTGATGCTGTTCGGTATCGATGTGGTGATTGTGGCGCCCGGCTCCGTCGCCACGCCGATCTGGGACAAGGCTGAGGAAACGCCGATCGAGCCGTATTTGAACAGCCCTTACGCCCCGGCGCTGCAACGCTTTCGCGCCTATTTCCTGAAAACCGGCCGTGCGGGGTATCCGCCTGAGAAAGTCGGCGCGGTGATCTGGACGGCATTGTCCGCGACGAAGCCCGCCACGCGCTACGCGGTGGTTATCAATGGTTTGGCCAATTGGACCATTCCGCGGCTGCTGCCTCGGCGCGTGGTGGATCGGATTATCGCGGGCCAGGTGGGGTTGAAGCCGGCCAAGGAAGGAAGCGCTTCTTTTTGAAAAAAGAAGCAAAAACTTTTGTCCATTGGCGCGCGCGTTGCCGCAACGCGCACGCCCTATAAGCAAAAGTTTTTTGGTTCTTTTTTTCAAAAAAGAACTGCTTGCCTTTGCCTTACCCGGCCGCCGGCGATTTGATCCATCACAAGGCCCTGGCCGGATCAGCCTGCCAAAGCTACATCCATCATCGATATGCAGGACGCCAAGAAAGCCGCCCGGGCCTGGACCCGCCAACAGACGCGCCAGGGCCGGCGGCGTGCTGCCCCCGTCGTTCTTCTGGGGGCGGCAAGCATCGCGGCCGGCATTGCGCAGGCTTGGTGCCTGGCCGCCTTGCTGGGTGCCGCACTGGCGAGTGAGACGCCTTACCCGCTCTATCTGATTGGCTTTGCCGCGTTGGCGCTGCTGCGTGCGGGCTCAGTGTTTTCGGCGGATCGCCGCGCTTTCGATGCGGGTGCCGCTGGGAGGGCCACGCTGCGGGCGGACATCATGGCGCGCCTGCTACATGCGGGTCCGGCACTGCTGCGCACCCGCCACTCGGCTGATTTGGCCAGCGCCGCGGTGGATCATGTTGAGGCGATGGACGGCCTTTATGCGCGTTGGGTGCCGGCTGCGGCGTTGGCACTGGCCGGGCCGGTTCTGGTGCTGGCGGCTGTGTTCAGCGTGGATCGTATTGGCGCGGCCATTCTGCTGGCTACGGGGTGTCTGGTGCCGTTGGGGCAGGCCGTGGCGGGTATTGGGGCCGCGGCCGCCAGCCGCAATCAGCATTTGGCGATGTCCCGCTTGCAGGCGCGGTTTTTGGACCGGATCCGCGGCATCGCGACGATCGTGCTGGCTGGCCGTGCCGCCGATGAGGCGGCGAGCCTCGCCCGGGCGGCTGACGAATTGCGCGCCCGCACCATGCGCGTGCTGCGCGTGGTGTTTCTGAGCTCGGCTATTCTGGACTGTGCGGCGGCGGCCGCCCTGGTGACGCTGGCGCTGCGCTACCGGCACGCGCTGATCGGCCATAGCGGGTCGCCGGTGCTGGCGCTGTTCGTGCTGCTGCTGGTGCCGGAGTTCTTCGCCCCGCTGCGCGCCTTTTCGGCCGCCTACCAGGACCGCATGCATGCCACGGGGGCTGCCGAGTCGCTGATGGCGCTGCCGGCCATGCCGGCGGCCGCGCCCGCTTTGGCGATTCGCACGGTGCAAGCCAGCGGCGTTACGATTGCCTTTCAGAACGTGCGCGTTACGTGGGACCCCAGCCGCGGGCCGGCGCTGGATGGGCTGAGCTTCGTGCTGCCCGCTGGTGAAATGATGGTGCTGGCGGGGCCTTCCGGGGCCGGCAAATCCACGGTGATCGAGCTGCTGCTGGGGTTTATTCGCGCCGATGAAGGCCGCGTGCTGATCAATGGCGCCAACATTGCCGACGTTGTGCCGTCCGCGCTGGCCACATTGACGGCGTGGATCGGTCAGCGGCCGACTTTGTTCGCCACCACTATTCGCGAAAACATCCGCTTCGCGCGGCCGGAGGCGACGGACGCCGAAGTGGCGGAAGCCGCCCGGCTGGCGCGGGTGACGGATTTTACGGCCGAACTGCCGGCGGGGCTGGATACGCCCATCGGCGAGGGCGGGCACGGTATTTCCGGCGGCCAGGCGCAACGTGTGGCGATTGCCCGCGCGTTCCTGAAAAACGCGCCGCTGCTGCTGCTGGATGAGCCGACTTCGCATCTGGACCCGGCGACCGAGGCGGAGGTGCTGGCCAGCCTGCGCCGGCTCGCGGTGGGGCGCACGGTGGTGATGGCAAGCCATTCGGCGGCGGCGCATTCCTTTGGTGGGCGGCGGCTGGATTTGCGCGAGGGCCGCGCCGTTTCTGCGAGGGGCGCCGCATGAAGGCGTTGCTCCGTATCCTGGCGCTGTGGCGTCCGCGTTATCCTGGGCTGTTCGCCGGCGCCGTGATCGCCATGGCGACGGCCGCCGCGGGCATGGCGTTGATGGCGCTTTCGGGTGAGGCGGTGGCGGCCGTGCTGACAGGTGCGGTGCTGACGGCGCCGCTGTGGCTGCGCATTGCCGCACCTGCTCGCGTGGTGCTGCGGTATCTGGAGCGGTTGGTGAGCCATGGCGCCACGTTCCGCGCCATTGCCGATCTGCGCGTGTGGTTCTTTCGGGGCTTCGCGGCGCGCTCCGCCGGGGGGCTGGGCTTCCGGCCGGCCGGCGACCTGCTGAGCCGGATGGTGGCGGATATCGAGGCGCTGGACGGGCTGTATTTGCGCATCCTGCTGCCGCTGGCGGTGGCGCTGTTCGTGGTGCCGGCGGCGGCGGTGCTGACCGCGCGCGAAGCCCCGTGGGCGGGGCTGGCCGTGGCGGCGTTGTTCGCGAGTGCCGCCTTTGTGCTGCCGCTGCTGGTGGCGCGTGATGCCATGCGCACCGGCGCGGGCCTGGCCGAAGCTTCGAGCGGCCTGCGTATCGCCGCATTGGATACTCTTACCGGCTTGCGCGAAGTGCGGGCTTTCGGCGCTGAAAAGCGCATGCAGGCGGCGATTGCGGCCCGCGAAACCACGTTGATCGGGCGGCAAAGGGATGCCGCAAGCCGGGTATCGCTGGCCAATGCGGCGGCAATGCTGTGCGGCCAGTTTGCGGTGGTGGCCGTGTTGGCGGCCCATGGCGCGCCGGCGGCGCTGCAAGTGGGCTGTGTGTTCGTGGTGATCGCCGGCTTCGAAGCCATCGCGGTTCTGCCGCGCGCCGGGGTTTCGGCGGGCGTGGCCGCCAGTGCGGCGCGCCGCGTGCTGGATGTGGCGGAAGGCGACGCCGCCCTGCCTGATCCCGCCCACCCCAAACCCATTCCGGCCGGCTTCGCGCTGCGCTTCGAAGGGGTGGGCTTCCGCTGGACGCCGGATGCGCCGCTGGTGTGCGACGGGCTTACCTTGGAAATTCCGGCAGGCGCGCATGTGGCACTGCTGGGCCCGTCCGGCGCCGGGAAATCCACGCTGGCGGCCCTGGCGCTGAAAGTGGTGGCCCCGCAGGCCGGCCGCGTGCTGCTCGGTGGCACCGATTTGGCGGATCTGGTCGCCGGTGACCTGCGCCACCGCATCGCCTGGCTGGGCCAGGCCACGCATATTTTTGACGACACGATCCGCGGCAACCTGCTGCTCGGCCGCCCCGATGCCACCGAGGTGCAGCTCTGGCGCGCCCTGGACGAAGCCGCCATCGGCGACTGGGTGCGCGCGCTGCCCGATCAGCTGGATACGTGGCTGGGCGAAGGTGGCGCCCGCGTATCGGGTGGCCAGGGGCGCCGCATCGCCTTGGCCCGCGCTTTGGTTTCAGCCGCCCCCGTGCTGATCCTGGACGAGCCCTGCGCTGGGTTGGACGCCGAAACCGAACGCGCCTTCTTTGCCACGCTCAATACCGCGTCAGAAGGCCGTACCGTGCTGCTGATCGCCCATCGCCTGACCGGTGCCGAGCGGCTGGACCGCATCTGGCGCCTGTCCGGGGGGCGTGCCATCGCGGCCGCGGCATGACATGATGAACACTTCTTTCAGAACAGGATTCGCCCGCATGCTCCGTCCCTTGTTCGGTGCCGCCTTGCTGATCGCGTCGATTACCGCAGGTTCTGCCGTGGCCCAGCCGGCGATGGTGGTGTTCTTTCCGCTGTGGTCCGGCGCGCTGGACGATTCGGCCAGGGACGTGATCAACCACGCCGCCGCGGCGGCCAAGCAGCAGCCGAACGCACATATTATCGTTACGGGTTACGCTGATACGCTAGGCAGCGTTGCGGCGGATCAGGATCTTTCCCAATTGCGGGCGCAACGCGTGATTGACAAGCTTACGGAGGCTGGTGTTCCGGCGGCGCAAATGCAGCTGGTGGCTAAAGGCGCGCAGCCGGAAACGGGTGTGGCGAGCCGGCGGGTGGAGATTGCGATATCCTCGCAGTAAGCAGTTCTTTTTTGAAAAAAAGAACCAAAAAACTTTTGCTACCTGGGGTGCGCGGTGGATCCAGCGCGCGCCTCAATGAGCAAAAGTTTTTGCTTCTTTTTCCAAAAAGAAGCGCTTTCTTGGCTTTGACCGTATGACCCCCGAAGAGATCCTCCACAAAACCTTTGGCTTCCCCGAATTTCGGGGGCTGCAATCGGACGCGGTGCATCACGTTACCAATGGCGGCGACGCGCTGGTGCTGATGCCGACCGGTGGCGGCAAATCCATCTGTTACCAGGTGCCGGCTTTGGCGCGCGGTGGGCTGGGGCTGGTTGTTTCACCGCTGATCGCCCTGATGGACGATCAGGTGGCCGCCTTGCGGCAACTCGGCATCAGCGCCGGCGCGCTGCATTCCGAGCTGGACCCGGACGAATCCCTGCGTGTCTCCAATCTTTTGGCTAACGGCAAGCTGGATTTGCTCTACGTCTCACCGGAACGGCTATTGTCGGCTGGTACGCTGGAGCGGCTGCGGCGCGAGAAACTGGCGCTGATCGCCATCGACGAGGCGCATTGCGTTTCCGCCTGGGGGCACGAATTCCGGCCCGAATATCGCGCCTTGCAACGCCTGGCGGAAATATTTCCGGGTGTACCGCGCGTGGCGCTGACGGCGACGGCCGATCCGCGCACGCGCGACGATATTCTCGCCTCGCTGGATATGCGTGATGCGCGGGTTTTTACGGCGAGCTTTCACCGCGACAACCTGAATATCGCCGCCTCCGCAAAATCCAGCGAAACCACGCAAATGCTGGATTTCCTGAAGCGGCACCCAGGCGAGGCCGGCATTATCTATTGCGGTAGCCGCAACAAAACCGATCGCACGGCGCTGAAGCTGAAGGAAAAGGGCCTTACCGCCATCGCCTTCCACGCGGGCCTTGCACCGATGGAAAAGCGCGTGGCGCTGACACGGTTCCGCTCCGGCGAGCCGGTGGTGGTGGTGGCCACCATCGCCTTCGGCATGGGTATCGATCGCCCGGATGTTCGTTTCGTCATGCATCTGGACATGCCGGATAGCCCCGAGGCCTACTACCAGCAAATCGGCCGCGCCGGCCGCGACGGCGATCCGGCCCATGCTTTGCTGCTGTATGGCGGCGAGGATATGGCCCGGGCGCGGCACTGGCTGGCGCAGAGCCAGGCGCCGGAAGCGCAACAAAAAATTCAGCGGCAACGGCTGGAAGCCATTATCGGCATTGCTGAGGTGACTTCGTGCCGCACGCAGGCGCTGTTGGGTTGTTTTGGCGAAAACCTGGCACAGCCTTGCGGGCATTGCGATAATTGCAAATCGCCGCGCGCGCTGTTCGATGGCACGGAGGCGGCGAAAAAAGCGCTGTCCGCGATCTACCGCACTGGGCAAATGTTTGGCGCCCGCCATGTGGTGGACGTGTTGCGCGGCGAAAAGACGGATGCCGTTTCCCGCAACCGTCATGATCAGCTGGCGCTGTTCGGCATCGGTAGCGACCGCACCGGCGATTTCTGGCGCGGCGTGCTGCGCCAATTGATCGCCCGCGGCGCATTGCGGGTGAAGGCCGGCGAATACGCGAGCCTGGAATTGGTGCAGGAAACCGCGCGGCCCATTCTGCGCGGTGAAACCACCGTCATGTTGGCCGATGAGCCGGTGGTGCCCGGCAAAATGCCGTCCGCGAAACGCGCATCTTCGGCGATATCGGTATCTTCGGCGCCCCGCACTGCGGAATCGGAAACATTGTTCGACGCGCTGCGTACCTGGCGCATGGAAATCGCCAAGGCTCAGGCCGTACCGCCTTATGTGATATTCCATGACACGGTGCTGCGCGATATCGCGGCGGTGCAGCCTGTTTCCCGGGCTGAGTTGGCGGAGATTAAGGGCGTGGGCGTTTCCAAGTTGGACCGTTATGCCGAGGTGGTGCTGCAATTGGTGCAGCGGCATCGGGCAGCTCACTAAGAGATAAGAACGCGCTTTCTTTTTTGGAAAAAAGAAACAAAAAACTTTTGTTTGTTGGGCTTCGGGGGTTGGGCGCCGGTAATTATCTTCCCTTTGACTGGAGACCACTATGCAGATCGAAACCCACCAGCCGACCTTCTATTTACCTCATGGAGGTGGCCCGTGCTTCTTTATGGAAGACCCGGCGGGCGTGTGGACAGAAATGCAGGCATTCCTGGAGACGATCCCAACCCGGCTGCCGGAGCGCCCGAA
>Ga0302311_10007450_pt1 | contig 11154 bp, 9 predicted proteins | sample III_Palsa_N1_3_FD_200449 | JGI IMG/M metagenome (GOLD analysis project Ga0302311, IMG submission 200449) | Peat permafrost microbial communities from Stordalen Mire near Abisko, Sweden - III_Palsa_N1_3 | ecosystem: Environmental > Terrestrial > Soil > Palsa > Peat permafrost | place: Sweden...
GTGTGTGGCCGATCTATGACGGGTCTATCACGGGTCTACGACTCACCTACGGCCCAAGAATGCCCGCGCCGCTTGGCGACCGATGGCGGGTATGCCGCCATCGGAATAGAGTGAGCGCAGGCAAGAGGCTTAAATCGACCCTTCAATTCCCGATTTCCCTACCCGAATGCGCTGCCCTTGCTGATAAGGCGGCGGATTTTTGTAGTTGAAATAACGGGTGTGTCCATCGTCGGTACGTACCCGTATCTGGTATTCGGCATCGCTGCGCAGGTGTTTTTCCACCGTATTGCCGGCGAAGCCGCCACCCACCGCGCCCAGCACGGTCATGGCCGCGCGGCCGCCGCCGGCGCCGAACTGATTGCCGACCAAACCGCCCGCCAATGCACCTCCCACGGCGCCCAGGCCGGTGCCTTGGCCTTCATGCTGGATTTCCTGGATCGAGACAATGGTGCCGCAACCGCGGCAACTTGCAGCCGGCGCAGGTGCATTCGCATAGCCGTTGTTGGCTGGTGCTTGCGCTGGGTTGGGCGCATATTGGCTGGAGTTGGCCGGCGCGGACTGTGCGACCGGCGGCTGGCTTGATTGCGCGCCGGGTTGCTCGGTCTGCTGCTGCGTTTGCGGTGCCGCCGACGCTGTGTTAGCGACGGGTGCCGGCGCTGCCGAGTCGGTTGCGCCCGGATTGGACACCAGTTGTGCCGACTGGCTCTGCCCGGTCTGTGAATTCGAGCTCGATGCCAGCGGTAGCAAACCGGTGACGGCCGCGACCGCGGTCAGGCTGGCGATAATGATCGCGACCGCGGCGACGGCCACCAGCGGGTGCAGGCGGTTGGGCGAGCGGGCGCCGGGGGGAGTAGGTGTAGCCATGATGATCCTTTGAATCCTGAGGTACTTAATGACCAAGTAAGACGGCGTAACACAGCACTTAGTTTCGGCGAAATCGGTGCCGTACACCGTTTCAATTTGTAACCCGAGGATGCCCAGGTCTTTTACCCGGCAGGTTTTCCACCTTTTTTCCCCGCTTAGTCTTCGCGACGCAGATGAGGGAACAGGATCACGTCGCGGATCGCCGGACTGTCGGTCAGCAACATCACCAAACGGTCGATGCCGATGCCACAACCGCCCGTCGGCGGCATGCCGTGTTCCAGGGCACGGATGTAGTCGGCGTCGTAATACATGGCTTCTTCGTCGCCGGCATCTTTTTGGTCGACTTGTTTGCGAAAGCGCGCCGCCTGATCCTCGGCATCATTCAACTCCGAGAAACCGTTGGCGATTTCGCGGCCGGTCATAAACAATTCGAAGCGTTCGGTGATGCCCGGCTGGGTGTCCGAGGCACGGGCCAGCGGCGATACTTCGACGGGATAGTCGATGATGTAGGTCGGTTCCCACAATTGCGCTTCGGCGGTTTCCTCGAACAAGGCCAGTTGCAGTGCGCCGGTTCCCGCATTGAGGAAGGCCGGCGCCGAGGTATCGACGCCGAAACCCTTTAATGCCTGGCGCAAGAAGGTCGCGTCGAGCAATTGCTCGGCGGTATATTGCGGCGCGTATTTCTGGATCGCTTGCGCGATGGTCAGGCGATGGAACGGTTGACTCAGGTCGAGGGCGCGGCCTTGGTACTCGATGGTCGCGGTGCCGCGTGCGTCGATGGCGGCCTGGCGTATCAATTTTTCGACGAAATCCATCAGCCAGACGTAATCGGTATACGCGGCGTAAAACTCCATCATGGTGAATTCTGGATTGTGCCGCGGCGAGACGCCTTCGTTGCGGAAATTGCGATTGATTTCGAAGACGCGCTCAAAGCCGCCGACGACCAGCCGCTTCAGGTACAACTCGGGCGCGATACGCAGGAACATCTGCATATCCAGCGCATTGTGATGGGTCTTGAACGGCTTGGCCGCGGCGCCGCCGGGAATCGCGTGCAGCATCGGCGTTTCGACTTCCATAAAGCTGGCGTCTTCCATATAGCGGCGAATCGATGAAACCGCTTTGGTGCGTGCGACAAAGGTGGCGCGGGTTTCAGCACTGACAATCAGGTCGACATAACGCTGGCGATAGCGTGTTTCCTGGTCCGACAAGCCGTGGAATTTGTCCGGCAGGGGGCGCAGCGATTTGGTCAACAGGCGCAAGCCGGTGCAACGTACCGACAGTTCGCCTTTATTGGTGCGAAATAGCACGCCGGTAGTGGCGACGATATCGCCCATATCCCATTTCTTGAAGGCGTCATAGACCTCGGCGCCGACATCGGCCGCCGTGATAAAGAATTGAATTTGCCCGCTGCCGTCCTGCACCGTGGCAAAACTGGCTTTGCCCATCACCCGCTTGAGCATCATGCGTCCGGCCACCGCGACTTGAGGCGCCAGCGCCTCGAGCTGTTCCTTGTCGGTTTCCGCGTATTGCTTTTGCAGGTCGGCCGCATGATGGGTCGGGCGAAAATCGTTGGGAAAGGCCGGCCCGAGTTCGCGCAAGGCTTTCAGCTTCTCGCGTCGCTCGGCGATGATTTGATTGGTATCGACGGCGGGCTCAGTAGCGGCTGCTGCTTGAGATTGGGCTTCGGCGTTATGGTCGGTCATGGTCTTGGGTCGTGTGTGTGCAGCTTGGATTGCGGCGTTCGCTGAAGCTCTCTGACAGGGCATCGAAGAGACCCGCGGGCACGTCATCCGGAGATTCGGATACAGCGCGCGGGGCGCTCGTTTTCGAGTCGGCCCCGCTTGTTGCATGCTTGTTACGTTGATACGGCGGTTTTAGCCGCCTTGCTTCAGATCCCTTGCTTCAGGCTGGCGCTGATGAAATCGTCCAGGTCGCCGTCCAGCACCGAACGTGTGTTGCTGATTTCAACGTTGGTGCGCAAGTCCTTGATCCGGCTCTGGTCCAGCACATAGGAGCGGATCTGGTGGCCCCAGCCCACATCGCTCTTGCTGGACTCCAGCTTATCCGCCTCGGCCTGACGTTTGCGCATTTCGAACTCATACAGGCGCGACTTCAGCATGGCCATCGCCTCGGCACGGTTACGGTGCTGCGAGCGATCGTTTTGGCACTGCACCACAATCCCGGTGGGCGCATGCGTCAAACGCACCGCCGAGTCGGTCTTGTTGATGTGCTGACCGCCCGCGCCCGAGGCACGGAAGGTGTCGACACGAATATCGGCCGGATTGATATCGACTTCAAACGAGTCGTCGATCTCGGGGGAGACAAACACCGACGAGAACGAAGTGTGGCGGCCGCCTGAGGAATCGAACGGCGACTTGCGCACCAGCCGGTGGATGCCGGTTTCGGTGCGCAGGAAGCCATAGGCATATTCGCCTTCGACCTTGATCGAGGCACTTTTGATTCCGGCGACATCGCCTGCCGACTCTTCGAGAATTTCCGTTTTAAAGCCTTTGCGTTCGCAATAACGTAAATACTGGCGCAACAGCATCGAGGCCCAGTCGCACGCTTCGGTACCGCCCGCGCCGGACTGGATATCGATAAAACAATTGTTCGGATCGGCCGGGTGACTGAACATCCGGCGAAATTCCATCTCGTCGACGCGCTTGGCTAATTCGGCGGCGTCGGCTTCGCACGCCAGCAAGGTGTCTTCGTCGGCTTCTTCGCGGCCCAGTTCGTAGAGATCTTGGGTGTCGCGCAAATCTTCGTCGAGTTTGGTCAGTGAGACCACCACGCCGTCCAGCAATTTCTTTTCACGGCCCAAACCTTGAGCACGTTTGGAATCGTTCCACACCAGCGGGTCTTCGAGTTCCTTATTGACTTCGATCAGGCGAGATTTCTTCGCATCGTAGTCAAAGATACCCCCGTAGTTCGCCTGCGCGCGTGCGCAGGTCGGCCAGCGTGGTACCGATCGCGTTGAGTTGTTCTGCTTCCATGTCGATCGACCCTATTCGTAATTTGGTAATTTGATTAATTCGGAAAGCGTGAATTATAGCCGATCAGCCCCAGGCCAGGCAGGCCCGTCGGCGTATGCGTCACAGAATTTCGCCGGGCCCCGCGTTGCCGCTTGGATGGGGCCGGAAGACGTGGCGCACGGTTCCCGTTTGAATTGTCGGCGGAGCCCTAAGTTTGGGCTCCGGTAGTGATGGTCCCGCGCACTCGAAGCCGATTGTTCGCATGCATCGAGTCCGATTTTCGCTCAAGCACGTGGGGTAATTATGGGGTGGCCGGATGATAATATTTATATAAATCAGCGTTCGCGATAAACGGATTTCATTTCATCGGGATGCCTCCCCAGGGCGGCATCGACACGCAGGGTGACGTTTGAAATTGGGTTGCCCGGAGCATTTATAGGGGATTGAAAATGATCGATCATATCGGTATTGCTGTGAGCAACTATGAGTGTTCAAAGCAATTTTATATCAAGGCATTAAAACCAATTGGTTATGAATTATTAATGGAAGTGGAGGGATTTTCTGGGTTTGGCTCAAAAGACGCGAATGGTGCAATTGCAACCTTTTGGTTGCACGAAGAAAAAGAAAAAATAATGAAGGGGATGCATATTGCGTTTTCCGCCGCTGACAGGAAAATGGTTGATGAATTTTATCGTGCTGCCATCAATGAAAATGCTTTAGATAATGGGAAGCCGGGTATTCGCGAAATCTATCACCCGAATTACTATGCGGCATATGTGCTCGATCCTGATGGATACAACATCGAAGCAGTTTGTCATCGGCCTTAGCGTACTTTAATTTCTCATTTTTTCGTCAGACGTTCCCATTTATGTGGTCCGTCGTATCGGCAAACGCCTCAAGGCATGGAATAAATCCATTTACTACGTGGTGAAATGGACCTTGTTCGGCGGGATTGCGTTTGCCGTGTTTTGGGGTTAACCCAATGCGTGCTCGATGATCAACTGCACCCGGGCGGCGCCGTTCCAGGTGTCGCTCGTCAGCCGGTAGGCAAAAAAAGCACGCGGCGGCAAGGGGTCGGTATGGTTGAACCAGATCGCCTGAAACCGCTCGCGGCCGCGCATCAATTGCAATTTCAGGTGTTTGTCTTTGACCAGCGATTGGCTGGCGATATCAAATTCCCCGGAAAAGACCGGTGCCGGAAAACCTTGACCCCAGACCGCGCGGTCCATCAGTTCGACAAATTGCGGCGTGAAATAAGCATCTTCCAGTTCGCCGTCGGTTTCGATGATGCGCGCCAGCGAGTCGGGTCCGAGCAAAGTCTGGCCGACGCTCTCGAAGGCCTGGGTGAACAGGGCGACGTCGCAGCCCTTGATGGTAAGGCCGGCGGCCATGGCGTGACCGCCGAATTTCAGCAGTAGTCCCGGGTGTTGCTTGGACACCAGGTCGAGGGCGTCGCGCAAGTGAAAACCTGGAATCGAACGGCCGGAACCCTTGACGATCTCGCCTGTTTCATCGGCCGGGGCCAAGGTGAAAGCCGGACGGAAAAACTTCTCCTTCAAGCGCGAGGCCACAATGCCGATCACCCCCTGATGCCAGCCGGGATTAAACAAGGTAATAGTCGCGCCGCCGGCTGGGTCGATCTCGGCCAGACTGGCCAAGGCTTCCTGTTGCATCCCGGCCTCGATTTCACGGCGTTCCCGATTCATGGTGTCAAGCTGCTGGGCCAAGGCCCAGGCGCGGCCAGGGTCATCGGTGGTGAGGCATTCGATGCCCAGGGACATATCGGCCAGGCGGCCGGCCGCGTTCAAGCGCGGTCCCAGGGCAAAACCCAGGTCGAAGCCCGAAGCGCTGCGCGCGTCGCGGGCAGCGGCGCGAAACAAGGCGGCGATGCCGGCTTGCATGCGCCCCGAACGAATTCGGTTGAGGCCTTGAGCAACCAGCACGCGATTGTTCGCATCCAGCTTGACCACGTCGGCCACGGTACCGAGTGCAACCAGGTCGAGCAGGCCGTCCAGGCGCGGTTCCGGCGTTTCGGCAAATGCCCCGCGTGCGCGTAATTCGGCGCGCAGGGCGAGCAGCACGTAAAACATCACGCCCACCCCGGCCAGGTTTTTGCTCGGGAACGGGCAGCCGGGCTGGTTCGGGTTGACGATGGCGTCGGCTTGCGGCAGCGTCTCGCCGGGCAAATGGTGGTCGGTCACCAGCACCGCAATGCCGAGAGCATTGGCGGCGGCCACACCTTCGACGCTGGCAATGCCGTTATCCACGGTAATCAGCAGGTCGGGCTCGCGCGTGTGCGCCAGGGCGACGATCTCCGGGGTCAGGCCATAACCGTATTCAAAGCGGTTGGGCACCAGGTAATCCACTTGCGCGCCGAACATGCGCAGGCCGCGTACCGCGACCGCGCAGGCGGTGGCGCCGTCGCAGTCGTAGTCGGCCACCACCAGCATCCGGCTTTCCGCTTCCAGCGCGTCGGCCAGCAGCAGCGCGGCTTCCTCGATGCCTTTGAGCATGGTCGGCGGCAGCAAGCGGGCCAGGGTGGTTTCGATTTCGTCGGTGTGGCGCACGCCGCGCGCCGCGTAAAGACGCGCCATGACGGGGTGTAAGCCCTGGGCCATCAGCGCTTCGGTATCGACGGGTGCGGTCTTGCGGGTCTTGATTTCAGTCATTCGGAGAGGATCGAGGCAAAGGTGCGGCGGCGCCAGAATTTACGCAAGTCCGCGCGCGTGGTGTCAAGTGTCGCAAAACTGGTTTCGCCGCACAGTGTCAATGTCACCGCATCCAGCGTGCCCTGCGCAAGCGCCGCCAGCGCCGGTGCCAGCCAGTCGCGCTCCAGCGCGCTCAGCGCCTCGCGCCAGGCGTACCAGTCTTGATGTAAAAACGGCATGGTCAGGCTATCGAATTGCAGCAGGGCGGTAGCGCGAGCGGTCCCGGTATTGGGCGGCTCGCAATCGGTTTGCAATGCGGCAGCCAAGTTGGGCGGCAACGCCGCACCGCCTGCCTGGCTTGCCAGCGCCAGCCCGCGCGCCGCCGGGGCATTGCTGAATACTTGCGCAAAGGGGCGTTTGAGCGGCGCCAGCGCGCCCTGGCTATGGAGCCAGATCGAATTGGCGCTGAGCTGTCCGCGTTGTTCGCGGGCTTCGTTGACCGGATGTTCGAACCAGGCCATCTGCACTTCATTTTGCAGTTTCATCCAGAACGGCGAGCGGCGCGAGCCGTTGCCGGTGGGGTTGTCGGTGGTCTGCGGCAGCCAGATTTCGACGCTGCGGCCGCTGGCGCGCAGCGGCGAGGCGCTGACCAAACCGCCCATCGCCGCGCCGCTGATATACCAGCGCAAGGGGTTGGGCGCGGCCAAGGTCAGGCCCAGTTCTTCCACTAGCGGCCGGGCTTCAGCGAGCAGGCGGGCGGCTTCATCGGGTTGCAGCGCCAGGGCATCGGGGTCGATCAGCACCAGATGATCGCGCGCGATCTGAATGTGCACCGGCTCGATACAGGCCCAGGTGGCGGTGCCCGGCGTGCCGCCGTCAGCCAGCAGCATGTGCGCGGCCAGCGGTGCTTCGTCGGCACCGGCGGGGGCGGCTGAGCTGTCTGCCAAGCCGAATTCCCGCGCCAGCCAGCGTTCGTGCGGCAGGGTGCGCTGGAAATCTTCGCCGGCCTCGCGTTCGACCAGGCTGGCGCGTTGCAGCAACTTTTCCAGCGCGATTAGCTCCAAGTCCCGTAGCAGTACAGAAGCATTGGCGCTCGCAGGAATCGCGAAGGGGATCAGCAGGTGGAGTCGTTTGGCGTGCATAGTGGGTCGCATTGTATGGCAAACTTCGCGTGGAGCCGATAACGAGTCGATAAGTAGCGGATAAGTACGGCGTCGCATGAATGCGGTAGTACCGCGACAAGATTTGCGAGAGACCTTGATTTCACTGGGTTTTTCGCCAAAAAGCGCAATCAGGCCGCGCCCTGGGCACGGCCATATAGTTAAAAAAAGGATACGCTTGAAACTCCCGTATGAGTGGCAGATAGGCTGGCGCTACACGCGCGCCGGCAAACGAAGCTCGGGCAACGGCTTCATTTCGTTTATTTCCTTGATCTCGATGGCGGGCATTGCCCTGGGCGTCGCGGCGCTGATTGTGGTGTTATCCGTGATGAACGGTTTTCAGCGCGATGTGCGCGACCGCATGCTGTCGGTGCTGGCCCACGTGGAAATTTTTTCGCCCCAGGGCGCGCTGCCCAACTGGCAGCAAACCGCCAAAGAGGCGCTGCTCAACCCGCAGGTGCTGGCGGCCGCGCCTTATGTCGAAGCGCAGGCTCTGCTGACGCGCAACGACGCCGTCAGCGGCGTGCTGCTGCGCGGCGTCGAGCCGGCGTTGGAGTCGCACGTGTCGGATATTGCCGCCGATATGAAATCGGGCCAACTGGCTGACTTGAAACCCGGCGAGTTCGGTATTGTGCTGGGCGGCGACCTGGCGGCCAACCTCGGCGTGACCACGGGCGACAAAATCACCCTGGTGGCGCCGCAAGGCACCATTACCCCGGCTGGTATGCTGCCGCGCTTGAAGCAATTCACCGTCACCGGCGTGTTTGAGTCGGGACATTATGAATACGATAGCTCGCTCGCCTTGATCGACATGACCGACGCGGAAGCCTTGTTTCGCATGAGTGCGCCCACGGGGGTGCGGTTGCGCCTGAAAGACATGCAACTGGCGCCGCAAGTGGCGAAGGAGCTGTCGCATACGCTCAGCGGCGATCTTTATATCCGCGACTGGACCCAGCAAAACAAAACCTGGTTTTCGGCGGTGCAGATCGAAAAACGCATGATGTTTATCATCTTGGCGCTGATTATTGCCGTGGCGGCATTTAACCTGGTTTCATCGCTGGTGATGACGGTCACCGATAAACAGGCCGATATCGCCATTTTGCGCACGCTGGGCGCGCAACCGGGCTCGATCATGAAAATTTTTGTGATCCAGGGGGTGACCATCGGTTTATTCGGCACCTTGCTGGGGGTGGCGCTGGGTTCGCTGATCGCCGCCGAAATTCCAGTGGTGGTGCCGATGATCGAGCATCTGCTCGGCATCCAGTTTTTGCCGCCCAGTGTTTATTTCATCAATGAATTGCCATCCGATCTTGAGGCTGGCGATGTGTTACGGATCGGTCTCATGGCCTTCGTTTTATCCTCGCTCGCCACCCTGTATCCAAGCTGGCGCGCGGCAAAAGTCCGCCCGGCGGAGGCGCTGCGTTATGAGTAATTTAATGCGGAATAAGCCAGAGCGCGAAGTGGTATTGCATGCCTCGGGCGTGACCAAAACCTTTACCCAGGGACGCAGCACGCTGGACGTGCTGCGTGGGGCGCAACTGTCGGTCTATCGGGGCGAAAAGCTGGCGATTGTCGGGGCCTCGGGTTCGGGTAAAAGTACTTTGCTGCATGTGCTGGGCGGGCTTGACGAACCGAGTGCGGGCAGCGTGGTGCTGCTGGGTAAGCCCTTCACCGCCCTGGCCGAACGCGAACGTAACGAATTGCGCAATCGGGCCTTGGGTTTTGTGTATCAGTTTCATCATTTGCTGCCTGAGTTCACCGCGCTCGATAACGTCGCGATGCCGCTGCGTATCCGCCGCATGACCACCGAGGCAGCCCGGGCCACCGCCGGGGCCATGCTCGAACGCGTCGGGATGTCGGCGCGGGCGCAACATCGCCCGTCCGAACTGTCGGGCGGCGAACGGCAGCGGGTCGCGGTGGCACGGGCACTGGTGACCGAACCGGCGTGTGTGCTGGCCGATGAGCCGACCGGCAATCTCGATTCAGCGACGGCCGCAACCGTGTTCAAGCTGATGCTGGAACTGAGCGAGACCATGAATACCAGTTTTGTGATCGTCACCCATGACACCGCGTTGGCCGCCCGCTGCGACCGCGTGGTCAGACTGGCCGATGGGCAATTGACCGAAGAGCTTCAGGTAGTGGACTGAGCTTGTAAGGTGAGGTTGTGAACTGAAGTGGTGAGCCGAGATGCCGTGGATCGATACGCACTGCCATTTTGACGCTTCCGAGTTCGATGCGGACCGCGATCAATTGGCGCTGTCGGCGATGGAGCTTGGAGTGTCGCGTATCGTGATACCCGGTGTTGAAGCCGCCAACTTCGACCGGGTGCGCGCTCTGGCGCGGCGGATTCCCGGCGGCGCTTACGCGTTGGGCATCCATCCGCTGTACACGCCGCGCGCGACCGAAGCGGATTTGCTCAGTTTGCGCACGCAGGTCGAGGCGGCGCTGGCCGATCCGCGGTTTATCGGTATCGGCGAAATCGGTCTCGATTACTTTGTTGAGCTCGACGAAGCGCGCCAGCAACATTTTTTTGTCGAACAGCTGCGTATCGCGCGGGACTTTGACCTGCCGGCTATCTGCCATGTGCGCAAATCCCAGGATCAAGTATTGAAAGGGCTGCGCCGGATGGGCGTGAACCTGGGTATCGCCCATGCGTTTAACGGTAGTTTTCAGCAAGCCGAAGCGTTTATCAAACAAGGTTTCCGTTTGGGCTTTGGCGGTAACCTGACCTTCGATCGCGCCCGGCAAATTCGCCGTCTGGCGCAGCAATTGCCGCTCGAAGCCATTGTGGTCGAGACCGATGCGCCCGATATCGCACCCTCCTGGCTTTATCGGCAGCGCAACGATCCGACGCAACTGGTCGGGATCGGCGAGGCGCTTGCCGCATTACGCGAGCAAAGCGCCGAACACATTGCTCTATGCACTACGGCCAATGCGCATCTCGCGCTGCCTCGGCTGCATCTTTCCCCGGCATAATTCCAGCAACGATTGAGTGTCCTGTTGCGGCACTTGTTTGATGAATGAAATTGTCCATTTGGCCGTTGCCGCAAAGCCAAATGGGGCGATTTGATCTCGAACGGATTGGCGCGACAGGATACTTGCTTTGAATCGGATTCGTGCCGCTTGCACCGGCCGCGTGAGCGGGCTTGCCTGCCGCTTGCGGAGTCGTCTGCCGTTTGGCGCTAGCCGCCAGCGGTTTGACGTTTTAGCGAACGGTGCGGGGGAGGCAGGCGATGGTGAAGCGGGTGCTCTTTGCTTTTGCTTTGGGCGCATGGTGTTTGCAGCAGTGTGCGAACTTGCCTGCGCTGACCCTATGCGCCGGACTGGCGATGCCGGCAGTGCTGAGTGTGGCCGGTTTGGCGCTAGCCTGCCGCTGGACCGGGGCGCACGGATATGGGCCGTGGCCGCGCTTGCTGCTGCCGTGCGCCATCCTGGCTCTGGCGTTGAGCGCCGGCTTCGGCTGGTCTGCCTGGCGCGCCGAACGGCGTTTACAACTTGGCTTGCCGCACA
>Ga0302311_10007459_pt1 | contig 11146 bp, 12 predicted proteins | sample III_Palsa_N1_3_FD_200449 | JGI IMG/M metagenome (GOLD analysis project Ga0302311, IMG submission 200449) | Peat permafrost microbial communities from Stordalen Mire near Abisko, Sweden - III_Palsa_N1_3 | ecosystem: Environmental > Terrestrial > Soil > Palsa > Peat permafrost | place: Sweden...
CGCGACCTGCGTCGCGCCTTGCTGCACTGCGTCGACCTCGTAATTGCCGGTGGCACCCACGGCGACGGCCTGGCAGACGGCCAGGCCCTGCAAGGAGCCGGAGACCTGTCCGCCGCTCACGGTCAGGTCCGTTGCGAGCGGCAGGCCGCCCTGCGCCGCGTCGGGCACGGCCAGCGCGGTCTCGGTGCGGCTCTTCGTCACGACCGAGTTCGCCAGCGGCGTCGCTGCATCGTTGTCCACGGGCAGCAGGCGCATCTGGCGGTACGTGCCGGCGGGTAGCGTTGCCAGGTCGATCGGCAACGGGGCGCCGGAGGCGAGTGCGACCAGATCCACGCGCACGGGCGACGCCAGCGCGACATCGACCCAACCGCTGCTGTTCGCATTCGCCGCGCCGTTCTGGTTCACGCGCACGCTTGCGACGGTCACGTTAACGCTCTGCAGGCCACAGGCTTGCACCGAGGCGACGGACATCACGCCGCTGCCGCCGATGCCGCCGATCCCCTGCGCGACGACGCCACTGCCACCGATGCCGCCCACGCCCTGCGACGTCGCGCCGCTGCCGCCAATGCCACCGATGCCCTGCGACGTCACGCCACTGCCGCCGATGCCACCCACGCCCTGCGACGTCACACCGCTGCCGCCAATGCCGCCGATGCCCTGGGCGACGACACCACTGCCGCCGATGCCGCCCACGCCCTGCGACGTCACGCCACTGCCGCCAATGCCGCCGATGCCCTGCGCGGCGACGCCGCTGCCGCCGATGCCACCCACGCCCTGCGACGTCACGCCGCTGCCGCCAATGCCGCCGATGCCCTGCGACGTGACGCCGCTGCCGCCGATGCCGCCCACCGACTGCGGCTGGGCGCTCGTCTCGCTGTCGGAGGCGTCGCCGCCGCCGCAGGCGGTGAGCAGCGAGAGCGTCGCCAGGGCGACGGCCGACAAAAAGGTTTTGCAGGTCATGTCGTGCTTTCCTGAGCGTCGCTCATCTGTTCGAAGTAGTGGATGCCGACCCCGACGCGTGCCGTATCGCCCGCAGGCAAGCCGGATTCGGGGAGGTGCTCGATGTCGTGCTCGGTCAGCCAGGCGTCCAGGCCTTCGAGCAGCTTCTGCGACTGCCGGGCGCTCATCTCGCGGAAGGCCGGCAGCGCGTCGATGGGAATGCCCACGTGCATCACCTTGCGCTGGTAGCGCGCGTCGGTGGCTCCGTGTTCGATGTTGTGGGTGATGGTCTCGATCAGCTCGCCGACGTCGGTACCCAGGATGCCCAGCTTCTGCACCATGCTTTCGTGCGGCACGAAGGCGCGCTGGCGCAGCCCCACCCGGCCGTCGACCAGCATCTGCACGGCGCCCACGCGCTGCAGTTCGTCGAGCACGGCGCGCACCGGCACGTCGCCGCCATGGCAGCGCACCAGTTCGGCAAAGCCGTCGGCGCCATCCATGGGCAGCGGTTGCGGCGCGCCGTCCGCTGCCGCGAAACGCGGCTCGCGCACCCAGGCGGTGAGCACGCGGGCGGCGCGGTTGTAGTGCATGGTGGAGACGTCGGCCCGCGATGACGGCTCCGCCAGCAGCAGGTTGACGTCCTTGCGCGTCAGGCCGGTGAGGATGGCCGCGCGCGAGATCGACGGCTTCTTGCCCGGCAGCGCGAAGTCTTCCATCGCCGTCTCGACATAGACACGCTTGGCGATGGACTCGAACGCGGCATAGGGAAACGAATGCTTCAGGAGCATGCGCACGAGCGGGCGAAGGAGCTTCGCGAGCGCCAGTCCAATCGCCGATATCAGCACCGAGTCTTCAAGCATTTGGGAAATATATCCCAAATTGACGTTCTCAGCACAATCTGAAACAAGTACCCGACTGGGGACGGTCGAGTTCGATTTGTAGGAATTTGCCTTACAACGGATCTGGCGCCAGCCCGACTCAAGTCGCGGAAGTGGGCTTATGTTCCCACCCAGTTCCCGGCTTTAAAGTCCATCTCACGTTGACACCGTTTCGTCCCCCACCAGACTCAAGGAAAAGCATCATGGAAACCAATCAAATCCTCGCCGAGATCCGCGAAGCCAACCTGTCTTACATGATGCTGGCCCAAAGCCTGATCCGCTCGGATCGCGACCAGGCGCTGTTCCGCCTGGGCATCTCGGAAGAAACCGCCAACATGATCACGGCGCTGACGCCAGCCCAGATGATGAAGATCTCGTCGGGCAACACGCTGCTGTGCCGCTTCCGCATGGACGACGACCTGGTCTGGACGCTGATCACCAGCCACGGCAAGACCGCCGCGAACGAGACTGTCTCGCGCCTGCACGCCTCCATCCTGATGGCCGGCCGCCACCAGGAAGCCGCGTAAGTCTTCCGACAGCCCGCGTCACCACGAACAATCAAACCAGGCAAGAGAGACCACCATGCGCGTCAAGAGCATCCTTACCGAAGCCCGTCAGATCGAGCGTGCCGTCACGCTGATCAAGCTCGGCGCGCGCCTGCAGGTGCTGGAGTCGGAGACCGACCTCTCGTACGAGCGCCTGCTGCGCCTGTACAAGGAAGTGTCGGGCCGCAGCCCGTCCAAGGGCCAGCTGCCGTTCTCGACCGACTGGTTCATGACCTGGCAGCCCAACATCCACGCCAGCCTCTTTCTCAACATCCACGAGTACCTGAACAAGGCCGCGGCGATGGAAGAGATCGACACGGTCATCAAGGCCTACCAGCTCTACCTGGAGCAGACCGAAGCGCAAGGCCTGGAGCCGCTGCTGTCGGTCACCCGCGCCTGGCGCCTGGTGAAGTTCGTGGACAACGGCATGCTGACCCTGACCAAGTGCACGAAGTGCAGCGGCAACTTCGTCACGCATCCGCACGAGATGGCGCGTCATTTCGTCTGCGGCCTGTGCAACCCGCCGGCCCGCGCCGGCAAGGGCAAGGCGGCTGGCGCCCTGTCTCTCGTGCACTGAATTGCTGTCGCGCACCACGGATGAGCTCGATGCCCGCGTCAACGTGCGGAAGTCGAACGCAATGGGGCCCGGTGGACCCGACATCCTGTGAACCCGGTCGCGATTCTTTACAGATCCGGGCTTGATTGGTGGAACAAACCACCCGATATCAGGTCTGACATTCACTGTTTTTCTTGTTTGTCTCCTCCTAGCACAACCCCTGTGCTTTCCAAGGCGATCCCTTCAACCGGATCGCCTTTTTCTTTGTGCCCATCCGTCTGGATGCTGCGCTGCAAGACGAAGAACGGCCGGGTTTGCCGGTCTTTTCCAACGGGTGCCCCCAGGCCTGCGCCCGGACACTCGGAGCATGGCTCATGCTCCCCCACTCCACCCTCCGCTGACCACGCACCTGCCACTGCTGCGCTGGCCGTTACCGGCGCTGCTGGCATGGGCCGCGGGCTGGATCGCGATGACGGTGCTGGCGCGAACGGCCGCGCTGCCGGCGGGGCTCGCCGTCGCCACCGGGCTGCTGGTCGCCGCCACGCCCGCGTTGTTCGCCGCCACGTTCTGGCGCCGCGTGATCGTCGCCGCCGGGTTTCCGCTGTCGCTGCTGGTCAGCGGCGTCGGCGCCCTCCTGCCGGCCTGGGCCTGGCTGCTGCCGCTGGCAGCGCTGGCGCTCGCCTATCCGGTCACCGCCTGGCGCGACGCGCCGGTGTTTCCGACCCCGCGCGACGCGCTCGCCGGGATCGACCGCCACATCGAACTCGCCTGGCCCGCCAACATCCATGACGCCGGCTGCGGCCTGGGCCACGGCCTGCGCGCGCTGCGCGCCGTCTGGCCGCAGGCGCAGATCTCGGGCGTCGAATGGAGCTGGCCGCTGACCCTGGCCACGAAGTTGCGTTGTCCGTGGGCGCGTGTCGCGCGCGGGGACATGTGGCGCGGCTCCTGGGCCACGCACGACCTGGTCTATCTGTTCCAGCGTCCGGAAAGCATGGCGCGCGCGCTCGCGAAGGCGGATGCCGAGATGCGTCCGGGCAGCTGGGTCGTCAGCCTCGAGTTCGAGGCCGTCGGCCGCCGCGCGCAAGCCCGGATGGAGATGGCCTCGGGCCGTCCGATCTGGATCTACCGGATCGGCGCATGAATTCCGGATTCCCGGCAGCGAGACCGCGCTCCGGAAGCGAAAGCCGGCCGGATCCCTGCCATTTCGCCGCAGATGCGCCCTCAAGACGCGCCCCGGATGAGTCGATAAAGCCGCATGGCGTCCGAAACCAGGGCGCCGCCATGATTGAAGAACTGGAAGCGTACCCAAAATGTTCGTGATCGTCGGCTGGGTCGTCGCACTGGCTTGCATCTTCGGCGTGTATGTCGCGCACGGAGGCAACATCCATGTGATCCTGCACGCCCTCCCCTTCGAGATGATCACCATCTTGGGGGCGGCCGGCGGCGCGTTCCTGGCCAACAACCAGATGAAGGTCGTCAAGAGCTCGATGAAGGGCATCGGCCAGTGCTTCAAGGGCAGCAAGTTCAACAAGGCCCGCTACATGGAGCTGCTGGCCCTGATGTACGACATCCTGCAGAAGGCGCGCAAGGAAGGCCTGATGTCCATCGAGAAGGACGTCGAGGATCCGCACGACTCCCCGCTGTTCCAGAAGTACGCCATCGTCGGCAACGACCACCACGTGGTCGAGTTCGTCACCGACTACCTGCGCATGATGGTCTCGGGCAACCTGAACGCCCACGAAATCGAGTCGCTGATGGACTCCGAGATCGAGACCCACCACAACGAGGAGCACGCGGCCGTGGCCGCGATCGCCCGTCTCGCGGGCGGCCTGCCGGCCTTCGGCATCGTCGCGGCCGTGCTGGGCGTGGTCAACACCATGGGCTCGGTCGGACAGCCGCCGGCGGTCCTGGGCGGCATGATCGGCTCGGCGCTGGTCGGCACCTTCCTGGGCATCCTGCTGGCCTACGGCTTCGTGGAGCCGCTGGGCGGCCTGCTCGAACAGAAGGTGGAAGACGCCGGCAAGGAACTGCAGTGCATCAAGACCACGCTGCTGGCCTCGATGCAGGGCTACGCCCCGCAAGTGGCGATCGAGTTCGGCCGCAAGGTGCTGTACTCGCCTGACCGCCCCACCTTCATCGAACTCGAGAGCCACGTGAAGGGCAAGAAGTAAGACCATGGCCGGCGATTCGAAGAAGCTCCAGCCGATCATCATCAAGCGCGTCAAGAAGGGCGGCCATGCCGTCCATGGCGGCGCGTGGAAGATCGCCTACGCCGACTTCGTGACCGCGATGATGGCCTTCTTCCTGCTGATGTGGCTGCTGGGCTCGACCACCGACGGCGACAAGAAGGGCATCGCCGACTACTTCCAGTCGCCGCTCAAGATCGCGATGGCCGGTGGGTCGGGCTCCGGAGACTCCAATTCCGTGCTCAAGGGCGGCGGCGAAAGCCTCACCTCCACCGTCGGCCAGGTCAAGAAGGGTGACGTCGAGGCCCAGCGCAACACGATCAACCTGCACAAGCTCAAGGCCGAACAGGTGCGTGCCGAGATCGCGCGCCTGGAAGACCTGAAGCAGGAGATCCAGCAGAAGCTGCAGAGCAACGAGAAGCTGAAGGAAGTCAGCTCGCAGATCCGCCTGGACATGACGCGCGACGGCCTGCGCATCCAGATCGTCGACGACCAGAACCGACCGATGTTCGCCTCGGGCTCGGCCGTGATCGCGCCCTACATGAAGGATCTGCTGCACGAGATCGGCGCGGTGCTGACCGAGGTGCCCAACCGGCTCACGCTCGAAGGCCACACCGACGCCCAGCCATTTCCCGGCGGCGACCGCGGCTACAGCAACTGGGAGCTGTCCGCCGACCGCGCCAACGCGTCGCGCCGCGAGCTGATCGCGGGCGGCCTCGCCGACGACCGCGTCCTGCGCGTGCAGGGCCTCGCCTCCAGCCAGCCGTTCGACGAGAAGGATCCACTGGCCCCCACCAATCGCCGCATCAGCATCATCGTGATGAACCGCGATGCCGAGGATCGCATGTTCCGCACCGATCCCGACAAGGTCGCCCCCGACAGCGCAGATTCTTCCGCATCGAGTGCGACTAATTCCACTGCCGCGCCCGCTGCCGACTCAAGCGCGCGCCCGACTGACCGATAACACCGAAGAACTTCGCCCTGAGGACACCATGAGCAATCCAACCGACCTTAAATTCCTTGTCGTCGACGACTTCTCCACCATGCGCCGCATCGTGCGCGGACTGCTGAAGGAGATGGGCTGCAACAACTGCGAGGAAGCCGAAGACGGCCAGGTCGCGCTGAACATGCTCCGCGCCGCGAAGTACGACTTCGTCGTGTCGGACATCAACATGCCCAACATGAACGGCTTCGACCTGCTCAAGGCGATCAAGGCCGACGACTCGCTCAAGCACCTGCCGGTGCTGATGGTGACCGCCGAAGCGCGCAAGGAGGACATCGTCCTCGCCGCGCAGTCGGGCGCCGCCGGCTACATCGTCAAGCCCTTCACCAAGGCCACCTTGGAAGAGAAGGTGCAGAAGATCATGCAAAAACTGGCGGCCACCGCCTGACCCGGGAGCGGATCATGAAAATGGAAGATATTGCCAACATGAGGCCTGCCGACGTACTGGCGGTCTCGCCCGAAGTGTTCCAGCAACTGGGCAGCATCACGCGCCTGCTGCACGACACGATGCAGCAACTGGGCGTGATGCCCAAGCTGCAGATCGCCACGGACGGCCTGCCCGACGCGCGCAGCCGCCTGAGCTACATCGCCACCAAGACCGCCGAAGCCGCCAACAAGGTGCTCAACACGGTCGACCAGGCGAAGAACGAACACCGCCAGATCACCGAAGCCACCCGGGCGATGGCCGCGCTGATCGTCGCCGACCCGGTCAAGGCCGTGGCCTCGGGCGCCGTGATGAATTTCGTGCACGAGGTCGAGGCCTCGACCAAGCGCATCGACGATCACCTGACCGACATCATGATGGCGCAGGACTTCCACGACCTGACCGGCCAGGTGGTCGCCAAGGTCGTGACGCTGGCCAACGACCTGGAAGACAGCCTCGTGAAGCTGCTGATCCAGGTGGTGCCGGAAGGCGTGCGCGAACAGGTGGATCCGAGCGTGCTGAACGGCCCGGTCGTGAACCCGGAAGGTCGCACCGACGTGGTGACCGACCAGGGCGAAGTGGACGATCTGCTGGCGAGCCTCGGGTTCTGAGGCTTTCCTCTCGTGAATGGAAACGCCCGCGCTTTGCGGGCGTTTTGCTTGGTGGGTGCGCTGCTCGTGCCTGCGGCGCTGGGTTGCTTCGCTTCGCGAAGCAGAGGTTTCTGGTGACGACCTCGCGGCCCGGGCTGGTGGGCACTCCCGCCTCGACGCGGCGTCCCTACGCGCTCGGCGGGAGTGCCCACCAGCCCGTGCAGCAACGTCGTCATGGGGTTGGATTAAAGACTGTCATGCGATCGCGAAGGCGATCGGGCAACACATTCACGGCGCGCGCGGCGATCTGCGTGAACACGCGATCTGCGCGCCAAGGTGTGCTGCGCAGCTCAGACATTCGCCACCATCAGCCTTGCATTGCGTCGTGGCACCTCAAAACGACACGCGCCCGCGCGTGCCGTTTTGAGGTGCCACGACGCAATCTTGAGCCGCCACTACGAATGTCTGAGCTCCGCAGGACCCTGGACGCGCTACAGAGTCGATTGAGGCGATCTGCCCGCCTTGCGTGGCTGTATGACTCGATCGCCTTCGCGATCGCATGTCAGTCTTTAATCCCCCCATATGACGGCGTTGCTGCCTGGGGCGGCGGGGAGTCCGGCCGAGCGCGTAGGGACGCCGCGTCGAGGACGGACTCGCCGCCGACCCAGGCCGCGAGGCCGTCACCAGGAAAATCTGCTTCGCGAAGCGAAGCGAACCAGCGCCGCAGGCACACCCGCGAGCACAGAAACCCAGCCGATGGAACGAAAACCTACTCGCCCACGAGCCCGTTGCGAATCGCGTAGACCGTCAATTCGGAGTTGTTGGTCAAAGCCAGCTTTTCCAGCACCCTAGCCCGGTAGACACTCACCGTCTTCGGCGACAAGGTCAACTCGTTGGCGATGTCCGACAGCCGCTTGCCCGACGCGATCATCACCAGCGTCTGCAGCTCGCGATCGGACAGCTTCTCGTGCGCATGCGCCACTTCCGGCGCCGTCAGGCTTTCCACCAGCATCTGCGCGATGTCCGGCGTGACGAACTTGCGGCCCTGCGACACCGTGCGCACCGCCAGCACCAGTTGCTGCGGGTCGCCGCCCTTGTTCACGTAGCCGTAGGCACCGGCGCGCAGCGCCCGGATCGCGTATTGATCTTCCGGGTACATGCTGCAGATCAGCACCTTCATCGTGGCGCCCTCGTCCTTGAGCACCGCCAGCACGTCCAGGCCGCTGCGGCCCGGCATGTTGATGTCGAGCACCAGCACGTCGCAGGTGTGGCTGCGCAGCAGCGTGCGCAGCTCGGAGTAGTCGCCGGCCTCGCCCACCACCTCGATGTCGGCGGCGTCGGACAGCGTGTCGCGGATCCCGCGGCGGATCAGCGCGTGGTCGTCGCACAGGATGACGCGGATCATGGTGCTCCCCAAACCGACGGATCGGCAGAATCTTCGGAGGACGCATGGCCATCGTCGGCGTCCGGGCCAAATTCCGACGCGTAGCCCAGCGCGTCGGCCAGCGGCACCGACAGGATCAGCGTGGTGCCCTGGGTACCGCTCGACAGATCGACCCAGCCGCCCACGGTGGATGCGCGCTCGTGCAGCCCGCGGATGCCGAAGCTGCGTGCCTTGGCCAGGTCGGCGCCGCGCAGGCCCACGCCGTTGTCGCTGATCTCCAGCGAGAGCACGCCGCCGGCCAGCGACAGGTCGATGCTGACGCGTGTGGCGTTGGCGTGCTTGGTGATGTTGGTGAGCGCCTCCTGCGCCGTCCGGTAGGCCACCAGCGGCACGCCCGATGGCAGCTGCATCGTCTCGTGGCTGGTGCGGAAGGTACAGGCGACGCTGGTGCGCTTCTCGAACCGGCTCGCCATCCATTGCAGCGCGGCCACCAGGCCCTGCTCCAGGATGGCGGGGTGCAGGTTGTGCATGATCCGCTTGCTGGACTCGATGGCATGCGAAACGACCTCCAGTGCGGCCTGGGCGCGCTGCTGCACCAGCGCGTCGCTGGAGTGACGCGCGATCCACGCGATATCGAACTTCAGTGCGGTGAGAGATCCGCCGACATCATCATGGATCTCGCGTGCGATCGCGGCGCGCTCGTTGTCGACGCTGGTCTGCAGATGCTGCGCCAGTTCGGACAGCCGCTGGCGCGATTGCGTCAGCTGCTGGTCGGCCATCTCGCGCGCGAGACGCGCCTCGTGCGCGTCGATCGCGTGTTCGACGGCGGGCGCCAGGCGGGCGAGGTTGGCCTTGAGCAGGTAGTCGCTGGCACCGTTGCGCATGGCGGCCACGGCGACGTCCTCGCCGATCTCGCCCGAGATCAGGATGAAGGGCAGCGGGCGTTCGGATGCCTTGACGATGTCCAGCGCCGCCAGGCCGGAAAAGCCGGGCACGTTGAAGTCGGACAGGACGATGTCCCACGGTTCCTCGAGGGCGGCGCGGAACGCCGGCTCGGAATCGACCCGCGTCGTCTCCACCTGGACGCCGCCGCGGCGCAGGTGCGCCATCTCGAGCTCGTGATCGAGCTCGGAGTCCTCCAGGTGCAGCACGCGCAGGGAGGTGCGGCGGGCGGGCGCGGCGTGGGATGGCATGAGGCAAGTGTAGCCCCCGCCTTCCCGGGCGCCAGGGCAGCGGAAGAGGGCCTTTCACGCCGAAAAGCGCCCCCGGAGCGGTACTCGGCCACGCTTATCGAGAAATGAGGCGCTATTTCTGTCGTGATCTCCTCAATGTTCGGGGGGTATGTGCCGAAGAATCAAGCGCAATCCCCACGGGTTTCGAGGCGCGACCGATGCCTCGCCCGAAGAACACAACATCCAATGCTTGGAGCCACGATGCTGACGAGTGACGCCCAGACCCCATCGCCCGGCGGAGGCTTTCCGCTGGTCGCTGCGGCCGACCTGCAGGATCACCTGATGGTCGCTTCGCACGACCTCGAGCGCCTCCAGCGCCTGCTCGAGGACGCCGGCGAGGCGCTGATGGGTCATTTCTACGGCGCCTCGAACCAGATGAACGTGCTCAGGGATGAAGCGCCGAAGGTCAATCTCGACGTCGCGCCGATCCGCGAAGCCCTGCAAAGCCTGGCCGGCGCGATCACCGCGCTGCAGTTCCAGGACATGGCCACGCAGCTGATCGCGCACACCCAACGCCGGCTGCGCAACTGCGCCGACCGGATTGCTCGAGACACCATGGGCGACGACGAGGATGGCGAAGCCATCGTCGAAGAGGCCCCGATGCGACCGAACCCGGTGACGCAGGACGAGATGGACGCTGGCTCCATCGACCTGTTCTGACCTCTTCCTTCAAGCCCTTATTCAAGACCCCTCCGGAGAACTGCAATGCACACGATTCTTGCCGTGGATGACTCCCCCTCGATGCGCCAGATGGTGGCGTTCACCCTGAAGAACGCCGGTTTCAACGTCATTGAAGCCGTCGATGGCCAGGATGCCTTCGAGAAGTCGACCCAACGCGACTACAACCTCGTCCTGACCGACCAGAACATGCCCCGCATGGACGGCATCAGCCTGACGAAGAAGCTGCGCGAGAACCCCAAGTTCAAGCAGACCCCGATCCTGATCCTGACCACCGAGTCCAGCGACCAGATGAAGATGGCCGGCCGCGCCGCCGGCGCCACCGGTTGGCTCGTGAAGCCGTTCGATCCCGCCAAGTTGATCGAAGTCATCGGCAAGGTCGTGCGCTGAGCGCTGCCCCCGACCGACGACAGGCAACAAGAATCCGGATCAGGAGTAAGAGTAATGGGTGAGATCAGTAACAACAGCAGCTCGGCCGGCATCGACCTGAGCCAGTTCTACCAGGTCTTCTTCGAAGAAGCCGGCGAGAACCTGGAGCTCATGGAGCAGAAGCTGCTGGAGCTCAACGTCGATGCGGCCGACGACGAGGAGATGAACGCGATCTTCCGTTGCGCGCACTCGGTCAAGGGCGGTGCCGCGACGTTCGGTTTCTCCGACGTCGCCGCGCTGACGCATCAGATGGAGACGCTGCTGGACAAGCTGCGCCGCCACGAGCTGACCCCGACGTCGGC
>Ga0302311_10007460_pt1 | contig 11146 bp, 10 predicted proteins | sample III_Palsa_N1_3_FD_200449 | JGI IMG/M metagenome (GOLD analysis project Ga0302311, IMG submission 200449) | Peat permafrost microbial communities from Stordalen Mire near Abisko, Sweden - III_Palsa_N1_3 | ecosystem: Environmental > Terrestrial > Soil > Palsa > Peat permafrost | place: Sweden...
ACATGCCCGCCATATCCATGGTTACGGCAACCAACCAGGTTCCAACGGCTGCGCGGGCGGGCTGGCGCAATGCGCCGTTGGTCGGAACCCGTGGCCCGGCGCTTGCAAAGCAAGCCCCGGTCGCGCAGCCTTAAAATTCGGCCATGGAGGATCCACGTGCTCGCCCACCCCGGTCTCCTCGATGGCTACGACAAGGGCCCTTTTTTTTGCGAGCTGATGGATTGCGCCGCGCATGACCCCGCGGTGGCGCTGATCGCCCAGCGCCTGGCCAAGATCGAGCCCGCCGAGCTGGCGCGCCGCTCGGCCATTGCCGAGGCCGAACTATACAATCAGGGCATCACCTTCACGGTGTATTCCGACAAGGATGCGATCGACCGCATTCTGCCGTTCGATCTGATACCGCGCGTGCTGGCGGCCCGTGAATGGGCGGTGCTTGAACGCGGCGTGAAGCAGCGCGTGGCCGCGTTGAACGCGTTCATTGGCGATGTGTATCACGGCCAGAAGATCTTGAAGGACGGCGTGGTGCCGGCCGCCTTGGTGCTGGGCAATAGTAATTACAGGCCAGAAATGGTTGGGCTCGACGTGCCCCACGGCACCTACGTGCATGTCTGCGGCGTGGATCTGGTGCGTGACGAAACCGGCGGGTTCCTGGTGCTGGAAGATAACGCCCGCACACCCTCCGGCGTTTCGTACGTGCTGGAGAACCGCAATATGATGCGGCGTATCTTTCCGGATCTGATGGACGGCATTCGCGTGCGGCCGGTGGGCAGTTACGGCGTGCGGCTGCAACGCGCGCTGGCCGAAATCGCGCCCGCCAACGTGGCGGACCCGCAAGTGGTACTGCTGTCGCCGGGCATTTATAACTCGGCCTATTTCGAACACATTTTCCTGGCCCGCGAAATGGGTGTGCCGCTGGTGGAAGGCCGCGACCTGGTGGTGGAGGATGGCCGGGTGTGGATGCGCACCACGGCGGGCCTGGCGCCGGTGCATTCGATCTATCGCCGGCTGAACGACGACTTCCTGGACCCCGACGTTTTCCGGCCCGACTCAACGCTGGGTGTGCGCGGCCTGCTGGATGTATGGCGGCGCGGCCGCGTGGCCATTGCCAACGCGGTGGGCACCGGCATCGCCGACGACAAGGCGATCTACGCGTACATGCCGCGCATCATCCGCTACTACCTGAACGAAGAGCCGGTGCTGCAAAACGTGCTGACGCATATCTGTGGCGAAACCGAAGGTTTGAAATACACCCTCGATAATCTGGAAAAGCTTGTGGTGAAGCCGGTGGGCGAATCCGGCGGCTACGGCCTGATCATCGGCCCGCATGCGAGCCGCAGCGAACTTGCCGAATTCAGGACGCAATTGCTGGCGGATCCGGCCAATTACATCAGCCAGCCGATGATCAGCCTGTCCGTTTCGCCCACCCTTGCGGGCCACCGGCTGGCACCGCGCCATGTCGATTTGCGGCACTTCGCCATCACCGGGCGCGATACCTGGGTGTTGCCGGGCGGCCTGACCCGCGTGGCGCTACGGGAGGGGTCGCTGGTGGTGAATTCGTCGCAGGGCGGGGGATCCAAGGACACGTGGGTGCTTGAATGAACGACGAGCGCGAACGGCCATCCGCGCGCGGCGATTGGCCGATGCAGCCGCGCGGCGGGGCATTGTTGCTATCACGCTACGCGCAGAGCCTGTTTTGGCTGGCGCGGTATATGGAGCGCGTAGAAAACCTCGCCCGCGTGCTGGACGTAACCGATACATTCGTGCGGCACGGTGCGGACCAGTCCGGCTGGGAATCCGTGGTGCGCATCAATGCGGATGACGCCAACTTCTTTGAACGGCACCGCGAGGCGAATGCCGAAACCGTGCCGCAATTTTATTTGCTGGACCGGGAAAATCCCAATTCGATCGCCAGCAGCCTGTTTGCGGCGCGCGAAAATGCGCGCACCTTGCGGCCGCTGATTTCCACCGAGATGTGGGCGCAGATCAACGTATTCTACAACAAGGTGCGCGTGCTGACCGAGGTGGACACCCAGCCCTCGCGGCTCTCCGGCCTGTGCAATTTCCTGCGCGAATCCTGCCAGGCCCATGCCGGCATTACGGATGGCACATTCTTTCGTGATCAGGGCTGGGCATTTTACCGGATCGGCAAGTTTATCGAGCGCGGCGACCAGACCAGCCGGCTGGTGGACATCAAATATCATACATTGCTGCCGAACGTGGCCGATGTCGGCGGCCCCATGGACATCAGCCAATGGCACGCGCTGCTGCGCGCGGCTTCGGGCTATCACGCCTTCCGGCGCGTCTATTCCAGCGAAATGACGCCGGCGCTGGTGGCCGGATTCCTCATGCTGAACCACAGTTTTCCGCGCAGCATCGTGCTGTGCGTGCGCCAGGTGGAAACCTATTTGCAGCAGTTGAGCTCGGGCTATGGCTTGCGTGGGGCCCATAAAGCATTGGAAAAGCTGGATGAACTGCGGGCGGCACTGGCCGATCAGCCGATCGAGCTGATCCTGCATCGCGGCCTGCACGAGTTCCTGGACTGGGTGCAGATGCAGTTCATGGCGGTGCACGAAGCCGTGGCCGGTGCGTTCTGGGCACCGCCGCGCGAGGCCGCACAAAGCCAGATCCAGAGCCAGTGATCGGATTTTCCAGGCGGCAGGACTTGACGTATTATTTCAAACGCCAACGCCGATCTTGCACAACTGGGCCGCGCGCGCCAATGTTGGCACATGCAGTCTAGGTATACACATACGATCGAGATGACGCCGGCGGGCGATTTGCTGCCTCGCCCGTGGCGTCTTGGTTGGTCTGGCCGGATTGGCATCGTCGCCGCGCTGATTGCGCTGGGCGCCGCGGTGGTCTCGGCGGCGGCCCTGTTCCTATGGCTGGCCTCCGTGTTGCTGCCCGTGGCGATCGTGGCCGCCGCGGTCGCCTATCTCGCGTTCCGCCTGCAGCTTTGGCGCCTCCGCGCCGGCTGACGCGTAGCGGCTGGACAACAGGCTCACGGGTTGCGGTCATCGCCCCGGCCTTCATTGCTGGCGCGAACGCTGGTGGCATGCCAGCCTGGAGCATGACAAGTTCCCCGAGTCGCAGCCTTCGGCCGCGTTCATGAACCGCGCGGCATGAATAACCTGGTTGCGTTCTCGCCGATGTCGCAGCGCGCCGGCGCGGACGGCGCGCGCTACGAAGTGCTGCTGGATGTGCTGCGCGACCGGGTGACCGCGCGCGAATTCGACGCCAGTTACAAGATGCCGCGCACCCATATCGAAATGGTGCTGGACGCGGCATCGCAGTCACCCTCCGGCGCCAATGCGCAGCCTTGGCATTATCTGGTGGTGACCAATCCGCGCATGAAGCGGGTGATCGCCGACCACGTGGTCGCGGACCACGACAAGCAAGGCCGCGCCGCTGGCCGGTTCCATCGCATGGACTATAATGCCATGGGCCATGCGCCCGGCTTTATCGTCGTGTTGCTGGATCCCCGCATGACCTGGGCGTTTCCTGGCATGATGGACGGCAGCGAATTGGACCAGCGCTACCACGCACAATCCGAACGCGTGCTGTTGCAGAGCCTGGCCGCCAGCACGATGGCAGCCCATCTGGCGGCCGCCGCCTTGGGTTACCAGAGCTGGTGGGTGTCCGCTTTAGGGCTGGATGAGGCCGGTGCCGCGATTGCCAAGGAACTCGGCATACCGCCCGATTTGCGGGTAACCGATTTCATGCTGTTCGGGCCCTCGCTACTGCCGGTGCCGCATCGGTGGAAGCGCAGTGCGTCGGAAATCAGCAGCTGGGACCGGTTCGACATGGCGAATTTTCGCAGTGTGGAACAGATCGATGCCTGGGTGGGCGATGTGCGCCGGCAGGCATTGGAGGCGGCGGGCAATGCGGGCGCGCTGCCTGCCCCTGATGATGCGGGCCCACGCAATAAGGTCTGACCACTCACCGGCTGGCGCCGCTCTTCGTCCGTTGCGCTTTGGAACTGGAAGCTGCAGGTCTTGCGGCCAGTTCGGTGCAACGGTAAGGCGGAGCGGTGTGGGTAAGCGCTGGGGGGACAGTGCCTGTCCCCCCAGACCCCCCGTCATCAATTCGAGGCCTTTATCAAGGCCATGTCTTAACATGCGACGGGGGGTCTGGGGGGGCGGCACGCCCCACCCAGCGCTTATTCGTTAATGGCTACAGTCAGCTGGATCGTGCCCTGCAACATTTCACCAGGTTGCAGAATAACCAGACCATTATCGGATTCCACGTCCATGCGATTGATAGCGTCCGGCATGTTGGAAACCGGCTCCAGCCCCAGGAAGTCGCGGCCAGGCGGCGTGTAGAGCTGCAAATGGTCCAAGGGCGGATCGGTGTGGATTTGGAGCTTCAGGCCCGGGCCGGGCCAGGTGATTTCGGCAAGCCCTCCCCACCCTGCGTAACATTCGTCGATCTGGGCCGTGCCTATCGGACGTGCCGCGGTGAAATCCCATTGGTGGGCCACGGCCTCGCGTGCATCGGGCAAGCTGTCGGCGTCGTTAAGCCATACGGTATCAGCATCGAATTGCAGCAGCGTTTCGGCGCCAGGGGCTGTATCGCGCGCGACATAGGGGTGCAGGCCGATGCCCGCGGGCCACGCTATGCTGTCGGTATTGCGAACGGACATATGCAGTTTCAGGCCGCTTTCATGCAGCGTGAATATCTGTTCGGCACGGTAGGCGAACGGCCATTGGGAAGCGGGATCGTGCGGCGGCGTATGGTTCAGCACCAGATGCGCCGTGGTAGGTGTGGCCTGCAGCACGGCCCAGCTGCGCATCCAGGCGTTGCCGTGGATGGTGTGCGGGTGATCGCCGAAATTCAGCGCGAGCTGATGGGTGATGCCATTGAAGGTGAAACGGCCATGCGCCACGCGATTGGCGAATGGAATGAGCGGGTAGCCGGCGACGGCGCGGCCGTGCTGGGCGGCCAGGCGCGGGTCGGCCACCGGCCGCAGCAGGGGGATGCCGCTATGCTCGAAAGCGGCGATAGCGCCGCCGGTTTCGGGGTCCAGGATCAGGCGGAGAGGGCCGGCTTCCAGGGTGATCATGTATGTGCCCTAGGTAAAGGAAGGCCAGGGGGCTCTGCCCCCGTGGACCCAAGCTGGGGATAAGTCCCCAGACCCCATTCGTGGGTTGGGGTACTCGGGAAACTTGCGCTACTTTTAGCGTAACATATGCTATCTGTCAGGCTTGGTATTGTGCGTCGGTCACCTGCTCCATCCACGTTACCGGTGAACCGTTGAGTTTCTCCTGAATGGCGATATGGCTCATTGCGGTTGTAGCCGTCGCGCCGTGCCAATGCTTTTCCCCTGGCGAGAACCAGACCACATCTCCGGACCGAATTTCCTCAATTGGGCCGCCCTCGCGCTGAACCCAGCCGCACCCTGATGTGACAATCAGCGTCTGTCCCAGCGGATGGGTGTGCCAGGCCGTGCGCGCGCCGGGCTCAAAGGTAACGTGTGCGGTGGTGATACGAGCGGGCTCCGGCGGATTGAACAAAGGATCGACACGCACGGTGCCGGTGAAATATTCAGCCGGCCCTTTTCCGGACGGCTGAGAACCTATGCGCACGATATTCATTTTGATCTCCACATAGACAAATGGGCGCCGCGGTCATAAGGCGAAAGCAAGCAGTTCTTTTTTGAAAAAAAGAACCAAAAAACTTTTGATCCTTGGGACGCGTGTTGGATCCAACGCGCACCGCAATGAGCAAAAGTTTTTGCTTCTTTTTCCAAAAAGAAGTCCTTCCTTCTAGCGCCGCGCGCGCAACGCGGTTGCAAGCGTTCCATCATCCAGCACATCCAGCGCGCCACCAATGGGAACGCCCTGCGCCACGCGGGTAACGCGCACGCCGCTAGGCGCCAGGCGGTCCATCAGAAAATGCGCCGTGGCCGCACCGTCCACCGTGGCGCTCAGGGCCAGGATCACCTCCAGCGCCTCACCTTCGGCGATACGAGCCAGCAGTGGCGGCAGGTTCAGATCTTCCGGGCCGGTGCCCCCGAGTGCCGAAAGCGTGCCGCCGAGCACGTGGTAAAGCCCTTGATGGACGCGGGCGCGTTCGAGGGCCCAGAGGTCGCCGACGGTTTCCACGACGCAAATGACGGCGTGATCGCGCGACGGGTCCGTACAGATCATGCACGGGCTGGCGCTATCCAAATTGCCGCAGCGTTCGCAGGGCTTCACGGCGCGGGCGACGTCGATCAGCGCGCGGGCCAGCGGGATCATGCGGGTTTCGGGGTTTTGCAGCAATTTCAGTACGGCACGGCGCGCGCTGCGCTGCCCCAGGCCGGGCACGCGCGCGAACATCTGTATCAGGGCTTCGAGTTCAGGGCCGCCCATGATTTTTCAATTTGCCAGATCGGTTCATTCGCCAATGGTTGCTTCCAGCAGCGCGCCGGTTTCCGAGATGGATGCAAATTCGCCGGAAAGATCACTCAGGGCGTTATCGTGCACATCCTGTGCGTTGCGCATGCGGCCATTATAGCCAAAGCCACTGAACGCCGCGGTTGCGTCCGACACCACGAGCGTGGAAAAGCCCAGATTAGCCGCCATGCGGGCGGTGGTGGATACGCAATGGTTCGTCGTCAGGCCGGCCAGCACGATAGACGTGCTGCGGGCGGCGCGCAGATCGGCCTCCAGCGTGGTGCCGATAAAGGCCGCGTTGACCTTTTTGCCGATGATTTTCTCACCGGGGCCGGGGGCGACTTGCGGCTTGATGCCGTTGCCACGCTGCATAGGGCGCAGCGGGCTTTTCGGGTTGGTGCTGTCGTGGCGGATGTGAAAGACGGGGCGCTTGGTCATGCGCCAGAAGGCGAGCAAGCGGCCGATATTGAGTTCGGCACGCGGATTATTGCGCACACCCCAGATGGGGTCTTCGAAGCCAACCTGCATGTCGACGATGACGAGGGCGGCGCGGCCACTTAGTTCCATGTTTTTCTCATAAGAAGTAGCGGCGTTGAGGTCGACTGATGACAAGCGAGAAAGCACTTCTTTTTGAAAAAAGAAGCAAAAACTTTTGCTCATTGGGGCAAGCGTTGAATGCAACGCGTAGCCAAAATTGCAAAAGTTTTTTGGTTCTTTTTTTCAAAAAAGAACTGCTTGCCTTTGCCTTACTCGAGCAAGGCTCAGTGCCGATGCGTATTAAAACGGCAACTTCATCCCAGGCGGCAATTGTAGCCCACCCGTAGCCTGGCTCATTTCCTCGGCCATCATCGCATCAAGCTTGCGCTTGGCGTCGGCATGCGCGGAAACCAGCAAATCCTGCAGCATTTCCATCTCGGCGGGGTCGGCGAGCTTAGGGTCGATCACCACGCCACGCAGATCGCCTTTGCCGCTCAGTGTCACGCGCACCATGCCGGCGCCGGATTGGCCTTCCATGGTGGCGGCTTCCAGGCGCGCCTGCATCTCGGCCATCTTGGCCTGCATTTGCGAGGCCTGTTTCATCAGGCCGCTCAAATTCTTCATTGGTCCATCTCCATGATATCGCCATAGCTGTCGGGGCGGCCCTCGGCAGGGTCGGAATCGTAGGGGGCCAGCTCGGGGCCCTCGGGTTCGCCGAGGGCGACGGGCTCTGGCTCCTGGTTGGGTAGGCCGTACGCATCTACTCCGGGGTCACGCACCGCGTCGATCTTGGCGCCGGGGAAGGCGGCCATGATGGCGCGCACAAGCGGGTGTTCTGCGGCGGTCTGCCGGCGGGCGGCGTCGGCGCTGTTGCCTTGCTGCGCCAGTGTGGCGGCGCCGTCTTCCGTGCTGAGCACGATGGTCCAGCGGGTGCCGGTGGCTTTTTGCAGCAAATTGGCCAACTCGCCGGCGAGCTTGCGCGGGGCGTCCGGCTGTGGGCGCAGCTCGATGATAGGCGGGGCGAAACGGACCAGATGCACCGAGTGCAGCAGATGGCCATGCAGCAGAAGCTCGCCTTCAGCGGAGGCCAGGGCCAGCACGTCGCGGAAGCTGGCCAAACGCGGGGAAGCGGCTTGCGGCGGCGCTTCGGCGATGGCGAGATTGCCGCCGGAGATCATGCGGGCGCCGCCGCCGTTGCCGGACGTGCCTCCAGGCGCGCCGCCATTGGAGGGACCCGCGCCGAGCGTTGGCGGATTAGCCTGCAGGCGGCGGACCAACTCGCCGGGGGGCGGCAGGTCAGCGACGTGGCAGAGGCGGATCAGCACCATTTCGGCCGCCGCGCGGCGATCGGGCGCGTGCTCCACTTCCGAAATGCCTTTCAGCAGCATTTGCCAGGCGCGGCCAAGTGCAGGGATGGCCAGCTTGTCGGCCAAGGCGGCGCCACGCGTGCGTTCGGCTTCGGGTAGCTCTTGCGACACGCGCAGGTCCGGCACGGTTTTCAGGCGGGAGAGCGTGTGTGTCAGCTCCAGCATGTCGCCCAGCAGCGCGCCCAGATCGGCGCCGCGGATATGCGCGCGGTCCGTCACGGCCAGCGCATCGGCGGCGCGGCCTTCCATCACCGCTTCCATCAGATCGAAAACGATGCCGCGGTCCGCGGTGCCCAGCATGTCGGCCACGGCCTCGGCGGTGACGGTGGTGCCGTCGCCTTGGGCAATGGCCTGGTCCAGCAGCGACAACCCATCGCGCACCGAGCCGTCGGCGGCGCGCGCGATGGCCGCCAGAGCCTCGGGGTCCACCGTCACGCGCTCGGCGGTGGCGACCTTGTTGAAATGCGTGGCAAGCAAGGCAATCGGAATGCGCCGAAGATCGAAGCGCTGGCAGCGGGACAGGACAGTCACCGGCACCTTGCGGATTTCGGTGGTGGCGAACACGAACTTCACGTGCGGCGGCGGCTCTTCAAGCGTTTTCAGCAACGCGTTGAAGGCGTTGCGCGAGAGCATGTGCACTTCGTCGATGATGAACACCTTGGTGCGCGCCTGCATCGGGCGGAAGCGCGTCGCCTCGATGATTTCGCGCACGTCGTCCACGCCGGTGCGCGAGGCGGCATCCATTTCCACGACGTCGGGATGGCGGTCGGCCAGGATGGAACGGCAATTATCGCATACGCCGCAGGGGTCGGGCGTGGGGCCGCCTTTGCCATCCGGGCCGATGCAGTTCAGCGCGCGGGCAATGATGCGGGCCGTGGTGGTTTTACCAACGCCGCGCACGCCGGTGAGCATGAAGGCGTGGGCGATGCGGTTCAGCGCGAAGGCGCTGCGCAGGATGCGGACGGTAGCGTCCTGGCCGATCAGGTCATCGAAGGTGGTGGGACGATAGGTGCGCGCCAGCACGCGGTAGGCGAGCGTGGCGGTTGCCGCGGCCGGAGCAGGCGGCGGTGCGTCGCCGAACAGGCCAGGCCCGTCTAGCGGCGGGGGTGGCAGATCATCATCACCAAGCAGATCGGGCATAAGCGGCGCTGATCCTTAGGGCTTCACGCCGCTTCGGGGGGGAGGTGGGAGGCCGGCCATCGACCCGTGCGGTGACCCACTGCGGCTGCTTCCTTCCGGACCTGACCGGGTTGGCAGGGCGCCCGTCCGCCGCCGACCTCCCGAGGGGAATATCGTGGATGACGGGGTTGGACGCAAGGGTGGCCGGTGATCGGATTGCCGGCGGGTGGTGGTGGGGGCGAAGGAAGCAGTTCTTTTTTGAAAAAAAGAACCAAAAAACTTTTGATTGTTGAGGTATGCGTTGCATTCAACGCGTACCTCAATGAGCCAAAGTTTTTGTTTCTTTTTTCAAAAAGAAGTGCTTTCTTGCTTCCTTTTGGTGAGCCTCAATGCTGGTTGGTATAAGAGCCCCCGTTACTTGCACCCCTCGCCAATTTTCAGTGCGGACCCGGTGAGTGTATTATGCGCGGCGGTCAGTGCGGGGGCGAGGCACGGATTAACCACGTCGGCCGCCCACACCTCGATAAACGCGCCTTGCAAGGCCGCCCCCGGTACCGGCGTGATACCGTTATCCAGCAAGCTGCCGTATTCATACATGCAGGTGGCCGTGCCGTTGCAGGTGGTGGTCCGCGATGTGGCGGAGGCGCAGGAAGCGGTGCCGCAGCTGGAACCCTCCGGCCCGGACATTTCGTTGGCCTGAAATCCGATGACAGCGCCGTTCATGCCGGCGGCCAGCGTGTGGGTGGCGGTGGTAGAGAGTGATTGCTGGTCGGCCGGTGCCAACCCGTCCCACTGCACCGAAACGGCTGCGCCACCTAAAATACCTTGCGTCCCGGCGCCTGGCGCCAGGGCCGCCAGAGCGCGATCGAGCAACAATGTGCCATAGAGCGACGGGTTTTTGTTGTAATCCTTGGTGGTGAAAACCGTGCCCGTATCGTCGATCAATGGTGAAGAGGTGAGGCTATCTTCCAGGATATCGAACGAGGGCAGGGCGTTCGGGAAAACCGCGCTGACGCTTTTGGCTAGGTATTCCCAGGTGGTTTCCATGTCGGCCGGCCGGTAGCCGATATCCGCCCAAAGTGGGGTTGCCGGCGTCAGGCACGTGCCGGTTGTGGTTGCGGCGTCGAGATGGAATTCTTCGGTGACGGTGTTGATGCCGCCGCTGATTTTTACGATCGATACCGCGCCGAGCCTGCCCTTCTGCGATAGATGCAGCGATAATTGTTGCATTGCATTGATATAGGCACTGGCAAAGGAGGATGGTGACGCCTGGCCCGAAAGCGGCGCGGACGAAGGCAGGGGCAAGCTTATGGAATAGCAATTCACGGCGGTACCGTCATGGGCCGCGTACAACAATGCGCCCGTGGTGCTGACACCATAGTCCGCGCTGCTGGCCAGCCAGGCCGGCGAATATCCACCGGCCACCACAGCCAGCGATAGTGTTTTCCCAGTGCCGATATGGGCGAGTTGTTCATCGATTTCCTGCCAACAGAAGTTCGTATGTTTCGTGCCCTGCGGGCAGAACACCTCACCGGTGAATGGATTGGTAACATTCGCGCCCGGTGCAAGGGTTTGGCCCGGAGCGACGGGCTCCAGATAGGACCAATGCAATATAATCACCACGCCATCGACGAACGGCTTCCGGTAGGCGGTCGCCTGCGCCACGTTTGCCGCGCTGCCGTTCACATTCGGAATGGAGACGACATAGATGCCTTTATAGGTTTGTGCCGTTGCGGGTGCGATCAGACATGCCGATGCGAGCAGCCCAAGCGTTGCGCGCCTGGCGTCAAAGTATACCATTAAAAT
>Ga0302311_10007461_pt1 | contig 11143 bp, 10 predicted proteins | sample III_Palsa_N1_3_FD_200449 | JGI IMG/M metagenome (GOLD analysis project Ga0302311, IMG submission 200449) | Peat permafrost microbial communities from Stordalen Mire near Abisko, Sweden - III_Palsa_N1_3 | ecosystem: Environmental > Terrestrial > Soil > Palsa > Peat permafrost | place: Sweden...
CCGGCGCCGGGGGCGTTACCCGCAGAGCTGTTCCGGCACATCGATATTCTCACTCCGAACGAGACGGAGGCCCGGCAACTGCTCGGCGGAGCGCCTGGCGGGCTTAGCGTCGATGAGGCGACTGCGGTATCGCGGCAATTGCAGGGGCTGGGTGCGAAGTCGGTCATTATCAAACTGGGGGCACAGGGCTGCTTATTGACGGAAGGCGACTCCGCTACATTGATCCCGGCGCCGCGTGTGGATGCCGTCGATACGACCGCGGCGGGCGATACCTTCAACGGGGCACTTGCGGTCGCTTGCTCCGAGGGCGCTTCCCTGGTCGAGGCGTGCCGGTTTGCCGTCCGCGCCGCTGCGCTTTCGGTAACCCGCCTCGGCGCCCAAACTGGCATGCCGAGCCGCGCCGAGCTGAATGCGTTTTAGGAGAAGCATCTTTTTTGAAAAAAAGAAGCAAAAAACTTTTGGTCATTTGGGTCGGAGCGCACGCTTCTAGATCGGGGCACGCCTAAGTGACAAAGTTTTTCTGCTTCTTTTTGTTCACAAAAAGAAGACTCCTTACCTTCGCCTCGCCGCCGCTACCAGCACTGCATCCAGCATCGCGAGGGCGTCCTCGAGCCGCGTGCGGTGGTTCACGATCGCGGCCCGGATTGCGAATTTTCCGTCGATCAGCGTGCTCGAAGGCACCGCGATGCCGGCTTCCTGAATATCCGCAAGAATATCCGCGTTCAGCGCGTCCACCACTGCATCGTCCGCGCGCACCCGGAAACACACGATGTTCAACCCTACCGGCGCCAGCAATTCCAGCCGCGGATCGGCCACGATCGCCGCCGCCAGCACCTGTGCAATTCGGCAGGTTTGTTCCGCTACCCGGCCCAACGCTTCGGTGCCGTACGCCCGTAGGGTCGCCCAGACCTTCAACGCCCGGAACCCGCGCGACAGATCCGGCCCGAGATCGCACGGCCAGAGCTCGCCTGTGGCTAGGCCCCGCTTTTCGCGCCGCAGATAGTCCGCCGCATGGTCGAACGCCGCCAGATGCTTCGCCGGATCACGCACCAAAGCAATCCCGGCGTCATACGGAACCTGGCCCCACTTATGGAAGTCGAACGCCACGCTGTCCGCGAGCTCCATGCCGCCGAGCAACGGCCGCAGCACCGGCGAAAGCATCCCGAACGCGCCGTAGGCCGCATCGACGTGAAACCACAGCCCCTCTTCACGGCAAAACGCCGCGAGCCCCGCCAGATCGTCGACAGCACCAGTGGAAACCGTGCCGGCGGTGCCTGTTACCATGAAAGGTTCAAATCCCGCCGCACGATCGGCGGCGACTGCCTTGCGGAGAGCGTCCAGACGAATGCGGTGCAACCCGTCGGTTGCAATCATCCGTAGCGCGTCCGAACCCAGGCCCGCCTGATCCATGGCGCGCGGCAGGCAGCTATGCGCGGCCTCGGAGGTGTAGGCCGTCAGCTTATGGTCGCCGACCCCGGTTTGCCGCACGCCGCCGCCCAGATACGCGGTGCGAGCCACGGTTAGGGCGACGAAATTCGCCATCGAACTGCCGGTTACCAGCACGCCGGAGGTTTCCGGCGGCATGCCCACCATCTCGGCCGACCATGCCACCACCTGGCGCTCGACCAGCACCGCCGAATGATCCCGGCCGCCGACGTTCGGATTGAGCCCCGCCGCGATCATGTCGGCCAGCATGCCCATCACGTTGCCGCCGCCGTGCACCCAGCCCATGAAGCGCGGATGCGTGTTGCCGGTGACGTACGGGGTCACCAGGTGCTCGATATCGGCATAGATTTCAGTGGGCGAGGTGGGTTCGACCGGCAGCAGGGTGTGCAATGCGTCGCGCAGCGAGGGCGGCATTTTCTGCCAGGCGGGGATTTCGCGCAGGTCGCGCAGATGATCGATTATGTCGTCCATCATGCGGTGGCCGAGGGCGCGCATCTCCTCCCAATCCACGGGATCCAGATCCCGGTGATCGCGACGGTCCTCCAATTTCGGGGTGGAAGCCGAGCCTCCGTCCATTAGTCGCAGGGTCCTAGCCGATCAAGGGTTTGGCCCGTAGCACGGGGAGGGAACGGTGACCAGTGCAAAGCAGCAAAGCAGGGTTGAGCGGACGCCCGGTGGGCCGGTGAGATGCTTGAAAAGAGGTGCATCGCGGAGACGATTTCTCCGTCCCAGGTGGTTACCCCACGCCGTTCGCCTTGAAGAATGCTAGCATCCGTTTCCAGCCGTCCTTGGCCGCGGATGGGTTGTAGGAGGGGCGGTAGTCGGCGTGGAACCCGTGGGCGGCGTCGGGGTAGACCACCATTTGCACGTATTTGCCGGCGTCGTCGGCGGCTTTTTGGGCGGCTTCGCGATCGGCCGGCGGAATGCCCTTGTCCAGGCCGCCATATAGGGCCAGCAGCGGGCAGTAGATGTGGCCTGCGACATCGAGCGCGGTCTGCGGCTGGACACTAGTGCGCGTGCCGGACAGCGGGCCGTACCAGGCCACGGCGGCACGTAGTTTGGGGTTGTGGGCCGCGTAAAGCCAGACCTGACGTCCGCCGCGGCAAAATCCGGTGACTACGAGCCGGGAAGGGTCGCCGCCTTGGGTGGCAGCGTAGGCGGCGGTGGCGTCGAGGTCCTGCATCATCTGGGCGTCGGGGGCTTTGGAGATCACGTCGCCGATGATCTTGTGCATGTCAGTCATGTGGGCGAGGTCGCCGAGGCGGGCGTAGAGTTCGGGCGCCACGGCGAAGAAGCCGAGGTGGGCGAGGCGCCGGCAGATGTCCTTGATATATTCGTGAACGCCGAAAATTTCCTCGATCACTATGACGATCGGGAACGGGCCGGGGCCTTCGGGCGCCGCGCGGTAGCCGGGCAGGACGCCGTCGGCGACGGGGACCTGGACTTCGCCGGCCACCAGGCCGATGGCGGAGGTAGTGATCTCGGTTGCCTCGACTCGTTCCGTGGCGAGAGTGAAGCCGGTGATCAGGCTGGTCATGATCATGTGGCGGCGCGGCAGTTCGTTGGCGGCCATGTGCTGTTGTCCCGGGTTGATCGACTGTGAGATTATTACCACCGTCCTAAGTCGAAGAAAGTTTTTTTGGTTCTTTTTGTTCACAAAAAGAACGCTTTCCTCTCTTCTGGACGGAACGAGTGCTCGGGCGTAGAATTGGGTTCAGAGGTGATCTGTGCAGAAGCCCCTTCCTCACGGCCGGGTGATCCATCCGTGGCCTTTGCGGCTCACTCACTGGGTGAATGCCGTGGTGATCGTGATCATGATCGGCAGTGGCTGGCAGATTTACGATGCATCGCCGTTGTTCGGTTTTACCTTCCCGCCGCTAGTTACCGTCGGGGGCTGGCTCGGGGCTGCGATCGCCTGTCACTTGGCGTGCATGTGGTTTCTGGTCGCCAACGGTCTGGTCTATTTCATCTGGAGTTTGGCCAGCGGGCATTTCAGGAAGTTCTTTCCGATCCGGCCCGCGGAGGTGTGGCGCGATTTGCGCGCGGCGCTTGGTTTCAGGCTGGAGCATGAACTGGGCGTCTACAACGCCGTACAAAGGCTACTTTATATCGGCGTGCTGGTGGCTGGCGTGGTTGTGGTTCTGTCCGGTCTCTCGATCTGGAAGCCGGTCCAGCTCTGGTTCATTTGCGACGCGCTGGGCGGTTACTCGGTCGCGCGTTACGTGCATTTCTTCGCGATGACGGCGATCGCGGGCTTCATCGCGATCCATCTTCTGCTGGTGCTGATGGTGCCCAAAGTATTGCCGCCGATGATCACCGGCGGCCGGATCGAGCCATGAGCCAGATCAATCGCCGCGACATTCTGTTCCGTGCGCTGGCGCTGGGTGCGGTGAGCAGCCTGCCGGCGTGCAACTACGAGGACCCGAATAACCCTGACCTCGCCGACAAATTTCTGCACGCGATGTCCGCCTGGAACGACCGCATCCAGCAGGCCTTGTTCAACCCGCGCACGCTGGCGCCGAGCTTCACCGCCGACGAGATCACCCGTCCACCGCGGTTCAACGCGTACTACGACATCTCTCAGGTGACGGTCGTCGATCCTGCCACCTACCGGTTGCAATTGGGCGGGCAGATTCAGGACAAAACACCGTGGACATTGGCGGGTTTGAATGCCTTGCCACAGGAGCAGCAAATCACCCGACTCATCTGCGTCGAAGGCTGGCGGGTGATCGGCCAGTGGGGCGGCGTGCCGCTCGGCAGCTTCCTGCGCCGCGTCGGCGCCGATACCACCTGCCGTTACGTCTCGTTCCGTTGCGCGGACGGATATTATTCCAGCATCGACATGGCGTCCGCTCTGCACCCGCAAACCATCCTCGCGCTCAGCTTTCTCGGCGCGCCGCTGACCCCGCCGTTCGGCGCACCGGTGCGATTGCGAATCCCGACCAAACTTGGGTTTAAGAACCCGAAATCGCTGGTTCAGCTTGGGGTGACCAATGTGTACCCGGGTGGGTATTGGGAAGACCAGGGGTATAACTGGTTTAGCGGTTCCTGAAGGCAGGGGCAGGAGAAATCTTCTTTTTGCGAACAAAAAAAAGCAAAAAAACTTTGTCAATCAGGGGAGGCGCCGGTCTGTAGACGGAGTGCTCCCAACCCTTTCGAACAAAAGTTTTTTGCTTCTTTTTTCAAAAAAGGATGCTTCTCCCTTCCCTTCACTGCCAAGCTTCTAAAGCGTCCCAGCCATGCCCGCACGATAAGAAGGTAACCTTTGTAGTTTTCCTTCTTATCTGCTACACCCCGACCATGAGCGAACAACCCGAAGCAGCGCGCGCGACAATCCTGGCGGTGGAGCTTCGGATTTTGATCAGTAAGCTGCGTCAGCGGCTTCGCGCCGAGGCGCATCTGGGAGATTTCACCTGGTCCCAGTTGCAAGTTCTCACCTGGCTCGAATCCCACGGGCCGGCGACGGTTACGACCCTGGCGCGGGCTCAGGGAATGCGGCCGCAATCGATGGGGGAGATACTTTCGGTCCTGAAGGCGGCCGGGCTGGTCTGCGGCGCGCCCGACCCGGAAGACGGGCGGCAAATTGTTTTGTCGCTTAGCGCTGCTTGCCGCGAGAAGATCAGGGCGATCCGGGCGGCAAAGGATGATTGGCTGTTCCACGCCATTCAAACCAGGCTCGCGCCGGCGGAACAGGCGCAACTCGCGACCGGCATCGAACTGCTCCGTCGCCTCGCTGAATAGTTATTAGAAGGACATTTTACGATGCATTGGATCAATTACGTCGCGTACTTCTTCGGCGGCGCATTTCTCACCAACGCTATTCCGCATTTCGTGAGCGGCGTAATGGGGCGTCCGTTTCAAAGCCCCTTCGCCAAGCCGCCCGGCCAGGGGCTCTCATCGTCGACGGTCAATGCGCTATGGGGGTTTCTGAACCTGGTGGTTGCCTACTTCCTGATTGGCCGCGTCGGAAACTTCGATTTACGCGCCACCGATGATGCGGTTGCCGCGGGGCTCGGCGTTCTAATCTTGAGCGTGATGACGGCGCGTATGTTCGGACGTTTTCACGGCGGCAACACTCCGGGCGAAGTGTGACCGAAATCGTGGTAGGTACCTTCCGTTCGCTGCGCGGCTTCAACTATCGGGTCTGGGCCGGCGGCGCGATCGTGTCCAACGTCGGCACCTGGATGCAGCGCATCGCGCAGGATTGGCTCGTGCTCACCGTGCTTACCCACAGGAGTGCCACCGCGGTCGGTGTTGTCACGGCACTCCAGTTCGGGCCGCAACTGCTGATGCTGCCGCTCAGCGGTCTCGCCGCCGACCGATTCGACCGCCGTAAGCTTATGATCGCCACCCAAGCAGCCATGGGAGCGCTCGCGCTGGGCCTCGGCATCCTCACCATCGCCGGTATCGTGCAGTTGTGGGAGGTGTTCGTCTTCGCGTTTCTGCTAGGCTGCGTCGCCGCATTCGACGCGCCGGCACGCCAGACGTTTGTTTCGGAACTGGTGGGAGAAGCCGATTTGTCGAACGCAGTGGCGCTCAATTCCACTTCGTTCAATGCGGCCCGGATGGTCGGTCCCGCCATCGCCGGTGTGCTCATCGCCAGGATCGGCACGGGCTGGGTGTTCCTGATCAACGCGGCATCTTTTGTCGCTGTCCTCGGCTCGCTCATGATGCTGCGCGTCGGCGAATTGTATCGGGACGGCAAAGTTAAGCGTTCGCGCGGTGGCCTTGCCGATGGTTTTCGCTATGTCTGGAAACGGCCTGAACTCAAAGTCGTGTTGTTCATGATTTTCCTGATCGGCACGTTCGGATTGAATTTTCCGATTTTCATTTCAACCATGGCGGTCACCATCTTTCACGCAGGAGCGGGTCAGTACGGGCTGCTCACGACAATGATGGCAGTGGGATCGGTGGTGGGCGCGCTGCTTTCGGCTAGACGTGCGAAGCCTCGGTTGACGATTTTGTGCGCCGCTGCCGCGGTGTTCGGCGCGGGCTTTGCGGTGGCCGCGGTCATGCCGGATTATTGGCTGTTCGGCGTGGCACTCGGCGTCATCGGTGTGGCGGCGCAGACCCTTACCACCACCGCAATCAGCACAGTGCAGCTCTCGACCGAACCCGATATGCGCGGGCGAGTGATGGCGATCCTGCTCGCCATCGCACTCGGGGGCACTCCGCTGGGCGCGCCAATCGTCGGCTGGGTGGCCGATACATTCGGCCCGCGCTGGGCGCTGGGCGTCGGCGCCGCGGCCGGGATCAGCGCTGCGATCGTGGGGGTTTGCTACCTCGCGAAATACCGGGGGTTGCGAGTTTCTATCAACGGCGGACGGCTGCGCTTTAGTACGGAATATGAGGTGACGAAAGTGAAGTCAGTAAGTTGAGGTAGGAAGTCTTCTTTTTGTGAACAAAAAGAAGCAAAAAAACTTTGTTACTTGGAGCACAACGGCCGTGGTCGGTGCATTCCAAGTTAATAGAAGTTTTTTGCTTCTTTTTTTCAAAAAAGATGCTTCCTCCTACTGCTATCGCCGCGGTGGGATAAAATCCTGAACCACGCTGCTAAACGCTACCAGGTCCTCGGAGCGCAAGGCGTGGGCGACGAGACTCGGCCATTCGCGGCGGCTATAGACCACGGGATGCGCGTCGCGCAGGAATCGCATCGCGCAGGCGACTGCGATGTCCGCGTGACCGGGCCGGTCGCCGAACCAGAATTCGGTCGCGCGCTGGGCACGATCCTGTTCCAGCGCATCGAGTACGCTACCGATCTGAAGCTCGCATCGCGCGACCCATGGGTCAGACGTCGCTTCATGCAGGATACGCTCATAGACTAGGCTCACCATCTTGTCGCACAAACCGGTCGCGAGCGCGCAGATTTTGAGCGCGACTCGTCGGTCGGGCCCATGCCGCGGGATCAGCGCCTGGCCGGGGCCGGCGCGTTCGTCGAGATAGTCCAGGATCGCCGCGCTCTCGATGAGGACCTCGCCGTCGTCGAGCACGAGCGTCGGAACACGCCGGAGCGGGTTATACGCCGCTATCTTGTCGCCATCGCCGAAGGTCGACCATGGCCGGTGCTCGTAGGGCACGCCGTAGAGGTTCAGCGCGACCGTTACGCGCCGGACGAAAGGTGAGTCGTATTGGCCGATCAGGATCATCGCGCACCTCCGGACGGCAGAATGCGGATTTTGATCTATTTGAACAAAAGTTTTTTGCTTCTTTTTTTCAAAAAAGATGCTGCTTCCTTCCACTACCGTTTTAGACCGTGAGATTGACCCCGGGCTTGGCAGCAGTGCCCGTCGCTGCAGTGGCGGCTACTGCTTCGGCGGCCGGCGAGGCGGTGGGAAGTGTGATATTTACTCCGGCGGCTTTGGCCGCCGAGGTGATTTGCTTGGCAAGCGCCGAGAGCTGTTGGCTACTGGAGCCGCCGGTGAGGTCGGCGCGGTAGCTTGCGACCATTTGATTGAGCTTGGCCCGTTCCTGCGCGATACTGGTCGCTGGAGTCTGGCTGGCCGCGATGCCGGCGGCGGCGGCGCGCTCTGCGGGACTCGGCAGAGTTGGTGGTGCGGGCGTGTATTGCGCGGCGGCGGCTGAGGATATGCTCGACGACATGGATGATTCCTTGATGCGGGAAAAATTTGGTCGCGTTTTGCGGCGAGCAGAGTATGGCGCGGTCAGGTGAATCAGCCGTTAAGTTCGACGCCCCGGCCGTCGTGCGAGGGGCACCTCCATCGCCCGCTTGACCTCGGCGCCGGGAGCTTTGCATAACCCTCCCCTTCTGCCGTTTAGGACCGACATGAGCGAGCGCGATTACCGGGACAGCGTCTTTCTGCCCGCGACCGATTTCCCGATGCGCGGCGATTTGCCGAAGAACGAACCGGGGATTCTGGCGCGGTGGGAGCGGCTTGGGCTGTTCGAGCGGCTGCGGGCGGAAAGCGCGGGACGGCCGAAGTTCATTCTTCACGACGGGCCACCGTATGCCAACGGCGACCTGCACATCGGCCACGCGCTGAACAAGATCTTGAAGGATGTGATCAACCGGGCGCATCAGATGGCCGGGTTCGACGCGCATTATATTCCGGGCTGGGATTGCCACGGGCTGCCGATCGAATGGAAGATCGAAGAACAATACCGCAAGGCCGGCAAGGATAAGGACCAGGTGCCGGTGCTCGATTTCCGCGCCGAGTGCCGGGCGTCGGCGGCACATTGGGTCGAAGTCCAGGGTAAGGAATTTCAGCGCCTGGGAGTGCTGGGCGATTTCGAACATCGCTACGTGACCATGGATTTCGGGTCGGAAGCGGCGATTGCGGGGGAAATCGGGCGGTTTGTCAGCAACGGCGCGCTCTATCGCGGACTGCGTCCGGTGATGTGGTCGGTGGTGGAGAAGACCGCGCTCGCCGATGCCGAGGTCGAGTATCAGGATCATACCAGTCACACGGTGTGGGTGCGCTTTCCGGTCGTCGCCGGGCCGGTGCGGGACGCCGCGATCGTGATCTGGACCACGACCCCCTGGACGCTGCCGGGCAACCGCGCGCTCGCCGCCGGCCGCGAGATCGAATACGCGCTGTTTCGGGTTGATGCGGTCGAGGACGGCAGCAGGGTTAAGGTCGGCGACCGGCTGCTGGTGGCACTTGCCCTGCTGCCGAAGTTCCTCGCGGATACCGGGGTTTCGCTGCATCACCTGGAACACGTGTATTTGGGCCAAGAGCTCGCGGGCACTGTCGCGGCGCATCCGCTGCGCGGTCAAGGCTACGACCACGACGCGCCGCTGCTGTTCGGCGATTTCGTCACCACCGATGCGGGCACCGGGTTTGTGCACATCGCACCCGGCCACGGCGAGGAGGATTTCGCGCTGGGGCGCGCGCACGGGATCGAAGTGCCGGAGACACTGGCGGACGACGGCACCTATAACCCCTGGGTACCGCTGTTCGCCGGGCTGCATGTGTTCAAGGCGCATGACGCGGTGTGTGCCGCGATCGAGGCCGCCGGCGGGTTGCTGGCGCGCGGCAAGATCGTGCATTCGTATCCGCACAGCTGGCGCTCCAAAGCGCCGCTGATCTACCGCGCCACGCCGCAGTGGTTCATCCGCATGGATGGACCAGAACAGATCCGCACCAAGGCGCTGGAGGCGATCGCGGCGACTAATTTCGTGCCCGAACAGGGTCGCAACCGGATTGGGGCGATGGTGGCGGGACGTCCCGATTGGTGCATCTCGCGCCAGCGCGCTTGGGGGGTGCCGATCCCGGTCTTCGTCGAACGCGCCACCGGCCAAATCCTGCGCGACGAGGCGGTCACTGCGCGGATCGAGACCGCTTTCCGGGAAGAGGGCGCGGATTGCTGGTACTCGTCGCCGCCGGCGCGATTCCTCGGCAATGACTACGACGCGGCGGCTTATGAGCAGGTCAAGGACATCGTCGACGTCTGGTTCGAGTCAGGCAGCACCCACGCATTCGTGCTCGAAGCGCGCGGCTTGCCGTGGCCGGCGGATTTGTATCTCGAAGGCTCGGATCAGCACCGTGGCTGGTTTCAATCCTCGCTGCTAGAAGCGGTCGGCACCCGCGGCCGGGCGCCGTTCAAGGCGGTGCTGACCCACGGCTTCACGCTCGACGAGCAGGGCCGCAAGATGTCCAAATCGTTAGGCAATGTGGTGGCGCCGCAGGAGGTTACCAAGCAATACGGCGCCGACATCCTGCGCCTGTGGGTGATGAATTGCGACACCACCGAGGACCAGCGCCTCGGGCCCGAAATCCTGAAGCAGACCGCTGAACTCTATCGCCGGCTGCGCAATACGTTGCGCTGGATTCTGGGCTCGCTCGATGGCTTCTCGGAAGCGGAACGGGTGCGCTACGAAGATATGCCGGAGCTGGAGCGCTTCATTCTGCATCGTCTGACCGAGCTCGAAGCTCACCTGCGCCGGGCGGTCGAAACTCATGATTGGACCGGCTTCTACCCGGCGCTGCATCATTTCTGCGCCAATGATCTTTCGAGCTTCTATTTCGACGTGCGCAAGGACTCGGTCTACTGCGACCGGCCCGACCACCCGACGAGGAAGGCGGCGCGGACGGTGCTCGATCACTTGCACGGGGCGCTGTGCACCTGGCTCGCCCCGGTGCTGGCATTCACCGCCGACGAGGCTTGGGTGGCGCGTTATGGCCAACAGACCAGCGTGCACCTGGTGCAGTTGTTTGCCACTTCGGCGCAGTGGATGGATGCGAGCCTGGGCGAGCGGTGGGAAACAATCAGATCATACCGCCGTGAGATCACCGTGGGCATCGAGGAACTGCGCAGGCTCGGCAGCGTGAAATCCTCGTTGGGAGCCATGCTGCTCCTCCCCGAACATGATCAGACCGCTGGCTTGCTGAGCGACGACACCTGGGCGGAGTTGGCGATCGTGTCGGCGGTTCGGCGTGGTAAGTTCGCAACCGCGAACGTGAGCGTGGCGTCGGGCAACAAATGTGCGCGCTGTTGGAAGATCCTGCCCGAGGTCGGGACGATAGCGGCGCACCCGACGCTGTGCCTGCGCTGCGCCGATGCTGTGGATAGCGGGCTGGTTGGCGGATGAACGCGCGCATGAGGTTAGGCGTGATCCTGTTCGCAGTGGTCCTGATCACCGACCAGGCCAGCAAGGAGTGGATTCTGCACGGACTCGATCTGCCGCTGCTCGATCGAGTCGAGGTGCTTCCCGTGCTGGAACTGCAGATGACCTGGA
>Ga0302311_10007465_pt1 | contig 11141 bp, 11 predicted proteins | sample III_Palsa_N1_3_FD_200449 | JGI IMG/M metagenome (GOLD analysis project Ga0302311, IMG submission 200449) | Peat permafrost microbial communities from Stordalen Mire near Abisko, Sweden - III_Palsa_N1_3 | ecosystem: Environmental > Terrestrial > Soil > Palsa > Peat permafrost | place: Sweden...
AAGAAGCAGCAGATCACCGGCGACGCGATCCTGCCCTTCTATGAGAAACGCCTGCACGAGATCGAGAAGGTGATCGCCGACAAGGGCCTGGTGACGCTGCCGAGCCGCCCCGCCATCATCCGCCTGGCCACCGCGGCCGAGACGGCGCAGCAGCCGGCGCCGCATATGACCCCGCCCCCCTTCCTGCACAATACCGGCCAGCGCGGCGAGTTCGTGCTGCCGCTCAACATTCCGTCGGCCAATGGCGGCGCCGAGGACAAATATGACGATTTCACCACCGACGCGGTGTCCTGGACCTTGACCGCCCACGAGGCGCGTCCCGGACATGAACTGCAATTCGATTCGATGGTCGAGCACGGCGTCAGCCTGGCCCGCGCCCTCTACGCCTTCAATTCGACCAACGCCGAGGGCTGGGGCCTCTATTCCGAATATATCATGCAGCCCTACGAGCCGGCCGAGGGCCAGTTGCTGACCATCCAGCTGCGCCTGCTGCGCGCGGCCCGCGCCATTCTCGATCCCGAGCTGCAGAGCGGCAAGGTGACCGAGGAGCAGGCCTATCGGATGCTGGAGGACGACGTGGTGCTGAGCCACGCCTTCGCCAAGGAGGAGGTGGAGCGCTTCACCTACCGCGCTCCCGGTCAGGCCAACAGCTATTTCTACGGCTATACCCGCCTGCTCGATCTGCGTAAGGAAACCGAGGCCGCTTTGGGCGCGAAATTCGACCAGAAGAAGTTCCACGATTTTATCCTGGCGCAGGGATTGCTACCGCCCGATTTGATGCGCAAGGCGGTGCTGGACGTGTTCGTCCCCTCGCAAAAATAATTCTAATGTGCTAGTCAGGAACGGCGGTCGGGCTTCCCCGGCCGCCGTATTTTGTTTTCAGGATCCCCCGATGCTCCCCCCCCATCTGGCCAAATCCACCCTCCGCGCCACTCTTGCCGTTCTGCTGATGGCGCTGTCCGCCTGCGCTACGCCGCCGCCGGCCGACGATCCGGAGGCGGTGGCCGAGTTCAACGAAGTCAACGACCCGCTCGAGCCCACCAACCGGGCCATCTTCGATTTCAACGACGTGCTCTACGTCAATGTCTGGCACCCGATGGTGACCGGCTATCGCGCCGTGGTGCCGGAATTCGGCCGCGCCCGCATCAGCGACTTCCTCAGCAACCTCAAAGAGCCGGTGATTTTGGTCAATGACGTGCTGCAGGGCAATTTGACCCGCGCCGGTCAGACGATCGAACGCGTGACGCTCAACACGACCTTCGGTGTCGGCGGCATCATGGATGTGGCGGCCCCGATGGGGATTCCGCCGCATGACGCCGATTTCGGCCAGACGCTGGGCGTCTGGGGCGTGGGCGAGGGGCCGTATCTGGTGCTGCCGGTGATCGGCCCGTCCAATCCGCGCGACGGCTTCGGCTATCTGGTCGACAGCTATGCCGATCCGCTCGATCAGTATTTGCAGGACACCAACATGACCTGGCTCTCCGAGCTGCGCTTCGGTGCGTCGGTGGTGGTCACCTTCGACGCCAATGTCGACGCGCTCGACGATATCAAGCGCAACTCGCTGGACTATTACGGCGCGCTGCGCAGCGCCTACCGCCAGCGCCGTACCGCTGAAATCAACGAGGCGACCAGCCCGACGGTGGGTTGGGTCCACTTCATGCCGCACTGGTCCTGGAGCAATCTCGGCATTCAGTAAGCGGCGCAGCCAAAAAAAGGTTTCACCACGGAGGCACAGAGGACACTGAGGTAAAAGCGCTACAGTCAGTCATTCCTGTATACCGGCAAGGTGCCGCGAATAAGGAATGACCGCGCTTCGCGCTTCTCCTCCTTCTCAGTATCCTCTGTGCCTCAGTGGTGAATTATTTTTGATCTCCGATCAGAAATACCGTTCGTCGCTGACTATCATCCTTTGGCCAAGTGTGCTCGACCTCCGATAATGGCGCCGGTGTCACCGCGATCTTGAGGCCGGCGGGCAAGGCGATGACCGACCTGGTCGACGCGGCCCGCGAAAAGATCGGCCGCGCCATCTTCGAAAGCTGGGAAGAGAACGAGATCGGCGAATTGGTGCGGCTGATGCGCAAATTCGCGGAAGCGATCAAGGAAGATCCAATCTAATTCTCATTTGGTCTTCACCGTCAGTTCGCTGCCGCGCGACGGATCGAACGGCAGCGGCAGCGAGAGATAGCCGTTCCGAGGATCGCGTACATACTCGACATAGCCGGAAGCCTGCTCAAAGGCATTTTCGCCGATGATGAGAGCGCCGGGTTTGAGGTGCGGCTCCAGGAGCTTGAGAATGGGGAGATAGAGGGTGAAGGCTCCGTCCAGCATAACCATGTCGACATCGCCCCCGACGCCGGCTTTGAGGGTTTCGCGCGCGTCGCCGACCCGGAATTCGACGAAGTCGGTCAGTCCGGCCGCCGCGACGTTGCGCCGCGCGTGCTCGACCTTGCTCTGTTCCAATTCCGTGCCGATCAGGCGACCGCGACCCATGTCGCGCAGGGCCGCCGCCATATAGATCGCGGAAATGCCCATCGAGGAGCCGAACTCGACGATGCGCTCGGCTTTGCTGGCAAGGACGTTCATATAAAGGAAACGCCCGAAATACGGCGAGACAGTGAGGAAATTGCCGGCGAGTCCGCGATAGAGTCCGGTCAGATCCTGGCGCTCGGCCTCGGCGAGTTGATCGATCCAATCCTCGGGGCTGCTTGCAGCGTCGGCGTATGCTTGCGCCAGCGGTGCATCGGCCGCTTCGGCTTGCCGATGGAGACGCTCGAGAACCTCCGCGACCAGGCCGCTGTTGAGTGACTGCATGTTTAGGGCTCCTGTAAAATACCGGAACCAGCATACGGACTCGCTCGCCTGACTACATTCAGCAAACGAGACAATATATTGCGATTTCCGGTCAGGCGCCGCGGTCGGCCAGATACCGGGCGGGCGGCTTGCCGAGAGTCTTGCGAAACATGGTGACGAAGGCGCTCGCGCCCTCATAGCCGAGATCGAGCGCTACGCTCTTGACCGAGGCGCCCTGGGCGAGGCTTTGCAGGGCTATGAGGATGTGGAGCTGCTGGCGCCAGCGCCCAAAGCTCATGCCGGTTTCGCGCTGCAGGGTGCGGGTCAGGGTGCGCGGGGCAAGGGCCATGCGTCGGCCCCAATCCTCGATCGTCGCGCGGTCGGAGGGATCCGCCAGCATCGCGGCGGCGATCTGGCGCAGCTTGGCGTTGCTCGGCATCGGGAAGTTGAGCTTTTCGACCGGCGCCAGGCGTAGCTGGTCGAGCAGCACCGCGGCGATCCTGCCGTCCGGGCCGTCGACATCGTAGAGGGGCGGCATTCGGGCGATATGCCGCAGCAGGTGCTCCAGCAAGGGCGAGACCGACAGAGTGCAGCATTGTTTCGGCAGCGCCGGCGCGGCATCCGGCTCGACGAACAGGCAATAGGCCTCGACGTCGCCGGCGACGGCCACGCTATGGGGAACGTCGCCGGGAATCCACACCGCGCAACGGGGCGGTACGATCCAGACGCCCTGGTCGGCCTCGCATCGGACCACCCCCCGCAAGGTCAGGACGAGTTGGGCCTTCCGATGGGTATGCGTGGGCAACTCGAAGCCCTTGGTGATCATGTGGCCGCCGAAGGCGGCGACGGCGCGCGGCACGTCTTCGGGGTCGAGATCCGGGGCTTCGCGGGGAGTAAGATCGCCTTCGGCGAGGTGAAAGAAGGGCATGGCGGAAGCGCGTAGATCCGGATCTATTTGACCAGATCACACAATATCAGGTGCCGATTGCGATTTTCTACATCGCTCAGCTTCTGACCTGCCCCAGGAATAGCGCCACTTCCTGTTTCAGTACCTCGACCTGTTGGGTCAAATCGCCCGAGGATTGGTCGATGCGCTGGGCGGCTTCGCCGGTTTCGCGGGCGGCGCGTTCGACGCCGCCGATATTGCGCGAAACTTCCCGCGTGCCGCTCGCCGCCTGGTCGATATTGCGGGCGATCTCGCCGGTGGCGGCGTTCTGCTGCTCGACCGCGGCGGCGACCGAGGTGCCGATCTCGGCCATTTCGCCGATCACCTTGACGATGGCTTGGATCGCGGTGACCGCGTCGGCGGTGCCGTTCTGCACGGCGGCGATCTTGGCGACGATATCCTCGGTGGCGCGGCCGGTCTGGGTCGCGAGGTGCTTGACCTCGCCCGCCACCACGGCGAAGCCCTTGCCGGCGTCGCCGGCGCGGGCAGCCTCGATGGTGGCGTTCAGCGCGAGCAGGTTGGTCTGGCTGGCGATGTCGTTGATCAGGGCGACGATCTCGCCGATGCCGGCGACATTGGTCGACAAGGTGCGGATCAGGCCGGAGGTGCCCTGGGCCTGCCCGTCGGCGCGGGTCGCCACCGTTTGCGAGCGCGCCACCAGCGACGAGATCTCGTTGATCGAGGAGGAGAGTTCCTCGGTGGCCGACGCGACGCTCTCGACATTGGTCGAGGCTTCCTCGGCGGCGCCGGCCGCGGCGACGGCCTGGGCGCTGGTCTGGCCGGCATTGGCGCTCATCCCCTGCGAGGCTTCGCGCAAGGAGACGGCGGCGCCCGTGACGCCATCGACCACGCGGCCGACCTGGCGCTCGAAGCCGTCGGCCACCTCGCGCAGGGCGCGCTTGCGCTCGGCCTCGGCGCGGGCCTCCTGTTCCATCTGCTGTTGTTCCATCTGGTGGACGCGGCTGAGATTGTCCTTGAAGACGGCGATCGACTTGGCCATGTCGCCCAACTCGTCGCGGCGCTCGATGCCGGGCACGGTGATCGACAGATTGCCCTGGGTCAGCTCTTCCATGCAGTGCCGCGCATCGGCGATCGGCCGGGTGATCGAGCGGGCGGTGACGAAACCGACCACCAGCCCGATCAGCAGCGAGGCGCCCAGCAGGAAGCCGCCCAGCCACTCGACCTCGGCTGCCTTGGCGCGGGCAGTTTCCATGAAGCTCTCGGCGCGCTGGTCGGAATCGGCGGTAATCGCCTGGTTCTTGTCGGCATTGACGCGCGCCGCGTCGGCGCCGACGCCATGCAGCAACGCTAGCGCCCCGGCGCGGTCCCCTGCCTTCGCCTTATCGGCGATCTGTTTCACCGTGTCGTTATAAGTGGAGAAACTGGACAGGGCGTCATCGAACATCGCCTTGTCGCCGGCGAAGGCGTCTCGGGCGGTGGCAGTGGCCTTGAGGAAGGTCTGCGCTTCCTGGTCGGCCAGCGCCTCGGCCTGGGCGATCTGTTGCGGGGTCTCGGCCAGGATCAGGTCACGCGATGCCATGCGCATGGTGCGAAAGGCGACTCGCGCCTTGCCGACATTGTCGACCACCGTGAAGGGATGGTCGTGAAAGGCACGGGTGATGTCGGCCAGCTCATGGGCGCTCTTGATACCGATGACGCCGACGATCACGGTCATCAGCACCAGAATGCCGAAACCGAATTGCAGGCGGGTGGAAATGCGGAAATCGGAAAAGGAAGCCATGGCATGTCCCCAAGCCTATACTTAGAGATGAACGCGTCATCTATATCACAATTAAAGATGGTGGGAAATCGGACCGTCTACCTGCGAAATGAACAAATCCGCTCGATCAGCAGTTCCAACGCGATCATCGCCGATTGTTCGCGTACCGAATCGCGGTCGCCCGGAAACAGGCAGGCACGGTGCAAGGTCGGCGCGCCGCGGTGGGCGGCGGCGATGTGGACGGTGCCGACCGGTTTGGCCGGTGTGCCGCCGTCGGGGCCGGCGACGCCGGTGATCGACAGGGCGACATCGGCGCGGGAATGGGCGACCGCGCCTTCGGCCATGGCGCGCGCCACCTCGGCGCTGACCGCGCCATGCGCCTCGATCAGCGCGCCGGGCACGCCCAGCATCTCGATCTTGGCCTCGTTCGAATAGGTGACGAAGCCGCGCTCGACCACGCTGGAGCTGCCGGAAATGGTGGTGAGCGAAGCGGCGACCAGCCCGCCGGTGCAGGATTCCGCCGTCGCCAGCATCAGGCCATGCAGCTTGCACAGCTCCAGCACGTCATTGGCCTTGTAGAGCAGCGCTTGCGGCAAGCTCATGGCAGACCGGCCTTCTTCAGCAGGGTCAGGACGACGAGCCCCATCAGCCCGGCCAGCACGTCGTCGAGCATGATGCCGAGGCCGCCCTTGAGCTTCTGGTCAGCCCAGGAGACCGGCCACGGCTTCCAGATATCGAACAGGCGGAACAGGGCGAAGCCGACGGCATAATCGAGCAGGGAAGGCGGGGTAAGCAGCAGGGTCAGCCATTGGCCGGCCACTTCGTCGATCACGACCCAGCTGGGATCTTCCAGCCCATCCGCCTGCACGATGCGTTCGCTGGCCCACCAGCCGATCAGGAAGACGATAACCGTCGCCACGGCCAGTAAAGGCGGGCCGGCGAGCCAGAACAGCAGCCAGCCCAGCGGCAGGGCGGCAAGCGAGCCCCAGGTGCCGGGCGCAGGCTTCATCCAGCCGGCGCCGAACCAGCTGCACACCAGGCGTTCGAGTTTCAACGCTTGATGTCCCGGTCGAGCTGCGAGGTGGTGGCGGCGCCGAGCTTGCGGCGATAGATCTGGGTAGCTTCCAGCACCCGCTGGACGTAATCGCGGGTCTCATAATAGGGAATGCTTTCGATCCAATCGATCGGATCGACCTCGGACCCGCGCGGATCGCCCATATCCTTGACCCAATGCCGAACCCGGCCCGGTCCGGCATTGTAGGCGGCCGCGGTCAGCACGTAGGAGCCGTTGAAGTCGCTGAGCAGGTCGCCGACATAGGCGGAGCCCAGTTTGATGTTGAGCGCCGGGTTGGCGGTCAGCTGGGCGGACAGATTGTCCTTCTTCTTGAACGCCACCTTCAGCGCCTTGGCGATCTGAGCGGCGGTGGCCGGCATCAGCTGCATCAGCCCCTTGGCGCCGACGCTACTGACTGCATCGGCATGGAAGGCGCTTTCCTGGCGGATCAGCGACAGCACCAGCGCGTGCTCGGGCTTCTCGCCGGCGGAGGGCAGCACCGGATAGCCGGATTGGATCAGCGGCACGCCCTGGCGCTCGGACTGCTTGGCCACGGTCACGGCGATGTCGGGGCGGCCCAGCGATAAGGCGAGATTGGCGGCCAGCTCGCGCTCGCCCGGGGTCTGCGCCAGATCGATGGCCCGCAGCATGAAGGGCTTCACCAGCTCGGTTTCCTTGATCTGACCGAGCAGATGGGCGGCCTGGGTCATCTCCTGGCGCTCGAACTGGGCGATGTCGGCCGGAGTCGGCTTGGGGTCGGGCGGCAGCGCCCATTGCTGGTCCTGGTGGAGGCGGTCCACCGCCAGCTGGCCGTAAAAGGTGGTGACGTTCTGCGCCGCCAGATTGAACCAGCGCACGGCTTCGTCGCCTTGTCCGAGGGCTTCGGCTGCGCGGCCTGCCCAATAGGCCGCGCGGGAACGGCTGCGCGGGATCACCACATGGTCGTACATGCGCGAAAAATGATCGAGGCCCTGGGTCGCGTCGGACAGGAAGCGGAGCGCGATCCAGCCGCTCAGCCATTCGGCGTCGGCATAGCCGGTCCCGTCGACCTGGTTGTGATTCTGGGCGAGGTCGTAGGCGACCGAGATGTTGCCCTTCTGCAGGGCGCGCCGCGCCAGCACGGCGCGCTCGCTCCACCACAGGTCCGGACGCACCTGATCGTGGGCGGGATCGCGCAGCAGCTGGATGGCGCCGTCGTCGTCGTCATGGTTGCGGCGGTAGCGCACCCATTCATAGATCAGGCCGGGATCGTCCTTGACGCTGGCCGGCAGGTTCTTGGCCAGGCTTTCCGAGTTCGACGCCTCATTGTCGAAGGCGAGGCGGGCTTGGGCCAGGAGTTTGTGGTCGGCATCGACCCGGGTCATCTGCTGGCGGATGGCGTCATCGTGATGATCCCACATCAGCCGGTCGAGGCGGGCGATGTCGTCCTGATCGCGGATCTGCTCCTCGAAATCATTGAGGAAGATCCGCTCCTGCGCCTGGCCGAAATTGCCCGAAATCCAGAATTTGCGCACCAGGTCGGTGGCTTCGTCGGCGCGGCCCTGGTCGAGCAGCGCCTTTCCATACGCCATGGCGCCGTCGACGCTGGTGGGCGCGTGCTGGTCGAACCAGTCGATGATGGCGGATTTCGGCGTGGCGGCGGTGATCGCCTCTTCGGCGCGGCGCTCCAGCGTGGCCTGCTGGGGCCAGTCGGGATTGGCCTTGATGAAGGTGGTGATTTCACCGAATTCGGCGCCCGAGCCGGGAGTCACGTAATATTGCCATTCCAGCACCTTGGCGAGCAGCTTGTTATGGGCTTTGTGAATGGCGGAGAGCGCCCAGTCGAACTTCTGTTTGTGCGCGGAATCGAAAGCGAGCTTGTAGAGATGCTCGTCGTCGGCCGTCAGCGCGCCGGCGCTGGCCCCGGTAACACATACGGAACCGCCCAGGCCCAGCATGATGACGCTGACGGCGGCCGCAGTACGGAAACCACGAATCGAACCACGCACCCCATGGACCCCAAACAAAATTGCGGAAAGCTCCCCCGGAGGGGCGATCATCTTATGGTGGCCCAGTCTGCACCGGCAACTGCAAAGAACCGGTTAAAAGCGCGACCCTTGAAGCAGGCGGCGGGCGGGGCTATGTTCCTGCCCTCCTGACTTTGCTCGCCAATCTTGCTCAAAAGGTCTGCCATCATGTTCAAAGGTTCGATCACCGCGCTGATTACCCCCTTCTCGGGTGGTGCGGTCGACGAGAAAGCCTTTCAGTCGTTCGTCGACTGGCAGATAAAAGAGGGCACGCACGGCCTGGTGCCGTGCGGCACCACCGGCGAATCGCCGACTCTGTCGCATGCCGAGCATAACCGCGTCGTCGAATTGTGCGTCGAGGCGGCCGCCGGCCGCGTCCCGGTGATTGCCGGCGCCGGGTCGAACTCGACCGCTGAAGCCATCGAGCTGTCCCAGCACGCCAAGAAGGCGGGCGCCGCCGCCGTGCTGATCGTCACGCCCTATTACAACAAGCCCAACCAGGAGGGGCTGTACCAGCATTTCAAGGCGATCCATGACGCCGCCGATCTGCCGATCGTGATCTACAACATCCCCGGCCGCTGCGTGATCGACATGAGTGTCGAGACCATGGCGCGCCTGGCCAAGCTGCCCAACATCGTCGGCGTCAAGGACGCCACCGCCGACCTTTTGCGCCCGACCCGGACCCGCGCCGCCATCGGCGAGGATTTCTGCCAGCTGTCGGGCGAGGACGGCACCGCCGTCGCCTTCCTGGCCCAGGGCGGCGTGGGGTGCATCTCGGTGACCTCGAACGTGGCGCCGCGCCTGTCCGCCGATCTGCAGAACGCCTGGGTGAAGGGCGACATCGCCACCGTCACGGCAATCCAGAAGAAGCTGGCGGCGATCAATGACGTGATGTTCGTCGAAACCAATCCGACGCCGGTCAAGTTCGCCCTGTCGCTGATGGGCAAGATCAAGCCCGACGTGCGCCTGCCGCTGGTGCAGCCCACTGAGGCGAGTCAGGGCAAGATCAAGGCGGTTCTGCAGGAACTCGGCCTAATCTGATATGGCAAAACCCACACTCATCGCCGGGAAAATAGCCGCCGAGAACCGCAAAGCGCGGCACGAATATTCAATCCTCGACACACTGGAGGCGGGTATCATGCTGCACGGCACCGAGGTTAAGAGCCTGCGGCTGGGGCGTGCCCAGCTGGCGGAAGCCTATGCCGGTCAGCAGGAAGGGGAATTGTTTCTCTTCAATGCCTATATTCCGGAATATCAGGTCAAGACCGCCTTCACCCACGAGACGCGCCGGCCTCGGAAGCTTCTGGTGCATAAGAAGGAAATGCGCAAGCTGGTGGGCGCTATCACCCGCGAGGGGATGACCCTGGTGCCGCTGTCGATTTTCTTCAACGATCGCGGGTTGGCCAAGGTAACCTTGGGGCTGGCCAAGGGACGCAAGCTGCATGACAAGCGCGCCGCCGAGAAGGAGCGCGATTGGGGCCGCGAAAAGTCGCGGTTGATGCGGGACAAGGGCTAGGGAATCCATGTCATCCGAAGGTGGCATCAAGGACAAGCTGATCTCCGCCAAGCAGCGCTGGGCGAAGGAAGGGCGTCTGCTGACCGGGCGGACCGATCCCGCCCGTCAGCGGCGCCTCCCGCCCGGCCAGCGCGAGGTGCAGGATTGGCCGGTTCTCGACCTCGGAATCACGCCGCGGCTCTACCCCGACACCTGGCAGTTCTCCGTTGGTGGGGCTGTAGAGCGGCCGCTGAAATGGAGCTGGGCCGACTTCATGGCCCAGCCGCAGCACAGCGTGCGCTGCGACATCCATTGCGTGACCTCCTGGTCGCGCTACGACAATGATTTCGCCGGCGTGCCCTTCCTGCATCTGCTCGATCTGGCGCGGCCGCGGTCCGAGGCGCGCTTCGTGATGCTGCGCTCGTTCGACGATTACACCACCAATGTGCCGCTCGCAGACCTCGCCGACGAGGAGGTGCTGTTGGCGCATGCCTGGCAGGGCCAGCCGATCTCCGCCGAGCATGGTGGGCCCATGCGGCTGATACTGCCCAAGCTCTATCTGTGGAAGAGCGCCAAATGGCTGCGCCACATCACTTTCATGGAGAAGGACGCGCCCGGCTATTGGGAGCAGCGCGGTTATCATCGGCGGGGCGACCCCTGGACGGAGGAACGGTATGGCTAAAGGTTTGCTGGAGACTCTGTTCGGCGCGAAGCACACGGCGCGCGAGCCTCTTTCGGCCTGGAGCTTTTCCTTCGCGGCCATCGGTGGCGAGCCGCTGCCGCTGTCGCGCTTCGAAGGCAAGACGGTGCTGCTGGTCAACACCGCTTCGCAATGCGGCTACACCCCTCAATATCAGGGGCTGCAGTCACTCCACCGCAAATATCGCGATCGGGGCCTGGTGGTGCTGGGCGTGCCGTCCAACGATTTCGGCGCGCAGGAGCCAGGCAGCGCGGACGAAATCCGGCATTTCTGCGAATCCCAATTCGGCGTCGAATTCCTGCTATCCGACAAGGTCAAGGTCACCGGCGACGACGCCCATCCCTTCTTTCTGTGGGCGGCTCAGGAAATGGGCCCGCTGGCCCAGCCGCGCTGGAACTTCCACAAATATCTGATCGCCCCGGACGGGCGT
>Ga0302311_10007466_pt1 | contig 11140 bp, 4 predicted proteins | sample III_Palsa_N1_3_FD_200449 | JGI IMG/M metagenome (GOLD analysis project Ga0302311, IMG submission 200449) | Peat permafrost microbial communities from Stordalen Mire near Abisko, Sweden - III_Palsa_N1_3 | ecosystem: Environmental > Terrestrial > Soil > Palsa > Peat permafrost | place: Sweden...
GGCTGCCGCGCAGGCAGCGATGCAACGTCATTTATCGCGTGTCATCGAATCTCTGCTCACGGCAACGGAAGTCGAAGGGCTCGAACGCACCCGCGTTCAAGTCGACGAGCAACGACGCCGCTACTCCGTCAAACGTCCGTAAGGACCTCCGAGCGACGTGTTCGTTGCAGTGATCGCAGGACCACGGTCCCCGCGACCTTGCCGCTTGCAGCACGACCTTGCCACATGCAGCCCCCATAGCGTATTTTTGCAACGGCCAATTTGGCCTGTCCAGATTGGTCTGTCCAATATTGCACGCACCGGGTGCACCGAGTTCGCGGGGGAGATACACATGTCATCGGATCCAAAGGTCGGGTATTGAGCTCCTTGGCGAAACCGACCGGACGCCTGCGCTGGGTGATTTGCGGGCTGCTCTTCACGGCGGTGGTGCTGAGCTACGTCGACAGACTGGTGGTCGCCGTTCTCAAACCGTATTTGGCCCATCGGTACGGCTGGACGGAAACCGGCTACGCGGATCTCGCGTTTTATTTTCAATTCGCCTATGGGCTCTCGTACGTCGTATCGGGACGCCTGATCGACAAAATCGGGGCGCGCCTCGGCTACTCACTGGCAGTGTCGCTGTGGACGGTAGGCCATATGCTGCATGCCGTCTTCACGTCCACCGCGGGCATGGTCTGGGCGAGATTGCCGTTGGCCATCGGGGAGGCCGCGACGTTTCCCGCAGCCTTGGCGGCCGCCGGCGCATGGTTCCCCCGCCGCGAACGAGCGCTGGCCATCGGCATTTTCAACGCCGGATCGAATGTCGGCGCCATCGTCACGCCGGTGGTGGTCCCCTGGATCGCAACCGTCATGGGCTGGCGCATGGCCTTCGTGTTGACCGGCGGGCTCTCGATAGTCTGGCTGGTAGCCTGGCTCACGCTCTACCGTGAGCCGAAACAGCATCCCAAGCTCACACCGCAAGAGCTGGCCTGGATCACCTCCGAGCCAGAAACGGTGCGCGAACGGCTACCCTTTCGAACGCTGCTGCGCATGCGGCAAACCTGGGCCTATATGGCCGGGCGCTTTCTCATCGATCCGGTGTGGTGGACTTTCCTGTTCTGGCTACCCGATTTCTTCAACCGGCAGTTCGGCGTCAACATGATGAACTTCGGGCCGCCGCTGGTCGTCGTCTACCTCCTCGCCGACTTAGGCTCGATCTCAGGCGGCTGGTTGTCCTCGCATCTGTTGGCGCGTCACTGGTCCCTGAATCGCTCGCGCAAAACCGGAATGCTCATTGCGAGTCTATGCGCTGTGCCCATCGCCTTTGCCGCCGACGCGCCGGGTCTGTGGTGGGCGGTGGGATTGATCGGCCTGGCCTGCGCAGGCCATCAGGCATTTTCCTGCAACCTCTATGCGCTTCCAGGTGATTTATTGCCCCGCTCGAGCACCGGCTCGATCATCGGACTCGGAGGCCTTGCCGGCGCCGCGGGCGGCATGTTGATGGCTCGCAGCGCGGGTGCCATTCTGCAAGCGGTGGGCAGTTACCGGCCGATTTTCTGGTTCGCTGCCTCGGCGTATCTGTTGGCTCTCTTGGTCGTACACCTCATCCTTCCGCGCTACCAACCCGCGCAGGGCGTCACATCGATTTGAATACCCTCTCCGTTCGGTGGGGCCTCAACGCCGCCGACTCGCGGCCCAGAACGACGCCAATAGTGCATCAGGGATCGCGGCCAACAGCGCTCGATACAGGAATCGTCGATTTGCAGGTGGGGAAATTTTCCAGCAGCAGCGTACCCTCTAGATTCTTCATCTGTAATATTGTCCCGCCGAAGAGGGCCATTCGAGCGACGCGGCTGGGTCGCCAAAATAGCGGGAAGCCGGCGCTCCTCGAGTTGGCGTTGCGCCGCGCGTGAACGCTTAGTCTCGGTTGAATGCTGCGTGTCGCCGGGGCGCTCCGTATCGGGCGTGCGCTGGGTGTCGGGAGTGGTCTGCGCCAATACCAGGCCGGCTTGCATGACCAGCACCTGAATGCACAATTGTCCGCAGGAACAAGATGCCCTTCTGGAAATCATTGCTCCCCCGGAAAATTCTTCAACCCGAATCAACTGAAACGTTTTGCCCTATACGCCACAGCACGCCGCTGGGATCGAATAGCGTAAAGTCCCTCAAGCCCCAAGGTTGATTTTGCGGAGCGCCCACGGCGACGCCGAAGGTTTCTACGACACCCGTAGCCATAACATGCGCATACCAATCGTCCGCACTCTCGACCAACAGATGCATCATGTAATGTTGGATAAAGTCCGGGCGATTGTAGTCTTGGAGCAGAAAGCTCGTATTCTCGTGCCGAACGTAAGCCAGCCCTTCAGACGACCACGGGATCTCGAATCCCAACGCCAAATAAAACTTCTTCGATGTGTCGAAATTCGACGCCGGAACAAATGCCTTCATCTCGATAGCGGAGAGATTCATGAGCGGCTCCAACGCGACCCAACATTCCCGTCGCGCGCGACCCAACATTCCCGTCGCGATGCTACCGTGCGATACGCGCTGACTCCGGGAGTGTCACTGTAGACGAATCCGTACCCTCAAGGGAAGCGGCCTCCATGGCATCCCCCACCAGATGCACCACGACGCGCCGATTCGGCTCCAAGCACGCGAGATACTGCGAATGCGCGCGGTCATTGGAGCAGTTCACGACAGGCTCCCTGCTCCCCGAGGCCCCCAGTCGGATGCGTGACGGGTCGATACCCATTGCGCCCAGTTCCATCGCTACGGTCTGCGCCCGACGCTCGCTCAGCGCCTGGTTGTACTTCGCACCGCCCGTGACATCCGCGTGGCCCATGACGGCGATGACGGTATTCGCCGGCAAGCTCTTCATGTGCTCCGCGATTTGCGCAAGCTCTGCCCGTCCCGGCGACCGAATGTCTTCACGGCCTGATCGATCGTGCGGGAACAACACGAAAATCGACAAGTCGATTTCCTCGCTGACCGACTCGACCGAGGCAAACTCCGGTAGCATCGGCAGGAGATCCATGACGGGCGCCGCGACCGCTACGGGCGCAACCACCGGCATCGCGATTGCCGCACTCGCGGTCGTGCAATAGTCCTCCGCGATGCGCACATACGGGTCCACGTGCCGCCAGCCGCCCTCGGTGGCTTCGTAGCCCACCCAGGCCAACTGCACCTCGCAATACGCCGTCATTTTTGGCGCGCCGCAGCGGCGGCCATCCACCTTCACTGCGGCGACCGAACGCCACAGATCGTCGCGTACATGCCGCGCTTTGGGAAGTTCTGGCGTTTGAATCGATAGCGGCGAGTGTGTCTCGAGACCACCGATAATGTCACTGGCATTGTGCAGCGCCGCCGCCGCCACGGCCGCGGGGACTTCGTTCTGCACGGCATACTTCTCGAAGTTCAACCACGCCTGCGCCTTGTTTGCCTGATAAGCCGTTTGACAATCTGCCGCGCCAGTCGCGGCCAATGCGTCCAGTCGCGCCTGAAGTTGCGGGATGCTCGCTGGCTCGCTCACCCGAGAAGCCATAGGACGCCCGGGAAGCGCCGGAACCCTATCCGGTGGCAAGCCGGTGCTACCGGATTCGCTCGCGCGAGAGTCGCCGGCGTGGGCTACCCCAATCGCCAGCGAGACTGACAGCGACAACGCTGTAAACGTCGCGACCCAAACAGCAAACCGCGCAGCGGCCCTAAACCCATGGCCGGCGCTACTGACGAGGGCGAAGCGAGACATGTTCTGTAGGGAAATCATCATTGGCGATCCGTCGATGGCGCGGCATCGAGTGAGCGGTTGGCCGAGGGATCGGCGATGCGGAAAGTCTTCTCGTCGAACTTGAAGCGCATACGTATGTACACCCCGCGCCATGACGAGTTGGCGCTGAACAACTCCGTGTCGGCGTAGCGGCCGACGATGGCACCCACCGATACCCACAGGTTATCGAATACGCGGCGCCCCAATTCCAGTGCCAGACCCTGGTCACGGCTGCCGCCACCGGTGGTGGTCGACGCCAACACGCCCACGTCCCAACGCGTGCTGAAATCCCACACGACGCGGCTGGCGGCGAGTTGCGCGCTGTAATCCGACGTCACGCCGGTCACGACTTCGCGCACCTGTTTAGCGGCGAGCTGGCCCTCGAATTCCCAGGCGCGGACCGGATGGTAATTCGCGATGACCGCCGCGATGCGGCTGTGGCTGTCGCCCCCCGTCACCGGCGTGTTGTCATCCATGATGCGATATTCGTACCGCGCCAACACATTTAGTTTGTTGGTGGCAATGTCGCGATAGGCGACGCCCACTTGCGCGCGGTCGTCGGTCTGCACGTTGGTGGGCTCGGCCGTCTCCTCGGTGCGCGCCGAGAGATACACATTACGCCCGATCAAGCTCCAATCGTCCGACAGCTTGCGCGTCACCGCCAAGGTCGACAACCAGTTGGTCTGCACATCGGAGAAGCGGTATTCCACGCGCTCCGCCATTTTCCACAGCGGACTCGCCGTGTAATCCAGCCCCGTGGCCAGGGCCGTCGCGGTCTGCGTGCCCACCAGCAGACTGGAGGTGGACGTCGACACGGGCGCCGCCGTGATGACCTCCTGCCGTTCCACCGACGTCGTGGCGTTCAAGCCCGGCAATATATGCCACAGATTTCTCACGCCCATGGCATCGGCGGCACTCTGCCCGGACTCCGTACCCGCGAGGCGCAATTCGTTGTAAACCGTGCCGTCGTGCATGTACGAGGTGTCGAAGCCGGCCACGGTCTGTTCCGCCTTCGACCCGTCGCCCAGACCATAAATACCCGTCAAGGAATCGATTTCTTCATGACGCACATAGAAGCGACTCGCGTCGGTCACCCGATATTCGCCGCCGACGGCCGCCATCTGACCGCTCGTGCCGTCGACCGTGTGCTCGTATTCACCGTACACGCTGAAGCGGTCGGTAATCTTTTGCGTGAGCTTCACTTGCGCGGCGACGTAATCCTGTTCCACCAACGTCGCCGCGCCGGTGGATGCCAACGACAGCGAACCGCCCAACGGTGAACTCAGCAGTCCCGTACCCAAAAATCCGAATCCCGTGTTGTTGAGCGTCGTCCCGGTGGAGGTGCCCGGCACCGCACCCACCGAGTACGCCGCCACCGCCGGAAGCGCCGAGTTATAGGTCTGGTCCACGTAAGCCACGCCGGTCTCTATCTTGGCGCCCGCCCATAGCTTGGTCTCCACCGCCACCGTAGCGCCGCTGCGGTGCGCGTCGGTGGTCTCGTCCTCGGAATGCTCCGCATCCGCCTTCAGCTGCGTCGCATCGGTCAGCTTGTACGTGGCGTGCAGTCCCTCTTCCGTGCGCCCCGGACTCAACGTGGCATTGGCGTTCTCGAAGGTGAGGTCCGCCCTACCGGCGTACACGCGCGCATCCAGGACATCGTCGTGGTGCACGAGTTCGGCGCGGCCCGCGTTACCGCTGGGATCGGCGGAGGTCAGTCCCGCCACCAGCGTTGCCGCGGTGAGCCCGCCCGTACTGGTGGCCGCGTACAGCTGATTACCTTCGCTACGCGCCGTGTCCAGAGTAAGGGTGGTGTGCTCGTCCAAGTGCACCACCGTATCCGCGCCGTACAATTTGAAGGGCGTCAACGGATCCCGATCCTCCGAGTAGCGGCCACCCACGGACCATCCCTGTCTCACCAAGAATTCACCGTTCACGCCGTCCACCATGTACTTAGGACCGCCGTCGTCCACTTCGTACGTGATACGAATCGACACGGGGTTCAAGTTCTCGTCGACGCTCGGCACCGGCTGCCGGAAGATGATCTCCCCAGAGAAGGGTTCGAAGTCGTAGTCGGTGTAACGGGTGAGCGTCTGGCGGCTCAGCACCACGGCCGGTTGGTTGCGGTCGCGCACCAGGATCTCGACGATTTCCGAGTTGGCGACGGCGTTGGCCTGCGATACCGCATAGGGTCCCGAAATGCCCCGGCCCGACTGTTCATCGACGAATTGATGCGCCGACTCCATGGCACCGAAGATATTCGCCTTGACCGACGAGTTTTCGTAGTGGGCCGTGAATCCCGTGAGCGTGCGCGCATAGCTGCCCAGCCACGCCGTATCGGTCGGCGCCACGGTTTGGAAGTCGCCGTACAGAACATGGCTCTGATCCTTGTCGAGCCGCAGATACAGCTTGCTGGTGCTGCGCGCGTCGTAATTGATGAGCGACGCATCACCGGTAATGGGGAAATATTGATTGGGGTCGATATCGGAGAAGAACTTCTCCTGATTGATCTTGTTGGTATCGAACGACCCGGTGAGCAGCACATCGCTCCCGATCGTGCCCTTCACGAAAGCCGCGGCGCGCCCTTCCACGCCCCAGGACGAGCCCGTGGCGGCGTCGGTACCCCAATGCTGCAGACTATCCTCGAATCCGACCTGGCTCAACGCCGGCGCATTCGGATCGGCGGTCACGCGCTGGGTACTGATGCCCGACTCCACCATGCCCACCACGATCAACGGACGCAGTTCGGGAATGAAATTGATCTTGGCCTGGACCTTCACCGCGCCGCTCGACACCCGCAAGAGGGCCTCGCCCGGATTTACCGGCGCCGCCAAGTCCAAGTGCGCCACGCCTTTCTTCACCGCCATCTCGAAGCCGGCCGCTTCCTTGCCATTGGGTGCGCGCAGTCTGCCGAGACTGGTTTCCACGCGCACCTTGGTGTTACTCGTGATGGGCCGCCCCTGCGCATCCATCAAGTTCACCGTCAGGTGCAACAGCGAGTGGCCGTCGGCGGGCGCCTTGGCGTCCGACACGTGCAAGCGAATACGGCTGCCTACGGCCAACCCCAAGGACTGGCGCCACAACCCCTCGTCCGCCGCCACCGGCAGCGCCGAGTTGGAACGATTCAAGGTGCCCCCGTCGACCACCCGGAACGCCACGGCATCGCCGTCGACTTCGGCCGCGGTGGGCGGCACGGTCGCGCGCGTGGGTGCCACATCCTGCGTGGAATCATAGGTGGTATCGACGGTAGCGCCGGCGAGCGCGTTACCGCTCTGGAGTAACGCGCCGACCAACAACGCAACCCAGGGCCGCGATGAAGCCGCCAACCAGAGTAGCTCGCGCAGGCGCATCATGGATGCACCTCGCCGCCGGCAGCATCACTCGTCGGCGCACTGATGCGAGTGTCGCCATTCGGCAGCGACTCGAAGTCCACACCCATGTGTTCGCGGCCCGCCGCGGGCAACGGCGAGAGCAGCGGACCATGCAGACGACGCCGCTTGACGTCCTGCATCACCTTATCGGTGCAGGACCCTTCCGCGAAATCCGCGCGATGCAACTCGCCGTCGCGCAAATCCACGAACAAGCTGTCGCCATCGCCGGCATTACGACTCGATACCACCACCATCCGGCTGCCCGCGGGCAGCGTGGTGGAGTCCACCTTGAGCACGTGCGTGATGGGCCGCTGACCACAGATGCTGTAGTTGCCGTTCTCATCGCTGGTGAGATTCGTGCCGTCCTCGAAGTACAGCCGCACGCCCGGAATGCCGGGTTCGCCCGCGTCCTGCACGCGATTACCATTGCAGTCCACATAGACTTTGCCGACCACGCACGCCGAGGTATCGAACGCCCCGCCCGTCACTTGCACCTGAGCGGTAGCGACCGACGATGTCACTCCGTCGCCCACGGCCTGCGCCTTATTGATACCGGTGCCTCGCTCCGCGCCCGCGGCCACACGGACCCGATAGTCGATTTCGATGATCTCGGCCTTGGCGATGTTGCCCAGCGACCAGACCAGCTGAGGGCCCGGCGTGCCCTGAGGGTTCGCAGATGACGTCGGCGTCGCGCCGTTGACACCCATGAGCACGCTGCCCGGGATCAACTGGAATCCCACCGGCAGCGTGTCGTTCAGCTTCACCGCGATGACCGCCGCCGTGCCGGGGTTACGCACATGGATGCGGTATTGAATGCTGTCGCCCACTTCAGCCTGCGATTTCGCGGCCGACTTATCGATAACCAGGGAACCGCCGGTGGTGTTCTTGACAACGAGCGTGTCGGTGGCGGTGGCGCAATTGGGCGGTGTGCTCTTGTCGCACAGTTGGAACGCCAGGGAATACGATCCCGGCACCACCGCGGCACTCATGTTGACCGCGCCGGTCGAGGTGTCGAGCACTACGCCCGTCGGCCAGGTACCCGACTCGGCCACCGTCGCATTGCCCGAGACGCCCAAGGTCGCGGGTAGTCCGTCGACCGTGCCGTTCGCTGCCACGTTCACGATGGGGGTTGCCGCGGTGCCAGCCACCGCGGTGCCGCTCATCGTCGCCGGCAGAATGCTGGCGCCGACCTTGATGCTGAGCACCGCGGTCGCACAATTGGCCGGTGAGTTTTTATCGCAGAGCTGGTACGTCAGTGAATACGTGCCAGGCGCCATAGCGGCAGTCACGGTAACCGCGCCGGAGGCGCTCAGCGCGAATCCCGTGGGCCACGTTCCTACCTGCGACACGGTGGCATTACCGCTGGTTCCGAGCACCGCGGCGACTCCATTCACGGTGTCGTTCACGGCCACATTGGCGATCGGCGTCGAGGCCGTGCCCGCGGCCGCGCTGCCCTTGTACGCCGCCGGCACGATATTGGCGGTGACCACGATGGAATCCGTCGCCATGACGCAGTTCGCCGGCGGAGCCTTGGCGCACAGTCGGTACTGGAAGCTGTAGCTACCCGGCGGCACCGCGGCCGTGGTCGATACCGCGCCGGTGGAGGTGTTGAGCACAATGCCCGCGGGCCAGGTACCGGCCATGGAAACGTCGGAATTACCGTTGCTGCCCAGTGTCACGATCTGGCCGTTAACCGTGGCGCCCGCCGCCACGTTGGCAATCGGCGTGCTGGGAATGCCCGCCACCGCGGTACCCGGGTCGGGTTTGATGACAATCGAGTCGTTGATGGTCACCGTGTCGGTCGCGGTCGCGCAATTCGGCGGCGAGCTCTTGTCGCAGAGCTGGTACTGCAGGCTGTAAGTGCCGGCGGTGGCGGCCGTGGTCGTCGAGATGGCGCCGGTGGTCCCATTCAATGTGATGGCGGTGGGCCAGGTGCCGACCTGCGAGACCGTCGCATTCGCGCCCGTGCCGGACACCACCGCAGCCGCGCCGTTGACCGTGTCATTGGCCGCTACGTTAGCGATCGGCGTCGACGCGGTACCCGCCACCGCCGAGCCCGTCTCGGACGAGGAGGCGATGGCAGCCTTCACGGTAATCGTCACCGTCGCCGTGGCGCAGTCGGGAGTCGTGTTCTTGTCGCACAGTTGATAGGCCACGCTGTACGTGCCCGGCGCCAACGTCGAGGTCACGGTCACGGCGCCCGTGCCGGCATTCAGCGTGAGGCCGCTGGGCCACGTGCCGCTCGGCGACACCGCCGCATTCGTTCCCGCGCCCTCGATCACGGCGGCGGATCCGTTGATGCTATCGTTGGCCGCGACGTTCGCCACCGGTGTCGAGGCCACACCCGCCGTCGCTGAGCCGGCGTCGGCCGCCGGCAGAATCGAGGCGCTCACCGTGATCGTATCCGTCACCGTCGCGCAGTGCGCCGGCGTATTCTTGTCGCACAGTTGGTACGTCAGGCTGTACGAGCCGGGCGCCACCGCGGCCGTCACGGTGATCGCACCCGTGGCCGTGTTCAACGCGATACCGCTGGTCCACGTTCCAATCTGCGCCACCGTCGCATTCGCGGACACGCCGGCCAGCACGGCTGCCGCACCGTTCACTGTGTCGTTGGCCGCCACATTCGCCACCGGCGTCGAGGCCATCCCGGCCACCGCGGTACCCATATCGGCCACCGGCACAATCGACGCGGTCACCGTGACCGTATCGGTCGCGGTGGCGCAATTGACGGGAGTGTCCTTGTCGCAGAGCTGGTATTGCACGCTGTAGACGCCCGGCGCCACGACGGCTGCCACGGTGATGGCGCCCGTGCCGGTGTTGAGCGCAATCCCCGTGGGCCAAGTCCCACTCATCGCCACCGTCGCGTTCGACGCTGCGCCCGACAGTACCGCGACCGCGCCGTTCACCGTGTCATTCGCGGCTACATTCGCAATCGCCGTAGCGCTGCCGCCCGCCGACACCGTGCCCGTATCGGCGACCGGCAGAATGGACGCCGTCACCGTCACGGTATCCGTCACTACCGCGCAATTCGCCGGAGTATTTTTATCGCAGAGTTGGTACAACACGCTGTATGCACCCGGCGCCACCGCGGCCGTGATCGTCACCGCACCGGTACCGGCATTCAGCGCGATACCCACGGCCCACGTGGCGCTCGGCGCCACTGTCGCATTCGCGCCGGCGCCCGACAGCACGGCGGCGGCGCCGTTCACCGTGTCATTGGCCGCGACGTTTGAGATCGGTGTGGCGGCGGTCCCGGCTATCGCAGTGCCCGAATCGGCCACCGGCAAGATGGATGCCGTCACCGTCACGCTCGCCGTGGTGGTCGCGCAATTCGGCGGCGTGTTCTTGTCGCAGAGTTGGTATTGCAGACCGTAGGTGCCGGGCACTACGGCAGCGGTCGTCGTGATCGCACCCGTGTTCGCATTCAAGGCAATCCCGGCGGCCCATGTTCCCAGGGTGGCCACGGTCGCATTACCCGCGGACCCCAATGTCGCCGCCGCACCGTTCACCTTGTCGTTGGCTGCCACGTTCGCGATGGGCGTCGAGGCGGTGCCGGCCACCGCAGTCCCCGTGTCCGCCGTCGCGACGATGGCCGCGGTCACGGTCACCGTGTCCGTGGTCGTCGCGCAATTCGCCGGCGTGTTCTTGTCGCACAACTGGTATTGCACGCTGTACGAGCCGGGCGCGACTGCAGCCGTCGTCGTGATCGCACCCGTGGTAACCGTCAGAGCAATACCGGTGGGCCACGTGCCGCTTTGCGCCACCGTCGCATTCGTCGACGCGCCGCTCAACACCGCGGCCGCGCCGTTCACCGTATCGTTCGCGGCCACATTGGTAATCGGCGTGCCCGCCGTTCCCGCCATCACCGTGCCCGCATCGGCCACCGGGGTGATCGCGCCCGTTACCGTCACGGTGTCCGTGGTGGTCGCGCAATTGACCGGCGTGCTCTTGTCGCACAGCTGGTACTGCACACTGTACGAACCCGGCGCCACCGCCGCGGTCGTCGTTATCGCGCCGGTGCCGGTGTTGA
>Ga0302311_10007475_pt1 | contig 11131 bp, 4 predicted proteins | sample III_Palsa_N1_3_FD_200449 | JGI IMG/M metagenome (GOLD analysis project Ga0302311, IMG submission 200449) | Peat permafrost microbial communities from Stordalen Mire near Abisko, Sweden - III_Palsa_N1_3 | ecosystem: Environmental > Terrestrial > Soil > Palsa > Peat permafrost | place: Sweden...
GGCGGATGAGGCGGTTCAGGATTGATGGGCGTACCGGTGATGGATCAGGACAGGTTTGACCGATTGGTCGACACCTATGGCGCGGCGCCCTGGCGCTGGCCGGAAGGCGAACGCGAGGCCGCCACGCGGTTCGCGCAAGAGTCGCCGGCGGCGGCGGAAAAGCTCGCCCGGGCGCGGATGCTTGATGATGCGCTCGATGTCTGGGAGCTGGCCGGCGCGCCGGCGGCCCTGCGCGAGCGGATCATAGCGTCGTCGCCGGGCTGGCGCATCCCGGTCTTCCGCCGGCCGCGGTTCTGGTGGGCGAGCGCCGGCCTGGCCAGCGCCTGCGCCCTGGGCATGGTGGTGGGCGCGGCCGCGGCCCCGCCGCTGACCGCCGGCCGCGAGACCGACCCGGTCGCGGCCCTGGCGACCCAGTATGACGGATCCGCGCCGTTCGGCGGGGCGTTCGACCCCGGAGCGGTGTCTTGACCAGCCGGACCATGAAGATCGCCCTGGGCGTCTCACTGACCGCCAACCTGTTTCTGGTCGGCGCGATCGCCGGCGCTCTCTTCATGCAGTCGCAGAAGCCGCCTGCTCGCGCGCCCGCGCTGCTCGGCCGGGCCTGCGCCAACGCCGGCGCGCCGCGCGGCGCTTTCCGCCAGATGCTGTGCGACCAGGTCCCGGCCATCCGGCCGATCCAGCAGGACGCCTTTGAGGCCAAACGCCAGGCGACGGAGCTGATGACCGCGCCGACCTATGACCGCGCCGCTGTTGGCGCCCTGTTCGACCGCGCCCGCGCTGACGACATGAAGGTCCGCGCCCTGGTGGAAAACGCCATCCTGGACTTCGCCGCGCCGCTGCCGGCGGATAAGCGCGCCCGACTGGCGGACGTCCTGCGCGGCAACGCCAGGCGACGGGCAATGATGCGGCAGGGCGCGGCGGCGGGGGGCTGAGGGTGCGACCTTACTCCGCTCATCCCGGCCAATGCCGGGACCCAGATCATATGGCGCGAGGGGTTGAAGGTTGTTCCGGTCGGCTGGGCGCAGCCCGAGTCTTGTCATCTGGGCCCCGGCATTCGCCGGGATGAGCGGAATTTGAATTGCTCACGCCGCGTGGGCGTCGGAGATTCTCATGCCGCCGAGGCCGGCGTGGTGCAGCGGCAGGGTGAAGCTGACGGCGGTGCCTTCTCCGGGCTTGCTCTCCATCTCCAGCACCCCCTCGTGCATCTCCACCAGCGATTTGGTCAGCGCCAGGCCGAGGCCCGTGCCCTGCTGGGTCTTGGAATGCTGGCTCTCGATCTGCTCGAACGGCTGGGCGAGGCGCTTTAAGTCTTCCGCCGAAATGCCGATGCCGGTGTCACGGACGCTGATCCGCACCCGGTCGCCGCCGCCCGGCCCCTGCATTTCGGCGGCCACCGTCACCCGGCCGCCATGCGGCGTAAACTTCAGCGCGTTGGAGAGCAGGTTCAGCAACACCTGTTTCAGCGCCCGGTAGTCCGCCTCGATCTCGGGCAGCGGCGGCAGGTCGATGTGGATGGTCAGCCCCGAGGAGTCCGCACGGTTGCGCACCAGTCGCACGGCGTCCTCGATGACATCCTCGAGCGCCATCGGTTCGAACTTCAGGTTCATCTTGCCGGCCTCGATCTTGGACATGTCGAGGATGTCGTTGATCAGCGCCAGAAGGTGCTGGCCGGAGGACAGGATGTCCTGGGAATATTCCTTGTAGCGCTTGTCGCCCAGCGGGCCGAACATCTCGCCCATCATGATTTCGGAGAAGCCGTTGATGGCGTTCAGCGGCGTGCGCAGCTCGTGGCTCATATTGGCCAGGAACTCGCTCTTGGCCTTGTTGGCGCCCTCGGCGCGGATCTTTTCCGCCTCATACTTGCGGGCCAGTTCGGCCAGTTGCGCCTCGCTGCTTTGCAGTCTGTCCACCGCCTCGCTGAGCTTCTCCTCGTTCAGGCGGCGGGCTTCGTCCTGCAGCTTGATGGCGGTGATGTCGGCCGCGGTCATGACCAGGCCGCCCTCGGCGGTGCGCCGCTCGGAGATCTGCAGCCAGCGGCCGTCGTGCATCTCCGCCTCGCGCACGCCGGCGACGCCGTCAGGCCCGGCATGCTCGGCCTTGATCGCCAGCCGCACAAAGCGGTTCACCGTCTCGCGCGGGGCGCCGGGCTTCAGCAGCCGCGGCTCGAGGGCGAAGAAGGCGCGGTAGCTCTTGTTGCACATGAGCAGCCGGCCGGTGCGGTCCCAGAGCACGAACGCCTCGGAGACGCTGTCGATGGCGTCGCGCAGGCGGACCTCCGCCGCCTGGGCGCGGGCCTGGTTGAGGCGCTCCTCGGTGACGTCCATCATCACCCCGATGATGCGCTTGAAGCCGGAGGCGTCCGGCTCGCCCACCGCCTGGCCGCGGGCGTCGATCCAGGCCGAGCGGCCGTCGCGGTCGGGCACGCGGAAGGAGACGTCGAAGGCGCCATAGCTGCGCGCGGCGTCCAGGGTCTGGCGCACTCGTTCGCGATGCTCTGGCGCGATGCGGGCCAGAATCTCCGGCCCGCCGGCCACACCGCCGCCGCCCCAGCCGAGGATGACGCCGCTGACATCGGACATGAACATCTGGTCGTTGGTCAGGTCCCATTCCCAGATGCCGCATCGCGCGGCCTCCACCGCCAGGCGGAAGCGCCGCTCGGTCTCGGCGTGGGCCTTCTGGGCCTCCTCGGCCTTGCGGATCTGCACCAGCAGCATCCAGGCCAGCGCGCTGCCGATCGCCAGCGGCGCCAGCAAGGCGAACAGGTTGCTCACCAGCTCTCTGTCGGCCGCGGGCCCCGCCTTGGTGCGCGGCGTCGCCATCACCGCGATCAGGGCGCCGTCGGCGATCGGGCCGGAGACCACCGCGACCGGGGTGCCGTCCGGCAGCTCGCCGGGCAGGCTGCCCTTGGACTGAAGGTTGGCGACATCGACGCCCATGGCCTGCTTCACCGCCCCCGGCGATGCGGATCCACCGCCCCCCTGGGCCGCCACGACCGACCCGTCTGGCGTGGCGATGGCCAGGGCCAGCGGTCCGCCGGCGCCAGCCTGGGCCTCGACATCGCGGGACAGGTCGCCCAGCGCGATCACCGCAACCCGTCCGCCCGGGGACGCCTGGGCGTCGACGGCATAGAGACCCGAACCCTTGGGCGGGCGGCCGAGCCAGAAGGCCTGGCCGGCGGTGTTGGCCGCGGCCGAGGCGCCGGCCCAGTCCGCGTCGTCCGCCTTGCCGGCTATGGCTTTCACGGCGCCGTCTTCCCCCACCACGGCCACCGCGCGCGCGGCGGGGCCGGCGGCCTTGAGGCCGATTTCGGCGGCGTCCATCGGGCTTTGCGGGTAGCGGACCGCGACGGCGGCGGCCGAAACCAGGGACGAGCGCAGCCGCGCCACGTCCGCGTCGGCGCGGGCGGCCAGCGCATCGACCTTGGCGGCGGCGATCTCGGCCTGCGAGCCGGTCACCGGCTGACGCGCCTCGCGCTCCAGCCTGAACACCGCGAAGACGGTGTAGACGAACAGCATCAACAGCGCCGACAGGACGGCCATACGGATATAGGCCGTCGTCGGCGCCCGCGCCGCGCCTCTGCCCCGTACAGCCGCCAAAACCAAATCACCCCTTCACGAGTCAGTCGTGCACGAGACTACGCGCGCGCGGAGTCCCCTGTCACCACGGCAGGCGCGATGAAGGGTGCGTCGTGTTGGACCGGACTCTGTGCGTCCTTCGACGCGCGGCTTTGAACCCTCGCCCCACAAGGTGAGGGCGGGTTCGCTCTAAGCCAACGCCCTGCTCGCCATTTCAAACACGTTCTTCGACAGGCCGGGCGCATCGACGATGCGCTGCAGTTGTTCGCGCATCAGTTCGCCCAGCTCTGGCTTGTACCTGCGCCAAGCGCCCAGGGGCTCGATCAGGCGGGAGGAGACCATCGGGTTGAAGGCGTCCACCGCCAGCACCTGGTCGGCCAGAAAGCGGTAGCCGTCGCCCGAGGGATCGTGGAACTGGAACGGATTGCCCATGGCGAACCCGCCCACCAGCGAGCGCAGGCGGTTGGGGTTTTTCGGATCGAACGCCGGATGGGCGGTCAGGCCCAGCACCCGCCCCAGCACGCCCGGATCGGGGCTGCGCGACTGCACCGCGAACCATTTGTCGATCACCAGCGGCTCGTCCTTCCAGCGCTCGTAGAAGTCGCTGAGCGCCTTCTCGAACGGCTCGCCGCCGATCAGCATCAGCGCGTTCAGGCCGCCCATGGCGTCGGTCATGTTGGCCGCCGCGCCGAAGTGGCCCTCGGCGCGCTCGACGTTGCGGGCGTCCGGATCGGCCGCCAGGGTGTCCAGCACCGCGTTGCGCAGGGCGCGCCGGCCGGCGGCCTCGGCGTCAGCGGAGAATTCACCCGGCTCCTGCAGACCGCCGTGCAGTCGACGAAGCGTCTCTCCCAGATGGATAGCCAGCCGCGCGCGCAGGGCTTCGCGGGCCTCATGGATCGCCGCCGGATCCACCGGCGATACCGCCTGCGCCAGATCGGATTCGCTGGGCAGGCTCAGCAGCAACGCCTTGAACGCGGCGTCGGCGGACTGATCGTCCAGCCCCCGGCCGACCGCATTGGCGAACCGCTCCTCGGCCACCTCGTCCGGCGAGCCGGCGGCGCGGGCGAGGATCAGGTCGCGGGCCAGGTCCTGGCCGGCTTCCCAGCGGTTGAACAGGTCAGGATCGCCCGCCAGCAGCACATAGCGGTCGCGGGCCGGCGAGTCGGTGGTCAGCTTCACCGGCGCGGAAAACCCGCGCAGCGCCGACAGCACCGGCGGCCGCTCGACGCCTTCCAGGCGCACGGTGCGCGAAGCTTCATCCAGCACGATGACGGTCTCGTCCACGGCCGCTTCGCCGCCCGGCGCGCGGAACGTCTGCACCCGGCCGTCTGCGTCCAGCAGGCCAATGGCCAGCGGCGTCGGCAGGGGGCGCTTGGTCGGCTGGCCCGGCGTCGGCAAGGTGGCCTGGGACAGCTTCAGCTCCAGGGTCTTGGTGGCCTCGTCATAGGCCGTCTCGATGTCGATCGCCGGCGTGCCCGCCTGTTCGTACCAGGCGAAGAAGTCGGTGAGGTCGCGGCCGGCAGCATCGGCGAAGCATTGGATGAAGGCCTCGACCGTGGTCGCATGGCCGTCCCAGCGCTCGAAATACAGATCCATCCCTTTGCGGAACATCTCCGCGCCGATCAGGATCCTCAGCATTCGGATCACCTCCGAGCCCTTGTCGTAGATGGTCGCGGTATAGAAGTTCTCGATCTTCAGATAGCTGGACGGCCGCACCGGATGGGCCATCGGCCCGGCGTCCTCGGCGAACTGGCGCGCGCGCAGGGCTTTGACTTCCTTGATCCGCTGCACCGCCTGGCCGCGCATGTCGGCGGAGAAGCTGTGGTCGCGGAAGACCGTCAGCCCCTCCTTCAGGCACAGCTGGAACCAGTCGCGGCAGGTGATGCGGTTGCCGGTCCAGTTGTGGAAATACTCGTGGGCCACCACCCCTTCGATCCGCTCATAGTCGAAGTCGGTGGCGGTCTCCGGGTCGGCCAGCACCAGCGAGGAGTTGAAGATATTGAGCCCCTTGTTCTCCATCGCGCCGAAATTGAAGTCACGCACGGCGACGATCATGAACAGGTCCAGGTCATACTCGCGGCCGTAAGTCTCCTCGTCCCACCTCATCGACCGCTTCAGCGCGTCCATGGCGTAGAGGGCCCGCGGCGCCATGCCGGGGTCGACATAGATGCGCAGCTCGACCGTGCGCCCGCTCATGGTCACCAGGCTGTCGGCCAGTTCGTCCAGCTCCCCGGCCACCAGGGCGAACAGGTAGCTGGGCTTGGGGAAGGGATCGTTCCAGACCGCGAAATGGCGCCCGCCGGCCAGGTCGCCGGACTGCATCAGGTTGCCGTTCGACAGCAGCCGCGGATAGGCGCGCTTGTTGGCCTCCATCCGCACGGTGAACCTGGCCAACACATCCGGCCGGTCGGGATACCAGGTGATCTTGCGAAAGCCCTCGGACTCGCACTGGGTGCAGAAGCGCCCGGCGGACATGTAGAGGCCTTCCAGCGCCTTGTTGTTCTCCGGATCGATCTCGACCTCTGTCTCCAGCACGAACGCGGCGGGGACGGAGGCGATGGTCAGCTGTTCCTCGCCGACCTCGTACTCCGAGGCCTCCAGCGCGCGGCCGTCGATGGCGAAGGACACCGGCTTCAGCCGCACCCCATCCAACGCCAGCGGTTCGGTGTGCTCGCCGTTGCGGCGCAGCGTCAGCCGCGCCTTCACCCGAGTGGCGTTGGGCGCCAGATCGAAGTCCAGATGGACCTCGTCGATCAGATAGGCGGGCGGGCGATAGTCGGTAAGCCGGATCGGCTGGGGAAGGTCTGTGCGCATGGCGCAGATTTATCCACCTAGCCGCCCGAGCGCCAGCGCAACAGGAACCGAGGGCGCCGATTTGAGTCCGGCGCCCGCCGCTATCACCAGCTGTATTTCAGACCCAGTGTGCCCGTCTGGTCGGACTGCTGCGAGCTGACCGACCCATTGTATCGGATGTAGGCCGACAGCTTCGACGAGGCCTTATAGGTCAGGCCCGCGCCGATTACCGTGAAGTCCCGTCCCGGATTTGCGCCGGCGAGAACAAAATGTGTGCCCGGCGCGGCGGCGAAACTCTCGCCGATGGTCGGATTGTCCGGGTTCAGCTCGTGCGCCCAGGCCAGCCTGCCATCGAGATCCAGCACCCCGCCGGTCATCGTGAACGACTTGACGAACCGCGCGCCAACAAGCGTCTCGGCCGTGGCTTGCGTCCGCGAATCCACCGCCAGGTCGGCGCCCGTGGCGCCGGTCTCGGTGAAACCGCCCTGCCGCACGCTGCTGCCCACCAGGCTGACGCTCGGCTCGATCAGCAGGCCATCCGGACCGTGGAACTGGCCTCCAACACTGATCAGGCCGCCGGCCGACAGGCCGTTGAAGTGGCCGGTGGCGCGACGATCCACGCCGGCGAAGGCGATCGTGCGGGTGCTGTCGCCGGAGTCCCAACCCAGGCTTCCCGCGCCGTCGACGAAGACATTGCCGAAGTCGTGGCGCCCGTAGAGGCCGCCGGCGACGGTGTCCAGCGAGCCGCTCTGGCTGAGGCCCTCAAGGCTGAAATCGCTGTGATCGTAGTTGAAGGCCGCCCCCAGCCGGGTGCTCGGCCCCCAGTCGCGTTCGCCGCCGAAGGCGACGCCGCCGGAGTGCTGACCGTAGCCATGCGCGTTGCCGTCGCCATGCGTCGTATCGGAAGACCCGGTTACATAACCCCAGGCCGCGTTCGGTCCGGACTTCGGCGCGCCGGTCCCGGCGCTCTGATCCTCGATGCCGCCGAGGAAGGCTCGAACGTCGTCACGGGCGACGGTCAGGAAGTCGGCGTCGACCTCTCCGCCCAGCCGATCGAACGCGGCGTTCTGCTGGGCCGTCGTCGGCAGGTTGATCAGAGCATCGGCGACCGGATCGAAGTCGCTGACGCCGACCGGGTAGTTGGAGAAGGCCACCCCGACCGCTTCCTGGTTCGGCGTCGCGTTCACGGGGACGTAGACGCCGGAGACCTGGGTCGCGACCAGCCCGCCGGCGGTGGTGCTGATGGTGAAGGTCGCGCCGTCGGTCGCGCTGACGGACGTAAAGGCACCGACGACCGAACCGGCGACCAGGAAATCGTACTGCGTGCCTTTGCGATAGATGCCAGGACCCGTGATGAACTCCAGTGCGCCGGCCAAGGTGGCCGTGCCCGATATTTCCAGGACCGAACTTTGATACGGCGTGGCTTCCAACGACAGCAAGCCGCCGGATGATTGAGTGTAATCGCCGATGACGGTCAGCGCTCCGATCGTACCGCCGGGGCTGACCGTTCCGCCGTTGTTGAGAACGTTGCCGACGATCGTCCCGTGGCCCGACAGCGTCGCGCCCGTATTCACCGTCACATTGCCCATCAGCTCCGCCGATGCGTGCAGGCCGTCGCCAACCTCCAGGTCGCCGGCGTTGATCGTAGCGGTTCCGACGCTCGCGAATCCGTTGAGCGTCCAGGTTCCGGCGCCCTGGACAGTCAAGGTGTTGAAGTTGAAGAAGTTATTGTCGGCGACACCCGTTCCTTGCAAGACCAGGGCGTTGGTCGCGCCCGCCGCGGTGCTGCCGTCAACCTCACCGCTCAGCGCTCCGCCGGTCTGCAGCGTCAGGGTGTTGGAGCCCACGCCTTCGAACACAACCGAGGCCGTCGTCCCGGTGATCAAACCGGCGTTGGTGACCGCGCCGCCGCCGGCGACAAAAACCCCGTAGGTTCCGCCGGTAATGACCCCGCCGGTCTGATTGATGACGGCGCCGCCCGAGCCCAGCACCACGCCGGCGCCGCTGGAGCTGGTAATCGCTCCCGCATTGGTCACGGTGGTCGCGGCGCCCCCGCCATAGACGCCGTATAGCTTGCCCGTAATCGTACCGCCGGTCGTGTTCGTCACGGTTCCACCACCGATCAGCACGACGCCCACATTGGTTCCGGAGATGGAGCCGGCGTTTGTGATCACCGACGGTGACGCGCCGTACACGAAAACGCCTTCCGACGTGCCGGAGATGACGCCGCCGGTCTGATTGGTGACGACGCCGCCCCCAAACAGATTTACGCCCACGCCATAATTGCCGGTCCCTGAAATGACGCCGGCGTTGGTCACCGTAACGGCGCCGGATTCGCTATAAATCCCCTGGGCGCCGGTGATAGTGCCGCCAGCGTTGTTGATCACGGTCCCGCCGACGGATAACTCCACGCCCGCGCCATAGGTCCCATGTCCGGAAATCGTGCCGGCGTTGGTCACCGTGGACGAGGCGCCCGCGACGTAGACGCCGACAGTGGCGCCAGTGATCACTCCGCCGGTCTGGTTGCTGACGCTGCCGCCGCCAGCCAGCAACACGCCAACGCCGTTTGAGCTCGTAATCGCCCCGGCGTTGGTCACCGTCGACGAGCCCCCTACGACGTAGACGCCGACGTCGGCGCCAGTGATCACGCCGCCGGTCTGGTTGGTGACACTGCCGCCGCCAAGCAGAGACACGCCAGCGCCGTTGGAGCTCGTTATCGATCCGAAGTTGGTTACCGACGCGCCCACGCCGTAAACGCCGGCGTTGACGCCGGAAATAGTCCCACTGCCGTAGTTGGTGACGCTGCCGCCGGCGAACAAGCTGACGCCGGCGGTGAAGTACCCGGGCAGGCCTGTCCCGCTGATGGTTCCGGCGTTGGTAACGGTGGTGGCCGAGCTGTTGGAGAACAGGCCGCCGTATGCCCCGCTGATCGTACCGCCAGCCAGGTTGGCGATCGTCCCGCCTTTGCTTGCAATGATGCCGATTCCATACTCGCCCGTGCCTACGATGGCGCCGGCGTTGGTGACGGTCGCACTGCCGCGCAGAAACGCGCCGACAACGTACCCGTATATCGTCCCGGAATTAGTCAGTGTGACAGGGCCCGGCGTCGGGCCGGCGTGGTGCGGGTACCCCGTCGCGACGCCGAACGAGGCGCCATATATTTCGCCGCCCGTCTGATTGGTGATTGTTCCCCCTTGCAAGAGCGCCACACCGACGCTCCAGAAGCCGTCGATCCGGCCCGCGTTAGTGACCGTGCCGGCGCCGGTCATCAGCACACCGTAGCCGCCGAATATGGCGCCTGTCGCCTGGTTCGTTAGCGAGCTAGCGTTCCGGAGGTAAACACCCACCTCCGTCGCCCTGATCGCGCCCGCGTTGGTAATGGTAACGTTGTCGCCCGTCGCGCCGAGGCCGAAGTAGCCAATGATCGTCCCGGTTGATTGGTTGGCGACCGTGTTGCCGCCCTGCAGCTGGATGCCGTGACCGAACGTGTCGGTCAGGGTTCCGGAATTGATGAGCGCCGCGCCGGCGTCGACCGTCATGGTCGTCGAAAGCGAGCCGGTGTTCAACAGCGTGCCGGTGGTGACCTCGGTGGTTCCTATGGTCGACGTCCCGCCCAGGGTCCAGGTCCCGGTGGCCTGGACGGTCAGTGTGTTGAAGTTGAAGAAGTTGTTGTTGGCCGCGCCGGTTCCTTGCAGGATCAGCGCATTGGTGGCGCCGCCGGCCGTGCTGCCAAAGGCGTCCCCGGTCAAGGTCGAGCCGGTCTGCAGCGTGAGCGTATTGGCGCCGGAACCGAGGAACTCCACCGAAGCCGTCGTTCCGGTGATCTGGCCCGCATTGGTCACCGAACCGCTGCCGCCCTTGATATAGACGCCGACATCGTTGCCGGTGATGACGCCGCCGGTCTGGTTGGTCACCGCCCCGCCCGCGAACAGGGCTACGGCGGCGTCGGCAACGCCCGCCCCGATCGAGGTGATTGTGCCGGCGTTGGTGACCGTGATTGCGCCGGTCTTGCCGTAGACGCCGGCGGCGTTACCGGTAATCGTCCCGCCGCTATAGTTGTTGACGGTCCCCCCGGCGAACAGCGCAAGGGCCGCGCCGTTGGTCCCGGTCGCGGAGATGGCGCCGGTATTGTTCACGGTGACGCCGCCGGTCTTGCCGTAGACGCCGGACCCCGTCCCCGTGATCGTGCCGCTGGCGTTGTTGATGACGGTTCCGCCGCCGATCATGGCTACGCCGGAGCTGTTCACTCCGATCGCGGAGATGTGGCCGGCGTTCGTCACCGTGACTGTGTTGTATTTCGAATAGACGCCGGAAGTGTCGCCGACGATGGTCCCGGTGGATTGATTGACCAGCGTGCCGGAGCCGATCATCGCCACGCCGACATAGGTCGCGGCGGTCAGGGAGCCGGCATTGACGATCGTGCCCGCGCCGAGGATCGTTACGCTGGGTCCGTGGCTGTTGATCACGCCGCCGACCTCGTTGGTCACGCTTCCGCCGTCCAGGAGGAAGACGCCGGCGCCCGCCGTGGTCGTGATGGTGCCGGCGTTGGTGACGGTTCCGGGGCCGCCCTTGATATAGATGCCTTGGAACCCGGAGATTACGCCGCCGCTTTGGTTGGTGACGGCGCCTCCGAGATTCAATTTTATGGCGTTGCTTGGAAAGCTGGGCGCCCCGATCGACCCGTAGTTGGTAATCGTCCAGGTGGCGCCGTTGCCCCCATAAACGCCGCTTCCGGACGACGCATTGATCTTCGTCCCCGACCC
>Ga0302311_10007476_pt1 | contig 11131 bp, 12 predicted proteins | sample III_Palsa_N1_3_FD_200449 | JGI IMG/M metagenome (GOLD analysis project Ga0302311, IMG submission 200449) | Peat permafrost microbial communities from Stordalen Mire near Abisko, Sweden - III_Palsa_N1_3 | ecosystem: Environmental > Terrestrial > Soil > Palsa > Peat permafrost | place: Sweden...
CGAATCGAATCGGTCATGGCTCGCGTGAACGCCTGGGAACAAGCGCATAGCGCCTGGATCTGCTGACTTAGGCCCCCCGTCGTTGGTGACCGTCAGACACCCGCGCCTATCGGCGGTTATCTTAAGTCGGTTTGCGTGAAGCCCTGGTGGTGACGGGTTTCTGCGTGGTGGACATGTCGCTGACGTGAGGTTCTGGGACGGGAACTAGAATCAAAAGCGCAGCGAGAAGAGGATAGTCGCAGGTCAAGGCAGGGTGCCTCGCATGCGCTACGTCGTGGACAGCACTTCCGATAACGTGTCCACCACGCAGCCCGGAGGCCGGTAAAGCTACATGGGAGACACCCCAGGGCGGACTTAAGATAACGGCGGCTACGTGCGCGGAGCCGGACGAAGTGACCGAGCTGCACCCGGCGGTGGCCGCTCGGCTTGACGACTCGTCTGCGTCGACTAGGGAGGCAGACGGTCCCAGCCGCCCTATTTAGTAGCCGTCCAGGTTCCGTGGCAGGCGTCGCAGCGCAGGGGCCGCTTCGATGAAGTCCTCAAGGGTGGACTGCATCTCGGTCAATTGCTTGGAAGCCTTTGCAAGAGCGTAAACGACATCAGGGTCTAGATGTTCGCCAAGGTTGCGGGTTGCGATGTAAAGGGTGTCGACGGTGTCGGGGTCGATCCCGTCGCGCAGGCGCGAGTATGCTTCGGTCAGCTCATCGAGAAGGCTTCGCATTAGGCTAGCTGACTCGTGGTCATTCGTCTCCAGACGGCCCAGCGCTTGCTCGAGCCTAGCGTCATGGTCGCGCAGGCCGTCAGCTACGATCCGGCGCAGCCCTGACGGGGTAACCTCGCGCAGGCGCTCCAGTGCCTCGACCGGGCTCGCCTCACGCTGGGCTTTCCAGCGCCGGAGAAGCTCGGCCGGGTAAAGTTCCGGCTCGTTGATGTCGATGAGCTGGTGGTGCGGCTTGCACATGACGACCAGGTTCGGGAAACTGCGCCTTTCGTCATCTGTCATCGCCGGGTCGTATCGGGCGCTGCCGAGAAGGGCCCCGCAGATGTGCACTCGCTGGCCGATGAAGTACATCTCGGCGCCGACTCGCCGGATTATCGGCTCAGGGCAGCCAGGCCAGTAGCACAGCCCCCCGCTCAAAGCGGCAAGGGCCATGTCGGTGCCTGTCGAGTAGTCGCGCGGTCCAGGCACGCTCCCACCCCTTACGGTCCGAATCGCTCTGATTACGGCAAAGATAATCCCGGAGCCCGGGAAGCGGCAACCTGCCCCGTTCAACGCGACGGGAACCCGCTGCCATTTGGCTTGCCGCCGCCCAAACGCCCGGGTACGACAAGCACGGAAACCAAAATCTGCTCACAACTGGCGTGCTGATGCCGCGGCCAGCCCGCCACGCCTAATCAGCCGGATCTGGCGCACCGGATCATCCTCAGCCGTCGCTGTCGGACTGCGGGTGGGGAACGGGCAACGGCAGGGAGATCAAGGCACTCAAGGCCACATTTGTCCCAGACTGGCTACCGGAGGAACGACGGGTCGTTCACGAGTCATAGATCGAATGGTTTCCCACGCGGAGCCAGACGACAACGGTTTCTCCGTTGACCTCGGCCAGCCGGAACAGTGCACGGCCGTCTGGCGAGGCGAAACTCCAGGTCATCGAGTAGTCAGCACCGATCCGATGAATGCGCAGGGCTCTCGGCCAGGGCACGGCGCCGGTGTGCGCTCCTGCGCCCAACGCCGGGCGCAGGAGAGTGTGCACCGCCAGTACGAACAACTTGCGATGCTCGGGCGGAAGCCGCCGCAGGTCGATGAGGAAGCCCGCAGTACGGACGTACTTCATTCCGGCAGGTCGAGATCAGCCAGCAACGCGTCCATCGAGTCGTACGCCTTGCCCTCGGGCGCGTCGTCGCCGGGCTTCGACGGATACCGGGCCTCGTGCACGGCCCAGTACAGTTCGGCCTCGCGCTGCTCCAGTGCCTTCAGCGCGCGGTACTCCTCCATGGGGACCACGACGGCCTCGACCCGGCCCGCACGGGTGATCACCTGATGGTCGCCGACGTCAGCATCGGGACCCAGGGGACTCTCGGTCATACGACTAGGTTACCTGCGTGTCCGACTTTCGCCAGCGCGCAGACCCACCGATGCCCCCTGCTGCCACGCATCGGCGCGGTCTCAGCTCGAGGGGACCCACGCCGATCGCTTCTGCTCGACGGCCTCATCGACAAAGCCAGCCAGGCCGACGGCCCGGCCGAAGGGCAGGGCCAGTGACCGTCCCTGCCATCACGCTCGCCCCGGCCGACGCCGCAGAGCTCGCCGAACTGCTCGGCTTCCTCATCGACTGGATCGACACCGACCGCGCCCGCCTGCCCGCCTCACTGCGCCGCTTCACCGGCACCAGCGCCTACGACACCACGGCACTCCGAACCGACCTGGCACGCTTCCAGTTCCTGCTCGACGGAGACGAGCAGCCCTTCCTGGACACCAGCGACTGACCTGCCCTTGACAAACATCACCCGTATAACGCCGAATCGGTGCGGCTGATGCCCGGGGAGCCGCAGCACGGTGCCAGTACGCATATCTTCCAGTTCTGTACGGATCTCGTCGTCGAGCGCGCACTCTCATCGCGGCAGATGCGCGCACCCGAGCCCCCTTCACCGGGATCGACCGCGGAAGCCTTCGCAGCGTTCGGGTGTGGCGCGGGCGGTCGATCCTGGGCTGGGCTTCACGTGAGGTCTTGGGGGTGCAGCACGATTCGCCCGTGGGCCTTGCGGCTGGCGAGGGCCCGGTAGGCATCCTGCACGGCTGTGAGTGGGTAGGTTCCGGCGATGGGGATGTGAAGATCGCCGGAAGCGGCGAGGTCAGCCAACCCGGACAGCGCGGGAAGGCCTCCGGCATCGGTCGTCCCGAGCGCCTTGACGCCCTTGTCCTGCGCGCCGCGGTAGTCGACGACGGTGTCGATCCGCTCTCGCGGCACGTTCAATGCGAGTGCGAGATCGATGTAACCGCGGCCGACCGCGTCGATGAGCGCATGAACCCGGTGCTGCCCGGCTGCGGCGCGGATGCGCTCCTCCTCGCCTTCGCCGTACTGAACGGGCTCGATGCCGTACCGCCGGAGCAGGTCGAAGTGGCCGGCGCTGGTCAGGCCGATCACGGTGGCGCCGGCACGCACGGCGAGCTGCGCGGCGGTGAAGCCGACACCGCCCGATGCGCCGGAGATCACCACGGTCTCGCCCGGCCGGGGCTCCACCGCCTTGATGGCGCCCAGACCGGCCATCGGTGTGGTGTAGAGCGATCCGCCCACGTCCCATGAGAGGCCTTCCGGCTTCTTCGCGAGCTGGGTTGCGGGAATGGCGACGAGCTGAGCGTGTGCCTCCCAGCTCTGCAGCCACCCGAGTACCGCGTCGCCGGCGGCGACGCTGAGTACGCCCTCGCCCACCGCGACGACCTCGCCGGCGAGGTCACGTCCCGGCGTGTACGAACTGCCGTCGAGCGCCGGCAGTGCCCCGGGATTGAGCGCTCCGGCTTCGACCCTCACGAGCACCTCGCCCGGGCCCGGCGCAGGCTCGGGCACGTCGGCGACGTAGAGCTGCTCGATGCCGCCGAAACGGTCGTAGCGAACTGCTTTCATCAGGTCTCCCGCATCGTGGATGGGGTGCCGGCCGGACCTTGCCGGCGACGGTGCGCTTACGGCCGCAGGCTCCGGAACCAAGCTGTTATCAAGGGAATCATATTTCTGCTTCCACAGGAAGCAGAACGTTGGCATTGTCGCGTTATCGTTGGTTCATGACTGCCGCAGCCGCTCGCCGCGCCGATGTGCGGTCGCGCATCATCGACGTCGCGGCGCAGCTGCTCCGTGACGAGGGGCCGACGGCGGTCACGACGCGAGGGGTCGCCGAACAGGCCGGTGTCCAGGCGCCGATGATCTACCGCCTGTTCGGCGACAAGGACGGCCTGCTGGAGGCCGTCGCCGAACACGTGATGGCCGCTTACGTCGCGGCCAAGACTGAGATCGCCGAAGCGGCACCGGCGGCGGGCATCGATCCGCTGACTGACCTGCGTGCGGCATGGCAAACGCAGATCGACTTCGGCGTCGCTAACCCATCGCTGTTCCGGCTCCTGAGTGACCCGGACCGGGTCCGGCAGTCACCCGCGGCCCGCGCCGGCAGGGAGGTTCTGCAAACGCGGGTCCACCGGGTCGCCGCCGCCGGCCGGCTCCGGGTCAGCGAGCAGCGCGCCACCAGCCTCCTCCAGGCAGCCGCGATCGGCGCCATCCAGACACTGCTGGCGACAGCGCCCGAAGATCGCGATCCCGGCCTTGCCGAGAGCATGCGCGACGCCGTTCTCGGGCAGATCATCACCGACCCGCCGGCACCCGCGCCCGCGGACGGCGACACGACCGCGACGGCGGTCACTCTCCGGGCCATGGCACCGCGACTCGATGCGCTGACCCGAGCCGAGCGGCAGGTGCTGGGCGAGTGGCTCGACCGCGTGATCGACCATGACGCCAAGGATCGATCCAGGGCAGCTGCGACGCTGCAGTGACGGCCGCTCTCCCCGATCTGATTGAGCACCTGACCGGTATCCCGGCGAAGACTCGCCGGCCGCTGTCCCTGATCGGATATCCGCTCATCGGCATGACCGGACGTTCACGGCGTGTCGGCGAAAACGTCGCGCCAGATCAGCCCGTTCTGTACGGCTCTGCTGGCAGCCGCCAAGCGTGGGCGCCACCGCGCATAGCAGCGGATATTTCGCGCTGCCTGATCGGGCGGTCTTGTCAGGCGTGCGACGGAACCGCTGGCAGGGCAGCCGTCTTTTCGAGTGGCATGCCCGCCTGCGTGCCGTTGAGCGCGGCGAGGTGTGCGCGTACCCGCTGGGCACGTGGCTGCCCCGCATGCAGTCGGGCGCGGATCACCGCACCGACGGCACGCGCCCGGCCGCAAGCTCGGCCATCAGCGTGCACCCTGCAAGCGGATGCCCTCCCAGCACCCGAACCTCGCACGGCAAAACCGCGCGAAGATGGCGCAGTCTGCAACCTTCCCTACCAGCGCAACCGCCGACCACGCGGCCACCAGCGCACCAATCAGGCCGTGCCCGAGACTATGAGCGACATTCGCCGCAAGCGTCGCCGTGATGCCCAGACCGAGCAGACACCGCGCCAGCGCAGGGCCCCGGCACCTTCCTTCGCGCACAGTCCGGCATCACCATAGAATTCGCGTAGATCAGCCCGTCCACCGTCAGCGGCACCAACGGGCCGCGTCCAACCCGTCTCACCATGCGCCCGCACGAGATCATAGGCGTCCTCGTAAGATGCGACCGCTGCCACACCGCGACGACGATGACGGCGACCGCGGTCGTCCACCTGAGCACCCGATCCGCCGCCCTCACCGGGCACCACCAACAGCAAAAGACCTGGTCAAGGCAATTACGCCGCCATGCCCAATTGGTAGGCCTTGGTCCTCGGACACCTGATCCATGTCTCTGACCTGCAGTGATTTGTCTCCCAGATCAGATGGCTACACAAATTCGCAGGTCACAAGCATGCAAGCTCAAGTCCCTCTCGGACACGAACCATTTGGGCGTGGACCCCCGATGCCGCCAGTCTTGCGATTGACCGTGCCGACGCGCGCCGATCGCAGATTTTGCGCGGCCCTGCGCTGGCTCGGCCTGCTTGGATCGCCACGTAATGAATGACCAGCTCTGCTCGCCCGCGGTGCCCGGTGGCAAGGGTGGGCCTTACGGTTTCACAGCAGACGCGCGGACAAGCAGGCGCTCGATGATCCGGGTCCTGATACGGCGGCGCCTGCTGCCGCCGCCACGCCTGGCCCGTGAGGGAAACTTAGGCGGGCATGTTCCCGGGGCTGGTGCCGGTCACCTGCGGCGCGGTGCGGTTGCCGGTGGCACACTGATTCGATGGCACTGTGGCGGGTTCGCGATTTCCATGCTGACGACCTTGATTCCGCCGTCCGGTTGTGGGACAACCCGGCGGCCAGCAGCGAGGCGCCGGCGTTCAGCCTTTCTGACCTGATCGCGGCCGTCCGGTCGCATGAGCCCGCGGTGGTCGCGGTTGTCGGTGAGGAGCTGGTGGGGGTCGCGGTCGCGGCGGTAGGCGGTGACCGGGCGTGGGTGATGCGGATCAGCCTGGCGGCCGCGTGGCGGCGCCGGGGGATCGGCAGCGCGATGCTCGGCGAGCTGGAGCGGCGGCTCGTGGCGGCCGGGGCGCACCGGATTCAGTGCCTGCTGGCTGGCGCGGGCGAGGTCGGGGCCGAGGCGCTGGAGCACGCCGGCTACACCGCGCGTCAGGGGATGGTCTTGTACGAGCGGCTGGAGCCTGTCGATCCCGGCAGTGCCGGGGTGCTGGGCCTGCTCGGCGGCCGGATGGTGCGGGCCGGCGCCTGGGATGAGCTCGGCGGCATGGCCAGGGAGAAGGAGCTGATCGAGCGGCGGGTCATCTTGCCGCTGGCGCAGCCGCAGCTGGCGGAGCGGCTGGGCCTGGTGCCGCCGCGGGCGGTGGTGCTGTTCGGGCCCCCGGGAACGGGCAAGACGAGCTTTGCCAGGGGCGCCGCGTCGCGGCTTGGCTGGCCGTTCGTGGAGCTGTTCCCGTCGCGGCTGGCCGGCGAGTCCCCGGCCGGCCTGGCCTCCGCGCTGCGCGAGGCGTTCGGCTTGGTCGCCGAGCTGGACAAGGTGGTGCTGTTCATCGACGAGGTGGAGGAGATCGCCGGGACGCGGCAGCCGCGCACTGTCTCTGCGGCGCAGGGCGTCACCAACGAGATGCTCAAGCTCATCCCGCCGTTCCGGGAGCAAGACGAGCGGCTGCTCATCTGCGCCACGAACTCGGTCCGAGCCCTGGACAGCGCGTTCTTGCGGCACGGCAGGTTCGACTACGTGATCCCGGTGGGGCCGCCCGACCCGGCCGCGCGGGAGGCGATCTGGGACCGCTACCTGGCCGCGATCCCGCACGGCGAGCTGGACATGGCCGCGATCGTGGAGGAATCGCGGCTCTTCACCCCGGCCGACATCGAGTTCGCCGCGCGCAGGACCGCGCAGCTGGCCTTCGAGCGCGTCCTGTTCGAGCGCGGCGGGGAGCAGGTGAGCACGGGCGATGTCCTGCGCGCCGCCGGCCAGACCCGCCGCACCCTGACTCCGGAACTCGTGACCGAGTTCGAGCAGGACATCCAGGACTACGCCCGGGTCTGAGCGGGCCGGCACAGCCCGGTACTCCCGGCCCGAACCAGGAGCAAACGCATGCAGTATCCGACCGCGGCGCCATGTCACGTTCCGTACCGGACGCGAACCTCGCTCCGGCGGAGAAGTGCTCCGTACCGCGGAGTCTGAGCGGTTGGCAGCTAAGTCGGGCGCTCGGGTGGCCGCGCGCACAATATCCAGCGCCGGACGGCTTCCTGAGAGACGATGGCCGGGGAGCGAGGCCAGCAGAGGAAGGGGCCGCCAGCCGTGAGGGGCGCAAGACAGCTCAAGGTAGGCCTGCGGGTCCGCGATCTCGAAGCGTCCTGCGCGCTCTATCTGAAGCTCGGATTCCGGCAGATTCCCCGCCCTGACGAGCCGCGCCTGCGGTACCTGACGTTCGGTCACACCTGGCTGATCCTGTCGGACAGGTACCAGCACGGCTACCATAACGCGGAGCGGGAGCTGGCTGCCGTGAGCGGGCCGCTCGGCAGCGGGCTGGTGCTGGCGGTTCCCGTCAGCGACCTCAGCGCCACCTACGACCTGTGGCGTTCCGAGGGCCTGACGGTAACCCTGGAGCCACACGACGCGTATTGGGCCCGGATCTTCTACGGCCTGGACCCGGACGGCTACGAGCTGATGTTCGAGGAGCATCATCCGGGCACGCCGCCTGCCTGACCGTTACTCCTCGAAAGCACATGCGGCCGCTCCAGACGCCCGCAATGGCTCGCCGCCGCACGCCAGAGTGACCTGATCTGTGCACTGCCGCAGGCCGGCACCGAGTCGGCACGAGGGCCGCATAACGGCGGTTACTCGCGCGATGTCCGTCGCCTGCTGCGCCACTTTCCGTGATGCCGGTCAGGACTCCACCGTCGTCGGCGGAACCGCCGTGGTGCACATCACCGCGTCACAGTGAGCACGGCAGCGATGCAGTCATCGTCCCGGTCGGCACCAAATAAGCCCGCCGTAAAAGAGATCACGAAGGGGCTCCCGCGAGCACGGGCATCGCGGGCGCTAGCTAGGCTGGCCTGGTGACCTGGCAGCCGCACCCGTACTCACGGGGCGAGCTCGTCGCGATAATCGACTGCGCCGACTTGGAGCGCGCGGCACGATTCTGGACCGCTGTTCTCGGATACACCGCCATCGGGGACGCGGATGGCGTTTACCAGGGCCTGCTGCCCGCCGACGGGCCCGGCATCCAGGTGCTCCTGCAACGGACGGCGACGCCAAGCAGGCCAAGAACCGCGTACACCTCGACCTGCGGACCCGTGATCTGGAAGCCGAGGTCAGCCGAGTCACGGCGCTCGGCGCCATCGTGCTCACCAGCCTCCCCATCATCGAGGACGGCTGGACCTGGCACGTGCTCGCCGACCCGGACGGCAACGAGTTCTGCGTCCTCCAGCCGCCGCCCCATTACTTCCCGAAAGACGGAGACCAGCGCATCAATAGCGGGCCGTTACCGGAGATCACGAGGCGCTGTTGCAGCACTAGCGGAAGTCGTTGGCGTGGTCTCGAGACCACTCACGGAAGGTGAGGGCCGGGCGCCCAAGGAGTTCGGGAACGGCGTCCACGCCTAGGTCGGCGGGGAGTTGCGGGACAGTCCCCTGCCCCGCGACCAAGCGGTCGACCACGGGCGCTGGCAGTTGGGTGAGGAGATCAGCGCGGTAGGTGTCGGCATCCACCACCTCGAACTGGACGGGTTCACCGATTGCTTCGGCGATGTCGGCGACCTGCTGGCGGATTGTGAGCGGTCCCGCGCCGAGCACCGCCGGCGCTGCAGACTTGCGTGCGTCGTCGAGCAGTGCCTTGGCTGCGACCGCGGCGATGTCACGCTCGTGCACTGGTGACGTAGTGGCCTCGGGGAAGGCGGTGCGAAAGACGCGCGCCGAGCGAATGGACTGCCACCGCAATGAGTTGGTCGCGAAATAGCCCGGCCGCACGAAGGTACGCCTGAGCCCGGCGTCGTCAAGCGCCTCTTCGACGACGCTGTGAGCCAGGGCGATCGGATTGGTCTTCGCATCGGATCGCAGCACCGAACTGGAGGACAGGAGCACGACATGCTCCACGCCCGCCTCTCGTGCGGCATGGGCGAACTGCGTTGCGGTGCGCGGGTGCGCGTAAAGGAATACCTTACGTACGCCGGCCAGGGCAGCCGGCAGGCCGACCCTATCGTCCAGGTCGAGCTGCACCACCTCGACGCCGTCGGGGAACTGCCTCGGTTGCAGCGCCCGGCTTGCGGCTCGCACCGTTTCTCCTGCTGCCATGAGTTCGGACAGGACGAGCGCTCCCACGTGTCCTCGGGCGCCGGTGACCAGGATCGTCATGATTGCTTTCCTCTCAGTGATGAGTGAAGACTCAGCTGCGCCCTCACGAGCTTGGCAGACGCGGCCTACTCTGCCTCGCTTCGGGCTGGCGGACCAAGGAAAGCATCACCGAGTCCCGACCCAGCTTCCGCCAGACGTCGCGACGCCCCCAGACGCCTCAACCCGGCTGACATGCGGCAGCCGGGCCTACGTAAGGCGGCCAGGCCCGGAGCAAGCCAAGAGCTGCTCTGTGTGAAGCGGCCTTACCTCGCCCGCGTCAGAAAGCTGAGAATAGCGTCGGCCGCTGCCTGCGGCTGATCCTGCACCAGGAAGTGCTTTGCCCCGGCAACGGTGCGGCACTCGACCTGACTGGCTACCTGCTCGATCGAAGCGTGCGAGGAATCGCCGAAGCCCTGCTCGGCCGCGAGCGATAGTACCGGGATGACGAGCCCCTGGCGGCCAAGCTTCTCCCGATTTAGTTTCGCGTCATCGAGCAATGTTCGGTAGTAGTTGAAGCTCGCAACGAGGCCACCTGCCTCGTATGTACGGGTGTATTCGTCGATATCGTCCGTCGTAAGCGCGTCCGAGCGCAGCGTTCCGCGGCGGTAGAAGTACTCGATGAATTGCCGCTCGCGTCCAGCGACCAGCAGCTCGTTGATTCCTTGCGTCATGTTGAAACCCATGTGCCAGCTTCCGCCATGCGCGACATCCATCGCGGACTCGAGGCCGAAACCGGGAATGGCGCTCTCGATGAAGACAAAGTCGTGCACATCCGCAGGGAAGCTCGCGGCATAGGCGTAGCCCACGGGCCCGCCCATGTCCTGAGCCACGAGATGGACGCGGCCGAAGCCAAGCGACTGAATCAGCTTGTGAAGATCAGTTGCGACAGTCACCTTGTCGTAGCCGCCGGAGGGCCGCTCGGAATCGCCGTAGCCGCGCATGTCGGGCGCAATGACAGTGAACCGTGGCGCTAGCACCGGGATGATCTTGCGCCATGCGTACCAGGTCTCGGGCCAGCCGTGCACGAGCAAGACTGGATCACCGTTGCCGGCGGTCACGAAATGGAGCTTCACGCCGTTGACCGTCGCGTAGCGTGAAGCGGCCCCGTCCGGCACCGGCGCCGCCGCGCCCTGTTCGTCAGCCGCGCGGGAATGCCCTGGCGGCGTCAGCATCGCGATCGTTCCGTTGCGGACGCGCAACGCGACACCAGCATGTCAGCATCTCCTCCTGGCCTGATTGGGAAGGCCGAACGATTACGAGCTCTCGCGAGGAACCTCAGGATCAGTTCTGCGTTTTCGCCGGCTGCCAGTCAGGCTCCAGGGTACAACGTTCGGCACGACGCCCACGGTCGGCCCTGCCCGCGATTAGTGGAGGGCACGGCGTTAGCGATCGCCCTACGTAAGTGCGCCGATTTCGGGGTCTGTTCTCTGGTCCGGCTGGTTGGCCGTCCTAGCGTGGAGGTCCCCTTTACCGGGAGCAGATTCGGCTCTGTGTTCGCGCATCTCGGCTATGCGGACCTCGATCTTGTGGATTCGCTGGGCACCTGCTGGGCCGAAACTCCCGGAACCGCGGCTGGCCTCCCGCCCGGTTGCTGATATCTGCCCTTGTCCGCCATCAGGGCGAGGCCGACGCCGGGACGGGATTCTTCAACCTCGCA
>Ga0302311_10007477_pt1 | contig 11131 bp, 8 predicted proteins | sample III_Palsa_N1_3_FD_200449 | JGI IMG/M metagenome (GOLD analysis project Ga0302311, IMG submission 200449) | Peat permafrost microbial communities from Stordalen Mire near Abisko, Sweden - III_Palsa_N1_3 | ecosystem: Environmental > Terrestrial > Soil > Palsa > Peat permafrost | place: Sweden...
CGCTAAGAGGGGTAGGAGACGCGCTGATGAGCGAGCTCTTTGAGTTGATGATCGCCGACGACGAAACCGGCGAGGAAGAGCTCGGCTGGCAGGAGCGAGCCCTTTGCGCCCAGACCGACCCCGAGTCTTTCTTCCCCGAGAAGGGCGGCTCCACACGCGAGGCCAAGAAGGTCTGCCTGGCCTGCGAGGTCCGCTCCGAGTGCCTGGAGTACGCCCTCGCCAATGACGAGCGCTTCGGTATCTGGGGCGGCCTGTCGGAGCGCGAGCGCCGCCGCCTCAAGAAGGCAGTCGTCTGAGCAGCCGTCCGAGCCGCCGCCACGGCCGGCAGCACCCCGCCGCCCCGCCCGGTCCAGCGCCGGGCGGGGCGGCGCCGTATCCGGTCCCGGACCGCTGCCGCGCGGCCCGTCCGCAAGCGGAGATTTCACCACCGGTTCCCAACCTCCCCAAGAACACCCGTTAGTGTGGGGCGCTAAACCCGGGCGCGCCCCCTGCGGCCGCCCGGAGACCGCGTGCCACCCGGCCGGAAGCCAGCAGCTCAGGCCCCGATCCGACGGCGCGCACACTCTGCCGTCCAGCGAACCGGGGCCAGCCACCGCGATGACTGCCACAGCGACTCCCTACGGCCACCCTGTGCCAGGACGCCCACCCGCGTACCCCCGGCACCTGGTCACCGCCGTCCTCGTCGCCCACGACGGAGCCCGCTGGCTGCCACAGGCACTCAACGGCCTGTTCGCCCAGGACCGCCCGGCCCAGCGGATCCTCGCCGCCGACACCGGTTCCAGCGACCAGAGCCCGCAACTGCTCGCCGACGCCCTCGGCCCGGACGCCGTCCGCCAGTACGGCCGCCGCACCGGATTCGGCACCGCCGTCAACGAGACCGTGCGCGGCACCAGCCCGCTGCGTCCCGAGGACCTGCCCTACCCGATCACCGCCGGTGGCTACGACCCGGTCGAGAACAGCGGCAGCGACCAGTTCGGCGACCCGCTCGGCCACCACGACGAACTCGCCGCCGACCAGCTGCTCGCGGGCGGGTCCAGCGAGCCGGTCGAATGGCTGTGGCTGCTCCACGACGACTGCGAGCCCGCGCCCGACGCCCTGCGCAAACTGCTCCAGGTCGCCGAGACCACCCCCACCGCCGCCGTCATCGGCCCCAAGCTCCGCAGCTGGTACGACCGCAGGCAGCTGCTCGAGGTCGGCGTCAGCATCGCCCGCAGCGGACGCCGCTGGACCGGCCTGGACCGGCGTGAGCAGGACCAGGGCCAGCGCGACCAGGTCCGGCCGGTGCTCTCGGTCTCCACCGCCGGGATGCTGATCCGCCGCGACGTCTTCGAGGAGCTCGGCGGCTTCGACAAGGCCCTGCCGCTGATGCGCGACGACGTGGACCTGTGCTGGCGGGTCGCCGCCGCCGGTCACCGCACCGTCGTCGCCCCGGACGCCGCCGTGCGGCACGCCGAGGCGGCCAGCCGCGAACGCCGCCCCATCGACTGCGCCCGCCCGGGCCACCCGCACCGGATCGACAAGGCCGGCGCGGTCTTCACGCTGCTCGCCAACTCCAGCGGGCTGCTGCTGCCCTACCTGCTGCTGCGGATCACCGTCAGCACCCTGCTGCGCGCCCTCGGCTACCTGCTCGGCAAGACCCCCGGCCAGGCCGTGGACGAACTCGCCGGGCTCGCCCACGTGCTGCTCCGCTTCGGCGCCGTGATCGCCGCCCGCGCCCGCCGCCGCCGTACCCGCAGCCAGGACGCCATCGACGACCGCAGCCTGTTCCCGGCACCCGGCGCCACCATGCGGGCCGCCGTCGAGAACCTGTTCGCGGACCTGGCCGGGCGGACCGGCAACGAGGCCATGTCCAGCCGCCACGGCTCGGTCGAGTCCGGACCGGTCGACGACGACGCCGAGTTCCTTGAGGTCGAGCAGTTCGCCCGGCTGAAGCGGATCGCCCGCAAGCCGGCGCCGGTGCTCTTCGCCGGACTCCTGGTGATCACCCTCGCCGCCTGCCGGAACCTGATCGGCACCGGCGCGCTCTACGGCGGCGCGCTGCTGCCCACCCCCGGCGGCGCGTCCGCCCTGTGGCAGCAGTACGCGGCCGGCTGGCAGGCCAACGGGGTCGGCTCGGCCGGGGGCGCCCCGCCCTACCTCGGCGTGCTCGCCGCGCTGTCCAGCCTGACCTTCGGCAACCCCAGCCTGGCCGTCGGCCTGCTGCTGATCCTGGCGGTGCCGCTGGCGGGCGTCTCCGCCTACCTGGTCTCCCGGCCGCTGATCGCCTCACGCTTCGTCCGGGCCTGGGCCAGCGCCGGGTACGCGCTGCTGCCCGCCGCCACCGGCGCGCTCGCCCAGGGCAGGATCGGCACGGCGGTGCTGGCCGTGCTGCTGCCGCCGCTCGCCCGCGCCGCCGCCATCGCCGTCGGCCTCGGCATCCGCCGCGAGACCGCCGCCCGCGGCGGACGCCCCGGCTGGCGCAGCGCCTGGGTCGCGGCCCTGCTGCTCACGCTGACCACCGCCTTCGTGCCGCTCGCCTGGGTACTCGGGCTGCTGCTCGCCCTCGGCGCGCTCACCGCCGCCTTCCTGCGCGGCGGCGCCTTCGGCGGCGGGGCCGGCGCGCTGCGCGGCCTCGGCCCGCGCTGCGTGGTGATCGTCGGGACCCCGCTGCTGGTGCTCGCGCCCTGGTCGCTCGGCCTGTTCACGCACCCGGGACGGCTGCTGCTGGAGGCCGGGATCCCCGGCGCGGTCGGCCCCACCGCCACCCCCGTCAACCTGCTGCTGCTCAGCCCGGGCGGCAGCGGCGCGGTCCCCGGCATCCTGGTCGTCGGCATCGTGCTGGCCGCGCTGGCCGCACTGCTGCGCGCCGACCGCCGCCGGGCCGTCGTCGCCGCCTGGGGCGGCGCCTCCGTCGGCATCCTCGGCACGGTGCTCACCGCCGCCGCCAAGGTCGTGCCGGGCCCCGGCCAGCCGGCCGTCTCGGTCTGGGCCGGACCGGCGGCCCTGGTCGCCGGGATCGCGCTGCTCGCCGCCGCCGCCATCGGCGCCGACGGCGCCCGCGCCCGGGTCGCCGGGATCGACTTCGGCTGGCGGCAGCCGGTCGCCGCGATCGTGCTGCTCGCAGCCGGGCTCGCGCCGGTCGCCGCCGCCGGATGGTGGATGGTGCGCGGAGCCGACGGCCCGCTGTCGCGCGGCAGCGGACAGCTGGTGCCCGCCTTCATCGCCCAGCAGGCGGGCAGCGTCGACCAGATCCGCACCCTGGTGCTGCGGACCGGCGACAACGGGGGAGTGGTCTCGTACTCCCTGGTCCGCGGAACCGGACCGACCATCGGCAGCGCCGAGTCCGCCGACGCCACCGCGCCCTCCGCCGACCTGGCCACCCTGGTCGGCAACCTGGTCGCGGGCGCGGGCGGCGACCCCTCGGGCCAGCTGGCCGACTACGCGGTGCAGTACATCCAGGTCCTGGCGCCGGTGAGCGCCCAGGTCAGCGCCGAGCTCGACAGCACCCCGGGGCTGACCCGGCTCAACCAGCAGACGAGCGGCAGCATCTGGCGGCTCACCCAGAACGTGTCCCGGGCGGTCATCCAGTCCCAGGGCGCCGCCGACGTGATCGTGCCCGCCGGACCGGTGGACATCGACACCACCATCGCCGCCGGATCCTCCGGCCGGGTGCTGCGCCTCGCCGACACCGCCGAGCCCGGCTGGCACGCCACCCTGGACGGGACGGCGCTCACCCCGACCACCGTCGACGGCTGGGCGCAGGGCTTCCAGCTGCCCGCGAGCGGCGGCAAGCTGGCGGTGTCCTACCGGGAGAGCCCGGTGCACATTGGCTGGATCGCCGGGCAGTGCTTCCTGGCGCTGGTGGTGCTGGTGCTGGCGCTCCCCGGGCGGCGCGACCGCCGCGACGACGACCAGCCGGAGGAGGGCGACAGCCCGGAGTCCCCGACCGTGGTCGAGGCCCCGCTCCCCGGCTCCCGCCGGGCCCGCCGACTGGCCGCCGACGCACCGGACGACGAAGCGGCTCCCGCCGCCGCGTCCGGCTCCGCACCCGACGCCGGGCCGGACGGGCAGCGGACGCCGGAACCGGCCCCCGGCGTGCTGCCGGTCCCGGAACCCCGGCTGGAGCCGCAGCCCGAGCCCCAGCCGGACGCCGGGCCCGCCCCGGCCTTCGTACCGACCCAGCAGGGCTGGGAGCAGGAGCAGCCGCAGTACGCCCAGCCGGACGCCGCCCAGCCGCCCTACGGCTGGGACCAGTACGGCACCCAGCAGCCCGGCTACGAGCAGCAGCCCTACCCGGTCGAGCAGGGCTACCAGCAGCCGTACTACCCGGAGCAGCAGTACGCCGGGCAGCAGTACTACCCGGACCAGGGCTACCCGCCCGAGCCCGGCTTCGCCCCCGAGCCGGGCTACGCCCCGGAGCCCGGGTTCGTGCCGGGGCAGGGCTACGCACCCGAACCGGCTTACGCACCGGAACCGGGCTACCCGCCCGAGCAGGGCTACGCGCCCGAGCCCGGCTACCCGGCTGAGCCCGGCTACCAGCCCGAAGCGGGATACCAGCAGCCCGAACCGGGCTACCCGCCGCAGGGCTACGAGTGGCCCGGCGGCCTGCCGGTGCCCGGTCAGGCCGTGCCCGAGCACGACACCGGGGCCTACGGCTCGCTGCCGCCCGACGACCCGTGGCTCCACGGCAACGACACGCACGGCACCCACCACGACGGAACCGGGAACTGAGCCGAGATGATCAGCCGTACCACGCAGTCCCTGCTCGGCGCCGTCGGCGTACTCGTGATCGCCGTCGGCGTCGCCGAGGCCCATCCGCCGACGGGCCAGGCGGCCGTCTCCGGGAAGACCGTGCGCACCGCCGTCCAGAACACCGCGCTGGTGTGCCCGCCGCCGCTCCAGGGCAGCGGCGGCACCGTCTACAGCCTCGCCGTCCCGGGCTCCACCAGCGCGACCTCGACCACCGGCAGTGCCGCGCTCGGCCCGCTGGGCGCCGCCGCCGGTACGGCGAACCCCTCGGCGTCCGCCGCCCCGTCGGGTTCCCCGTCCTCGTCCGGGACCCAGGCCCTGGCCCAGCAGACCGCCATCGGCGGCTCGACCACCGCGAAGGCCGTGTCCGGCGACAAGGCACCGGCGCTGGCCGCCACCGCCGACGGCGCGACCGCCCCCGGTTTCACCGTGCAGCAGACCACGACCGGCGGCGACCACACCCTCTCCGGGACCCAGTGCACCGCCCCCGGCACGGACTTCTGGTTCGCCGGGGCGGACTCGGACAAGGGCAGCAGCGACTACATCGAACTGACCAACACCGAGGACACCGCCTCGGACGCGGACATCCACATCTTCAACGGCGCCGGTGAGGTCGAGAACGCCCAGGCGGCCAACCTCAACATCCCCGCCGACGGCACCCTGTCGCTGTCGCTGGCGAGCCTGCTGAGCCCCTTCAACAGCAACACCTCGCTGGTCGTCCACGTGGTCGTGCACACCGGCCGGATCGCCGCCGCGCTGCACGCGCAGAGCGGCAACGGGAACGACTGGCTGCCCGCCACCACGCCCGGCACCAGCGAGATCATCCCGGGCCTGCCCGGCGACCTCAGCGACGCGACGCTGGTGGTCGCCAACACCGGGGCGACCGACGCCGACCTGAACGTCCACCTCGCCTCGCAGGGCGGCCTGATCGTCCCGGCCGGGCACGAGTCCATCGACGTCAAGGCGGGCACGGTGACCTCGGTGGACCTCGGCGCGATCACCCACGGCGAACCCGCGGCGCTGGAACTGACGCCCGCCCCCGGCACCGGCCAGGCCCCGGTCCCGGTGATCGCCGGCATCCAGGTGGTCCGTGGCGGCAACGGATCGACCGACACCGGCTACCTGGCCGGTGTGCCCCCGATCGGCCAGCGCGCCACGACGGCCGGCAACGCGACCGGGGACTCGACGCTGCTGCTCAGCGCCGGGAGCACGGCCGCGACGGTCAAGGTCAGCTCGATCGGCTCCGGCGGCGGCACACCGACGGTGCAGAACGTGTCCATCCCGGCGGGGGCGACGGTGTCGCTGACGCCGAAGGCGCCGTCAGCGGGCGGCACCTTCGCGGTGACCGTCGAACCGGTGTCCGGTGGGCCCGTCTACGCGGCGCGAATGATCAGCCGAAAGAGTGGTTCCAGCCTCGGCTTCACGATCCAGCAGCTCTCCGACGACCACAGCACCGTGGAGATCCCGCACGTGGTCCAGGACGGCTCGGTGCTGCTGCCCTGAACCACCGGCGGGACACCGCTCCCGCGCTGCTACTCCTCCTCGCCGAAGCGGGGGTCGACCGACTCCGGATCGACCCCCAGCAGCTCGGCGACCTGTTCCACGACGATCTCGTGGACGAGCGCGGCACGTTCGTCCCGGCCCTTGGCGCGGCTCTCCACCGGCCGCCGGTAGATCACGATCCGCGCGGAGCCGCCCTTGGGCGCCGGCAGCAGCCGGCCCAGCGGCACATCGTCCGCGCGGACGTCCTCCAGATCGGGCTCGGGTTCCCCGGGCAGCGGGCCCGGCACGTCCTGGACCGCGAACTCCACCTCGCTGAGCTGCGGCCAGCGCCGCTCCAGGCGCTCCACGGACTCACGGACGAGGTCGTCGAAGATCTCCGATCGGCTCAGCGTGATGGGCACCTGCGGGGGCGCCAGGGGGCCGCGAAGCCCACGACCATGACGGTCGCGTCGGCGCGGACGGCTGTCGGAGGCGGCTGGTCTGTCCACCCGGGCAACACTACTGAGGTCCGCACCGGAATCGGGACAGTGGCATCCCCAGGACGGGGGCGCCTTCGGGACATGTTCCGGGCACATTCCGGGCGACACGACGGGATGGTCGTCGCGAGCCGGTCACGAGTGCGGTACCGTCCATCGTCGTGAGCCCTGTCCGTCGCTGTTCGCGCACCGCGTGCGGTCGTCCCGCCGTCGCGACGCTGACGTACGTCTACGCGGACTCGACGGCGGTCCTCGGCCCGCTCGCCACCTACGCCGAACCGCACTGCTACGACCTGTGCGCCGAGCACTCCGAGCGCCTCACCGCGCCGCGCGGCTGGGAGGTGGTCCGCCTCACGGTCGACTCCGGGCCGATCCGGCCGAGCGGCGACGACCTGGAGGCGCTGGCCAACGCCGTCCGCGAGGCCGCCCGGCCGCCGGTACGCCGTCAGGACGGCGGCAGCCAGGCGGACCCGACCGAGGTCGGCCGCCGGGGGCACCTGCGGGTGCTGCGGTCGCCCGACGCCTGACGAGGCCGTCCCGTCCAGGTAAGAGCGCGCGAACCGTCCGTACACGGGCACCCGGTACATTGCCTCCCGGGGACGAGCGCGTAGTCCCGGTGGAGACGAACGTCGGAAGACGTGCGACGAGAAATGACGGAGACCCCGAGTGCGTGACCTCAAGCAGATCGTGAAGGCGTACGACGTGCGCGGTGTGGTCCCGGAGCAGTGGGACGAATCGCTGTCCCGCGCCTTCGGAGCGGCGTTCGTCAAGGTCACCGGGGCGAGCGCGATCGTCATCGGGCATGACATGCGCCCCTCCTCCCCGGGGCTGTCCCGCGCCTTCGCCGAGGGCGCCACCGCCCAGGGTGCGGACGTCGTCGAGATCGGGCTCTGCTCGACCGACCAGCTGTACTTCGCCAGCGGAAAGCTGGACCTGGCCGGCGCGATGTTCACCGCCAGTCACAACCCGGCCCAGTACAACGGCATCAAGCTCTGCCGCGCCGGGGCCTCCCCGGTCGGCGAGGACACCGGCCTGGTGGAGCTCCGCGAACTGGTGGAGTCCTGGACCGACGCCCAGGGCACCGTCAGCATCCCGGCCGCCGCCGGTGGCGTGACCGAGGGCCGGATCACCCAGCAGGACGAGCTGGAGCCCTATGCGGCCCACCTGCGCGGCCTGGTGGACCTCAGCGGCATCCGCCCGCTCAAGGTCGCCGTCGACGCCGGCAACGGCATGGGCGGCCACACCGTGCCCACCGTCTTCGACGGCCTGCCGCTGGACGTCGTCCCCATGTACTTCGAGCTCGACGGGACCTTCCCCAACCACGAGGCCAACCCGCTCGACCCGAAGAACCTGGTAGACCTCCAGGCCAAGGTCCGCGAGGTCGGCGCCGACATCGGGCTCGCCTTCGACGGCGACGCGGACCGCTGCTTCGTGGTGGACGAGCGCGGCGAGCCGGTCTCCCCCTCCGCGATCACCGCCCTGGTCGCGGTACGCGAGCTGGCCAGGGCCAAGGCCGCCGGGGAGCCGGAACCGACGATCATCCACAACCTGATCACCTCCTGGACCGTGCCCGAGGTCGTCCGCGAGCACGGCGGCAAGACCGTCCGCACCCGGGTCGGACACTCCTTCATCAAGCAGGAGATGGCCCGCACCGGCGCGGTCTTCGGCGGCGAGCACTCCGCGCACTACTACTTCCGCGACTTCTGGCGTGCCGACACCGGCATGCTGGCCGCCCTGCACGTCCTGGCCGCGCTGGGCGAGCAGCAGCGGACGCTCTCCGAACTGGTCGCCGAGTACGACCGCTACGCCGCCTCCGGCGAGATCAACAGCACCGTGGACGACCAGGCGGCAAGCACCGCGGCCGTCCGCGCGGCCTACGCCGACGTGCCCGGGGTGGTCTTCGACGAGCTCGACGGGCTGACGGTCACCGTCGGCGACTGGTGGTTCAACCTGCGGGCGTCCAACACCGAGCCGCTGCTCCGGCTGAACGTGGAGGCCCCCGACGAGGCCACCATGGCCAAGGTCCGCGACGAGGTCCTGGCGATCGTCCGCGGCTGACACCGCAGAACCCGCTGCCGTCCGCGGTACCGCTGCCCGCGCCCGCGGTACCGCTGCCCGGCCCACCACCGGCCCGGGCAGCGGTACGGTAGCTTGCCGGAGGCAGTCCACGCCGCCTCCCCCAACCGACTCTTCCCCCACCGACGGAGCAACCGGAATGAGCATCGACCCCGCCCTGCTGGAGATCTTCGCCTGCCCGCAGTGCCACGCGCCGCTCAGGGAGTCCGCCGAGGAACTGGTCTGCACCGGAACCGACTGCGGCCTCGCCTACCCGGTCCGTGACGGCATTCCGGTGCTCCTCGTCGACGAGGCCCGGCGCCCCGACTGATCCCGCTGACACCGGCCCCGCTGACACCGGCCCCGACCGCGCAGGAGACCGCCGCATGTTCGAGGAGTGGCTGCTGGACGACCAGGCCGCGCTGACCCGCGCCGACGGGGCCGGGCTGCTGCTCGACCTCGCCTCGGCCGGTGCCACCGTGCGCCGGGCTGTCCGACTGGCCGACGAAGCAGGGCTCGACCGGCTGCGCCCCGAAGGACGCCCCCGGGCCGTCCTCGTGGCCGGGCACGGCACCGCCGCCGTCGCGGGCGAAGTGCTCGCGGCCCTCGGCGGTACCGTCTGCCCGGTCACCGTGCTCGCCCCGAGCCTGACCGACCCGGCGCACCCGTCCGACCGGCCTGGCCCGCAGGCCTCCGCGAGCGACCTCCGCTCGGACTTCGCCCTCAGCCTCGACTGGGCCCTCCCCGGCTGGGTCGGCCCGTCCGACCTGCTGCTGATCCTTTCCACCGACGGCACCGAACCGGGCCTGATCGCCCTCGCGGAACTCGCGTACACGCGGGGATGCTCCGTCGTCTCGGTCGCCCCGGCCGGCAGCTCCCTGGCCGGAGCCACCCTCCAGGTCCGGGGGCTCCCACTGCCCTTCGCGACTGTGGGGGCTGTCGAACCCGTGCCCGGGCTCGAACGTGACCTCCCGCAGGAGACCCCCTCCGCGCTGTGGGGACTACTGGCCCCGGCGCTGGCCTTCGCCGACCGGGTCGGCATCGTTTCCATTCCGGTCTCCTCTCTCCAGTCCGCCGCCGACCAGCTGGACGACATGGCCGTCCGCTGCGGACCGGCCGCCGATACCTACTCCAACCCGGCGAAGAGCCTTGCCATCCACCTCGACGGGGTGCTGCCACTGCTCTGGAGCGACGGCCCGGGGACCGCCGCCGTCTCCCGGCGCTTCGCCGCCATGCTCTCCACCGAGGCCGCCCGCCCCGCCCTCACCGGGATGCTGCCGGACGCCCTCACCAGCCAGTACGGGCTGCTGCGCGGACAACTCGGCGCGGAGTTGGACGAGGACGACTTCTTCCGCGACCGCACCGAGGATTCCGACGCCCTTCGGTACAAGATCTTTCTGCTGCGCCGCACTCAGCAGCCCATCGGCGCGCCCACCCAGCCCGAGGCCCTGCTCCAGCCCGAGCCCGACACCGCACCCGTGCCGGAGCCGTATCCCGCGCCGTATGCGGTGGCCCGGGTCCACCGCCTGGCGACGGACCATCGCATCGGGATCCAGGAACTGACCTCCGCGCTGCCCGAAACCCTCGGGGCGATCACCGAACTGGTCGCCCTGACCGACTTCGCCGCCGTCTACCTGGGTCTCGCCTCTTCGTCCAGCCCGCGCGTCCGCTGATGTACGCGCCGCTCTCGTCGCAGTCCCGCCCTCCCGCCTCCCCGGCGGCACAGATCAGGATCTGAACCGTGGATCGTCTGACCAATGTCATCCGTCCCTACTCCTGGGGTTCCAGGACCGCACTGCCGGAGCTCCTCGGCACCGCGCCCACCGGCGAACCCCAGGCCGAGCTGTGGATGGGCGCTCACCCGGGTGCGCCGTCCACCCTTGACCGGGGCAATGGCCCGCAGCCCCTCAACGCGCTGATCGATGCCGATCCCGAGGGCGAACTCGGCACCGCGACTGTCACCCGCTTCGGCCCCACGCTCCCCTTTCTGCTCAAGATCCTCGCAGCCGGCGAACCGCTGTCACTCCAGGTCCACCCCGACCTCGCCCGTGCCCGCTCCGGATTCGCCGACGAGGAGGCCCGCGGAGTCCCGCTGGACGCCTTCGGCCGGAACTACAAGGACCCCAACCACAAGCCGGAGCTGATCTGCGCGCTCGGCGAGTTCGTCGGCCTCTGCGGTTTTCGGCGCCCCGCCGAGACCGCTCTGCTGCTGGACGCCCTGGCCGTGCCCGCACTGGCGCCCCTGGCCCAGGTGCTGCGGGAGAAGCCGGAGGCGGAGGCCCTCCGGGAAGCCCTCACCGCCGTACTCACCACCGATCCCGAGGCGACAGCCACGGCGGTCCGGCAGACCACCGAAGCCCTCGACCGGG
>Ga0302311_10007478_pt1 | contig 11130 bp, 8 predicted proteins | sample III_Palsa_N1_3_FD_200449 | JGI IMG/M metagenome (GOLD analysis project Ga0302311, IMG submission 200449) | Peat permafrost microbial communities from Stordalen Mire near Abisko, Sweden - III_Palsa_N1_3 | ecosystem: Environmental > Terrestrial > Soil > Palsa > Peat permafrost | place: Sweden...
ACGGCGTTGGAGCTGGAGCACTCGAAGGCGGAAGAGGTGGTGACGGAGCTTTTTGATTACTGGGTGAATGAGCCGGAAGAGCTGCCGGAGTCGTACTTTGCGGAGATTGAAAGTGAAGGGTTGGCGCGGGTTGTGGCCGACTATATTGCGGGGATGACCGACAACTTTATTTTGTTGCAGTATGCCGATGTGCGCCGGAAGGTGCGCTCTGGGCGGGCTCCGCTGCCCACGCGGCGGTGAGCGGAGCGGTTGATTCGCATGGGACACTTGCTATTGGCCCGATGTGTTGTTAGCCTTAAGAGAGTGGGTATCGCGGTTCTCGCGATATGTGCGTCCCCGTCGTCCAGCGGTTAGGACACCGCCCTTTCACGGCGGTAACACGGGTTCGAATCCCGTCGGGGACGCCAATAATTCAACAACTTCCACGTCTAATGCGAGGAGATTTGCCTGTGGTGTATCTTCCTTCCCCAGGCTTGCCTAGTGCGGACGTTTATTCGTCCTCGTCGCCGATGGGCATGCCGGGAGGAGCTTCAACTGGTTTGGCGGGGACAAACTTTTCCGGGGCGCGCTCGAACTCTTGAATACGTTCGATCAACGCTGCGCGGTGAATTGCTTCCGCGGTGTCTTGTAGCGGCGGAGCCTCGGTCATGGACTTGAGCACGTCGGTTATGTGGGAGCGCGTGATGGCGCGGGCCTGGCTGGATGCTGCGGAGTTGACTGCGAGCGAGAGCATCGCTTCCAGCGCGCGGAACTCTACGGCGCGTTCGACTTCAGACGACATACTGTGACCTGCATCTGGTCGCACGGCGGTTGTTCTTGAGATGCCTTCAAGGATGCCGCGCAACGAGGGTGAGGTTGGGACACGCATGTGGTATTCGATCAACCGGCTGGCGCGTGCAGGATCGAGAAGCGTTGCGAGGGTGAGATCTGCCGACGCTTCGGCTGCGGCAATCGGATCGAATGTGAGTCCAGTGTGTGATGGCAGCGACTCCTGGGTGCGGCTGAGCGCCGGGGGATGCGGCGGGAGCAGGGAGAGGATCGATTCGGGTAGCGTTAGAGTCTGAGGCTCGAGTGTCTTTAGAACGGCGGCGATGGCTTTGTTCTGCTCTTTGGGATCAACGATAGATGGGTTCATCTGAGCGTCGCCGCGCAGATTGTAACGATAGTCGAGACCGCCGATCTCTTTGGTGGCTGCTTCGGTTTGATAGCGGTGAAAGAGGTAGAGCGGCACTAACGTTTCTTCAAGCTGGGCCATGGGTGTACCAGTCTTGATGGCGTTTTCGCCGAAGCGCGCCAGGGCCGCCGTACGTATATCGAGGACGCGGTTGAGCTCATCGGCTGGATCGGTGCCGTTATCCCATAGGTGGGCATGGGGATGTGCACTGCCGAGAGGGCGGGCATCTTCGTCCGTGATGAAGATGAGGCCGGTCTTTTCGGAGTTGCGCAGAATAGCTTCGAGCGCGGTTGGATCTTCAACCGGCTTGCCGCCTTTGTCGAACTCGCGATAGCCGTAGTCGATTGCCACTTTGTCCCACTGGCCGATATTGATCGCATACGCGTGCGAGATGTCAGGTACACCATCCTTGTTGAGTGTGATGTATGGGTGTGGATAGTCCATTACGCTCACAGTCTGATCTGGCGTATGGGGGAAGCTGGAGGCAGCGAAGTTGTGGGCGAGGCCGAGAGTGTGTCCGGTTTCATGCGCGGCTAACTGCCGGATGCGCGCGAGAACGAACTGCAGCATGGGGTCGTCCTCGGAATGCAGGGCATGGTCTGCGTTATAGGGGCTTAGGAGGGCTTCGGCGATCAGATAGTCCTGGCGGCCGCGAAGGCTTCCCAGGGTAACGTTGCCTTTGATGATCTCTCCGGTGCGTGGATCGGTCACGGCGTCGCCGTAGCTCCAGCCTCGTGTGTAACGGTGCACCCACTGGATGATGTTGTAGCGAATATCCATGGGGTCGGCATCGACCGGTAACGCGTCCACGCGAAAGGTGCCGGACGCCCAGCCTGCAGCCTGGAAGGCCGCATCCCACCATCGGGCGCCTTCGATGAGGGCTGAGCGGATGGGTTCGGGTGCTCCGCGATCAACGTAATACTGGATGGGAGTTACGGCGACGCAGGCATGGGTGCAGGCGGGATCGCGTTTTATAAGGCGGTGGCGGATGATGAAGTTTTGATCGAGCGGCTCACCCAGCGGAGCGTTGTAGTCGCGATACGTTGTGGGGAAGTAGCCGGCGCGGGGCGAAAATCGTCTAGGGGTAAAGCCCGGAGGTGGGAGTTCGACGAAGCTCTGGTGTTCGCGCACAGTCAGCGAGCGGGCATCAGGAGCTACATCCCTGACGAAGTTTGCATCGCTCGCGGCATCCGTGGCGAAGGTCAGCTCGGCTTCGACCTCGGTATTTTTTGGAAAGGCCTTTGTCCGGTCCAGCATGATCGTTGACCGGGTGCTGTCGACCTTATAAGTGCCTTGCTTCGCCTGGGCCAATGCTTCGGCGACGTGATGCGAGTCGTGCAGAAAGAAGTCGGTGGCATCGACGAGTACCATGCCATCCGGGGCTTCGGCTTCGATTTTGAATCCAGCGAGGACCGAGACAGGGAAGGATTGCTGAACTGCGAGTTGTTCCATCGGATCGGTTGCGGTGGTTCGAAAGGCAGAGTTTGGCTCGACCAATAGCAGCTTGGGTCCAGAGCGCTCAAAGCGAACGAGGATGTCTTCCGAAAGCTGGCCTCGATCCAGGCCGAGATCGTTGGAGCCGGTACCCCACGGCAGGGAAACGACATAGAGCAAATCCTGGGAGCGGGTGTGGGCGGGGTCGGCTGCAAGGGGTACTTCGAGATAGAGCTTGCCCGCCTGTGCGTCCCAATCCAGCGGAAGAAGTCCTGGCATGTGCTGCATCGACGCCGTGTACGCGGTGATGGCGGGTCTCCGGCCGGTGTTCGATGTGGAGTCCACTTGAGCATTAGCGGACAGCGTGCAGACAGCGAGGCAAAGGGTGATGGCGGGCTTGCAGGTCATAGTCGTTTGTAGCACGCAGCGATTGTGCTCTGGCCATAAGAGGCCAAGACGATAAAACGTTTACGGATTGATATTGACAACAATTAGGTGGATTGATTAGAAAGGAAAGCCTCGTGAGGAAAACGTTTACCTTGCGACTCGTTCAAGGAGTTTTGCCATGAATCTTCCTTCGATCCGCGTTGGTTTGTTTGCTGTTGTGTCAACCCTTCTGATTGGCTGCTCAAGTGGTTCCACTTCGCCGTCGCCTACACCGACACCTACGCCGTCAACCCCGGATATGGGGACGATTACAACCGTTGGCGATACCAATCAGTTCACTCTGACAAATGTGAGTAGCGGGTTGGTTCTTGGGATTGCGGGACAGAGCCAGGTTGCAGGTGCGGCGCTTGCGCAGGAATCTGCCACGGGTGCTACCGACGATATGTGGCATGCGATGCCGATGGGGACCAATCAGAACGAGTACAACATCGAGAACATGCTTACCCACCAGGTGATGGGTATTTCGAATGCGTCGACAGCGGCTGGGATGATGGCTTTGCAGTGGGCCGACAATGGGACGAATGATCATTTGTGGGAGTTTTATAAGCTTACGGATGGGAATTATCTGCTGAAAAACGTGAATAGTGGGCTTTATCTTGAGGATGCTAACTCGGGAACTACCTCGTCTGCGGTGATCGATCAGAACGCCAGAGCGACTACTGGCACGGGTTGTACTTGCCAGGAGTGGGCGGTTACGCAGACTTCTACGGCGGCTTATCCTGCGCCGCGGGCTGTGAGTGGAACGGGGATTTATGTGCATGATCCCTACATGCTGCGGGATACGAATGGGACTTATTGGCTCTATGGGACGCATCAGACGCTGGCGTATTCTACTGATTTGACTACGTTTACCTACACGACTGCAAGTTCAGCGTATGGCGCCTGCACTACTACACAGGGAGGGGCGTGGCTTACGCTGGACAATCACTGCCCGATTGTTGGGCCTGATTTTGCGTCGTGGACGGGGCTACAGACGCCTCCGGCGGACAATAATGGGGCGAATGTGGATGTGTGGGCGCCTAGCCTGATGTATGTGAATGGTACGTATTATCAGTACTATTCGATCCCTGTGGAGCCGGATACTGCTGGTGGGGAGGCGATTATTGGGTTGGCGACCAGTACGAGTCCGTCTGGGCCCTGGACGGATAAGGGGTGGATTGTGAGGTCGTGGAGTAATAGCACTGGTGTAACTGTTGCAGGGTTTGGGTTTGTGAGTGGAAGTACGTTCAATGCTATTGATCCGGCGCCTTTTGTTGATCCTGTTACGGGGAACTGGTGGTTGTCGTTTGGGTCGTTCTTTGATGGGATCCATATCATTCAACTCAACCCGGCGACTGGGTTGCCAATGTCTTCAGATACAACGACTTACTCGATTATTTCGAGTCGGATTGGGGGCGAAGAGGGGTCGTTTATTTATCCGTGGGTGGTGAATGGGACGCAGTATTACTACTTCTTTGCGCCGGTGAATGTGTGCTGTAGCCCGACTAGTCCTTATCGGACGATTGTGGGGCGTTCTACTAGTCCGAATGGGCCTTTTGTGGATCGGGGAGGGTTGGCTTTGACGAATAGTGGGGGGACTATCTTGTTGAGTACACACGCTAATATCGTTGGGCCGGGGGGTGGGAGCGTGTTTACGGACATGGTGGGAGGTGTGCCTACGCCTACGTTTGTTTACCACTACTACGACGGAAATAACGGCGGGACGCCTACGGTGGGGATCAACCGGCTCGGGTTTACGGTGGACGGTTGGCCTTATGTGGAATAGGGCCTAAAGAGCCTTATTCCACGGTGTTTTGCACGGTATGCCCGGACCGGATCAACGGTGGCACGGTGCGCTTTTACGGTGGTTTTACGGTGGCCTTTTTGACCAGCAACCTTTACATCTGAGCCTGACGGGTGGGACGCTGCTTCCTGGTCGAGCGGGGAGCTATTCTTGGCAGATGATGAGGCGGGCGGACCGGGAGTGGATTGAGGGTCGGGCGTTGGCTGCTGGGTTTGACCTGGCGGGCGTTGCGGATGTGCCGGAGGCGGCGAGCGGCGAGGCGGGGGAGATTGACCGGCGGTACTCGGAATGGGTGGATGCGGGTAGGGCTGGGGAGATGGAGTATCTGAAGCGGGCGGATGAGGCGGGGGAGTTGCTGCGTGGGGATTTGCTGAGGGCGATGCCGTGGGCGCGGTCGGTGATTGTGTGTGCGGTGAACTATAACGCGGAGGCGCCGCGGTCTATTGATGAGGCTCCGGCGGGGAGTGGGTGGATTGCGCGGTATGCGTGGAGTGGGCGCGGTGAGGGTGAGGGTGGGAGCGACTATCACGATGTGTTGCTGCCTAGGCTGCGGGTGGTTGAGCGGGAGTTGAAGGAGCGGTTTGGGGAGGGGTGTGAGACGCGGTGCTATGTGGACACGGGGCCGATTGTGGAGCGGGGGTATGCGGCGCGGGCGGGGGTGGGTTGGATTGGGAAGAATACTTGTGTGCTGAATCAGGGGCAGGGGTCTTGGTTGCTGCTGGGGGTGATTGTGACGTCGCTGGAGTTGGAGCGTGAGGCTTTGGCGGTTGCGGCGGCGGACCGGTGTGGGACGTGTACGCGGTGTATTGATGCGTGTCCAACGGATGCGCTGATTGCGCCGCGGCAGATGGATGCTTCGCGGTGCATTGCTTATCTGACGATAGAGAAGAAGGGAAGCATCGACGAGGAGTTGCGCGAGGGGATGGGGCGGCAGGTGTTTGGGTGCGATATCTGCCAGGATGTTTGTCCGTGGAATAGGAAGGCGCCGGTGGGGCGGTCGGGTGCGCTGCCGGCGCGGGGGGAGTTGGTTAATCCGGCGCTGGAGTGGCTGGCGGGGATGGATGGGAGTACGTTCAACCGGTGGTTTCGGGGGTCTCCGCTGGAGCGGACGCGGCGGAAGCGGATACGACGGAATGTGGCGATTGCTATGGGGAACAGCGGGGAGCGGGGATATCTGCCGCAGTTGGAGCAGTGGGCTAGCGAAGACGATGTGGTGTTGGCGGAGGCTGCGGGGTGGGCGGTGCGGCGGCTGGAGGATGGGGCGAAGTAGACTGGGTGTATGCCTGATGACGAGCCTGGTGTAGATCCGCAGAAGGTGGCTGGCGTCGCTCCGAGTGCGGGGGACGAGAAGATTGGGACGAACCTTGCGGCGCATCCGTCGCGACGAGTTGCTGAGAGCGCGACGTGGGAGCAGGTGAAGGCGCTCGGTCTTTATATGACGAAGACCGAGGTCCACACGTATGCGTTCAGCGTGGCGGCGCAGGTGATTCTGTCGTTGTTTCCGTTTATTGTGCTGCTGCTGACGCTGTCGCAGAAGGTGTTTCACTCGGCGAAGATGGCGGATGTGGTGGGCGAGATGATGACGAACTTTCTGCCGAATCACCAGGTGTTCGTGATGCGGAATATGCGGGTGCTGGCTGAGTCGCATGCGAAGGTGAAGATTTTTTCGGTGGTGATGCTGTTGATTACAACTACGGGTGTGTTTCTGCCGCTGGAGGTGGCGCTGAATAGCGTGTGGGGCGTGCGGAAGAACAGGTCGTATCTGCAGAATCAGATTGTGTCGATCTGTTTGGCGGCGGGGGTTGGGGTGCTGGCGATGGCGTCGGTGGCGCTGACGGCAGGGCAGCGCACGGTGATGACCTGGGTGTTCTTTGGGCATACCGACAATCGGGTGTTCGCGTTTGTCGCGAATGGTTTTTTGCAGATTTGTGCGTTGGGCGCGAGTATTGGGTTGTTCTTTTTGATCTATTGGGGGTTGCCGAATCGGAAGGTGCCGGTGAAGGCGGTGTTGCCTACGGCGATGGTGATGGGGGTGCTTTGGACGCTGGCGAAGTATCTCTATATTCTTGCGCTGCCGCATCTGGATTTTGGGTCGGTGTATGGGCCGTTCGATGTGTCGGTTAGCTTGATGATGTGGGCGTTTTTGTCGGGGTTGCTGTTGCTGGCGGGGGCTTATGTTTCGGCGACGCGGCAGGGGTTGCGGGAGACTCGGGAGAGTGAGTTGGCGGAGGCGGGCAGACAGTAGATAGGCTTCCAAGGGTTGCGGTTGGGTTGGCGAAGAACGGGAGAGTGCAAGTGCCAATACAGGGATTCTTCGCTGCGCTCAGAATGACGGTTTGTAAGGTGGGGTGGCTAGGGGATGTGGTGGTGGGGTTTTGTGGGGCTCGGCTGGGTTTTGTGGTTGGGTTGGCGAAGAACGGGAGAGTGCAAGTGCCAATACAGGGATTCTTCGCTGCGCTCAGAATGACGGTTTGTAAGGGGGTGACGGTTCGTAAGGGGGTTGGCTAGGGGATGTGGTGGTTGGGTTTTGTGGGGCTCGGTTGGGTTTGTGGTTGGGTTGGCGAAGAACGGGAGAGTGCAAGTGCCAATACGGAGATTCTTCGCTGCGCTCAGAATGACGGTTTGTAAGGTGGTTGGCTGACGGTTTGTAAGGTGGTTGGCTGGCGGTTTGTAAGGTGGTTGGCTGACGGTTTGTAAGTGGTTGGCTAGGGGTTATTTTGCTTTGACGGACTTTACTACGATGTCGTTGGGGTGGCTGCCGGCGGAGAGCATGGTGAAGAGGGATGGGGGGAGGTTTTGCTGGTTGCGGATTACGGCTACGTCGCCGGAGCCGGAGTCGACTACGAGGAGGAGGTGCTCGTCCTTGTTGTCGCAGATGCAGAAGGCGAGGGCGTCGGGGTGGGAGCCGGTGCGGATGCCGGTGATTAGGCGGCCGTCGTTGATGCTGTAGAGGGTGACGTTGTCGGCACCGAAGTTGGTGACCCAGAGGCTGGAGTCGTCGCGGCTGATGATGGCGCGGGAGGGGTTGGTGCCGACGATGTAGGTGCCGGTGACTTCGTTGGTCCAGGTGGAGATTTCGGAGATGCTGTTGGAGTCGAAGTTGGTGGAGAAGACTTCGCCCTGGTCGGGTTTGAGGGCTAGATGCGTAGGGGTTTTGCCTACGTCCAGGAGGGCGAGGAGTTGGTCATGCTGCATGGTGGCGTCCTGCCGGCCGCGCCAGGAGTCGGGCGAGGCGGCTAGCCAGATGTCCATTACCTGATGGCCGCCGGAGCAGGCGATGAAGGCCTTGGAGCCGGAGGTGGGTTCGGCGGGGTTGTTGGCGGCGATGGCGATGTCTGTGGCGCCGGGACAGCCGCTGAAGGCGGCGCGGAACTGCAGGGGTTGCTTGTCGGAGTCGGTGATGGAGTAGATGGAGACACTGCCGGCTACGCGATTGCTGACGACGAGGGTGTGATTGTCTGGGGCGATGCGGGCGACGCCGGGGCCTTCTCCGGTGGCGGCGGCGGCGATCTCGCGACGCTTGTCGAGGTCGATGACGCTGACGGTGTTGGAGCCGGTGTTGGGGACGTAGGCGCGCTTGCCGTCGGGGGAGACTTCGATGAAGTAGGGCTTGTGGTGAACGCCGATGGTGGCGGCTACTTCGTTTTTGGTGGTGTCGATGACGCTGACGGAGTCGCTGTCGGTGTTGACGGCGTAGACCTCGTTGAGGATGGGGTTGGCGGCCATGCCGGTGGGGTTGCGGCCGACCTGGAGGACGCGATCCTGGCGGAGGTAGACGAGGTCGAGGACAGCTACGGTGTTGGAGGAGCCGGAGGTGACGTAGGCGAACTCGCGATAGGCGGCCGGGTAGCTGGGGAAGGCGATGTGATGACAGCCAGCGAGGCCAAGAGGCAAGGCGAGCGTGCTGATGGCGAAGATTTTACGGAGACTGGAGGGCATGGGCACTGTTCTGAAGTGTAGGGGTCAGCTTTGAGGCTCCGCAAGTTTATTACGACTTTGTGCGAAACATGGGCTGAATGTTGGTGTCTCAAGGAGTGCCACGGTGACGATAGACACCGGGTATATCGAAATAGGAATTTCCTCGGAACAACGGGGTTGGGTGAGAGCCTGGCTTCGTTGTTTTTTATGGGCGAGAAGATTTGTGCCACTGCACGGCAAGCCATGTGCCGTAGCCGAACTGTATTAGCCAGACGGCGCAGTAGGCGTAGATGAGATGCTTTTGGGCCAAGGTCTGGAATGGCGGGAGAGCTAGTGCGAGGGAGATATTCATTGGGCTTCTCCGTAGCTGGGTGATTTGGAGGCGGAGAGATATTGGTGGGCGGCGGCTGTATCGCGGCGCTGGCGGCGGCGTTCGATGGCGTAGCGGAGGCCGAGGATGAAGGCTCCCCACATGGCCCAGGCGGCGAGGTTCCAGAGGACGGCGGGGTACATGGAGGGATCGATGCCGGAGTCTGCACCGCCGCCGAAGACGGGAGCTGGATGCTGAGTGCGCCACCAGCGGATGGACATGAAGCAGATGGGGATGTCGATTGCAGCGAAGATGGCGAGGACGGCGGAGAGGACTTCTGTTTGTCCGGAAGCAGAGAGGCGGCGGAGCAGGACGTAGCTGACGTAGAGGAGCCAGAGGAGGAGATAGGTGGTGAGGCGGGCGTCCCACGTCCACCAGATGCCCCATGCGGCGCGGCCCCAGAGCATTCCGGTGGCGAGGCCTACGCTGGCGTAGACGACGGTGACCTGCGCGGAGGCGAGGGCGAAGGCGTCTGCGGCGAGCGCGCGTTCTGGATTGCGCTGACGCCAGTACAGGAAGGCGAAGGAGGCGAAGCAGTTGAGGTACGGGAAGACGAAGCTGAGGATCGTGTGTGGGAAGTGGTAGAAGAAGACGCGGTAGAGGTTGCCCATGGTGGCTTCGGTGGGCGCGGTGCAGGCTTGATAGAAGCCGATGGCGAGCACGAGAAGCGTGAGGAGGAACCAGAGCAGACCGGCGGTCTGGAGTTTGCGAGAGTTTGTCACTGGGTTCAAGTTTATCGTGCCTTTGGTGGGGAATTGGCGCTAATCGGCCTGCAAGATGGTTTCAAAGAGCAGGATGCAGGCGATGGTGAAGACGATGACGTAGGCGATGAGGACCTTGATCCAGAGGGTGGGTTCGAATTGGCCGGTGAGGACGTCGGTGGTGGCCTGGATCATCGCTAAAAGTGCGGGCATTGCGATGGGGAAGAGGACGAGTGGGAGCAGAAGCTCGCGGTTGCGGGTGCGGAGGCTGAGGGCGGCGAAGAAGGTTCCGTTGACGACGAGGGCCCAGGTTCCGAGCGGGAGGATGAAGAGGAGCTTCCAGGTTTGGCCGAGGGGATGGAGGTTGTAAAAGACTGCAAATACGGGGGCGAGGACGATCTCTACGGCGGTGACGAAGAGGAAGTTGGCGATGGCTTTGCCGAGGAAGAGGGTGGACGCAGGGGATGGGGCGAGGCGCTGGGCGTCTAGGACGTTGTTGCGGAGCTCGCGGGACCAGGACTGGTTTAGGGCCGTCATGGAGGCGAAGAGGAGGCCGACCCAGAGGAGGCCGCCGCTGATCTGGCGGGCGATGGCGGGGTAGGCGGTGGGGTCGAATGCGAGGGAGAACACGACGACTACCAGCAGGGAGAAGAAGAGCATGCCGTTGATGGAGTCTTTGGCGCGCCATTCCAGCTGGAGGTCCTTGCGGAGGTGCGCGAGGACGAAGTTCGTGTAGCTCATGGGTTTATCGTAACGCGTATGGTGCCGGCAACCGTGAGGGTTGCCGGCATGGGGCTACTTTTTGGGGGCGGCGGAGGGTGGCAGCATGCCGTTGAGGCGGAGGTAGCTGGCCATCTGGGAGTAGTGGTCTTCGAGGTCGTCGGTGAGTTCGATGAGGGCTCGGGCGCGGGGAACCTGGGCGCCGCGGAAGTAGGTGATGGTGTCCCCTAGTTTGTTGTCGTGGAGGTTGTCGAGAACCTTGCCGCAGAAGTCGAAGGAGGCGTTGAGGGCGGCGATGAGTTCGGGCTTGGTGGCGGTTTCGGCTACCTTGACGGTGGGTGGGGCGGGGGTGTCGGATAGCAGGCCGCAGACGCCGCCGTTGGATGCGGCGACGTGGGAGATAATTTTGGCGAAGGTCCACTGGTCAGGGGTCGGGTGGTAGCTGTATTTTTCGGCGGGCATTTCTTCTGCGGCGGCGACCATGAATTTGGATTGGCGGGCGTAGACCTGGGTGGCGGACCAGACGACCGGGTTGGAGGTGACTACGGGTGGTGGGGGTGCGGGGGTTTGGGCGAGTAGTGCG
>Ga0302311_10007480_pt1 | contig 11128 bp, 10 predicted proteins | sample III_Palsa_N1_3_FD_200449 | JGI IMG/M metagenome (GOLD analysis project Ga0302311, IMG submission 200449) | Peat permafrost microbial communities from Stordalen Mire near Abisko, Sweden - III_Palsa_N1_3 | ecosystem: Environmental > Terrestrial > Soil > Palsa > Peat permafrost | place: Sweden...
GATGGCGTTACTCCTGCCGGTGACGGCGACGGCGGAGACCTGGCCCAACCGGCCGATCCGCCTCATTGTCACCTTCGCGCCGGGCGGCGGCGCCGACTTCGCCGGCCGCGCGATCGCCCAGCCGCTCAGCGAGGCGCTGGGCCAGACCGTCGTCGTCGACAACCGCGCCGGCGCCAACGGCGTGGTCGGCGCCGACATCGCGGCCAAGGCGGCGCCCGACGGTTACACCTTGCTGCTGGGTGTCGCCGGCACGCTGTCGGTGGCGCCGCATCTGGGCGAGCCGCTGCCGTTCGATCCGATCAAGGACTTCATGCCGGTGTCGCTGGTCGCCACCGGTTCGTTCGTCGTGGCCGTGAACAAGGCGCTGCCGGTGAATTCGATCCCCGAGCTGATCGCCTACGCCAAAGTCAATCCGGGCAAGCTCAACTTCGGCTCCTCGGGCAAGGGCGGCGCGCCGCATCTGGCCACGGAACTTTTCGCCTCGATGGCGGGCGTTAAGATGGTGCATGTGCCCTATCGCGGGCTGGGGCCGGCCGTGGCCGACCTCATTGCCGGCCAGATCCAGGTGCTGTTTGCCGACGTGCCGCTGGTGGTCGAGCAGGCCAAGGCGGGAAATCTGAAGGCCCTGGCGATCACCGGCACGACACGCTCGAGCGTGATGCCCGACCTGCCGACGGTCGCCGAGGCAGGCCTGCCGGGCTACAGCGCGGGGACATGGTACGGCGTCTTCCTGCCCGCGCGCACGCCGCCCGAGATCGCCGCCAAGCTCAGCAAGGCGCTCGAGCAGGTGCTGGCCGCGCCGTCTCTCAAGGCCGTCATGGCCAAGCAGGGCGCCGAGGCGGTGTGGGACACGCCGCAGGACTTCGCCGCTTTCACGGCAGGCGAGTCGGCCAAGTGGGGCAGACTGATCAAGGACCTCGGCATCAAGGTCGAGTAGCGGTCCGGAGACTCAAGCGGCAGAGTGCGTGCCGCTTCGTGAGTTGGGATCCGCAGGCTCTTCGCGCTGCATTCATGAGCCCGGGACATAAGTCCATGCCGTTCTTAGCGCCTAATTGCTAGGTGGCACTCGGCTTATGTTGCGCTTTGTGAGTTCCCCATTGCCGAGGTTCCCATCATGCTCACGTCGCCCGTCGATCATTCCTGGTCCAAGCGCGTTTGTCTGACCGCTCCCGAGCCGTCACGCGCCACGCGGCTTTGCCTGCATGCCCGCTTCGTTGCCCAACGCCTGGCTCACGCCATGCGCGCGATCGCGGTGTGGTACTCGTTGCTCTTGCAGCGAGCCTCCGATGATTCGCCGTCGTTTCGATAGCGGCGAAGCTCCATCCGCCGCTCACGGCAGGCCTGCTGCCGCCCATCGCTTCCCTCAAGTTGCGCAACGACTGAACCTTGCATACCGTCGATCCGGAAGGTGCCGGTATCAGGTGCCAATATGCCTGGGGAGGCGACCATGTGCAGAAGATTCATCGCGGGCCTGATGCTGGCTGCCGGCTTGGCTACCGGGATGGCCGCCGGTAGCGCCAACGCGGATACCTTTCCGTCCAAGCAGATCACGCTGGTCGTGCCGTTCACCGCGGGTGGTCCGACCGACACGCTGGCGCGCATCCTGGCCGAGCGGATGGGCCGGACGCTCGGCCAGACGGTGATCGTCGACAACACGACGGGAGCCGCCGGCACCCTCGGCGTCGCTCGTGTCGTGCGCGCGGCGCCCGACGGCTACACCATCGGCATCGGCCACTGGAGCACGCACGTCGTCAATCCGGCGATCTATCCGCTGACATTCGACATCCTCAACGATCTCGAGCCGCTGGCCGACATCGCCACCAATCCGCAATTGCTGGTGACCCGCAAGGATCTGCCGGCCAACGACCTCAAGGGGCTGATCGCGTACACGCAGGCCAATTCGGACAAGGTCACCGCCGGTACGGCAGGGGTGGGCGCGGCGTCACACATCGGCGGTCTCTACTTCGAGCAGAAGACCGGCGCCAAGCTGCGCTTCATCCCCTACCGGGGCGGCGGTCCGGCGCTGCAGGATGTCGTCGCCGGCCAGATCGACATCATGTTCGACCAGGCCGCCAACTCGATCCCCCAGGTCCAGGCGGGCAAGATCAAGGCGTTCGCGGTGACCGCGAAGGAGCGGCTGAAGGCGATGCCGGACATCCCGACTGTCGATGAAGCCGGCCTCCCCGGACTCTATATCGCGGTCTGGCACGGGCTATGGGCGCCCAAGGGCACGCCGAAGGAGGTGAAGGAGAAGTTGACCGCCGCGGTGATGGAGGCGCTGGCCGACCCGCAGGTGCGCGAGAAGTTCGCGGCCCTCGGCCAGGACATCCCCGAGCCCGCGCAACAGACGGCAGAGGCGTTGCGCGCCCATCACGAGGCGGAAATCAAGCTGTGGTGGCCGCTGATCAGGGCGGCCGGGATCAAGATCGAATAGCAATCGCTTTGGATTGCGATTCTAATTGACAATGAATGCGTATTACGCAATAATACCGCATGACCGAAAACGATCTTCTTCCACTGGATTGTGACTTCCGGAATTCCGGAACGTTCCGGAAATCATCGCGGCCGCCGGTGAATAGTCAGTGGGCTCAATGCGATGCGCGGCGGTCTTGCACGTTTCCGGAAATGTCCGGAAAAACTTTGCGCTCCTCGCGAGCCGCTCGCGAGGCCTCGCGAGGAATCGGTTTTAAGCGTGGCCCAGCAGCACTAGATAGCGATCCTCGCGAGCGACAAAAAAATCAGGCCGCCAGCTCGAGGATTTCCCGGATCTCGGCCGGTCCCGGAATCGGCCGCGGATTGCGTGGCACCCAGGGCGTGCCCATCGCCTGTTGGGCGATGCGGTCGAAATTCTCGCGGCCGACCTTCACCTCGCCGAGGGTGCGCGGCATGCCGAGGTCGCGGATGAAGGCGTCGAGCACGTCGCCCGCATCCTTGCCCGGCTGGCCCATGGCGGCCGCGATCGTCGCCTGCTTGGCCGCGTTGGCCGGCTTGTTCCAGCGCATCACCGCGGGCAGCATGATGCAGGACGTATGACCGTGCGGGATGTCGAACACGGCGCCCAGCACATAGCCGATGCCATGGCTCGCGCCCATCGGCACGCCGGCGCTGAGCGGCGCCATCGAGAGCCACGCGCCCAATTGGCAGTCGAGTCGCGCGGCCATGTCGGACGGATCGGCCTTCACGCGCGGGAGGCCGCGCGCCAGCAGCGACAGTCCGTGCAGCGCCTGGGCGTCGCCGTACGGGCTCGACTCATTGGAGCAGATGCCCTCGACGCAGTGGTCGACGGCGCGGATGCCGGTCGAGAGGAACAGCCACATCGGCGTGTGCCGCGTCACGACCGGATCGAGGATCACGGCCTTGGGCACGATGTCGGGATGGCGGAACATCTCCTTGGTCCTGGTGCGCTCGTTGGTGACGCCGGAGATGTGCGAGAACTCGCCGGCCGACAGGGTGGTGGGGATCGAGATCTGCCGCACCGTGGGAGGCTTCACCTCATGGGGCGCCTTGATGCGGTCGAGCGCATCGGGATCGCGGATGTCGTTGGCGAGGCAGAGTTGCACGGCCTTGGCGGCATCGGTGATCGAGCCGCCACCCAGGGTGACGATCAGGTCGGCCTCGGCCGCGCATGCTTGTTCGGCAGCGGCGATGACGGCGGCGCGCGGCGTGTGGGCCGGCATCCTGTCGAAGGTGCCGACACACTTGTTGCCGAGCGCGCGGCGGATCTTCTCGATCTCGTCGGTTTCACGGTTGAGGGTGCCGCTCACCATCAGGAAGACGCGCCGGGCCTCGGCGCGGTCGACGAGTGCCACGATCGCCACGTCGGCGGGTGTGCCGTAGGTCACTTCCTCGATTTTGCTCAATACTATGCGGGCAGACTGCAGCATCATTCCTCCGGTGGCCCTTTGGCAGCGTTGTTGATACCCTAGACGCCATGAACGGATCACGAAACGGCGCCATCGGGCGCGCTGAGAAGTATTTCGACGATGGCGGCTTCCTGGCCGACCTGCAGCGTCGAGTAGCCATTCCCACGACCAGCCAGGAGCAGGGCTCGATGCCCGCGCTCCAGCAGTATGTCTCGGGTGAGATGACCGAGTCGCTTCAGAAGCTGGGCTACGAGTGCACGGTGCAGCCCAACCCGCGCGCCGAGTACGGCCCGTTCCTGATCGCGCGCCGGGTCGAGGATCCCGCCAAGCCGACCGTTTTGACCTACGGCCACGGCGACGTGATCCGCGGCCAGGACGACCAGTGGCGCAAGGGCCTGTCGCCCTGGAACATCGTGATCGAGGGCGATCGCATGTACGGCCGCGGTACCGCCGACAACAAGGGCCAGCACACGATCAACATCGCGGCTCTGGCCTGCGTGATCGAGGAGCGCGGGTCGCTCGGCTTCAACTCGACGATCCTGATCGAGACCGGCGAGGAGACAGGCTCTCCCGGCCTCGGTGATTTCTGCAAGGCCAACAAGGAAGCGTTGAAAGCCGATGCGCTGATCGGCTCGGACGGTCCGCGGCTCGATCATCGCCGGCCGACGATTTTCGGCGGCACGCGCGGCACCTTGAACTTCAACCTGAAGCTCACGATGCGCGAGGGCGGCCATCACTCGGGCAACTGGGGTGGCTTGCTGGCCAATCCCGGTATCATCATGGCGCATGCTTTGGCCACCATCACCGACGAGCGCGGCCAGATCAAAGTGCCGGAGTGGCGGCCCAAGACCTTGACCAACTCCATTCGCGCGGCGCTCGCCGATGCCGTCGTCGATGCGGGCGAGGGCGCGCCGGAGATCAACGAGGATTGGGGCGAGAAGAGCCTGACGCCGGTCGAGCGCGTCTTCGGCTGGAACTCATTTGAAGTTCTGGCATTCAAAACAGGCAATCCCGACCGGCCGGTCAATGCGATCCCGCCCAGTGCCATCGCCTACTGCCAGCTGCGCTTCGTCGTCGGTACGGATCCGTACGACATCATCCCGGCGCTGAAGCGCCATCTCGCCAAGCACGGCTTCGGCATGATCGAGATCGAGCAGGCGCGCGACGTGATCATGAACGCGACCCGCCTCGATCCCGAGAATCCCTGGGCGAAGTTCGCCTCGGCCTCGATCGAGAAGACGGCGGGGCAGAAGCCCAACATGCTGCCCAATCTCGGCGGCTCGCTGCCGAACGAAGTCTTCACCGACATCCTGGGGCTGCCCACGGTGTGGGTGCCGCACTCCTACGCCGCCTGCTCGCAGCACGCGCCCGACGAGCATCTTTTGGCACCCGTCGTGCGCGACGGCCTGCGACTGATGACGGGCCTGTTCTGGGATCTCGGCGCGCACGGCCGACCATCCTGATTTTGCCGCAATGACACCCGACGAGGCCGCCGACCTGATCCAGGCGATTGCGACTCGTCAGGACCGCGCGTCCTTCGCCGAGCTTTTTCGCCACTTCGGGCCCCGGGTGAAAGCCTTCCTGATGAGGGGTGGTTCCGATCCGGAAACCGCCCAGGAAGTGGCCCAGGAAGCGCTGATCCTGGTGTGGCGGAAGGCCGCGAGCTTCGATCGCACGCGGGCCTCCGCGGCGACCTGGATCTACACGATCGCCCGCAACAAGCGGATCGACCTTCTGCGCCGTGCCGGCCGTCCGCCGATTGAAGTGGAGGATTGGCTCACCATTTTTGCCCCGGAAGAGGAGGGCGCCGACAAATCCATCCTCGCCGGCCAGACGTATGCACGGGTGAAGGAACTCATGGAAGGCCTGTCCGCCGATCAGCTGGCGGTCATCCGGAAAGCCTTTTTCGAGGACAAGACTCATACGGCCATCGCCGAGGAAATGAACTTGCCGCTCGGTACGGTGAAGTCCCGTATCCGTCTCGCGCTGGGACGGCTACGGGAACGTTTGGAAGAAGAGGATCGATGAGTCGCCATCCGGCCCCCGACGAGTTGCTGCTGGACTACGCCACAGGTGCGCTGCCCGAAGGGCCCGCGCTCGTGCTGGCGCTCCAGTGCGCGCTCGATCCGGCGACGCGGCGCACGGTCGGCCAGCTGCGCGACATCGGCGGCGCCCTGCTGGAGCAGGAAGACGGCCCGGCCTTCGAGGAGTCTGCGCTCGAGCAGGTGCTGGCAAAACTGGACGGCGTTGCAGTAGATTCACCGCCCGTGTCTGTACCCGCGGCCGCGCCGCGCGGCTTCGAATGGGCGCCCGCGCCGCTGGTTCCGTATCTCGGCACGGCGCCGCGCTGGCGCAAGGTGCTCGGCGGCTTCGAGAGGATGCCGATCAGGCTCGCCCACGACACGCATCGCGTCGAGCTGCTGCGGCTGGAACCCGGCCATGGCCTGCCGGTTCATCATCATGTCGGCGAAGAGTACACGATCGTCCTGCAGGGCGGATTCACAGACAGCACCGGCAACTACGGCGTGGGCGATTTCGCCACGGGTCCGGGCAGCCAGGACCACGAACCGATCGCCGATCCGGGCTCGGCCTGCATCGCCCTTATCGTGCTGGAGAAGCCGATCGTGCTGACCGGCCCATGGGGCCGCTGGTTCAATCCTCTCGTCAAGCGTGGCTGGCTGTAGCCCGCCGCGGCCGGTAATCTCGGTTCCCTGAAAAGGGGTCCCGCCATGCCGCGCCTGCCGTATTACGAAGTCGAGAACGCCTCGGGCAAACACGCCGAATTCCTCGACAAGATCAAACCGCACCTAAACATCTACCGCATGCTTGCGAATTCCGAGCCCGCGCTGAAGGGCTTCGTGCGCATGGGCAATGCGCTGCTCTACCGCTGCGAGCTCGATCCGGTGCTGCGGGAGCTGGCCATCATCCGCGTCGGCCGCCTGAGCCGCGCCGCCTACGAGGTCTTCCAGCACGAGCGCATCGGCCGCGAGGCGGGCGTCAGCGACGACAAGATCGCGGCCCTGCGTGACGCCACCATCGAGGCGCCGGCCTTCAACGACCACGAACGGGCCGTGCTGCGCTTCGCCGACGACGTGGTGCGCAACGTCAAGGCGTCGGACCGGAACCTCAAGGCCGTGCAGGCCTTCCTGTCGCCCGGCGCCGTGGTCGAGCTCACGCTCACCGTCGGCTATTACATGATGGTCTGCCGCCTCCTCGAGACGACCGGCGTCGAGGGCGAGGAAGGCCAGGCGGAATGGCTCAAGACGGCGAAGCTCTAGGAGTAAACGATGGCGTACCGCGTCCTGCTCGCGCAGTTCATGCATGAGACCAACACTTTCTCGAAACTGCCGACCACCCTGGATGACTACCGCCGCCGCTTCCTCGTCGAGGGCGAGGCGATCGTGCCGAAGTTCAAGGGCACGAAGAACGAGATGGGCGGCTATATCGACAGCGCCGCCAAGTACGGCTGGGAGCCGGTCTATGCGGTCGCGGCGAACGCCACGCCCTCGGGCACCCTGACGAAAGAGACGTGGGAGACGATCCGCGACGTCATCCTCGACACGGCGAAGAAGGCCGGCAAACTCGACGGCATCTGCCTGTCGCTGCACGGCGCGATGGTGAGCGAGACCGAGGACGATGCCGAAGGCGCGCTGCTGGAGGCGCTGCGCGCCATCGTCGGGCCCGACGTGCCGATCGCCGCCACGCTCGACCTGCATGCCAACGCGACCATCAAGATGGCGACCAACGCCAACGCGCTGGTGAGCTTCCGCACCTATCCGCATGTCGACGGCTACGAGCGCTCGATCCAGGCGGCCGCGCTGGTGCAGGAGGCGATGGAAGGCAAGAAGAACCCCCGCTGCCTGCTGGTGCAGCCCGCGATGCTGGAGGGCGCCGATCACGGCCGTACCACCCAGCCCGGCCAGATGCGCGATCTGCTGGCGAAAGCGGACAAGTTCGAGAAGGAGCCGGGCATCAACGTGGTGTCGATCCAGGTCGGCTTCACCTGGTCGGATATCCCCTACACGGGCCCCTCGATCGCCGTCAGCCACGAGCCTGGCGCCGAGACGCGGGCCAAGGCGATCGCCCGGGAACTGATCGACGACATCTGGCGGCGGCGCGGCGAAATGGTCTCCGGCTACCAGCCCGTGGCCGACGGCATCGCCGCTGCCAAGGCGGGTGTCGGCAAGAAGGGGCCGCTGGTACTGGCCGACGGCACCGACAATCCCGGCGGCGGCGGCTACAACGACACCACGCCGGTGCTGCAGGCGCTGCTCGATGCCGGCATCGAGAACGTGGCGTACGGCACGATCTTCGATCCGAAGGCCGTCCAGCAGGCGATGAAGGCCGGCGTCGGCGCCACCATCGACGTCGAGCTGGGCGGCCACACCGACGAATCGATGGGCAAGCCGGTGCAGGCCAGGGCCATCGTGAAGATGCTGTCCGACGGCACCTTCAAGAACGACGGGCCGATGAACGCCGGCGTCGAGACGCAGATGGGCCCGACCGCCGTGCTGCGCATCGGCGGCATCGACGTCGTCACCATCTCGAGCCGCGTGCAGACCATCGACCTGCAGGTCTTTCTCAGCCAGGGCATCGATCCCACGACCAAGAGCGTCGTGGTGGTCAAGAGCGTGCAGCACTTTCGCGCCGCCTACGGGCCGATCGCGCGCGAGGTCATTGTCGTCGACTCGGGCGGCATCTGCTCGCCGGACATCTCGCGGCTGAAGTTCAAGAAGCTGCGCCGGCCGATCTGGCCGCTCGACGGCGTCAACGATCCCTATGCAGGAGGACAACGCGCATGAGCCTGTTCGATGTCAAAGGTCCGCTGAAGGAGGCGGCGTTCGGCGCCGTCATGACCTTGAAAAGCGGCAAGGGCGCTCGCGCCCTCGATGCGGCGATGGCGGCCGAGCCCGACGCCCTGCCGGACGCGCTCTCGCGGAATGGCGGGCTGCTGCTGATCCAGGGGTTGAACGAGATCAACGACGATCCGGCGTTGCTGGTGCGCCTCAGCCGCGTGTTCGGCCCGGAGATCGAGGACTATCGCCACACGCTCACCAACGCGAGCTCGATCCACACGCAGGTGCCGGAGATCCTGCTGGTCTCGAACCTGCCGCCGGTCAGCAAGATGCCGCCGCCGCGGCCCGAGCCGCCGGTCGCCGCCGACGGCAAGCTGCCCGTCCAGTATCCGCACCGCGTGGGTTGGCACACCGACCAGAGCTATCGCCGCCCGCCGCCGGACATCTCGCTGTTCTACGCTGCCACGCCGGTGGCCAAGGATCGCGGCCAGACGCTGTTCGCCAACGGCACGCTCGCCTACGAGGCGCTGCCGCCCGCCTTGAAGGCAAAAGTCGAAAAGCTCGAGGGGCTGCACGCCCAACCTGGCACTGGCCGGTCGCGCCGCGCCGCAACGGCGGGCGACAAGCCGCGTGCCTTCAGGCCGCACGAGCGCTCGCAGCGCCAGCCGGTGGTGCGCCTCCATCCGGTGACGGGCAAGCCGGCACTCTATCTCTGCGAGGGCGGCCAGATGGACTGGTTCGACGGGCCGTTCGTCGGCATGGAGCCCGGGCCGCACGGCGACGGCGCGAAGCTGCTCGATGAGCTGATGAGCCATCTCACCGAACGTCGGTTCGTCTATGCCCATGAATGGGAGCAGGGCGACATGCTGGTCTGGGACAACCGCTGCCTGGTCCATGCCGCGACCTGGTACGAGGCGGACGAGCCCCGGATGATGTGGCGCACGACCGTGCACGGCAATCCGGGGGCCGCCTACGCCGGCGAAGCCAAGAGCTGGATTCCGGTCGCCGCCGAGTAGCGCCGGTCAGACTCCGGGCTTCTGGACCGGCAGGCAGTTGTAGAGGCTCTCCGAGATCGGTTCGGCGTTCTCGCGCGCGAAGCGGACGCTCGGTCGGTAGCCGACCGGGCAGACGGTGAAGATCATGTCCGTGGGCTTGGACGGATCGAGTCGTCCCGACTCGAACTGGCTTCCCGGCATCACGTCCTTCTCGATCACATGGCCCTCGGCGAGCGTCATGTACTGGATCGAGACGGCAGTGTCGCAGCTGTTGATCGTGATGTACTCGCCGTCGACCGCGGCCCAGCGCACGCAGGCTTCCATGTGGGCCCGCGATTGCTTCTCTTGCGCCGCTGCCAGCGCCGGAACGGCCAGCAGGACGCAGATGGCCAGCCAGCGTCGCATCACTTCTTCTGGCGGAAGAACGTGGTGAGCACGAAGCGCCGGCCGCGCGTCACCGGCAGCGCCCGGTGCAGCACCGAGCAGGAGAAGACGGCGGCGGCGCCGGCGGGCGGGCTCACCTTCACAGCGGCGTACTCCGGGAAGACCAGTTCTCCGCCCTCGAAATCGTCGTTGAGGTTGAGCGACACCGCGAAGGCGCGGTCGGCGGTGGTCGGCGCGCCGTTGTCGCGATGGGCGCCGAAGAAGTGCTGGCCGTCGGCACTGTAGGACAGCACGACGTGCGCGTCGAAGGTGAACTGGCGGTCGAAGGCGAAGACCTTGGTGAGCTCGGGGCCGATGCGATAGGCCAGCCGGTCGGAGATCGCCTTCTGCATCATCGGCTCGTTCACCATGTAGTCCTCGGTGCGCTTCAGCTCGAGCACGCCGACGTTGCCGTAGCGGCTCGACACGCCGCTGTCCTGGTGGTCGCCCTTTTCCCAGAGCCGGATCACCTGGGTGCAGAACTCGGGCTCGAAGACGCGCGGCAGGACGAGCACCGGCGCCGCGGGCGTCGCGATCACCTGGCCCGCGCCGCCGTTGCTGCGCACGCTGTCGGCCAGCTCGGCCATGCCCTCGGCGGCGGCGGGCAACGGGCGGGTGTCGAAGGTCCCCGCCACGCGCTGGTTGGCGTCGAGCACGATCACGCGATTGCGCAGGACGGACGCACCGAAGCCCACGCCACCCTGGGTCAGGAGCGCGGGCAGGAATTTGCGCTCACCGTCGCAGAGCAGGAGCGGGCCATCGGCGCCCGCGAGCTTCGCCCAAACGGCGCCGGCGGTTGCCACGGGGTTGGCGCAGACGACGACGGGAACCACCGAGGCCGCCGTGCAGGCCGCGATCAGGGCAGCGAAGGGCTCGGCATCGACCGTCTTGAGGTCGTCGAGCGCTATCAGCGCCACCGGCTCGCCGGTGAACGACCAGATGAACTTGCGCAGCTTGCCGTCGAGGCCGGGCAGGAAGAAGTCGGGGAGGCGGTCACCCGGACGGAGCAACAAGGCGTTGGTCATGAAATACCTGGACGGCAGTCCAGCTC
>Ga0302311_10007482_pt1 | contig 11123 bp, 8 predicted proteins | sample III_Palsa_N1_3_FD_200449 | JGI IMG/M metagenome (GOLD analysis project Ga0302311, IMG submission 200449) | Peat permafrost microbial communities from Stordalen Mire near Abisko, Sweden - III_Palsa_N1_3 | ecosystem: Environmental > Terrestrial > Soil > Palsa > Peat permafrost | place: Sweden...
AGGAATAGTGGCGCGCGCTGCTGAGCATGCTCAAGCGCATGCGCGCCAACGGCGAAGCCCTGCGCTCCGCCACAGCCAACAATTCAGCGACCCCCGACTGAAAGACACCCATGCCCTGCGCCAATCAACAACAAGAATGCCCGCGTCGAGCGGGCGAGACGCCGAAAACCGGCGATTCGCAGCCGTCGACCAAGCTGTCGCGCAAAGGCGCGCAACGCGGCCTGACCATCGACATGCCGCGCGTGCTGTCCACCGGCACGCTCGCGCTGGCCGTCGCCTCCGCGGCGGTGCTGATGCTGGCCGGCTGTGCCGACTTCGGCCACCAGTCGGCCCCGGTCGCCCAGCGCACGCCGGACTCGCTGGGCCTGTCGGCCAGCCAGCAGACGACGACGGTCGATGCGCAGTGGTGGCAACAGTTCGGTGACGCCCAGCTCGATGCGCTGGTCGCCAAGGCGCTCGAAGGCTCGCCCAGCCTGGGCGCCGCGCAGGCGCGCGTGACGCGCGCGCAGGCGGTCGCCGAGGCGGTGCACGGCAGCGAGCTGCCGCAGGTCGGCTTGACCGGATCCGTCACGCGGGAGCTGTTGTCCAAGAACGGCATCTTCCCGCCACCGTACGCCGGCAGCATCTTCAACCAGTCCGACCTGACCTTCGGGCTGACCTGGGATGCCGACCTGTTCGGCGGCCAGAAGCGCGAGCTCGAGAGCGCGCTGGGCCAGGCGCGCGCCGCCCGGGCCGACGCGGACGTCGCCGCGCAGCAGATCGCGGCCGAGGTCGTGCGCACCTATTTCTCGCTCGCGCGCCTCGAGAGCCAGCGCGTCGTGGTGCAACGCACGTACGACCAGCGCAAGCAGATGCTGTCGCTGATCAACCAGCGCGTCGGTGCCGGCCTCGACACCATCGTCGAACAGAAGCAGGGCGAGGGCGCGCTGCCCGACACGCTGGCGCAGATCGAGGCGCTCGACGAGCAGATCGACCTGACGCGCCACATGCTGGCCGCGCTCACCGCGCAGCCGATGGACGCGCTCGCCAGGCTGGCGCCCACGCTGGACCAGCTGCACGCCTCGGCCCAGCCGCCGGTGCTCGGCGCCGACCTGATCGCGCGCCGGCCCGACGTCGCCGCCGCGCTCGCGCGCGTCGAGGCCGCCACCCAGGAAGTCGCCGCGCAGCGCACGAAGTTCTACCCGGATCTCAACTTCTCCGCGGGCTTCGGGCTGGATTCGATCCACCTCGACAAGCTCGTCGAGCTGCCCAGCAAGGCCTGGAACTTCGGCCCGGCGGTGCACCTGCCCATCTTCGAAGGCGGCCAGCTGCGCGCCCAGCTGAAGGGCAAGGGCGCCGACCGCGACGCCGCGATCCAGGCCTACAACCAGCAGGTGATCGACGCCGTGCGCGAAGCGGCCGACGCCGCCACGTCCGCGGCCTCGATCGGCCGCCAGCTGGCGCTGCAGCGCCAGGCGCTGGAAGCGTCGACCGCGAGCTACGACTTCTCGCAGTCGCGCTACGGCCAGGGCCTGGGCAACCTGCTGATCGTGCTCAACGCCGAGACCCAGATGCTCAACGAGCGGCGCCTCGAGGTCGACCTCGAGTACCGCGCGCTCGACGTCCAGGCCCAGCTGATGAAGGCCCTCGGTGGCGGCTGGACGGCCGGCACCACGACCGCACCTCCCGCCGCCGCTGCCGCGTCCGCACCGCCGACCGCGACCGCCAAGAACGACAACCTCACGCCCGCATAAGACCATCATGAACGCACCTGCCAACAACAACGCCGCTCCCGCCACCACCGCGCCGGCCGGCAACCCCAGGCGCCGCACCGCGCTGACCGCCATCGCGGTGGCCGTGCTCGTGATCGGCGGCGGCTACGGCATCTACTACTGGATGACAGGCCGCCACTCCGAGTCGACCGACAACGCCTACGTGCAGGCCAACGTCGTGCAGATCACCGCGCAGATCAGCGGTACCGTCACGGCCATCAACGCCGACGATACGGACTACGTCAAGGCCGGCGAGGTGCTGGTCAAGCTCGATCCGGCCGACGCGCGCGTCGCGCTGGACCAGGCCGAGGCCGCGCTGGCGCAGACGGTGCGCGAGACGCGCATCCTGTTCGCCAACAACTCCACGCTGCAGGCGCAGATCGACGCCCGGGCCGCCGACGCCACGCGCGCCAAGGCCGACCTCGACAAGGCGCAGGACGACGTCAACCGCCGCCAGCCGCTGGTGCAGAGCGGCGCCGTCGGCAAGGAAGAATTCAGCCACGCGACCGACCAGCTGGCCGCGGCCAGGAGCGCGTACACCGCCGCGAAGTCGGCGCTCGACGCGGCCAGGGAACAGCTCGGCTCGAACCAGTCGCAGACCGAAGGCACCACCGTCGCCGACCACCCGAACGTGCAGCGCGCCGCCGCCAAGGTGCGCGAGGCCTGGCTCGCGGTGCAGCGCGCCGAGATCCCGGCGCCGGTCAGCGGCCAGGTCGCGCGCCGCAGCGTGCAGGTGGGCCAGCGCGTGCAGGCCGGCGTGCCGCTGATGTCGATCGTCCCGCTCGACAACGCGTGGGTCGACGCCAACTTCAAGGAAGGCCAGCTCGAGCGCCTGCGCATCGGCCAGTCGGCCACGCTGGAGGCCGACGTCTACGGCAAGCACGTGGTCTTCCACGGCAAGGTCGAGGGCCTGGGCGCCGGCACCGGCGCGGCGTTCTCGCTGCTGCCGGCGCAGAACGCCACCGGCAACTGGATCAAGGTCGTGCAGCGCGTGCCCGTGCGCATCTCGCTCGATCCGAAGGAGATCGCGCAGAACCCGCTGCGCGTGGGCCTGTCGATGAACGTCACGGTCGACGTCGCCGACGAGAGCGGCCGTTCGGTCTCCGATACGCCGCGCACGCAGGCGCAGGGCGCGGTCGCCTCGACGACCGTGTTCGACTCGCTGTCGCACGACGCCGACGCCGAAGTGGCGCGCATCATCGCGGCCAACGGCGGCGGCCGCGCGAAGGTGCAGGCCAGCGCCGCGCCGCAATCGAGCCCGGCTTCCACGCCGACGGCGGCCGCCTCGGGCGCCGCGGTCAAGCTCGCTTCCGCCACCACCAAGCACCACCACCACAAGCAATCATGAGCTCGCCCGCACCAGCGGCGCGCGCGCCCCTGAAGGGGAGCGCGCTCGTGATGGGCACGTTGTCGCTGTCGCTGGCGACCTTCATGAACGTGCTCGACTCGTCCATCGCGAACGTGTCGCTGCCGTCGATCTCCGGCGACCTGGGCGTCAGCATCTCGCAGGGCACCTGGGTCATCACGAGCTTCGGCGTCGCCAACGCGATCTCGGTGCCGCTCACCGGCTGGCTGACGCAGCGCTTCGGCGCGGTGCGGCTGTTCACGATGAGCGTGATCATGTTCGTGATCGCGTCGATCCTGTGCGGCCTCGCGCCCTCGATCGAGCTGCTGATCGCGTTCCGCGTGCTGCAGGGCTTCGTGGCCGGGCCGATGATCCCGCTGTCGCAGACGCTGCTGCTGTCGACCTATCCACCCGCCAAGGCCGGCACGGCGCTGGCGCTGTGGGGCGTCACGACGCTGGTCGCGCCGGTGGCCGGGCCGCTGCTGGGCGGCTACATCACCGACAACTGGACGTGGCCCTGGATCTTCTACATCAACATCCCGGTGGGCATCTTCGCCGCGGGCGTGACGTGGGCGATCTACAAGAAGCGCGAGACGCCCATCGTCAAGCGTCCCATCGACGGCATCGGCCTGGCCATGCTCGTGCTGTGGGTCGGCTCGCTGCAGATCATGCTGGACAAGGGCAAGGAGCTCGACTGGTTCAACTCGAGCACCATCGTCACGCTGGCCATCATCGTGGTGATCGCCTTCGCGGTGTTCGTCGCGTGGGAGCTCACCGACGCGCACCCGGTGGTCGACATCCGGCTGTTCGCGCGGCGAAACTTCCTGTTCGGGGCCGGGACGCTGGCCATCGCCTACGGCCTGTTCTTCGGCAACGTGGTGCTGCTGCCGCTGTGGCTGCAGCAGTACATGGGCTACACGGCCACGTCGGCCGGCATGGCGCTGGCGCCGGTGGGCGTGCTCGCGATCCTGCTGACGCCCGTCGTCGGCCGCAACGTGGCAAAGTGGGATCCGCGCTGGATGGCCACGGGCGCGTTCATCCTGTTCGCGGTGGTGCTGTGGATGCGCGCGAACTTCACGTCGGAGACGGACTTCCGCACCATCCTGATCCCCACGTTTATCCAGGGCGGCGCGATGGCGTTCTTCTTCATCCCGCTGACGACGCTGACGCTGGCCGGCCTGCCGCCGGAGCGCATCCCCGCCGCCGCCGGCCTGTCGAACTTCGTGCGGATCATGTTCGGCGCGATGGGCACCTCGATCGCGACGACGCTGTGGGACAACCGCGCCACGCTGCACCACGCGCGCCTGGTCGAGCAGATGGGCCTGGACGGCAGCGCGCTCAACAGCGCGACCACCGTGCTGAACCAGGCGGGCATCGGCGGCACGGGCGCCTACGCGAGCATCAACCGGCTGGTCGACGTGCAGGCCTTCACCTGGGCCGCCGACGACATCTTCATCGGCTCGGCCGTGACGTTCCTGTTCCTGATCGTCACGATCTGGTTCACGCGGCGTCCGCCCAAGATCGCCGGTGGCAGCGGCCCGTCCGTGGACGCCGGCGGCGCGCACTGAGCCGCGCCGCAAACGCCCAGGGCCGCATCGCGCGGCCCTTTTTCATGGCGCCCCGCGGCGGCTCAGATCCAGACGTCGTTCTCCGCCCGGCGATCGGACGCCAGCGCGCCGGTGTTGACCACGCCGCGCGGCTCGATCAGCATCATCTGCACCTCGTGCTCGGCGTACGGCTTGTGCTCCACGCCGCGCGGCACGACGAACATCTCGCCGGCGCGCACCGTCACGAAGCCGTCGCGCATGTCGATGCGCAGGACGCCGTCGAGCACGATGAAGGTCTCGTCGGTGTCGGCGTGGTCGTGCCACAGGAAGTCGCCGAGGATCTTGACGATCTTGAACTGGTAGTCGTTCATCTCCGCCATCACGCGCGGCTGCCAGTGATCGTGGATCAGCGCGAGCTTGGCGGCGAAGTTGACGGGTTGGTAGGCGCGTGCGGGCGCGGCGGTGTCGGTGGACATGGCTTCTCGGGCTTTTTCAGGCCGGCGAAACCATCTCCGCCGGGCGATGCACCTCGAGTATCGCGCGTCCGTCCGTCGCCGCCCGCGCCAGCGTGGCCGGCAGCGACGAGGCTTCCAGCGACAGCGCCGGGTCGACGCCGAGGATGCGCGTGGCGCAGTCGCGGCCCTGGTTCTTCGAGTGGTACATCGCGGCGTCGACCAGCGCGAAGGCGGTGTCGAACGTGTGGCCCGGCGTCGCGCCCAGCAGCGGGAACACCGCGAAGCCGATCGACGCGGAGACGGCGATCTCGTGGCCGTCGACCACCACCGGGCTCTCGACGAATGCCTTCATCAGGCGCTGCGCGAGCACGACGGCCTCGCTGGCCGGCATCGCGTCGACCATCACCAGGAACTCCTCGCCGCCCCAGCGCACCACCAGGTCGCGCTCGCGCAGCACGGCCTCGAGGCGGCGCGCGATCGCCACGAGCACGGCGTCGCCGACCGCGTGGCCGTGGCGGTCGTTGATGTCCTTGAAGTGGTCGACGTCGATCAGGAACAGCGCGCCCTCGAACAGCTCGCCGGCCTCGGCGACGCGCGCCTGCAGGTGCGCGCGATTGGCCAGGCCGGTCAGCGGATCGTGTTCGACCTGCAGCAGCAGCGCGTCGTTGCGGCTGGCGAGCTGGCGGTTGCGCTCGGCCTGGCGGCGCGCGATGAACGCGATCGCCACCGCCAGCAGCACGCACACCGCGGCCGCGCCGCCCCATTCGGCCGCGCGGCGCGCCTGCAGGCGGTCGCCCTCGTCCTTGATCAGCTTCTGCACGTCCTGCATGTCGCGGTCGTAGCGCGTGTCGCTCTTGGCCTGCAGCAGCTGCTGCTCGCGCCTGTACAGCTCGAGCGCGCCCGCCCGGTCGCCGGCGCGCGCGAGCGCGGGGCCCAGGTCGCGCAACGCCTCGATGCGGGCGTTCGGGCCGGTCTCGCGGTCGAAGCGCGCCAGCACCTCGCGCAGCTTGACCTTGGCGTCGGCGACGCGGCCCAGCGCCAGCAGCGCGAGGGTCTCGTCCCGGAGCCGCTGGCGGTCGAGGGCCGGTTCGTTGTGCGTGGCGAGGAAGGCCGCGGCGCGGTCGAGCGCGGCCAGCGCGGCGGCGGGGTGCTCCAGGCGCAGCTCGGCGGTGCAGAGCGCCAGCTGGTACTGGGTCTCGCGGCGTTGCAGTCCGGCGGCGTGCGAGATCGCGATCGCCTCGAGCACGGCGGCGCGGCTGGCCTCGTACTGCTCGCGGTCGTCCAGCACGTCGGCCATGAACGACTTCACGTAGGCCTGCAGCGCCGGATCGGACTCCTGCTTGGCCAGCTCCTGTGCATGGGCGATCAGCCGTTCGGCCAGTTCGGCGTCGTTGTCGCCCTGGGCCAGGAACGCGAGGATGGAGGTCGCCTTGATCTCCAGCGTGCGGTTGCCGGCCTGCAGCGCGGCGTCGAGCGCCATGTGCAGGTAGATCGCCGCGGACGCGGAGTTGCGCTCGCCGTGCGCGCCGTAGCCGGCGAACAGCAGCGCGTAGAACCAGTTGAAGCGGTCGCATTGCGCCGCCATGGCCGGATCCTTGGACTCGCAGAAGGGCGAATAGCCGGCGACGGCGGCGCGCGCCTCGACGTTGCCGCTCTCCTCCTGCCGGCCTTCGAACTCGAGGTCGGCGTTGATCAGGTGGGCGTCGGCCTCGGCGATCGGCCCGGCCGTCGCGGCCAGCGCGCGCAGGGCCTGCACGGTCGTGGCCGTTTCCTTGGGCATGTGGTTGTCGGCGGCGACCAGGCCGAAGCCGACCAGCAGGGCGCGCGTGTTGTCGGGCGTGGCCGGCGTGGCGGCCTGCAGCGCCTGCAGGCCGGCGTTGGCGCCTTGCGGATCCTCGAATCCCTGCACGACCAGGCGGTCGACCGCCTGGGCCAGGTCGGAAGCGGGCGCGGCTGTCGCGAGCAGGAGCAGGCCCGCGGCGGCGCAGGCGCGGATGGCCGCGCGCGCCGCGGCGCGGCGGTCGGCGAAGGGCGCGGCGCGGCGCCCGGAGCATTCCCTGGTCATTGGTCTTGTCGTCACGGTTGTCGTCGAACCGAGGCGTGGCGGCCTCGACCCGCTTCCATCGGCTCGCGACGACGCCATTCGAGCGACGCGCCGGTGCTTTCGCACGAACCGCTCTCTTTCCTGCGCGGATACTACCGGTGCATTCGCGCGAATGCACGCACTGCAGGGCAGCAGGAGGTGTCGCGTCCGGGGGGGCGGCGGGTGGGTCAGTCGACCTGCAGGCCCGTCTCGCCGTCGCGCATGTGGCCGATGACGGCGACGTCGTCGAAGCCCCCGGCGCGGAAGCACGCCAGCACCGCGTCCACCGACTCCGGAGCGCAGGCCACGAGCAGGCCGCCGGAGGTCTGCGGGTCGGTGAGCAGGTCGCGCGCGGTCCCCGGCAGCGCCGGGCTCAGCCGCACCTCGGCGCCATACCCGGCCCAGTTGCGGCCCGACGCCCCGGTGACGCAGCCGTCGCGCGCCAGCGCCGCGACGCCCGCGATCAGCGGCACGGCCGACCAGTCGAGCTGCGCGCGCAGCCCGGCGCCGCGCGCCATCTCCAGCGCGTGGCCGGCCAGCCCGAAGCCGGTGACGTCGGTGATCGCGTGCACGCCGTCCAGCTCGGCCAGCCGGCTGCCGGGCTTGTTCAGCCGCGTCGTCGTGGCGATGAGGCGGCCGTAGCCGGCGTCGTCGAGCCGGCCCTTCTTCAGCGCGGCCGACAGCACGCCGACGCCCAGCGGCTTGCCGAGCACGAGCACGTCGCCGGCCCGGGCGTCGGCGTTGCGGCGCACGCGGTCGGGATGCACCAGGCCCATCACGACGAGGCCGTAGATCGGCTCCACGGAGTCGATCGTGTGGCCGCCGGCGATCGGGATGCCGGCGTCGGCGCAGACGGCGTTGCCGCCGGCCAGCACGCGGCCGATGACCTCGACCGGCAACTGCGCGACCGGCATCGCGACGATGGCCAGCGCCATGATCGGCGTGCCACCCATCGCGTAGACGTCGCTGATCGCGTTGGTGGCGGCGATGCGCCCGAAGTCGAACGGATCATCGACGATGGGCATGAAGAAGTCGGTGGTCGCGATCAGCGCCTGCGAGTCGTTCAACTTCCACACGGCGGCGTCGTCGGCCGTCTCGATGCCCACCATCAGCTGCGGCGGCAGGAAGCCGGGCGCGCTGGCCTTGAGGATGTCGGACAGCACCCCCGGCGCGATCTTGCAGCCGCAGCCGCCGCCGTGCGAGAAGCTGGTGAGCCGGAGCGGAGGAGTCAGCGGAGCGTTCATGGGAAAGTGCGTGGGAAAGTGCGTGGGAAAGTGCGTGGGGCAGGGACGTGGGGCAAGTCCGGAGGCGGTGTCAGCGCCGACTGTAGCGACTCCGCGGGCAGAATGGCGTGCCGAACCGGCGGCTAGGGTCGCCGCCCACATCATTCCAGGATCCCATGACCATCTCCCGCCAACGCCGCGCCTTCGTCCAGTCGCTGGCCGCGCTCCCGCTGGGCGCCTCCGCGCTGCTCGGCTGTGCCGCCGCGCACGCGCAGGCCAACGTGCTGCGCGTCTCCGCGATTCCCGACGAGGCGCCTTCCGAGCTGCAGAAGAAGTTCAAGCCGCTGGGCGAGTACCTGAAGGCCAGGACCGGCATGGACGTGGAATTCACGCCGGTGACCGACTACGCCGCCGTCGTCGAGGGCCTGGCCGCCAGGAAGATCGACCTGGCCTGGCTGGGCGGCTTCACGTTCGTGCAGGCCAGGCTGCGCACCGACGGCCAGGTGCTGCCGATCGTGCAGCGCGCCGAGGACGCGAAGTTCACCAGCAAGTTCATCGTGCCGATCGACAGCCCGATCAGGACCGTGGCCGACCTCAAGGGCCACACCTTCGCGTTCGGCGCGCCGTCGTCGACCTCGGGCAGCCTGATGCCGCGCTTCTTCCTGCAGCAGCAGGGCATCGTGCCTGAGCGCGACTTCAAGACGGTCGCGTTCTCCGGCGCGCACGACGCCACCGTCGCCTTCGTCGCCTCCGGACGCGCCGATGCGGGCGCGCTCAATACTTCGGTGCTGGACAAGCTCGTCGAGGAGAAGAACCCGAATGCCGTGAAGGTGCGCGTGCTGGCCACGACGCCGCCGTTCTTCGACTACAACTGGACCGTGCGCCCCGGCCTGGATCCCGCGCTCGTGAAGAAGCTGACCGACGCGTTCCTCGCGCTCGATCCGGCCAGGCCCGCCGACAAGGCGATCCTCGACCTGCAGCGCGCGTCGAGATTCATCCCGACCACGGCGTCGAACTACGCCGGCATCGAGGCCGCCGGCAAGTCGGCCGGGCTGATCAAGTGAGGCCGCGCGGCGCGCGATGAGCCTGCGTCTGGCCAAGGTCGGCGTCGTCCACGCGAACGGGCGCCGCGCGCTCGCGGCGATCGACCTCGTCGTCGCGAAGGGCGAGCGGGTCGCGCTGATCGGCCCGTCGGGCGCCGGCAAGACAACCTTGCTGCGCGTCGCCGCGGCGGCGCTGCGGCCGACCGAGGGGCGCGTCGCGCTGCTCGAGGACGATCCCTGGACGCTCGCGCCGCGCGCGTTGCGGACGCTGCGCGCGCGCATCGGCTTCGTGCACCAGGCGCCGCCGATCCCGCCGCGGCTGCGCGTGGTCACCGCCGTGCTGGCCGGACGGCTCGGCCAGTGGGGCCTGGGCCGTGCGCTGCGCTCGTGGCTGCTGCCCGACGACGCCGCGGGCGCGCGTGGCGCGCTCGCGCGCGTGGGGCTGGCCGAGCGCCTGTTCGAGCGTTGCGACCAGTTGTCGGGCGGCCAGCTGCAACGCGTGGCGGTCGCGCGCACGCTGTATCAGGCGCCCGCGCTGCTGCTCGCCGACGAGCCGGTGTCCGCGCTCGACGCCACCACCGCCGACGCGGTGCTGCGCGAGCTCGTCGACTACAGCCAGGCGGCCGGCGCCACCTTCGTCGCGTCGCTGCATGCCGTCGATCTCGCGCTGCGCTGGTTCCCGCGCCTCGTGGGCGTGCGCGACGGCGCGGTGATGTTCGACCTGCCGCCCGCCGAGGTCACGCCCGAGCGCCTCGCCGCGCTGTACGCGGGCGACCTCGGGCCGGTGAACGAGGCGCCCGTTTCCGGCGCGACGCAGCGGGCGACGCCGCCGCTCGCGTCGGCATGAGCGCCACGCTGTCGCCGCAACTGCGCGACCCGCTGGCGCGGCGGCGCCTGGGCTGGGCGATCACCGCGCTGGTGCTGCTGTGGCCGCTGGGCCGGCTGGCGGAGTTCCATCCGGCCACGCTGCTAGCTCCGGCCAACCTGCACGTGATGGGCGGCTTCGTCGACGGCTTCCTGCCGCCGGCCGTCGAGCCCGACTTCCTGCACGACCTGCTGGCCGCCACGTTGCAGACGCTGGCCATCGCGACCGCCGGCATCGCGCTGGCCTTCGTGATCGCGGCGCCGCTCGCGTTCGTCGCCACGCGCTCGTTGTCGATCGCGGCGATCGGGCCCGCGGACGGCCGCTGGCGCGGGCAGGCCCTGCGCCAGGCGGCGCGAACGCTGATGGTGCTGCTGCGCTCGATCCCGGAGATCGTGTGGGCGCTGCTGTTCGTGCGCGCCTCGGGGCTCGGGCCGGCCGCGGGCGTGCTGGCGCTGGCCGTCACCTACGGCGGCATGCTGGCCAAGGTCTACGCCGAGATCCTCGAGGCCACGGACGCGCGTCCCGCGCGCGCGCTGCTGCAGGCCGGCAGCGGACGCGTCGCCGCGCTGTGCTTCGGCCTGCTGCCGCTGGCGGCCGAGGAGCTGGTGTCGTACACGGTCTATCGCTGGGAGTGCGCGATCCGCGCCGCGGTCGTGATGGGCTTCGTCGGCGCGGGCGGGCTCGGGCAGTTGATGGACCAGGCGCTGAAGGGCTTCGTCCCCAACGAGGTCAGCAGCATCTCGCTGGTGTTCCTGGCCCTGGTGATGCTGGCCGACGCGATCAGCTTCGTGCTGCGCAAGGTGCTGGCATG
>Ga0302311_10007485_pt1 | contig 11121 bp, 10 predicted proteins | sample III_Palsa_N1_3_FD_200449 | JGI IMG/M metagenome (GOLD analysis project Ga0302311, IMG submission 200449) | Peat permafrost microbial communities from Stordalen Mire near Abisko, Sweden - III_Palsa_N1_3 | ecosystem: Environmental > Terrestrial > Soil > Palsa > Peat permafrost | place: Sweden...
ACAGGCCGCGCTCGGCCAGCGGCGCCGCGATCTTGTCGTAGACGGCGCGCAGGCGCCGGATGGCGGTGAACAGGCCGAGCCCGCCGCCGCCGGAGGCGGTGAACAGCTCGCGCATGGCGGCGGCGACCTGGCGCGGATCGTCCTTGCCGACGTCGGTGACGACGATGACCCGGGCGTTGCGGGCGTAGTCGAACGGCGAGGCCAGGCGCAGGGTCTTGGGCGTCTCCGGCAGGCGCGCGGCGCCCGAGCGCATCTCGGCCATGGCGAAGGGCATGTCATGGGCCATGTCGGCCAGGGTGGCCGAGGTGACCAGCACCCCATGGGCCGGGCGCAGCACCGTGGCTTCCAGAGGTTCGGTCGGATCGATCCAGTGGCGTCGGAAGGCGGCGTCGGCGATGCGTCCGAAGGCGTTCACGGCCTCGAACCAGTCGACGAACAGGGGATCGTCGACCCCCTCCTGCAGCGAGGCCAGCATCACCCGCCAGGCCGGCAGCTGCATACGCGCGCGCCGGTCGAGGCCGCGCAGCGCCCCCTCGATCCGGGCCCGTTCGCTGGTCGGCATCTCGTCGGCTTCTTCGTCGAGCAGGTCCTGCAGCGCCTTGGTCAGCGCCAGCAGGGGCGTCTCCACCGCCAGCAGGGCGCGCGCGGCGCCGCCGGCGGCGGCCTTGACCGGGTCGATCGACGGCCGGGCGGCGCACTCCATCCCCTCGCTCTTCGGATCGGCGCGGGCGCGCAGCTGGTCGAGCACGGCGGCGAGGAAGGCCTCCACCGGACCGTTCCCCTGCGGCCGGGGCGGCTCCCAGTCCAGGTCCGGCCCGTCGAGGTCGGGCGGTGGGGCGATGCGGGCCGACCAGCCTTCGCCTGGCAACTGGCCCGCGGCGCGGATGGCGTCGTTCAGCGCCGCCGAAGCGCCTTCGCGGTCGGCCAACAGGTCGCCCAGCCGCTGCTCCAGACCCCGGCCGCGCCGCCGGCCCTCGGGCCCGCGGATCCAGCGGCGCAGCTCCGCCGCCTCCTGGCCGGACAGGCAGGCGGAAAACGCCCCGTCGGCCGCGTCGAACAGGTGATGGCCCTCGTCGAACACCACGCGCTTCAGCGTCGCCGTCTCGCTATCTGTCTTTTGGCCGCGCGCGGCCCGTGCGCCATCGAAGGCCGCCTGGGTCAGCACCAGGGCGTGGTTGGCGATCACCAGGTCGGCCCGGCGCGAGGCGCGGATCGCCTTCTCGACGAAGCAGGTCCGGTAGTGCAGGCAGCCGGCGTGGACGCACTCGCCGCGCCGATCGATCAGGTTGCCGGGTCCGGCCTGCGACACGCCGCCGATGGCGAACAGGCTCGGCAGCCAGGCCGGGAAGTCGCCGCCGGTCATGTCGCCGTCGCGGGTGGCGCGCACCCAGCGGGCGACCAGCGCGGCGCCGACCAGGTCGCCGGCGCCGAGGCTGGACGACTGCACGAAGTCCTGCAGGTTCAACAGGCAGAGGTAGTTCTCGCGGCCCTTGCGCACGACCACCTTGCGGGCGCGCACGTCCGGGTCTGGATACAGCGCATGGCTCTGCCGCTCGATCTGCCGCTGCAGCGCGCGGGTATAGGTCGAGACCCACACCGCCGGTCCGTTGGCCTCGGCCCACAGCGAGGCCGGGGCCAGATAGCCCAGGGTCTTGCCGATGCCGGTGCCAGCCTCGGCCAGCATCAGCCGCGGCTGGCCCTCGCGCTCGCGCGGCTGGAAGGCGAAGGCGGTTTCGGCGGCGAAGTCGGATTGGGCCGGGCGTGCCTCGTCGAGGCCGGAGCGCGCCAGAAGCTCGGCCAGCCTGTCCCGCGCCCGGTCGGGATCGACCGGCTTGGAGCCGGGCTCGCCGGCAGGGGCCTCGTCCTCCCATTCCTTCAGCCGGGTCCAGACGTCGAGGCCGGAGCTGCGCCAGGCCCGGCCAAGCGGCTGCTGCCGCAGCGCCTGGGTGGTCAGCGCGCCCCAGGCCCAACCGGCCCGCGCCAGGGTCTCGGCCACGGCCAAGGCCTCCTCGCGGCTCGGCCAGGGCGAGGTCGCGAGTTCGGCCAGCAGGGTCTCCGCCGCCAGCCGCAGCGCCGCCGCCTGCGCCTCCACCGAGCGCGGCTCGGCCTGGCCCAGCGCCACGGCGAGGCCGGTGGGCGAGGGGGCGCAGAACTGCGCCGGGCGAACGAAGGCGTAGAGCTCCAGCACGTCGTAGAGATCGCGGGTGCGGGCGGGCCCGCTCAGGCCCAGGCGCCGCGCGGTCAGGCTCGCATGCGCCACCATCACCGGACCGGTCCGGAAGGCGTCGCGGGCGGGGCCGGGCTTCAGCTTCTCGATCCCCTCGCCGCTCGCCAGCGCCGCCGTCGGCCCCGGCGTCACCGCCAGCGCGGGCGGCAGGAGGGCGGTCACCTCGGTCGCGGACGATTCGGTGGGGGCAGGCAGGGTCACCGGCTCAAGGTAGGGCGCCCAAGGGCGAAACGGAACAGGAACGTGCTGTCGCGGACTCCCTTCCCCCATCGAGGGGGAAGGGAGTCCGTGTCGTTTCCCCCTTCTTAACCATACCTGCTCACTTTGGCGGGACAGGTCCCGATCGCATGTTCGCCCGCCGTCCCGCCGCCGCCACGCCAGCGCCCGCCCGCGCGTCCGCCTTCAATGCGGCGGCGCTGCTCGGCAATCCGTGGGCCATGCCTGCCGGCGCCGCGGGCCTGCTGGCCGGCGCCGTCGCCCTGTTCATCTTCGTCACCAGCGACCCGCATGCCGGCGCCCCGCTGGTCAAGGTGTCGCTGGAGCCGCCGCCCGGCGCCAAGGGCCCCGCGGCCCTGCGGCCCGGCGTCGGCCCCGACGGCCTGCCGACCCTGGGGACCCTGCCGCCCGGCCAGGACGTCGGCATGCCCGGCGCGCCCGATCCCCTGACCAGTCAGATCGCCGGCGGCCCCGCGACGGGCGGGCAGGCCGTAATCACCCTGCCGCAGGGCGCGACCCTCGGCGGGGGCGGCGCGGCTCAGCCCGCCGCTCCGCCGCGGCCCAAGGCGCCGCCGCTGGCGGTCGCGCCCTTCGCCGGCCTGACCGCGCCGGGTCCCGGCGGTCTCCTGCCGATCATCGGCAAGGATGGCCGCACCGCCTTCCAGGCCTACGCCCGCCCCTTCGCCTCCAACGGCAAGCCGAAGATCGCGGTCATCGTCGGTGGTCTCGGTCTCAACGCCACGGCCACCCGCGCGGCGATCGAGAAGCTGCCGCCCGAGGTGACGCTTTCCTTTGTGCCCTACGCGGACGGCTTGCAGACCTGGGTCGACCTCGCCCGCGCCAACGGTCACGAGGTGGTGCTGGAGCTGCCGATGGAGCCGCTCGACTACCCCAATAACGACCCCGGCCAGTACACCCTCCTGGCCAATGCGCCCCAGGGCGAGACCATCAAGCGGCTCGAATGGCTGCTGGCGCGCACCACCGGCTATTTCGCCACCACCAACTACATGGGCGGCCGCTTCGTCACCTCCGACAGCGCCATGGGCGTGCTGATGGGGGTGATGCGCACCCGCGGGCTCGGCTTCCTCGACGATGGTTCGGCGATCCGTCGCGGCATGGGCCAGGCTCCGCGCGCCTCGGCCGATGCGGTGATCGACGAGCAGCTCTCGGGCGACGCCATCGACGCCCAGCTGCTCAAGCTCGAGGCCCAGGCCCTGGCCCACGGCCAGGCCCTCGGCGCCGGCTTCGCCTATCCGGTGACGGTGGACCAGGTGACGCGCTGGGCCGCCGCCCTCGCCGGACGTGGATACCAACTGGCGCCCGCCTCCGCCGTCATGCGAAAGTAGGGCGGTCCGACACCGTTCCGAGCGCTTATGCCAGCCGCCGTCCCCGACGATTTCTCTGCCGACGATCCGGGTCCCGACTACCGGCCCAACGTCGGCGTCGTGCTGTTCAACGCCCAGGGGCTAACCTGGCTCGGCCACCGCGAGGGTGAGGGCGGCCTCCTGTCCTGGCAATTCCCGCAGGGTGGCGTCGATCCCGGCGAGGATCTCGAAACGGCGGCGCGGCGCGAGCTGCACGAGGAGACCGGCGTCCGCTCGGCCCGCCTGCTCGGCCGCACCCACGGCTGGCTCAAGTACGATTTCCCGCCTGAGGTGCTGGCGCAGAAGAAGCGCGCCCGTGGCTTCAAGGGCCAGAAGCAGGTCTGGTTCGCCTTCCGGTTCGAGGGCGAGGACAGCGAGATCGATCTCTACGCCCATGGCGAGGTGGAGTTCGACGCCTGGCGCTGGACCCCGCTGGCCGCGGCGCCCGAAACCGTGGCCGCGTTCAAGCGCGCCGTCTATCTCAAGGTGGTGGACGCCTTCGCCGGCTTCGCCCACAAGGACCCCATGCACGACAGCGCCTCCCCCGCCGCGTGAAACCTCCCCTCCTCATGGTGCACGGCGCCTTCTGCGGCGGCTGGGTGTTCGAGAACTTCCGCGCGCCGTTCGAGGCGGCGGGGCATGTGGTGCTGACGCCGGATCTGCGTGGCCACGGCGTGGACGAGCCGTCCTCGGCCGTGGTCGGCGTGTCGATGTCCGACTATGCGCGCGACATCGCCGAGCTGGCGCGCCGCCAGCCCACGCCGCCGGTGCTGGTCGGCCACTCCATGGGCGGCCTCGTCGCGGCCATGGCGGCGGCCAAGGTCAAGGTCGCCGGGCTGGTGATGCTGGCGCCCTCGCCGCCCTGGGGCGTCGCCGGCGGTTCGATGGAGGAGGCCGGGTCGGCCATGGCCCTCTATGCGCTCGGCCCCTACTGGGCGCAGGCGATCGAGCCCGACCGGTTCGTGGCCAAGCTCTACAGCCTCGACAAGATGGAGGCCGAGGACGGCCGCGAGGTCGCCCGCCGTATGCGGTCCGAGAGCGGCCGGGCCATGTTCGAGACGCTGAACTGGTGGCTCGACCCGTTCATGACCACCAGCGTACAGTCAGGCTCGGTCACCGCCCCGGTGTTCGCCGCCGTCGGCGACCGCGACCTGATCAACCCGTCCTCCACCGTGCGCCAGACCGCGGCCAAGTTCGGCGCCCAGGCGCGGGTGTTCCCCGGCATGAGCCACTGGCTGGTCGGCGAGCCAGGGTGGGACAAGGTCGCCGCCGACTGCCTCGCCTGGATGGACGAAGCGCTGGTGAAGGCGGCCTGAGGCTCGCGAACGGCCCCGACTTCCGCTCACCCCAGCTTGGCCAGGTCCTCGTCCGAGATGTCGTAGTTGCCGAACACGGTCTGGACGTCGTCGTCGTCGTCCAGGGCGTCGATCAGCTTCAGCAAGGTCGCGGTGTCGTCGCCCGAGACCGGGGTCAGGGTCTTGGGCTTCCAGACGATGGCGGTCGACTTGGCCGGGCCGAGCGTCGCCTCCAGCGCCTCGATCACCCTGTTCAGCTCCTCGAAGGCGGTGTAGACCACATGGGTGGCGGCGGTGTCCTCGTCGCCGGGATCGGTCTCCACATCCTCGGCGCCGGCCTCGATGGCCGCCTCCATCACCGCGTCTTCGGTGCCCGCCGACATCGGGTAGATGATCTGGCCCAGCCGGTCGAACATGAAGCTGACCGAGCCGGATTCGCCGAGGTTGCCGCCGTTCTTGCCGAAGATGGTCCGCACGTTGGCGGCGGCGCGGTTGCGGTTGTCGGTCAGCACTTCGATGATCAGGCCGACGCCGCCGGGGCCGAAGCCCTCGTAGCGGATCTCCTCATAGCTGTCGGTCTCGCCGCCCAGCGCCTTCTTGATGGCGCGGTCGATGTTGTCCTTGGGCATGGACTCGGCGCGGGCGTTGGTGATGGCCAGGCGCAGGCGCGGATTGGTGTTCGGATCCGCGATCCCGGTCTTCGCCGCCAGGGTGATATCGCGCGACAGCTTGGAGAACAGCTTGGACCGCTTCTTGTCCTGCGCGCCCTTGCGGAATTGGATGTTCTTGAATTTCGAATGTCCGGCCATGATTTCGGCTCTGTGGTGGGTCGCTGCTTCTAGCGATCCCTGCCAAGGAACGCCAGCGGTGGAACCGCGGGCGCGTGGGAGGGTTGCAGCCACATGACGCCGGCCGACACCGACTATCTTGAGGACGACGCGGCCTGGGACGCTGATCCCAATCCAGAGATGGTGCACTGGCAGCCGACGCATAGGCCGGATGCTGAGCCAGGATCAGTCGCGTCCTTGTCACCGGCGGGCGCGCTGGGCGTGATCGCCCTGGGCTCGGTCCTGGCCGGCGCCGCGGCCGTTGGCGCGCTGGCGATCGGCGCCCTGGCCATCGGCGCGCTCACGATCGGCCGCGCCCGCGTGCGCCGGCTCGAGATCGACGAGCTGGTCGTGGGGCGGATAAGGTTCAAGGATTAGCGGAGAGGGGCCTCAGACCTTCACCACCGCCGCCGGCGGATGGTCCAGCAGGGTTAGCACCTTGTCGGCGGGGCGGCACAGGGCCGTGCCCTTGGGCGCGGCCACGAACGGCCGCTCGACCAGGATCGGGTGGGCGATCATGGCGTCCAGGACCTCGGCGTCGCTGACGCCGTCCACCAGCAGACCGAGTTCCTCGACCAGCTCGCCCCGGGTGCGCAGGGCCTGCTGCGCGGTCAGGCCGGCGGCCTTGAACAGGGTCTCGAGCTGAGGCCGGGTCCAGCCGACCTTCACATAGTCGACCACCGTCGGCGTCTCGCCGCCGGCGCGGATCGTGGCCAGCACATTGCGCGAGGTGCCGCAGTTCGGGTTGTGGAAGATGGTGATCATGGCGCCTCAGGCTTCGGGCATGGCGGGTTTCAGTCGGCCGCCGACGCGGATCGGCTCGACACGGAGGGCGAGGCCGGTCTTCGGGTCGGTCTCGACGAACACGCCACAGACGGTGGCCGGGCCACTGGCCGGCTTATGCCGTTCGCCGGGCAGGCGGGTGGCGAACCGGCGGACGCTCTCTTCCTTGGTCATGCCGATCACGCTGTCATAGTCGGCGCACGCGCCCGCGTCGGTTTGATAGGCGGTGCCGCCCGGGAAGATCTGCGCGTCGGCGGTGGGGATGTGGGTGTGGGCGCCCACCACCAGGCTGGCCCGGCCATCGCAGAAATGGCCCATGGCCATCTTTTCGGAGGTCGCCTCGCAGTGCGCCTCCACGATCACCGCGTCGACCGCCGTGCCCAGCGGACAGTCCTCCAGCGCCTGATCGAGGGCCGAGAACGGGTCGTCGAGCGCGTCCATATGCACCCGCCCATGCACGACGATCATCAGCACCCGCCCGGCGGGGGTGTCGTAGACCCAGGCTCCCTTGCCCGGCGCGTGCGACAGGCGAGGATAGTTCAGCGGGCGCAGCAGGCGCGGCTCGCGCTCGATATAGGTCAAGGCCTCGCGCTGGTCCCAGGCGTGGTTGCCCAGGGTCAGGCAGTCGACGCCGGCCTCGAACAGTTCCTTGGCGATGCTCTCGGTGATGCCGAACCCGCCGGCCACGTTCTCCGCGTCGGCGGCGATGAAGTCGAGCTTCAGCCGGCGTCGCAGCGGCGGCAGATGCGTGATCAGCGCATCCCGCCCCGCACGCCCGACGATGTCGCCGAAAAAGGCCAGTCTCATGCGAGGTTGCTAGCCCGCTCTCGGGCTGCGGGCCACAACAAACTCCCTCGCCCCTTGTGGGAGAAGAATGTCGTGCGATCCGAGCTGGACCTAGAACAGTCGATATTTCCGCTCGGTCAGCACGGCGTCCAGCGGCTGGTCATGTGGGCCGGCGGGCAGGCGTTCGGTCTCCTGGCCGGCGAAGGCGAGGCCGATGGCGCGGACCGGGGCCTCGGCCCGCAGGCGCTGCAGGGTGCGGTCGTAGTGGCCGGCGCCGTAGCCCAGCCGGTCGCCCGCCGCGTCGAAGGCCAGCATCGGGACCAGCACCATCTCGGGCCGGACCGCCTCCGCGCCCGGGTGTGGTTCGTGCATGCCGAAGGCGTGGGTCGCCAGCGCCGCGCCCTCGTTCCACAGCCGGAACACCAGCGGCGCCTCGACGCCGCGCGCCGGGGTGACCGGCAGGGCGATCCGCCAGCCGGCGCGGGCGAAGCGGGCCATCAGGGGGCGAGGATCGATCTCGCTGCGCATCGGCCAGTAGCCGGCGACGACGCCGGTCGCGCCGTCCAGCCGCGGCAGGCGGGCGGCCAGAGTCAGGCCGGCCAGCGGTTGCGCCGCGTGCAGGGCCGCGCGCCGGGCGGTGAAGCTCGCCCTGAGCGCCGGCTTGTCCGCGATCAATTGCCGCCCGCGCCCTCGTAGTCGCCGGGGTCGAACTCGGGGTCCTCGGGGTGGGAATGATGCGACAGAACGAAGCGCCGGTCGCAATAGCCGCACTCGACGAAACCCTTGGCGCCCATCTCCAGATAGACGCGCGGATGGCCCAGCGCCCCACCCAGCCCGTCGCACGACACGCGGTGTTCATCGACCACCACCACCTCGGGCGGCTCGGCGGCGACGCGGCCATGCTCAAACAGAGTGGCAGGCTCGAACGGGGTGGCGGACATGAAAGCGATCCTCAGGCGGCGCGGAGCTTGAGCGAAGGTGCGGCGCACCATACCTATGCGGCCCGTATGAGAGCGTCAATTCGCCCGGCGCGACCCGCTCCCGAGCTTACCACTGCGACGCCGGAGGGAGTTCCCGGGGCATGAGCCTACCCGATTATGCGATCGAGGCGCGCGGACTGGTCAAGACCTATCCGGCGACCAAGACCATGCCGTCCAAGACGGCGCTGAAGGGGATCGACCTCGCCATCCCGCGCGGCTCGATGTTCGGCCTCCTGGGTCCCAACGGCGCCGGCAAGTCGACCTTCATCAACATCCTCGCTGGCCTCTGTCAGAAGAGCGAGGGTGAGGTGTCGATCTGGGGCATCAATATCGACGAGCATCCGCGCGCCGCCAGGGCCGCCATCGGCGTGGTGCCGCAGGAGCTGGCCGCCGACGTGTTCTTCACCCCGCGCGAGGCGATGGAGGTGCAGGCCGGCCTCTACGGCGTGGTCAAGCGCGAGCGCCGCACCGATCAGATCCTCTCGGCGCTGGGCCTGTCCGACAAGGCCGACGCCTATGTGCGCCAGCTGTCGGGCGGCATGAAGCGGCGGCTGATGGTGGCCAAGGCTATGGTGCACCAGCCGCCGGTGCTGATCCTCGACGAGCCGACGGCGGGGGTCGACGTGGAGCTCCGCCGCCAGCTCTGGGCCTATGTGCAGGAGTTGCACGCCGAGGGCGTGACCATCGTGCTCACCACCCACTACCTCGAAGAGGCGCAGGAGCTCTGCGACACCATCGCCATCGTCAACCACGGCCAGGTGGTGGTGTGCGAACCCACCAGCCATCTGCTGCGCCGGCTCGACACCCGCTCGGTGGTGATCACCCCGCTGGCGCCGCTGGATCACGCGCCGGCGATCGACGGCTTCGACTCCAAGCTGCGCAAGGACGGCCGGTTCGCGGTCACCTACAAGACCGAGGCAGCGAGCGTGGAAGGCGTGCTGGCCGCCGTCCGCGCGGCCGGGGTGCAGATCAAGGACCTGGCCACCGAGGACCCGGACCTCGAGGACGTCTTCCTGTCCCTCACCTACGGCGACCCCAACGCCCAGGACCCGACCAGGGAATAGGGGCGTCGGGTTCGATTGCACGGGACGGGCGGTTCGGCTAAGGAACGCGGCCTCTGTGCAGGCACCCGTAGCTCAGCTGGATAGAGCGTTGCCCTCCGAAGGCAAAGGTCACACGTTCGAATCGTGTCGGGTGCGCCAGATCTCCGAGCTAACGCCTGCCGCGACGGGTGATGGGGCTCGGTGTCAGAGGCGCTTGCCCAGCGAAACCCGCTCCAAATCTGCTGCGCCGCCGCCGCAATTCCGGTGGTCAGGTTAAGGTTTGCTCGGGCAGCGCTCGCCGTGGCGTGGCGCACCATCGGTCTGCGAACAACGGTCCTGTAGGCCCGCGGCGCATCCCGGCCAAAACCCATCGTCCAAGCTGCGATCGAAACCTTTTGGGATCGCGAGGCGCTTTCGCGCGATCCTCGCCATGGCCGAGACAACCCGTCCGAACCGTATAGCCCCAGATGGAGGGAGCATGGCGCTCGCGCCTCGGGCCGCCGCAGAACGACCCGTCATGTTGGAATAAAGCCGATCGCCGCAGCGTCAGTACCAGCGGAGTAACCCCGCCTCCGAGTCTGCGGGATTTTGGCGTCCTCTGGGAGTTTGGGTCGAGCATGGTTGGGCTTTTTGTGCGCGGTCGTGGATCGCTTATGGCTTGCGTTTCGTCGCTGGCGCTCGTCGCGTCTTTTCCGACGGTGGGACGGGCTCAATCGACAGACACCGGCGCGCCGGGGAAGGCGCTGACCACCGGCACGGTGACGAGCGCCGCCGGCACGGTCACCGACGGAGGTCCCAACGGCGGCGTCGCCGTGCAGCCCGGGTTCAACGATACAGTGACCGTGAACAATGCGACCATCGCCACTCAGACAGCCGTAGCGGGGCTGAACGTTCAAAACAATCTTGCGGCTGGGAGCGTGGATGTTGTCCTGAGGGGATCGAACAGCATCAGCGGCGCCACAGGAATTCAGGTCATCACGGAGGGCGCGGTGACCTTGGACTTGTCGGCGGGCGGCAGCAGCATCACCGGCGGTGCTTACGCGGGCTCGCTCGGAGGTTCGGTGACGCTGGTCAACGGCGCGAACACCTTCCTGCCGTCGAGCAATGCCGCTCTGACCGCCGAGTCCGGTAACGGCGCCAATGCAGTCGTCAACTCCGTTGGCGGCTCGATCACCGGCCCTGGGGGTGGAATCTTCGCCGAGACCTCCGGGGGAGGTTCGGGCGCATTCTCAGGGTCCACGCCCGGCGGAAGTGTCCTCGTCGGAAATATCGTCATTGGACAGGGGCTGGGCGTCACCACGGCCTTCGACATCACCGGGTCGACGTCCAGCGGCATCTCCGCCGACGCCGTAGGGTCGGTCACGATCACGACCGGCGCAGGGGGCACGATCGACGGCGGTCACGCCGGAATCTCCGCAACCGGAGCGGGTCCCATAACCCTCAACGTCGGCGCCGCCATCGGCGCCAATTCGGCCCCACAGATCGGTATCGACGCCGAAGGCGGTGCGGCCATCACCCTCAACCTCGGCGCGACCGTGGCGGGGGCCGTGACCGGGGTCAACGCGACCTCCACCGGCGTCGGGATCATCTCGATCGACTC
>Ga0302311_10007490_pt1 | contig 11114 bp, 10 predicted proteins | sample III_Palsa_N1_3_FD_200449 | JGI IMG/M metagenome (GOLD analysis project Ga0302311, IMG submission 200449) | Peat permafrost microbial communities from Stordalen Mire near Abisko, Sweden - III_Palsa_N1_3 | ecosystem: Environmental > Terrestrial > Soil > Palsa > Peat permafrost | place: Sweden...
TTGTTCACAAAAAGAAGATTCTTCCTTCGCCTCGGCGAGATTGGCGGCGGCTTGCTCATTCGCCGGTCTGGTGCGCGATCAACCCGAGCAGATGCGTGGCATCGGGATGCTGCGGCACGAAGGCCACGACCTGGCGGTAGCATCGCTGTGCCCCCGCAAGATCGCCGGCCCGAGAGCTGATAATCCCTGCTCTAATGCCTGCTGGGGCAGAGTCACGCTTTCACTCGCTATCATGACCGTTGGCGACGCTGGTTACAGTTATATGGTTATCTCAGTACTTGCGAGACGCCGACAGCCGGTTGTGAAGAGACACGATTTCTGCAAGATCGCCCGATGCCCCAGCTGGATCTCGTTCTCTGCGATCAGTTTGCCACCGAGCAACTCGCGGCCCGCGTGGCGCGGTTGCTTCGACCGGGCGACGTGGTGCTGTTGTCAGGCCCGCTCGGCGCCGGCAAATCCACCTTTGCCCGCGCGCTGCTCCGCGCGCTGGCGGACGATCCGGCGCTGGACGTGCCCAGCCCGACCTACACGCTGGTTCAGACCTATCCGACCCGGCTCGGTTCGGTGCATCATTTCGATCTGTGGCGACTCGGCGATCCCGCCGAGCTCGCCGAATTGGGATGGGAGGAAGCCTTGCGCGACCTGATCCTGGTGGAATGGCCCGAGCGGCTGGGCGCGCGTGCCCCGGCCGGCGCGCTATCGATCAATTTTTCGCTCGCGGACGAAACTGCCCGGGCCGTAACGCTTGCCGGCTGGGATGGCCGGCTGGAGCAACTGGCATGAATACCCCCAAGATCGCCATGCTGCTGGCCGCCGGCCCCGGCACCCGGATGCGTCCGCTCACCGCCGACAAGCCCAAGACATTGCTGCACCTGCAAGGCCGCCCGCTGATCGACCACATCCTCGACCGGCTGGAGGAGGCCGGAGTCGAACGCGTAGTGATCAACACCCACTGGCAGGCCGAGCGGCTGGAAGCGCATCTGGCCGAGCGCGGCGGTCGGCTCAACTTCGTGTTCCGGCCGGAGGCGGAATTGCTCGACACCGGTGGCGCAGTGGCGTCAGCGGTCGCCGCCGGCGCGTTGGGTGAGGACCCGTTCTTTGTCGTAAACAGCGACGTCATCTGGTTCAACGGTCCCTCTTCCACGCTGGTGCGGCTGGCGGAAGCGCACGATCCCGCGGTCGCCGACGCCACTCTGCTGTTTCACCGCACCTACCAGATTTACACCGAGGTCGGCCGCGGCGACTTCGGCCTGGACGAATGGGGCGTCCCAAAGCTGCGTGGCGAGAATCAGGTGGTGCCCTATGTGTTTGCCGGAGTGCAGATCTTGGCGCCGGCAGCATTGGCGGGCCGGCCTGTGGAGAGCTTCGGTATGTATGGGGTCTGGGCCGATCTGATCCTACGCCGCCGCATCCGCGCGATCGTGCATGACGGGCTCTGGTTCCACATGAGCCGCCCCGAGGACATCGATATTGCCGCCGAGGCGCTGGTGGCGCGCCTGACCGGGGCGACGACGTGAAGATGAGGCTTTTATGATGTGTTCGCCATCATTTTTTGTTGATTTTTCCCTCTGAATCGCTTCAAATGGAATCGCCCGCCGCGTGATAGCGGACGTTTTTTCCATTACTGTTGGAGATTCTAACATGCTTTCGACCTACGTGCGCCCCTCCCAGGGCACCAAGCAGAATTTTAGCGGAGTCACACCGTATGAGGCCTCCTACCACCACGAACAGACCTAACAGCTCGAAGAGATCTTTCTATCCGGCCGTTGGAATAGATTTTCCGCTTGATGAAGTTCCAAGCATCGAGGCGAAAACACGGGGCTTTTTGGCCCGGTTTATCTCTTTATCGGTTGGGTTGTCGTTGCTTGCTACAGGAATGCCCGGTCTTTGGACCGGAAACTATCGTGCTCTCGGAATTGTTTGGGATGTCGCGGGACCGATCGTCGGCGCTCGTAGCCTACTATTTCGGAGCGCATAGAAAGGATACAGGATGACCAGTTTAACCTTTACCGCGGATGCACAGAGCAAAGCCAAGGAACGTACCGAGGAACCGACCAAGCTGCTCAAGAATCGGGTTCAATTCGACCTGCCGCCGCGATCGATGGAGCGTCTGAGCGCGCTCAAGTTTAAGACCGAGGCATCGTCGTACGCGGAAGTCGTCAAAAATGCCCTGCGTCTTTACGAAGCCCTGATCGAAGAAGCGGAAAGCGGCAAGCAGTTTCTTGTCCGCGATTCAAATGGCGTTGTATCGCCATATAAGATGTTTTTGTAGAGTAAGTTCTCCTTCAACTCTCATTGGCCTCGTATTGACGAAAGTTTTTTGCTTCTTTTTTTCAAAAAAGAAGACTGCTGCTTCTTTTTCTCGTGATGCCTTTAGAAGCAAGACTCTTCCTTTTTGAAAAAAGAAGCAAAAAACTTTTGTCAGTTTAGCCGGAATCCCAGAATGAATCCGCCTCGCATAGTCACCGTTGGCGCTCATTGGCCCTTTCTGGATTTGTTGGCGCGGCGGTGGCTCGATCAGGCCGGGGATGATCCGCTGGCGGTCGCCAACGGGCTGATCCTGCTGCCGACGCGGCGGGCGGCGCGGGCGCTCCACGAGGCGTTTCTGCGCGCCACCGACGGCAAGCCGCTGTTGCTCCCGCGGATCGAGGCGATCGGCGCGCCTGACGAAATGCCGTTCGCGCTTACCGGCGTGCTCGATCTGCCGCAGGCGATCACCGCACAGATGCGGCTTGCGCTGCTGACCCGGCTGATCCTGAAATTCGAAGAGCCGACCAGCGCAGATCGCGCGTGGCCGTTGGCGGCGACGCTGGCGCAATTGCTCGACGAAGCGGCGCGGGCGGAAATCGACCTGCGCGCAGTGCTGCCGGAACTGGCCGCTGAGGAATTCGCCGACCATTGGCAGAAAATCACCCGGTTTCTTGCCATCGTCACCGAATACTGGCCGCGCGAGTTGGCGTTGCGCGGAGAGACCGATATCGCCGCCCGCCAGGTCGCGCTGCTGCGCACCGAAGCCGATCGATGGGTGGCAAACCCGCCGGATTTCCCAATCTGGGCCGCCGGCAGCACCGGCGGGATCGGCGCGGTGGCGCGTCTCCTCGCGGTGGTCGCGCGACTGCCGCGAGGCCTGGTGATCTTGCCTGGGCTCGATCTGGCGATGCCGGGGGAAGTTTGGGACGAGGTTGAGCCCGGCCATCCCCAATTCGGACTGCGGCATCTGCTGCATCGTATGGGCGCGTCGCGCGGCGACATCGAGGAATGGCACGGCGAGCGGCAGATCGCGCCGCAAAGCCGGGTGCGGGCGCTCGATCTGGCGCTTCATCCGGCGCAGTTCCTGCCCGATTGGCGGGGATCACAGCCTGAAAGCCTCGGGGATGTGCGGGTGCTAGAACCCGCAGACCAGCAAGAAGAGGCGTTTGCGATTGCCATCGCTCTCCGTGAAGGGCTCGCGCTCGCGGGGCAACGGGTCGCCCTGATCACGCCTGATCGCGGGCTGGCTACCCGGGTCGCGGCTGAGCTTATGCGCTTCGGGGTGGTCGCCGACGACAGCGCCGGCGAGCCGCTGGGGGCAACTCCGCCGGCCTTGTTTCTGAGGCTGATGATCGCCGCGGTGCAAAGCGGGCTGGCGCCGGTGGCGCTGCTCGCATTGCTTAAGCACCCGCTGGCGGCGTGGGGAATGCCGACGGCCACTGCCCGCGACGCCGCTCGGCGGCTGGAGCTGGCGTGTCTGCGCGGCCCCTCGCCTGCGCCGGGCGTCGCCGGATTGCGCCGGCATCTGGAGCGGGGCAATGAGCTTGCAGAACGATTGCTAGATCGGCTGGAGCGCGTGCTCACGCCACTGACCGAATTGTTCGAATCTACCGCGGTGGCGCCGGGCGAATTCCTGCGCCAGCTGATCCGGGCCGGCGAGCGTGCCGCGGCCACCGATGAGGAACCGGGGGCGCCGCGTCTGTGGGGCTTGGAGGAAGGTGTGGCACTGGCCGAGGCGCTCGCCGAACTGCGTCCGGCGTTTGATGAACTGCCGCCGCAGGATGTTGGCGCCCTGCCTGGCCTGTTCGCCGCAGCGCTCGAAGGCACGCGGGTACGCTCGCGCCGGGCGTTGCGTGGCCGGGAAGCCGGCGCCGAACATCCGCGGGTATTCATCTGGGGCCTGCTCGAGGCGCGGCTGCAATCGGTCGATCTCGCGGTACTGGGCGGGCTCAGCGAAAGCATCTGGCCGCCGGCGGCGGATCCCGGCCCGTGGATGAACCGGAAAATGCGCCAGAGCGCCGGCCTGCCGTCACCCGAGGAGCAGGTCGAGCAAGCCGCGCATGACTTCGTGATGGCGGCGTGCTGTGCACCGCGGGTGATCTTTTCGGTGCCGAAACGCCGCGACGGTGCGCCCGCTGTGCCGGCGCGCTGGGTCACGCGGCTATCCGCCCTGCTGCGCGGCTGGGGAGAGCAGATTGCCGCCCATCCGGCGCTGGGTTGGACGCGCGCGCTCGATCACTCCGAAACTCTGGTCCAGCGCGCGAAGCCGGCGCCGCGCCCGCCGGTCCGTCTGCGACCGAGCGCGTTGTCGGTGTCGGACGTCGAGCTGTGGTTCAACGATCCGTACGGGCTCTACGCCAAGAAGATTCTGCGGCTGAAGCGGCTCGATCCGCTGGAGCAGAATGCCGACCAGGCCGATTTCGGCACTCTGGTGCACGGCGCGCTGGCGGATTTCTATCGCGCCGCCGGCGCGGATTGGCCTGCGGACGCGGCACGCCTGCTGGAAGCCGTGCTGATCCAAGGGTTCGACGGCGCTTCGCTCCGGCCCGCGATCGTGAATTGGTGGAAGCCGCGCCTGCGCCGGATCGCCCGCTTCATCGACGAGGCTGAGCGCGCGCGGCGCGAGCTAGTGCCGGTCACCGATCGCCGGTTCGAGATCGAGGGCAAGAAGCTACTGCCCGGTAGTTTCACCCTAAGCTGCCGAGCCGATCGGGTCGAGCGCATCGGCAACGCCGCATTCGCGATCATTGACTACAAGACCGGTGTTGCCCCGAGCCAAGCCAGGGTGGAAAACGGCCACGCCCCGCAGTTGCCGCTGGAATCGATGTTGCTGCAGCTGGGCGGTTTCGGCCCAGATGTTCAAGGTGAAGTGCATGAGCTGGCCTATTGGAAGCTTTCCGGCGGTACCACACCGGGCGAAGTGATAAGCTTGTGGGGCCGCAAGAAGGACGACCAGCGCGCCGCCACCGAGGCGGCGAGTTTCGAGGCTCACTCCGCGTTACTTGATTTGATCAATCGTTTCCAGGATGAATCGCAGCCGTATCTCTCCGCTCCCGATCCCAAGCGCGACCAGCGCTTCTCGGATTATGCCCAGCTCGCCCGCCGCTCCGAATGGGCCGCCGCCGAGGATGTCGAAGAAGATCCACAATGACCGCCAACCAGCTAAGTTTTAAAGTTTTTTTGCTTCTTTTTGTTCACAAAAAGAAGAGAAGAATCTTCTTTTTTGAAAAAAAGAAGCAAAAAACTTTTGAACGTTTGCTCGTCGCATGAATTCCGACCTGGCGCCGCTGGAGCAGGCGATAAAGGCGCAGAAACAGGCGTCTCACCCGAATGTCTCGGCCTTCGTGTCGGCTTCGGCGGGCTCGGGCAAAACCAAACTGCTCACCGACCGGCTGCTGCGGCTGATGCTGGCAGGCGCGCCGCCGGGATCGATCTATTGCCTTACCTATACCAAAACCGCGGCGGCCGAAATGGCGGTGCGACTGCAGGATATTCTGGGCAAATGGGTCACCGCGGGCGATCCCGATCTCGACCAAGAACTCCGCAAGCTCGACGTCGTTCCCAGCGCCGCCGCACGGCGCAACGCACGGGCCCTGTTCGGCCGCGTGCTCGATCTCCCCGGCGGCATGCGCATCGGCACCATCCATAGCTTCTGCCAGTCGCTGCTGCGCCGCTTTCCGATCGAAGCCCAAGTCTCGCCTCACTTCGAACTCAGCCTCGACCAAGACGTCGACGATCTGCTGAACCAGGCGCTGGAGGAAACCCTCGCCGCGCCCGACATGCCCGAACAGCTCGCCATCAACGCGCTGGCGGGAATAATGAACCTGCAAAAGCTCCAATTGCTGATCAAGGGCTTGCGCGAAAACGAACCGGGCTGGGAACAGATCGCCGGGATTTCCGCCTTTGATTACCGCGACCGGCTGGCGCGCGACGCCGGGCTGGAAGCCACCACCCGCAATGACCTGATGCGCACTGCGATCGCGCCGCCTAACGAACAACGGCTGCGCGCCCACATCGCCGTGATCGCGACAATCGACGCTGCCCGACCGCAAGATCTGGCGCGGCGCTGCCAGGCATGGCTCGACCTTAGCGAAAATGGCCGGACCCTATTCTGGCGCGATTGGGTCACGCCCTGGCTGAAACAGAACGGCGACAAGAAACGGATCGACTGGCTGCTGCCCAAGCGGTTCGTCGCCGCCAACCCCGAACTGGCGGAGGACTGCGAACGCGAACAGGATCGTATCATCTGGTTCGAGGACCAGCTCGCCACGCTGGAAATGATCGAAACCTCGGCCCATCTGGTGACGATTGCCAAAACCGTGCTTTCAAGGTTCGAGGCCAAGAAATCGCGCGCCGGCGTGCTCGATTACGGCGACCTTATCCGCTTTACCCGCGACCTGCTACGCAATCCCGGCGCCTGCGCCTGGGTGCGCTACAAGCTCGACGAAGGCATCGACCATCTGCTGCTCGACGAGGTCCAGGACACCTCGCCCAGCCAATGGGAAATCGCCCGCATGCTGTGGGATGAGTTTTTTGCAGGCGCCGGCAGCAAGGAACAGACCCGCACGGTGTTCGCGGTCGGCGACCAGAAGCAATCGATCTACTCCTTCCAGGGCGCCGATCCGCAGGGCTTCCGCCGCGAGCGGGAACGGCTGGAGCATCAGGTCACCCGTGCCGGCCTGGGGTTCGCGTCGCCGTCGCTCAATGTCTCGTTCCGCTCGGCCGCCCCGGTACTGGCGCTGGTCGACCGGATTTTCCGCATTCCGCCCGCTGCCCAGGGCGTCGGCGACGCGGGTCCGGCGGGCTGGCTCGATCACCGGGTGGTGCGCGAGGGCCACGCCGGCCGGGTCGAGCTCTGGCCGCTTGCCCCGCTGCCGCAAGTGGCCGAGACCCAGGCGTGGCACATCGCGACCTCATACCAGCCGCAGATTTCGGCCAAGCAGCGGCTGGCGGATGCGCTCGCCGACTGGATCAAGCTGCGGACCATTGGGGGCACCATGCTCGAAAGCCGCGGCCGGCCACTCCGCGCCGGCGATGTGATGGTGCTGGTGCGCAAGCGCGACGATTTCGTCCGCGCGCTGGGCCGGGCGCTGAAGCAGCGCGGCGTGCCGGTCGCGGGGCTGGATCGGATGGTGCTCACCGATCAGCCGGCGGTGCAGGATCTGATCGCACTGTGCGAGATCTTGCTGCTGCCGGAAGACGATCTGTCGCTCGCCGAGTTCCTCGTAAGCCCGCTCGGCGGGCTGGAAGACGACAGCCTAATGCTGCTGGCGCTCGACCGGAACAAGTCGTTGTTCCAGACCCTGACCGCTCGCGCCGGCGAACGTCCGGACTGGCGCGCGGCGCTCGATTTCCTGCAGAAACTGCGGGGCCGGGTCGATTACGCACCGCCCTACGCGCTGCTCGCCGAAGCGCTCGGACCGCTCGGCGGCCGCGCCAGGTTGCTTGCGCGCCTCGGTCCCGACGCCGCCGAGCCGATCGACGAACTGCTCGCCGCCAGCCTGCGCCACGCTGAGCTTCATCCACCGTCGCTTCAAGGGTTCCTGCAGTGGCTGCGCAACTCCGGCGCCGAGATCAAACGCGAGGCCGAAGCCGCCGGCGGTCTGGTGCGCATCATGACGGTGCATGGCGCGAAAGGATTGGAAGCCCCGCTGGTGATCCTGCCCGACACCACCGCGGCGCCACGCAGCCGCAGCGGCCTGATCTTCCCCGCGGCATCCTTGCCGTTCTTTCTGGCAAGCAAGGTCGGTGCCGGCAGATTCGCGCGCGACGCCTGCGCCGTGGCCGAGCGCTTTAACCAGGAAGAAGAAAACCGTCTACTCTACGTCGCCCTCACCCGCGCCCAGGACCAGCTGCTGGTGTGCGGCACCGAACCCAGTCGCGGCGCCCTCGACGAACGCTGCTGGTACAGCGCCATCGCCCGCGGCTTCGCAGAACTTCCCGCGAAGACCGCGCCATTCAGCCGGTGGCCAGGCGAAGTCCGGACCTATGCGGTCGAGCAATCCGCCGAGCCGAAACAAGAAGAGCCCGCCGGGGCGGCGACTCCTACCCATCTGCCCGTCTGGCTGGGCGCCGCGCCCGATTGGCGGCCAGCTCCGCTGCCGGCCGAACCCGCGTTGCCACGCCCGCTCGCACCGAGTCGGCCGCAAGATGCCGGACTAGGCCCGGTCGCGCCCGCGGCCTCGCCCGATCAGCCCACCGATCGCTACGTCCGCGGCAAGCTGATCCATCTACTGATGCAGCACTTGCCGAGTCTGCCGCCTTACCAGCGCGAAGCCGCGGCGATGCGCGCAGCCCACTCCACCCCAGGCATCAAACCCGCCGACGCCGGCCCGATCGTGGCCCAGATCCTGGCCTTGCTCGACGATCCGGCGTTGGCACCGCTGTTCGGGCCGCATAGCCGCGCCGAAGTTCCGCTTGCGGGGCTAATCGGCTCCTATGTGGTCCAGGGCGTGGTGGACCGCCTGTCGGTATTGCCCGACCGCGTGATCATCGCCGATTACAAAAGCAACCGCGCCCGCCCCGCGCAGGTGCCGGTGCTCTATTTGCGCCAGATGGCCGCGTATCAGTCGCTGATCTCGCGCATCTTCCCGGACCGCGACGTGGACTGCCTCCTGATCTGGACGCACGACGGAAGCATCACCCATCTCTCCAGCGCAGACCTTGCCGCCCACCTGCCACCTTGTTGATCGCCCTCCGCTTCCCCACTTGCCAACATCGCCACTTGGCAACGCGGCCCCCAGGTGGTTCCCTGGTTATCTGGCGCGAACGTTCAGACCCAAACTTTCAGAAACGAGTCCCCGATGAGCGAAAATACCGTCCCGGTTACCGACGAAACCTTCAAAACCGACGTGCTCGACGCCGCGGGCGTCGTGCTGGTGGATTTCTGGGCCGAATGGTGCGGCCCGTGCCGCATGATCGCGCCAGCGCTGGAAGAAATCGGCAAGGAAAACAAGGGGCGCCTCACCGTCGCCAAGGTCAATATCGATGAAAACCCGATGACTCCCACTACCTACGGCGTGCAAGGCATCCCAACCCTGATCCTGTTCAAGAACGGCCAGCCGATCTCCAAACAAGTGGGCGCGGCGCCCAAAAGTCAGCTCAAAGCTTGGGTCGCCAGCTCGCTCTCCGCGTGATACCAAGCGGATCATGAAACGAATCCTCGCATGATGCGAACGACCCGGGTCTCCAGTCTGCTGCTGGCGTCTTCGGTATGCGCTTACTCCTTATTCGCTTCCGAAGCGTGGGCGGCGGAGCTTCCTGCTCTGCCACCTCTGCACACGACCCTACACGAACTGATCGATTGGCTGAGCCGGATTCCACCCTGGGCGCTGGTGGTCGCCGGCGCGGTGGCCCTGGCTCTGCTTGCCTACCTGTTCGGTCTCCTCCGCGGCCGGCACACCAAGGCCACCCCGGCGAGCTCGGTGTTCGGTGAGCGCTCGCGCCAGGAGCTAACCCTCGAGGCCGGCGATTTCGATGTTTTCCAGGGCTTGGTCGAGGATCTCAACGCGATCTGGCGCGCCCACGACATCGAGGCCATCTCGCAGGTCGCGAGCACCGACATGGCCGCGCGGCTTACCGCGAGGCTGCAGGCCCAGCTCACCCACGACAAGGGCTGGGCGGTACACGAACTTCAGGTGCTGCGGAGTGAACTGGTCGACGCCTGGCACGAGGGCGCGCTCGATCACGCGCAAATGAACCTGCGGCTCTCCACCTTGGAATCCGCTCCCGACGAAATCCCGCGCCGTTTCGTCTCCCGTGAAATTTGGACTTTCGAGCGGCCGCGCGGCGGAAATTGGCGCATCGCCGGCGTTCGCCCGGTGGAATGAACCGAGCCAAAATGAAAATCTCCCGTCGCACCGCCTTGGGCACCGCCCTGGCTTCGCTGGGGCTGCTTGCCGTCGTCCGCCCGGCCTGGGCGCTCTCGGCTCAGGATAATCAGGATATCGCCCGCATCACAGCCTACCTGAACGGGATCAAAACCCTGAAGGCGCGCTTCATCCAGATCGCGCCGTCCGGCGCCAGCAGCACCGGCAGACTATGGATGGAACGCCCCGGCCGGATGCGGTTCGAATACGACCCGCCGAGCCCGCTGCTGTTGGTCGCCGGGCACGGGCTGGTGATCTACCACAACAGCGACCTCGACCAGACCACCAACATCCCGCTCGACAAAACGCCGCTCGGCATCCTGCTGCAGGACAACCTCACCCTGTCGGGCGACGTCACCGTCCTTCAGGTCGCGCGCGACGAAGGCGCGATCGCACTGGTGCTGGAACGCACCAAGTCCCCGGGCGACGGCACCTTGAGCCTGCTCTTCGCCGACAACCCACTGGAATTTCGCGGCTGGCTGCTACACGACGCCCAAGGCCAGGAAACCCGGATCGCCCTCGACGACCTTGATTTCGCAGCCACCGGCTTCAACGACGGCATGTTCACCTACGTGGACCCGAAGCTGTTCGAGAATAGTGCGCCGTAGGGAGTAAGCAAGACGGGGGCTTTGCCCCTCGACCCCACCAGGAGCCAAGGGGCCCCTCGACCCCCATGGACTTTGGTCCCGGGGTCCAGGGGCCTCTCGGCCCTTGGCGGGGTCGAGGGGCAGAGCCCTCGCCTTCCCTACTTCTTCCCGCGCACCAATCCGCGCTGCCGGCGCCAGCGGGCGTCGACGATGCGGCGGGCTTCGCGCACGCGGTCGGCGTCTTCGAGCAGGGCGTCGTTGACTTCGCTTTTGGTTGGCACCACCAGGTGGGGTGGGAGTTCGTTTTTGGGTTCCCAGCGTTCTTTGGGGGCGTGGAGAAAATTATTGAGGGCGGTGGCGGCGGGAAGATCGAGGCGGCGCAATTCGGTACGGGTCAGCAGGCGTTCGG
>Ga0302311_10007494_pt1 | contig 11112 bp, 7 predicted proteins | sample III_Palsa_N1_3_FD_200449 | JGI IMG/M metagenome (GOLD analysis project Ga0302311, IMG submission 200449) | Peat permafrost microbial communities from Stordalen Mire near Abisko, Sweden - III_Palsa_N1_3 | ecosystem: Environmental > Terrestrial > Soil > Palsa > Peat permafrost | place: Sweden...
TCCATCCCGGCGACAAGATCAGCGCATCGGTGACCCGCACCGGCACCAAGTACACGCTCAAGGTCACCGACGCCACGACCGGCGGCAACAGCTTCACCAAGACCGAGACGTGCTCGACGTGCAAGGACGACACCGTAGAGTGGATCGCGGGCGCGACCAGCCCCGAGAACGACCCCAGCGAGGGCACGGACACCGCGCTGCCCGACTTCGGCAAGTGGACCGTGACGTCGGCTGCGCTATCGGACCCGGGCGGATCCGGCCACACCCTCAACAACATGGACCAGTTCGCGCTCACCATGGTCGGCTCCAAGGGCGACAAGAAAGCTACGCCAAGCAAGATCAACTCCGAAGGCACCTCTTTCAGCGTCACCTGGAAGGCCAGCACCTAGCTACATAGAGCGCTTGCTTCAATCTTGGCGCGGGGGCCAGGAGAGAGCGGCCGGCTCGTACGCTTTCCATGGGGCATGGTCATCACGGCGCCAAGCCTCGCGATCCGTAGCAGGACGCACCGATGCGCCACTTCGGCCCAGAGATGCGAGCCTGTGGGTGCCGGAAATCGTGTCATCCGCGCCTGAGCTGGGACTCTTGCTCCGGGGCCGGTCATGGGGAACAGCAGCGGAGCCAGGTCCGGCGGCGATGGGGATCTTGGTGGCGCGCCGGGTGCCCCGGACAGGTCATGGTGAGCTGATTCGGGACGAAGGTCCCAGGATCACGGGCCTGGCGGCCCTCCCGCAGGGGCCGCCAGCACGCACAGTGGGCGGGCCGGGGCCCGCAGCGGGCTCCCGGGACGCGCTCGGGAAGGAGATGAGCTTTGCTTCACGGCGGGATTCATCTGGATGACCTGGACCGGTTGAGCTGTGCGAGAGGCGGCATGTCCCCGAGTACCTGCTATGCCGGTGACTATCCCGCCACTTAGGGCCAGGATTGCCCTATGCGTCTGCCCAAGCGCTCGAGCCTGGGGCCGTGGCGCGCAGGTCGGCTCGCCTGGGGTATTCACGCCATCGGCCCCGGCATGGCTTTCCGGCACAAATAGATTGCTGACAGTCCCGACTAACTGACAAGGGAACCGACATGATTGCGCTCCCGCTTTTACACGCGATTCCACTGGCCGGCAATCTGAATCAGCCGGGCAAACTCCTCAGCTGGGGTATCTTTGATATCACCGTCGCGAACCTGATTGTGATCGCGGTGATGGTCGTCATCTTCGGCGCTGCCCTGCTGATCCCCTTCCACTCGGGCAGCGAGATTGCCGATGCCACAGGCGCCGCTGACCCTGATGAGGCCGGCACCGACCCGGCCACCGTCGCGGCGGCTGCTGAGCCGGGTGACGAGGGCATGTGGACGGCCAGGGTGCGGACCACGGCGGCCAGGCTGCTGCCTCCGAAGAAGCTGCTGCCCGACCGGCAGCCCGCGTACGTGGCCTCATGGGTGTACGTGTTCGGCGTGGCCTCGCTGGTCGCGCTCGGCATCGCGATTGTGTCCGGCTTCGCGCTGGCGCTCGGCGGCCCGGATTGGTGGCATTACAACCCGTTGGGCCACTTCTTCAACAGCACGCACCTGTGGAGCGTCGAGCTGTTCATGGCGCTGCTGGTGATCCACCTGTGGGGGAAGTTCTGGATGGCGGCCTGGCGCGGTCGCCGCGCGATGACCTGGATCACCGGAGTGGTCGCCTTCCTCGCCTCGATCGTGGAGTGCTTCACCGGCTATGTGTCCCAGCAGAATTTCGACTCGCAGTGGATCGCCACCAACGGCAAGGACGCGCTCAACGCGATGGGCATTGGCGCGTTCTTCAACGTGATGAACTTCGGCCAGATGCTGATGTGGCACATCGTGCTGATCCCCATCGTCCTGGTCGCCATTATCGGCGCGCACGTGCTGCTGGTCCGGGTCCGCGGCGTCAGCCACCCGCTGCCCGAGCGCCGTACGCCGGTGCGCGGCCGGGCCGCCCGCCAGGCCGCCGCCGCCGCCGATGCCGGCCCGTGGCGCGGACCGAACCGCCGCTACGACATCCTCAAGGAGGGCACCATCGCCACGGTGATCGTGACGGCGCTGGTGCTGGTGATGGCCGGGGTGCTCTCCTCGCCGGACGTGCCGCCGGTCACCGTTCAGACCTGGGCGAGGATCGACCAGGTCGGCTTCGTCAACACAGCGGCCACCGAACTGGACGGAACCGGCGGTGCGGCAAGCTACGGACCGCCCTACAACAACCAGTCCGGGTCGGTGCAGCAGGTCGGCCCGGTCAACTGGCAAAAGCTGGCCGGCATCACCCAGCCCGTGAACGCGGCACGGGACTTCGTGCTCAGTCCGCTGTCCGTGCTCGCCCGTACCAGCCCGGCCCTGGCCAGCGCGCTGAGCACCTACAACAGCGCGCCGCCGGCCCAGCAGCAAAAGTGGGCGTCCGCATACGACGCCGCGACCGCCCCGGGCGCCAAGAAGGTGCCGTTCAACAACGGGGACCTGAACCTGCCGGCCGCCGGGCCGGTGCCGGCGCTGATGTCAGCAGAGCTTGCCATGGCCAGGAACGGGGCGCTGGACTCTGACCTGCTGGCGCAGCGGCAGTTCTACGGCACCAACTTCACCAAGCCGCTGCTGTTCATCGCCGACGGCGGCTACTACAACACCCTCGCGTCGAACATGCACCTGACCGGTGACCAGTGGGGCGTCATGAACGAGACCGGAAGCTACCCCGGTCAGCCATGGCTGTGGCTATTCCAGCTCTGGTACCACGTATCCCCGTTCGCCAGTTCCGCCAGCGTCGACATCTGGGCCGTCTACCTGACCGGAATCTGCACGATCCTGCTGCTGCTTATCCCGTTCATCCCCGGCCTGCGCGACATCCCCAGGCTGATCCCCGTGCACCGTCTCATCTGGCGCTCCTGGTACCGCTCAGCCCCCGGCGCCAGCACCCCCGCCAGCACAAACCGTCCGGCCGCCCCCGGCACATCGCCAACCCCCCTCCCGACCAGCCCGCAACAACACCCCAGACATAGACGGTCTATCCAATCATGCAGCCCGGCGCTGCCGAACGCGAACGACGCTGTGACGGGAAGAGTTCCGTCGCCTGGCGTGCCGGCGGCGATGGCAGCGGAGCGTCAAACTCGACGGCGACGTCGATCTCGTCCGCTGTCCACCAGCTCCGAAGAAAAACCGGAAAGGCCCTTGAAACAAAGAGGCATCGATATGAGTGCCGACACTGGTCCCGTGTCGGCGGTGACTCGGTGCATATCAGGCCAAACTGCGTTCTCGTGTACGGGCCGATGGTCAGCGAGGGCGGGCGTACGCTCGAGCGGTTTCCGGTGACCGCGGACGGCATCGTGAGGGGCAAGCGTCGGCGGGTCGAGCCCGGCGAGAGAGGTCGTAATGTTCGCTCATGCCGGTCTGCCCTCGGTCGAATGCGCGGATGCAGCTGCGGATGTTCCCGTAATTTCCCGCGGTGGTGAACTCGTTGCCGCCGGAACGCAATAGAGAAGCGACGATGAGTCGATCGCTCGCGATGGCCGTGTGGCCGGAGACCTCAGACAACTGGAGCGCCCAGAACGCGAGGAGACATCTATGGAGGCCGAGAACCAAGGAGCCGCGCCGGGCCGGGCGGCCGGCTCCCCGGGCGAACGACGGGCGCGATCGCGGACCGCGTGGCGTCTCAGGTCTCGCTGGCTTGTGCACCTCGGCCTCCTGGTCTTCGCCGCCGCGGCACTCGGAACCCTGCAACTCCTGCACATCCGCAACGCCATCCATGCCGACGTGGGGCTGACCTTCGCAGGCCTGGTCGTTGTCCACCTGGCACAGCGCCGCCACCGGATCGCTGGGATGTTCACGCAGCTCCGGGGCATTCGCCGGCGGGTCGTGCGCGAGCTACGTCTCTTGGCGTCGGATGCGATCCTCGCCTTCGTCACGGTCAACGTCGTGGTTTCTGGGATTCTCGACTGGAATCGGGGAGCCCCACTGCTCCTGCCCGTCCTCCCACTACCTTTCGACAGGTGGCACTTGCTCTCCTCTGTCGTGCTCGTCGTATACCTGGTAATCCACGTCTCGCGCCGGTGGAGACGCCTTCGGCGATCCACGATCCGATAGCCCCTGCGGAACATTGGTGCACGGGCGCAGCGCATTGCTCCCGCGGCGGAACCACAAGAGGGCCGCGCCGCACAGGTGGTCGCGGACGCGGCCCCTCGTCGGCCTCCTGAAACCAGCCCATGTCAAGCGGCTACAGGGCGGCAGACAAGGGACATCGGCAGGCTCAATGGCTGGATGGCCTAACCACGCGCTGCCCCCGACTTGGTTCACGATCACTCCCAGTATCAGCACCGCGACTCCGCCATCGAGGCGGTGCGCCCACCGGTGAGGTACCTGTTCGCCCGGGCAAGCACCGGATCACGGCCCGTTGCGACCTGCGGAAAAGCAAGGCCGGAGATCGCTCCAGGCTCAGTGACTGAGCCTGGTTGCCGCCACAGCGCAAAGAGCCGCCGATTTGGCGCGGCGATGGCTATTTACTAGTGGCGTTCTGCGTGACGTTCTGGGCATCCGTAACCGGCGCTGCTGACTGCGAGGAGGGGGTAGTGCGCCCACGGCATATCAAAGCCTCCGGAAACCCCGGGACGGTTCAAGCGCCAGACGACGGAGCCAAGTGATGGTGCCAGCGACGGGATGTTTGCCCTGGCCGGAGGACCGCAATCGCCCTCGGCGTCCGCAACCCAGCAGCCGATGCCAGCAACGGTGAAGAGCGCCCCGGAGCATAGTCGAACAGATGTGCGGTTACTTCAGCTGTTACCGCTGCTGTACTTTACTGCTGTACCCGCTATCCAGCAGTTCGAATTATGTCCCTGACCTGTGGAGCTACGGAGACTCGAACTCCGGACCTCTTGCATGCCATGGAACGCCGGATCGTTCACCGCAGTCCGCGACCGTTCACCCGCGACCCGCCTGAGCTGGCCTTTCGTCCAGAACAGGTCACCTCCGTTCACCAGAGTTCACCGCGGACGGTAACCAGTTTGGTAACCAGCCCGCCCCCGCCACTACCGCCGCCTGCCGCATCGCAACAACATTCGAAATCATCGTCCTCCTGCTGGATCGCTCCCTCTCCTGCGAACGGCCCGTGCCAGGTTCCCGCCTGCGGGCACGCCCGAAGCCGGGCTGATGCGTGACATCAGCAGCAAGCCGCCATCGCCACCGGCCGGCAGTGCACACCGGGGCTCGCTGACCGCACATCTGGCACACATAACGCTGACCGCTCCCCCCAGCCAGCTGGAACCCGATAGCCCGCGACCACCCGCAGCCGGCCAGAACAAACTCCGCCCTCACCCGCTGCGGCTTCTGAGGCAACAACCGGGCGGGGTTGCGCGCGGGTCCTCCGCGGCTGGACTAACCATGGTGAGGGCTGCGGGCCACTGTTGCCGGGCAAGCAAAAGCCTGAGCCTGGCCATCACCGAGAGCAAACGGTCACCGGATACCACCCATACGAAACCGGCCCTGCCGAATATTTGCGACTGTCGAGGCTTACCGAGACGGTTCAAACGTCGCGCCAGAACCTCCAGATCTGTCCTCTGATTTGCGCAGAGATGTACCGCAGAAAGGCACCTCGGTTCGGCAGTTCAGGGCGGGGCGTCCTGCGCGGTTGCCGGTCACATTACCGCAGAAAGTCAGGGATCTTTCCCTGCGGCGGGTCCCGCTTCGGTGAGGGCGTCGAGTTCGGCGGCTACGCTGGTGACCTCTGCCGCGCCGATCCGCTGGAAGATCTCCTGCGCCTGCTGCAGGTCGGCCTGCGCGTCGGCGGTGCGGCCGGCGGCCAGGGCGCAGCGGGCCAGGCCGGCCAGCGCGTAGGCCTCATCCCCGGAGTTGGCGATCTCGCGGGCCAGGTCCAGGGCCTGCCGGTGATACGCCTCGGCCTGGTCCAGGTCACCGCGGACCCGGTGCAGTGTCCCCACCTCGTTCAGTACCTCGGCCTCAGCGGCCCGGTAGCCGAGGTCGCGGCAGATGCCCAGAGCCGCCTCCAGGGCCCCGGCCGCGCCCGGATAGTCCCCGGTCAGCCGCCATACGACCCCCAGCCAGCAAAGGGCTTCAGCCTGACCCAGCCGGTCGCCGAGGTCGCGGCAGATGCCCAGCGCCTCCTCCAGCGCCTGGGACGCGCCCGGATAGTCCCCGGTCAGCCGCCGCACGGCCCCCAGCCACATGAGGGCGCTGGCCTGACCCTGCCGGTCGCCGAGGTCGCGGCAGATGCCCAGCGCCTCCTCCAGGGCCTGGGTTGCGCCCGGGAAGTCGGACGTGAAGAACCGCACGGTCCCCAGCTCGATGAGGGCGCTGGCCTGACCCAGCCGGTCGCCGAGGTCGCGGCAGATGCCCAGCGCCTCCTCCAGCGCCTCGGCCGCGCCCGGATAGTCCGCGGCCAGCTGCCGCACGGTTCCCAGGTCGTTGAGGGCACCGGCCTCGCCTAGCCGGTCGCCGAGGTGCCGGGCGGCCTGGACGGCGGTGGTGTGGCGGGTGAGGGCGTCGGTCCAGGGGCCGTCGTGGCGCAGCAGAGCGGCCATGGCGGCGGTGAGGGCGACGACCCGGGCATACTGGCCGGTGCGGGTGGCGTGGTCGAGGCAGGCGAGCAGGCTGGCCCGTTCGGCCCGTGCCCACGACAGCGCCCAGGTGAGGTCCGGCAGGCCGGGGGCCGCGGCCGGCGGTGAGGTGAGGGCGGCCGGGCCGGGCGTGGTCCGGGGCTGGCGGGCCAGGCGGGCCTCGGCGATGGCGGCGGTGCGCTGGTAGTAGTCCAGGAGCCGGCCCAGGGCGGCGTCAGTCTCGGCGGCGGGGTCGGCGGCGGCCAGCGTCCGCGGGCGGGCTCGGTGAGCAGGCACTGGTCATACAGGGCATCCAGGCGGCGGCGGGCGGCGGCCAGGTCGGTGCCGTCCAGGGCGGCGGCCGCGTAGGCGTCGATATCGGTCCCGGGGTGCAAGCCCAGGCGGCGGAACAGCAGTTGCTGGCCGGGGGTGAGGTCGGCGTAGGACAGGTCGAACGCGGCGGCGACCGACACATTCTCCGCCGCCATCAGCTCCAGCCGGTCCCGCGCCGCGGCCAGGTCGCCGGCCAGCCCGGCCGGGGTCCAGGCCGGATGGTGGTGCAGCTGGCGGGCCAGCATCCCGACCGCCAGCGGCAGGCAGCCGCACAGCCGGATAATCTCCGCGACCGCCGGGTCGCTAGGCTCCAGATCGGGCCGGGCCGCCAACCGGATCAGTAGTTCGGCGGCCTCACCTGCCGACAGCATGTCAAGGCTGATCGTCTGCGTGTCTTCCAGCGCGGTCAGGTGCCGGCGGCTGGTGACCAGCACCAGGCTCCCGGCGGTGCCTGGCAGCAGCGGCCGGACTTGCTCATGCCCGACGGCGTCATCCAGCAGCAGCAGCAGGCGCTTGCCGGCTACCCGGTCACGCCACAGCGCGATCCGGGCCTCCAGGCCGGGCGGGATCCGCCTGGCGGCGACCCCGGACACTTGCAGCAAGCTGGCCAGCGCATCGGCCGGGTCCACCGGCCGGTGTCCGGGCGTGTGCCCGTGCAAGGGCAGGAAAACCTGCCCGTCCGGGAATCGCGACGCCAGCTGGTGGGCGGCGTGCACCGCGAACGTCGTCTTGCCGACCCCGGCCATCCCGCCGATCGCGTAGATTCCCACCACCCCGCCGGAACCGGCTGCGCCCGCCGCCGCGGCCGCCAGCTGCCGCACCTCCGGCTCCCGGCCCGTGAACGAGGCGATATCGCGGGGCAGCGTCCGCGTCGCCGCCGCCACCCCGCCCGCTTGCATGCCCGGTGCCGGGGATCCATCGGACGGCTGAGTGCGCAGGGTGCGGGCGATCGCCGTGCGCAGCGCCGGCGGGTCGACCGGATATCCCTCCTCGCCGCGGCAGCGGGCCAGCAGCTGGACCTCGGGCTCGCCGAGCCCGCATACCGCCGCCAGATCCCGCAGCCAGCCGTCCTTGAATAGCCGCGGTTCCCCGCCGACGGCGCGGCTGATGATCGTGCGCAGCACTTTCTGCCGCTCATCTAGCCGCGGATCCCGATGCGTTAGCCGATCCGGGGGGGTGCCGGACTCCGCGGCGGTCAGCAGCCAGGCGACCAGCGACGGCGTCGGCACCGGGTGCCCGTCCACCATCCCGTAATGCCGGGACGGGCGAGCCGGCCCGGCCGCGAACGCCTCGTCCACCACGGCGGTCGCGCGGGTTGCCAGCAGCCACAGCAGCCAGCTGCCGAAGCCGAACACCTCATCGGGCAGGTCCAGCTCCTCAGCCATGCACCAAGGATGCGCCCTCCGCCCTGGCCCAGCGCAATAACCAGCCAAGCCTGTGCCGGCGGCAGCGCAAACAAGCGCAACCCAGCGCCGTCGCGCCCCCCGCCCGCTGCCAGTGACCTGCACTTGGCACACGTTCCTGACGGGATACGCCCGGCGGCACATTAGGAGCCACGATGAGACATCTATCCGTCCGGCGACACCTCGGGCTCGCGGCTACGGGTGCCGTGCTGCTGGCCCTGGTGGTGCCGGTAGCAACGGGCTCGAGCGAAGCGCTCGCGCAGGCCAGCAGTGTCACGATCAGTCCCGCCCAGGGCCCGCCCGGCACCGAGGTGACCGCCACCGGGAGCGGATGGACGCCTGGCGACACCATCCAGGCTCGTTGGAACACACTTAACGGCGCTACGGTTGGTAGCGCGACGGTAAACAACAGTGGGGGTTTCACTCTGCCCTTCGCGGTGCCCTCCGGCACGGCGCCGGTTCCTTATGTGGTCAGCTTCCTCGATGCGCACACGAACTCCTTCGAGAACGCGAACTTCACCGTCACTCAGTCGCCGCCGCCGCCGCTGACCGCGCCTGCCAATGTGAAGGTCGTCCCGTACGGGGCATTGGACTTCCATATCACCTGGACGAGTAATTCCACCAGCCAGACGGGCTTCCAGGTCTACAATGGCGTCACAACTCAGAACGTCACCACGGCCACCCAAGATGACTACCTGTGGGCGGTGAGCCAGCCGGGCACGTACATGTGCTTCGCAGTCCGAGCCTACAACTCCAGCGGCTACTCCGCCTGGGCCGGCATGTGGACGTGCGGCAGCACGCCGCCCAGCGGGTCACCGGCGGCCCCGGCGGACGTCGTCGCCACCGGGGTCAGCCCCAACGCCATCCAGATCTCCTTCGTTAACCAGGCGGACAACGAAACAGCATTCCTGTTCTATAACGGCGTCACGACCGAGACGTACAACTCATACAACGAGCCAGGCCAGGGCAGTAGCTTCACTTTCGACTGGACTGGACTCCAGCCAAACACCTGGATGTGCTTCGAAGTCGCCGCCTACAACCAGTGGGGCCGCTCAGCCTATGTACCGTCTACCTGGGCGTGCGCCTGGACACAAAGCTGACTGTCGGTCTGATCGACCTAAAACCGGCACGCACAGCCGGCCAAATTAGCCTCTCGCGTACGCCTGCCAGATCGAACAGCTACGCATCCAGTGCCCTCAGGCGCCGGCCCGGGGGGCCTGGATGCGGCGCATTCTTGGCCTGACCGACTCCTCCCCCGCCCGGTGTGTCGGCCTCCTGGCAGCGGCAGCGCCCCGGCCACGTAGCTCGACGCGAGGGCGCGCAGAACGCCATGATCTGGATGATCTGCAGCTTGATCGGCATCGAGCGAACGCCCGAGCAGAACGGCGGCTCGGTGAGCGTTCTCCCTGACCTTCGTCGTGACTCAGCGTGATGCCATCGATCGACAGCAGCCCGCAGCGCGACGATGGGAGAATGACCGGTATGTCGGCGCCCGGTGACAATTACGGCACTGAGCCTGCAGTGCCGTCGCCGGCGTCTGGCAGCGGCTCGCAGGCGGACGCGCCGGGCAGCTCTCTACGGGGGCGTGGCGTGCCCGGCGTAACTCGGTCAATCTGGATACTGGAGCACGCGCAGGACGTCGTGACGGTCACCGTCGGGATCGTCCTTATCGTTCTGGCTGCCGTTGTGCTGGTCTCCGGGATCGTCGACTTCCTCGATGGATCCTCCGGGTCCGTCTCGCTGGCTGCGCCGATCCTGGTGGACCGTGTCCTGCTGGTGCTGATCCTGGTCGAGATCGTCCACACGGTCGTGCTGTCGCTGCGCTCGCACCGGCTGGTCGCCCAGCCGTTTATCGTCGTGGGGCTGGTAGCGGTTATCCGGCGGATCTTGTTCGTGCTGACGCCCGGCAACGAGGTCAAGGTCAGCACGCCGGAGCTGGCGCTGCTGATCGCGATGGTGGCGGTATTCGTGGCCGGGCTCATCGCGGTCAGCCGCTTCGAGAAGCACGAGGAGTGAGACGGCGTACCCGGACAGCGGAGGAGATGAAACTGCTATCCGGCTACCTCCTCGCTCGGATGCGGAGCCTCAAGGAACTGGACGGGCGTCTCAGGCCCAGAGGAATCGGAACGAGACCACGGGCGGGCGGCCTCTAGCGCGGCCACGAGCTCCTGCGACGGTGGCGGCGCGCTGACCGCGTGACTGCGTATGCCGCCCGCTGCGGGAGGATGCCGGGCAGGGGTGCGAGGAGTCGGCCTGTGTTGAACAGTGCCGCTTGGCTCATAACCCAGAGGTCGCAGGTTCAAATCCTGCCCCCGCTACCAGGAAGTGCAGGTCAGAGGCCTGATCGCCAGGACGGCGGTCGGGCCTGCTGCCTGTTGTTGGCGGTTCGTTGGCAGGATGGGACTCCGGAGCGCGGCACTGGATGGGTGGGATCAGGAGCCACAACGCGCGTGCTAACAGTCCAGGCTCTGCGGCTTTTCGTCACGCACAGGCACCGCGTTCAGGCGGTCAGGGCGTGATCGTGAGCCGTTCAGGATCCTTACCGACCTTGATCGGTGTACCAGTGGCGTTGGTGGCGGTGGTGATGGGCGTCACCGTGCCCGAACCGTAGTTCGTGACGTAGGCGGTCTTCCCGTTCGGCGTGATCGCGACCCAGAAGGGGTTGGCCCCGGTGGTGATTGGCGTGCCGGGGGCGTTGGTGGCGGTGGTGATGGGCGTCACCGTGCCCGAACCGTAGTTCGTGACGTAGGCGGTCTTCCCGTTCGGCGTGATCGCGACGATTTGCGGTCCGCTTCCGACATTGATCGGCGTGCCAGGTTTGTTGGTGGCGGTGGTGATGGGCG
>Ga0302311_10007499_pt1 | contig 11108 bp, 9 predicted proteins | sample III_Palsa_N1_3_FD_200449 | JGI IMG/M metagenome (GOLD analysis project Ga0302311, IMG submission 200449) | Peat permafrost microbial communities from Stordalen Mire near Abisko, Sweden - III_Palsa_N1_3 | ecosystem: Environmental > Terrestrial > Soil > Palsa > Peat permafrost | place: Sweden...
GTCTTCTCCGACGGCTCCTACGGGGTGTCCGAGGGCCTGATCAGCTCCTTCCCGGTCCGTTCGGCCAACGGCGCGTGGGAGATCATCCAGGGCGTGCCGGTCAACGACTTCTCCCGCGGCAAGATCGACGCCTCGGCGGCCGAACTGGCGGCCGAGCGGGACGCCGTCAAGGAACTCGGCCTCATCTGATCAAGACGAGCTACCGACGAAGGCCTCCGGAACCCTGGGTTCCGGAGGCCTTCGACTTGCGGGCAGGTGACCCCTACAGGGCCGCGAGCGCGCCGTTGAACGTCTTCGAGGGGCGCATCACGGCGGCCGCCTTCTCGGCGTCGGGCAGGTAGTAGCCGCCGACGTCGGCCGGCTTGCCCTGGACCGCGAGCAGTTCCTCGACGATCGCGGCCTCGTTCGCGGCCAGCGTCTCGGCCAGCCCCTTGAACGCCGCCGCGATCTCGGCGTCGTCGGTCTGCCTGGCCAGCTCCTGGGCCCAGTACAGCGCCAGGTAGAAGTGCGAGCCGCGGTTGTCGAGGGTGCCGAGCCTGCGGCCGGGACTGCGGTCCTCGTCGAGGAAAGCGCCGGTCGCGCGGTCGAGCGTGTCGGCCAGCACCTTCGCGGCCGGCAGGCCGGCGAAGTCGGCGTACTGCTCGAACGAGGGCACCAGGGCGAAGAACTCGCCCAGCGAGTCCCAGCGCAGGTAGTTCTCCTGCACCAGCTGCTGGACGTGCTTGGGGGCGGAACCGCCGGCCCCGGTCTCGAACAGGCCGCCGCCCGCGATCAGCGGGACGATGGAGAGCATCTTGGCCGACGTGCCGACCTCGAGGATCGGGAACAGGTCGGTGTTGTAGTCGCGCAGCACGTTGCCGGTCACGGAGATCGTGTCAAGCCCCTGGCGCATCCGCTCGAGCGAGTACGCCGTGGCCAGCTGGGGCGAGAGGATCTCGATCTGCAGGCCGGCCGTGTCGTGCTCGGGCAGGTAGGCGTTGATCTTCTTGATCAGCTCGGCGTCGTGCGGGCGGGCCTCGTCGAGCCAGAAGATGGCCGGGGTCTGCGCCGCGCGGGCCCGGGTGACGGCGAGCTTGACCCAGTCGCGGACCGGGATGTCCTTGGTCTGGCAGGCGCGCCAGATGTCGCCCGCCTCCACGTCATGCGCGAGCACGACCTGGCCGGCCTGGTTGACGACGCTGACGGTGCCGTCGGCCGGGATCTCGAAGGTCTTGTTGTGCGAGCCGTACTCCTCCGCCGCCTGCGCCATCAGGCCGACGTTGGGGACGCTGCCGATGGTGGCCGGGTCGAGCGGCCCGTTCCTCTTCACGTCCTCGATGACGGTCGCGTAGACCCCCGAGTAAGAGGAATCGGGGATGACCGCGAGGGTGTCGTCCTCGGCCCCGTCGACCCCCCACAGCTTGCCGCCGTTGCGGATCAGGGCCGGCATGGACGCGTCCACGATCACGTCGCTCGGGACGTGCAGGTTGGTGATCCCCTTGTCCGAGTTGACGTAGGACAGCCGGGGGCCCGACGCCAGCGCCGCCTCGAACGCCGCCTCGATCTCGGCCCCGTTCGGCAGCCTCGGCAGCCCGGCCAGGATCGCGCCGAGGCCGTCGTTGGCCGACAGGCCCGCCGCCGCGAGGTCGTCGCCGTACTTCTCGAAGACGTCGCTGAAGTACGCCTTCACCACGTGGCCGAAGATGATCGGGTCGGAGACCTTCATCATCGTCGCCTTGAGGTGGACCGAGAACAGGACGTTCTCCGCCTTGGCGGTCGCCAGCGCGTTGATCAGGAACGACCTGAGGTTCGCGACCTGCAGGACGGTGGCGTCGACGACCTCGCCCGCCAGCACCGGGAGCGACTCGAGCAGCACCTTCCGCTCGCCCGCGGTGGTCTCGAGGACGATCGTGAGCACGTCGTCGGCGGCCAGCGTGACCGACTTCTCGTTGGCCTTGAAGTCATGCTCGCCCATGGTGGCCACGGTGGTCTTCGAGCCCGCGGCGAACGGCTTGTTGACGTGCGGGTGCTTGCGCGCGTAGGCCTTCACCGACAGCGGGGCGCGGCGGTCGGAGTTGCCCTGGCGCAGCACCGGGTTGACCACGGAGCCGATGGCCTTGCCGTACTTCGCCCGGATCTCGATCTCGGCCGGCGTCGCCGCCGCCTCCGGGTAGTCCGGCAGCGCGTACCCCTTGCCCTGCAGCTCCTTGATCGCGGCCTTGAGCTGGGGAACCGAGGCGGAGATGTTGGGCAGCTTGACGATGTTGGCGGCCGGGTCCTCGGTCAGCGCGCCGAGCTCGGACAACGCGTCGTCGGCGAGGCCGAACTGAGCGAGAATCCGCCCGGCCAGCGAGATGTCACGGGTCTCGACCTCGACGCCGACCTTCTCGGCATACGCGGAGACGATGGGGAGGAAGGAGTACGTCGCCAGCCGCGGCGCCTCGTCCGTGTGGGTGTAGATGATCGTGGCCATCGTGTTGCCAGCTCCTGCTCTGGAGATTTCTTCTCGACGTCAAGATACCTGCACCGTCACCGCGGCAGTACCACCCCGACGATGATCAGGCCGATGCCGAGCACCGCCAGCGTGAGCACGTCGGTCACCCGTTTCCTGGTGCCGAGCAGGCCGACCAGCCGCACCGGGAGGACCAGCCGGACGAGCGCGGCCACGAACAGGGCGATGCCCGCCACCACGGCGCCCCGTCCGCCGTCCGAGCCCTCGCGCCAGGCGATGTACAAGCCGCCGACCACGCAGACCAAGACGACCAGGTACGGGATGACGGCGACGATGCCGCCGTCGTCGCGGGTCCGGTGGCTGCCGGCCGCCGCGTGCTTGACCTCGGACGTCATGATCGTCTCCCGGGGCTGGCCGCATACCCGCGGCCGGCCGTTCTCGCTGCTCGCTTGGCAGCTTACCGGCGACCGCCGAAGACCGACGCGCGCACTGACGTAAATCGCAAAGTGACGATAGAATGAGATAAGCGTCACGTCTCCGAAAGGCAGGAGGGTCTGGCGTGGAAACGCCTTACATTCGCATTGAGGACACCGGGGAAGTAATTCCGCTGCGCGGTGAGATCACCACGATCGGGCGCGGCCTCCGGGTGGACGTGCGTCTTGACGACCCGAGCGTATCCCGCCTCCACGCGGAAATCGTGCGCCGCGGACCCTACTTTTACGTGGCCGACCTTGGTTTATCTCGGAACGGCACCCGGGTAAACGGGCGGCCGATCGCCCGCCGGGTTCTCGACGACGGCGACGTGCTGACCTTCGGCTCGGCGCGGTGCCGGATCGAGGGACTCCCCTCTGAGGAGGCGACCGCCGAGGCCGAGCTCCGCCGCTCGGCCTCGCCCGAGCTGACCCGTCGCGAGCTTGACGTGCTGATCTCGCTGTGCCGCCCGGCGCTGTCGGAGGACGCGTTCATCACGCCGGCCACGCCGCGGGAGATCGCGGGCGACCTGGTCGTGACCGAGGCGGCGGTCAAGCAGCACCTGCTCCGGCTGTACGTGAAGTTCCGGGTGCCGGAGGGAACGAACCGGCGCGCCCGGCTGGCCAACGAGGTCATCGCCCTCGGGCTGGTCCGGCCGCTGGCCGAGCACGGGTCAGGGCAGGTGCAGCACGCCCACGGTGTGGCGGAGCAGCCACCCCTGGACGGAGTGGAGCGTGCCGCCCACTGACGGCAGCATGTTGATCGTCGGCAGCAGGTGCGGGATCGTCGAGCTGGTGGCGGGCCAGATCAGCGGCGGCTGCGACAGCGCCGACGAGACCACCGCGAGGGCCAGCGCCAGGGTCGAGATGCAGGCGACCAGCAGGACCCCCCTGGTCCTGATGACCGCGGTGGACATCCGCCGCAGCTGCCGCCGGGGCGAGCGCGAGCCTGGTCCGAGGCAGTACAGGGCGACGGCCGCGCCGGCCCCCCAGCTGAGCGCGGAGGGCAGCGTCCCGGCCCGGACCAGGATGACCGCCGCGATCGCGGCAGGCACCGCCACCAGCAGCGCCAGCGGGGCGATGAAGACGGTCTTCAGCACCGCCCGGACGACGGTCCAGGGGGCGGTCACGGTCACCAGCACGAGATCGCTCGGCCGGGCGCCGCGCAGGCTGCGCCGCTCGGCCAGCGCGGTCTGGGCCATGTCGGCGGCGCGCAGCAGGGTGATGACGGCGAGGGCGATGACCGTCCCCGCGATCGGGAGCAGGACGCTGAGCGCGACCGCGCCGACCAGGGCGGCGAAGCCGACCACGCCGAGCCCGGCCACCGGGGGCGCCTGCGCCCGGCCGCTGCCGCTGCCGCCGCCGATTCCGGGTTCCTGCGGGCGCGGCCCGGGTGACTGCGGCCGCTGGGGCGCGAGGGCGCCCGGACGGCCGTAATCGACCGGCGGGAGCAGGTCGGCCATGTCCGCGGCGGCCTGCACGGGCGATCGGTACTGCGGCCAGTCCGCCCGGCCGGGCGCGGGCGCCCCGGCCCGGCCCAGCGGCGCGAGCGCCGTCCGGCCCGCGTCGGGCAGCGTCAGCGTGGCCCCGTACCCGCCCGAGGCGGCGCACAGGCTGACCAGCGACCGCGCGGTCGGGCGGGACGGCGGGTCGGCCGACAGCGCGGCCGTCACCAGCGACAGCAGCTCGGGCGGAACGCCGGCCAGCTCCGCCTTGCCCTCGATGATCCGGAAGAACACAGTCTGGAAGTCGCCCGTGCCGTAGGGCGGGCGGCCGGTGGCGGCGTAGGCCACGGTGGCGCCCCAGGCGTGCACGTCGGTGGCCCCGGTGGCCGACCTGCCCTCGATGACCTCGGGCGCGAGGTACCCCGGGGTGCCCATCACCAGCCCGGTCTTGGTGAGCCTGGTGGTGTCGGGCAGGTGCGCGATGCCGAAGTCGATCACCACCGGCTGCCCGTCGTCGAGCAGCACGTTCCCGGGCTTGAGGTCGCGGTGCACCACCCCGGTCGCGTGGATGGCCGCGAGCGCCTCGGCCAGCCCGCCGGCCAGCTGCAGCAGCGCCCGGCCGCGGAGCGGGCCGGTCTGGCGGACCGCCGCGTCCAGCGACGGGCCGGGGACGTACCTGGTCACGATGTACGGCGAGGGCCCGTGGACGTCGGCGTCGAGCACCTGGGCGACATAGCGGCTGCGGACCCGGCGCATGGTCTCGACCTCGCGGGCGAGCCGCAGCCGGGCGTCCGGGTCGCCGGCCACGGCCGGCCCGAGCACCTTGACCGCGACCCGGCGGTTCTCCGCGTCGCTGGCCAGATAGACCACGCCCATGCCGCCCTCGCCGATCTTCTCCAGAACGCGGTAAGGGCCGATCTTGCGCGGGAGGGATTCCAGAGCAGGCATCGTCCTCCCAGGGTATGTGCTGCGTCCGGGATTTCTATAAAACCTTGATTACACTCACCAGCTGAGAAGTGCGCGGCTAGGAGCCGATGACGAGGCGGCGCAGGGCCTCGGCTGCCTGCGCATTCGATTCCGCGTTGGCCACCAAGGCGCTGGCCAGCGCCGCGGCCCACTGCTGGAGCGGCACCGGCGTCCTCGACAGCACCACGCCGCGGACCTCGCGGCAGATCTCCGCCTCCGGGCGGCCGTTGTTCACCGCGAGGGTCATGACCTGGTCGCCGAGCTTGACCGCGACCTTGGAGACCTCGCCAGGACGCCCGCGCATCCGGTCGGACATCGACTGCTTGCGCTCGACCGTCACGTAGCCCGGCGGCAGCGCCTCGCTCAGCGACTTGGTCAGCACGCTGGCGTAGATCGCGGCGTCGCCACTGTCAAGGCGCAGCGCCGCCGTGACCATGTCAAGCGAGAGCGCGTCATCAGGCTGCTCAGTCACATCTTGAGTATCGCATCTGCCGGCACCGCCGCGTCCGCCCGCTCGGCGCGAACGGGCGGGATTGGCCGCGAACCGCTCAGCGCCCCTCGAAGACGGCCTTTCCCGGGCCGTTCTCGATGAAGCTGGTCATGCCGGTCTTCTGGTCCTCGGTGGCGAACAGCGCCGCGAAGTGCACCCGCTCGATCTCGAGCCCGGTGGCCAGATCGACCTCAAGGCCCTTGTTGACGGCCTGCTTGGCGGCTCGCAGCGCCAGCGCCGGGCCCGCCGCGTACTGCGCGATCAGGTCCCTGGCGGCCTGGTAGACCTCGGCGTCGGGCACCACCCGGTCGGCCAGGCCGATAGCCAGCGCCTCGGCCGCGGCCACGGCCCGGCCGGAGAAGATGAGATCCTTGGCCTTGGCCGGGCCGATCAGCCGGGGCAGCCGCTGGGTGCCGCCGGCCCCCGGGATGATGCCGAGCAGGATCTCCGGCTGCCCGACCTTGGCGCTCTCGCCCAGCACGCGGAAGTCGGCGCAGAGCGCGAGTTCGAGCCCGCCGCCGAGCGCATAGCCGGTGACCGCCGCCACCACCGGCTTGGGGATGTCGGCGACGGCGGTGAATGAGGCCTGCAGCGCGGCCGACCGCACTGCCATCGCCGGGTATCCCAGGGCGGACATCTCCTTGATGTCGGCCCCGGCCGCGAACACCCGCTCGCCGCCGTAGAGGATGACCGCGCGGACCTCGTCGTCGGCCGATACCTGCGCCGCCGCCGCCGCGATCTCGTCCTGGACCTGCGCGTTGAGCGCGTTCATCTTCGGCCGGTCCAGCCTGATGGTGGCGATCCCGTCCGCCGACTCAACCCGCACGAACTCGCCCACGCCCGCCACCTCCACGCCGAGACCACCCGCGAACCCCGCGGCATCCCTAAGCTACAGCGCGGCCGGCCGCCCCTCTACGGCTGGAGGCCGCGCAGCGTGATCTCGACGATGTCGTCGACGAACTGGTCGTCAAGCGGGGCGTGGCCGTGCAGCAGCCGATGGTAGAGCGCCCCGTAGAGCAGGTCGATCGTCACCTCGACCAGGGTGTCGGCCGGGATCTCGCCGCGCTCGATGGCGTGGCCGAAGATCGCGCGGGCCTGGTCGCGGCGCGGCTCGACCATCCGCCGCTGGTATTCGGCCGAGAAGGCCGGGTCGGTCTGCCCCTCCATCAGCAGCGCGGCCACCACCCGGCCGTAGGGCCTGCCGCTGGCCAGCCGGCTCCAGGCGCGCAGCAGCGCGAGCAGGTCGAGGCGGAGCGACCCGCTCTCGTACTGCTGCGGGGTGACCTTGGTCCACTCGTTGTAGAGCATGTCGAGGGCGAGGGTTTCCTTGGTCGGCCACCAGCGGTAGATGGTGGCCTTGCTGACCCCCGCCCGCTCGGCCACGGTGTCCATGCTCACGCCGGGCAGGCCGCGGTCGAGCAGCAGTTCCGCCGCCGCCGCGAGGACCGCCCGGCGCGCCGCCTCGCTCCGCGGCCGGCCGCGGGTCGCGGTGACCGCCTCGCTCATGCCCGCCCCGCCCCGCCGCGGAGCCCGGCGATGTCGCGGTGGGCGCAGCCGCCTGCCTTGACCCGGCTGAGCGCCCGGTCGATGGCGCCCGCGACCGGGAGCGGCAGCCCGGACGCGTGCGCCGTCTCCAGCGCGAGGCGGATGCCCTTGTGCATCAGCGCCACGTCGCACCCGTCGTGCTTGTGCAGGTCGACGGCGAGCGGCAGCCGGGACTTGACGATGGCAGGCCCGGTTGCGAATTCCGTCATCGCGCGGACGGTGACCATTGGGTCAATGCCGCCGCGGGCGGCCAGCATTACCCCTTCGTGGAAGGCGACCAGCTGGGCGGCGGTGCTGATGTTGACGGCGAGATCGAGCAGCAGCCCCTGGCCATTCCCGCCGACATGCGTGACGGTGCGGCCGAGCCGGAGCAGCAGCGCCTCGGCGGCCCGATAGCCCGCCTCGGTCCCGCCGACCATGATCGCGAGCGTCCCGGTCTCGGCGGCGGGAACGCCGCCCGAGACGGGCGCGTCGACCATGGTCGCGCCCGTCGCGCAGACCCGGCCGGCCAGCTCGCGGCTGGCGCCCGGGCTGACCGCGCTCATGTCGATGTACAGGGCGCCGGGCTGCAGGCCGGCCAGGATGCCGTCCGGCCCCGAGGTGACCGCCGCGAGCGCGCCGTCGTCGGCGACCATGCTGAACACGACGTCCGCGGCGGCGGCGACCTCGCGCGGCGTGTCGCGCCAGATGAGGCCCCGGTCGATCAGCTCGCTGGCCTTAGATCGGGTGCGATTTGTACCGAATACCCGATTTCCATAGAGCAGGCGGCCGGCCAGCCGTCTGCCCATCGAGCCAAGGCCCACGAAACCAATCCTGGTCCCGAGCTGTCTCCCCCGCATCATTTCCCCCATGCGAAACTACACTATCAGTTTCGTTTAGGCGGCGCGACGCGTTCTATTGCGGCGCCCCGGAGCGGGGCGCCGCAATAGCCGCATTTCGTACTGAATTGCCGGTGAATTACCTCAGGTCGCCGGTCGACATGCCGGCCGGCCCGTCCGGGTAGGTGACCAGGCCCAGCTCGGCCGCGTTGTCGATCAGCGGGTGGGACGGCAGGACCCGGCCGGTGTAGCCGAACGGGCCGGGCTGGCTGAGCTCGACCGACCCGGAGAACCGCCCGGGCGCCGAGTCGTCCGGCCTGAGGGCCACGTGCATCGGGTCGACGATCTCGTCGTCCTCACCCGGACGGCCGTAGACCACCTCGACGCAGACGTCGGACGCGGACAGGTCGCCGAGCGCGACCGTCACCCGGACGTCGAGCACCGCGCCGAGCGACGGCTCGGCCCCGTCGGCCTCGACGTGCTCGATCCGCACCCCGCCCCAGGCCCGCCGGACCCGGTCCTTCCAGGCGGCGAGGTCGCGGGCCGGCCGGGCGTCGTCCGTCGCGAGCGCTCGCGACGCCCGCGCGGCCGGCGCGTACAGGTTGGTCACGTAGTCGCCGACCATCCGGTCGGCCCGGACCAGCGGCCCGAGGCTGCGCAGCCCGTGCCGCATCATCTCGACCCAGCCGTGCGGCACGCCGTCGGCCGCGGCGTCGTAGAACAGCGGCGCGACCGACTTCGCGAGCAGCTCATAGAGCGCCGACGCCTCGAGCTCGTCCCTGCGGTCGGGGTTGGCCACGCCATCGGCGGTGGGGATCTCCCAGCCGTTGCCGCCGTCGTACCACTCGTCCCACCAGCCGTCGCGGACAGACAGGTTCAGGCCGCCGTTGAGCGCCACCTTCATGCCCGACGTGCCGCACGCCTCGAGCGGCCGGAGCGGGTTGTTGAGCCAGACGTCGCACCCCTGGACCAGGTACCTGGCCATCGCCATGTCGTAGTCGGGGAGGAAGACGATCCGCCGGCGCACGGTCTCCGCGTCGGTGAACTGGACCATCTGCTGGATGAGCCGCTTGCCGCCCTCGTCGGCCGGGTGCGCCTTGCCCGCGATCACGATCTGGATCGGGCGCTCCGGGTCAAGCAGCAGCCCGGCCAGCCGCTGCGGGTCGTTCAGCATCAGCGTCAGCCGCTTGTAGGACGGCACCCGGCGGGCGAACCCGATCGTCAGCACGTTCTCGTCGAGCACGTCGTCGATCCAGGTCAGCTCGGCGCCGGACGCGCCCCGCTGCTGCCACGACTCGCGCAGCCTGCGCCTGGTCTCGGTGACCATCCGGGCGCGGAGCTGGCGGCGGATCCCCCACAGCCGCCCGGCCTCGGCCGACGCGACGTCGGCCGAGTCGCCTAGGTCGGAGACCTCGCGGGCGACCCAGGTGGGCGCGTGCACGCCGTTGGTGATCGAGCCGATCGGCACCTCGGCGGTGTCGAACCCGGGCCACAGGCCCGCGAACATCTCCCGGCTGACCTCGCCGTGCAGCACCGACACGCCGTTCACCCGCCCGGCGAACCGCATGCCCATCACGGCCATGTTGAACACGTGCGGATCGCCGCCCGGGTAGGTCTCGGCGCCGAACGCGAGCACCCGGTCGAGCGGCAGCCCGCCGTCGGCCCCGGCCGCGAAGTACCGCTCGATGAGCTCGCGCGGGAACCGGTCGATGCCGGCCGGCACCGGGGTGTGGGTGGTGAACACGGTGCCCGCCCGCGACAGCTCGAGCGCCTCGTCGAACGAGAGCCCGGACGCCACGTACTCGCTGATCCGCTCCAGGCCGAGGAAGCCCGCGTGCCCCTCGTTGGTGTGGAACACCTCGGGCTCGGGGTGGCCGGTGATCGCGCAGAAGGCGCGGACCGCGCGCACCCCGCCGATGCCGAGCAGCAGCTCCTGCCGGAGCCGGTGCTCGCTCCCGCCGCCGTACAGCCGGTCGGTCACCTCGTGCAGCGCGGGCTCGTTCTCCTCTACGTAGGAGTCGAGCATCAGCAGCGGCACCCGGCCGACCTGGGCCAGCCACACCTGGGCGGTCAGGAGCTTGCCCTCGGCCAGCGTCACCGACACCTTCACCGGCTCGCCGTCCGGCGCCCGCAGCAGCGTCAGCGGCAGCCCGTTGGGGTCGTCGGCCGGGTAGCGCTCCGCCTGCCAGCCGTCGGCCGACAGCGACTGGGTGAAGTACCCGTGCCGGTAGAGCAGGCCGACCCCGATGATCGGCACGCCGAGGTCGCTGGCCGACTTCAGGTGGTCGCCCGCCAGGATGCCGAGGCCGCCCGAGTACTGCGGCAGCACGGCGGTGATGCCGTACTCGGGCGAGAAGTAGGCGATGGCGGCCGGCAGCGACGCCGGGTCGCCCGCCCCGCCCGACTGGTACCAGCGCGGCTCGCGGGTGTAGGCGCGTAGATCGGCGAGGACCGCGTCCAGGCGACGCAGGAAATCCTCGTCTGCGGCAAGATCGGCGAGCCGTCCCGGGCGCATCGAGCTGAGCATCGCCACCGGGTCGCCGCCGGAGGCAGCCCACCCGGTCGGGTCGATGGACTCAAACAGCTCTACCGTAGGCAAATGCCAGGACCAGCGGAGGTTGAGCATCAGGTCATGCAGCGGCGCAAGCGGCTGAGGCAGCGTTACGCGGACAGTGAAACGTCGGATCGCTCTCACGGGCAGTCATCATAAGCGCTGCGTATTACGACCGGGTCGGGGTTCCCTTGCGAATCGTGACTGGGTACGGTGACCGCGTGATCGGACGCATCCCCATCCTCGACGTCGAGCCCGTAGTCGAGTGCGGGCGCAGGCAGGCCAAGGCCGTCGCGGGCGAGACTTTCCAGGTCAGCGCGACTGTCATCCGCGAGGGCCACAGCGTGCTCGGGGCCGGGGCGGTGGTGCGAGATCCCGGCGGCCGAATCGGC
>Ga0302311_10007500_pt1 | contig 11107 bp, 11 predicted proteins | sample III_Palsa_N1_3_FD_200449 | JGI IMG/M metagenome (GOLD analysis project Ga0302311, IMG submission 200449) | Peat permafrost microbial communities from Stordalen Mire near Abisko, Sweden - III_Palsa_N1_3 | ecosystem: Environmental > Terrestrial > Soil > Palsa > Peat permafrost | place: Sweden...
CGTTTCGGAGCCGGCGATGGTCGAAGCGTGCTCGGTGAGTGTGAATGAGAGCCGATAGTGGAGGTCCGAGAGCCGAGCTGCGCGCGCTACGGCGAGAGCGTGGGAGACGCCAGGGTCCGCAGGGCCAGCCACGCCCGCGGTTGGGATCGCGACCAGGATCGCGGTTGCTAGCAGGCTTCGGGCGATGTTTCCGCTGAAAGTGGGCATGGGTTTACAGACATGCTATCCGACTCGACCTGCGCCGGGGGCGAGGACGGGACGCGCCAAACCCGGCGAACCGTCCGCTACACTGGATGCATGCTCGACGAAGCCACGTTCCGCCGCGAATCCGACAGCGCGCTCGAAGCCCTGAAGCAGGCCCTGATTGCCGCCGAAGACTCGTCGGGAAGCTTCGAATTCGAAGACAACAACGGCGTGATGAACATCATCTTCGAGAATGGGTCACCGAAGTTTGTGGTGACGCCGAACACGCCCGTCCGGCAGGTCTGGATCTCGGCTCAGGCAACCAGCTTCAAACTCGAGTGGTCCGATGCCGCCGGCGTGTTCGTGCTGACCAAGACCGGCGAGGCGCTGATCCCGCTGATCGAGCGACTGCTGCGCGAACATCTCGGAGACTCTTCGATCAGGCTCGCCTGATCCGGTTGTGCGGCCGCGCGTAAGTCTATTTCCGGGTGCACATGTGTCGGCCTGCACAATTTCCTGTGTCACCCACGCCTGTCATCCGATAGACTGCTGTTGATTGGCCTGAATCATTGCAACGCCTGAAGCGAGCGATCCCAACGAATTAACCAGCAGCCGCGAGACTCCTGAGCGCCGCAGCTCGTCCAACGCGTTAAGCACTTAAATCGCGGCATCGTTCTGGGCTGAAGTTGGTGTACCTGTTCAGCCTGAATATTTTGCCCTCACCCTCCGAAGCGCTGCGCCAGGAGCGAGCAAACGGGGAGACCTTGACTCCGATGTCGTCGCCGCAAACTCTCTCTGTCGCCATCATCACCAAGAACGAGGAGGCCAACCTCGCGCGCACGCTGGCCAGTGTTCAGTTTGCCGACGAGATCGTTATCCTCGACTCCGCTTCGACTGACCGCACTGTCGAGATCGCGCGGGCCTTCAACGCCAAAGTCTTCGACGAGGACTGGCAAGGCTTCTCAGGATCGAAGAACTCGGCCATCGCCAAATGCACGGGCACGTGGATCCTCTCCCTCGACGCCGACGAGGAACTGAGCCCCAAACTGCAGCAGCAAATAAAGAATTTGCTGCCCACCAACCCGCCCACGGACGCCTATTATCTACGCCGGCGCAATCTGTTCCTTGGCCGCTGGATCAAGCACGGCGGCTTCTACCCGGATCCCAAGCTGCGCCTCTTCCGCCGGACCGCGGCCAACTTTACCACGCCGCCGCAGTTCGAGAACCGTCCTGTGCACGAGACTATCGCCTTCGACGGCAATGCCTCCACGCTTGATTACGATCTGATCCACCACGCGTATCCGACGCTGGAAACCTACATCGAGCACATGGATCGCTACAGCACGCTGGGCAGCGAACTGCTTGTCACTGCCGGCAAGGTCAGCCGCTCGCTGCCCGCGTTTGTCTGCAACGTGTTCCTGGTTCCCCAACTGACGTTCATCTGGAACTACATCTTCCGACTCGGCTTCCTCGACGGGTGCGAAGGTCTGCTGCTGCACCTCTACCACGCCACCTATACCAGTTGGAAGTACGCCAAGGCCTGGCAGACCGCCCGCGTCAAGCGAGCGCAGTCGGCGGCCAGCCCTGCCAGTTGAGGCGTTGCATTACCAGGGCAGCGTGTCGCCCATGTGGAAGTAGCCGCCGGTTGGGCCGTCCGCGGGCAGCGTTGCCAGGGCTACGCTGGTCTTCGCGCCGTCGACGATCTCCATCTGCGCGCCATCGCCGCCCATGTCGGTTTTCACCCAGCCCGGATGCGCCGAATTCACCTTGATCTTGGTCCCTTGTAGTTCATGCGCGAGGTGGATGGTGAATGAGTTCAGCGCCGCCTTCGACGCGTCGTAGGCGAAGGTCTTGGCATCGTAGATGAAGGATCCTTTGGTCGCGTGCAGCGTCAGAGATGCCAGGATGCTGGACAGGTTTACGATGCGTCCGGCTTCGCTCTTGCGCAGCAGCGGAAGTACCGTCTGCGTCAGCGCCACCACGGCAAAGAAGTTCGTTTCAAACGTATCGCGCAGCACCTTCTGCGATGTGGTGCTGGTCTCGTTGCCGCTGCGTCCGTCCAGCATCACGCCGGCGTTGTTGATCAGGATGTCCAGTCGCCCGAACTCCTTCTCGATCGTCTTCGCCGCGGCCGCGCGATCCGCTTCATTCACGACGTCCAGCTTGATCGCCCGCGCATCCACTCCGATGCCGCGCAACACCTCCGCCGCTTCCTCGCCTTTGGCCAGGTCGCGCGCGCCCACTAGAACCGTCACTCCAAGCTTGCCCAACTGCCGTGCCGTCTCGAGGCCAATGCCTTTGTTCGCCCCGGTAATCAGCGCAATCGTACCCTTCGCATCGCTCATCGAATCTTATCTCCGTCGGAAATTTCAGACATGCGGATGAGATGCGGCGGCACTCAAAAGGTCCGCATATTTTTTCGGAATTCGCGTCCGCTTCATGTCGCGCCCAAGCACCACATGCACGGTCTCGCCCTCGCACAACAGGTGATGGTCGTTGGCTCGCCGAATTTTATAGCCAAAGCGGATGATCGGTCCGCGTACCGCCGTCACCCGGGTCTCGATGATCAACTCATCGTCGTACCGGGCAGGCGACTTGTAGCGCGCCGTCGCCTCGACTACGGCGATCCAGCAGCCCTCGTCGATCTCCAGACGTTTGTAGTCGAGCCCGCGCTGACGCATCAGTTCTACCCGCCCCACCTCGAACCAGACCAAATAGTTGGCGTGATACACGATGCCCATCTGGTCGGTCTCCGCGTAACGTACGCGCACCCGTGCCTCGCCCGTAACCGGTTGCGGCTTCGCATGTTCGCTCATCCTGCCAGTCTACCAACCTGCCCCACGTCCGCGAGTCCATTGGCCGCCATATCACTCGATCCCGCGCTTTCGCCCTCGCACTTGCAGCCAATCCCTAAGATCGCCCAGCGCGTTCAGGATAAACACCACCGCCAGCGCCACATTCAGCAAACAGAGCACCTGCACCGACAGGGGCTGCCGCATGATCCAGTCATTGCACTTGACCTCGATCTGGCGCGAACCCGACACCACCATCTCCGACGCGGGCAAGGTCCGGTCGCCCGCCATGTAGAGCGCGCAGTTATCTTGCTGCTGGGCGTCCCACAGTCGGATGCCTGCGGCCAGCATCAGCGCCAGCAGCAGAGAAAATAAGGTCACTCGTGAGATCATGCTTTCCCCCGATCCGATGAAAATGAGCCTACAGGAGCGCGCCGAAAATGGTCTCGCGAAAATCGGAGGTCCATGCCAAACTTAAGACATGGTGCTCAACTCCGCCACCGACGCGCTGCTCATCATCGACTTGCAGAACGACTTTTGCCCGGCAGTGAACGGTGTCGGCGGCGCGCTGGCCGTCAACGGTGGCGACGAGATTGTCCCAGTCGTGAACTCGCTCGCGCAGAAGTTCGCGCACGTCGTGTTCACTCAGGACTGGCATCCGGCCGGGCACATCTCGTTCGCAAGCGCCCACGCCGGCGCCCAGCCGTACACCACGATTGACGCGCCCTACGGCTCGCAAACACTCTGGCCCGATCACTGCGTCCAGAACACCACAGGGGCTGCGCTGCATCCCGCGCTCTCAGTTCCGCACGCCGAACTCATCCTGCGCAAAGGCTTCCGCCGCGACATCGATTCCTACTCGGCCTTCCTGGAGAACGACCACCTCACACCCACCGGCCTGGCCGGCTATCTGCGCGAGCGCGGCATCACCCGTCTCTTCCTCTGCGGCCTTGCCTACGATTTCTGCGTGCGTTTTTCCGCGATTGACGGCACCGCGCTGGACTTTGAGTGCCTCGTGATTGAGGATGCTAGCCGCGCCGTGGGTCTGCCCGGCAGCGTCGAAGCGACCGACCAGGCCTTCGAGGAAGCCGGCATCCAACGCATCCGGGTTGCTGACGTTCTAACTAGCTGACTCGCTACCCTGCAGGCCCAATTCTTCCGCCCGCGCCTGCATTGCTGAGAGGCAATTCCCCACATGCTCTTCTATGCTGAGTCCCAGCAGCGCCGCGCCGGCGGTCATGTCCTCGCGCTTCACGGCGCGCGCGAACGCCTTGTCCTTCATCTTTTTCAGCACACCTTTCACTTCAACGTCGCGGACGGACTTGGTCGGCTTCGCCAGAGCGCACGCGGTCAGGAAGCCCGCGAGTTCGTCGCACGCAAACAGCGCCTTGTCCAGGTGCGACTCCGGCGCTACGCCGGAGTAGTCCGCGTGGGCGAGGATCGCGTGCATCACCGGCTCCGGCCATCCCTGCTCGCGCAGCGCGGCGACGCCGACAAACGGATGCTCCTCCTGCGTAGGATGGCGCTCGTAGTCCATATCGTGCAGCAGGCCCGCGCTGGCATAGAGCTCGAAGAACTCCGCCGCCTCGTCTCCGGCGAGTCCCAGCCGGGCCGCCTCCTGCACCCCGTACGCCTCGGTGCAAACCGAGACGGACATCCCATGCTTGCGCAGGCTTTCACCCTTGGTCCACTCTTCCAGCAACTTTAGTGCACGTTCCCGCGAATATTCTCCACTCATCGGATCCTCCCCCCAGTCAGCTTACATGTCGGGGTTGCAGTCTCGAACCTCGAACCCCGAACCTTGAACCTAGTAACTACTATGGTTCCACTTTGGTTTTCGTCCGGTTTTCTTCGGGGCTCTTCGGCAATACCCCTTGACTCTTTCAATTCCCAGTGTCACTCTAGGCACATCACGCGACTGACGTTATCGGACGTGTGCCGCGGTCCTTGCTCTGGGTCCGCCCGCAACTACAACTTATGGCAACCATGATGGCGTCCGTCGAACAACGGGAGGTGCTCCGTTGCGACCACTGCAGTCTGGTGCAATTCCGCACAAACAACGCGATGTGCCGGCGTTGCCACAAGTGCCTTGAGGTCGAGCTGCCGGAGCCGGAACGTCCGCAGCCTGAACTGGTCCCCGCGCCATCCGAGAAGCAGGAAGGAATTCAGGTCGCTACCGCGGTGCGCGATCTGCGTCACGTTCGCAATCTCTCGCAGCGGCAGCTCGCCGCGCGCATGGGCGTGCCACGCACCTATATCTCGAAGATCGAGAACGGCAAAGCCATGCCGACGCTGAGTTCGCTCGATCGCCTCGCGAGGGCGCTGAAGGTGGATATCGCATCGCTGCTGCGCGACGCCAACAACCGCCATTCCGACGAGACGGCTGTGCTGACCGCCGACCCATTCCTGGCGGAGATTGCGGCCTACACCTCGCAACTGAACGAGCTGCAGCGCTCCATCTTCCTGAATCACGTCCGCGAACTCGCCGCCGGCCGCCGCCGCACCGCCTAGGCGTTCGCACGCCCTTTTCCAGCTTCGCGTTAGTCCTCCCGTTGGTCGGCGCCGAGTCTGGCTTGCGACCAACGGGAGCAACATCGCGAAGCCCAATACGCGTCACGAAGTGCCCGCTCCACGCGCAGTGGAGCCCGTCCGGCAGGACACTACCTAGGTGCGGATAATGAACGCGTAGGCGTATTCGTTTGGAGCCTTTTCCGGTAGCGTCAGTGTCAGAGCGGTTGCGTCCTGCGCAAACTTCACCGGCCCCACACCAATCAGCTCCACGCGCTGGACCGGCTTGGGCAACGCCGCCGCACCGCCGGCCAGCGTCTTGATGGTCAGCTTTCCGTCTGCCGGCCATGCGAATGCGAAGGCGTAGACCGTCTCGCCCTTACGCGTGAAGCGGATGTCCTCCGACGTGTACGCGCGCTGGTGGCTCTCGTTGAAGTTGTTGTTATTGGTGACGTCCGGCGGTCCCTCGCCAAAAACGCTGAACGGCCGCGTGCCGTAGATTGCCTCGCCGTGTTTGGGAATCCACGTGGCGATCGCCTCAAGAAACGCGCGCTCATCCGAATCGATGGTGCCATCGCCCTTCACCGGGATATTCAGCATCAGGTTACCGTTCTTGCTGACGATGTCGATCAGCGAGTGAATGACCGACTTCGGCGTCTTGTATTTGTGGTTCTCGAAGGTTGCAATGTTGTAGTGCCAGTCGCCGATGCAGGTGTCGGTCTGCCACGGATCGGCGAGGATGCCCTGGGCCTTGCCGCGCTCGATGTCCAGCGTGATTGCGCCAACGTGGTCGGGGCGCAGGCCTTTGCCGTTGACGACCACGTCCAGATGCCCCTTGTCGCGGATCGACGAATTGTAATAGTGTGCGGCGAAGGCCAGACCATATTGCTCGAACGGCAACTCGGTATCGTCGAAGTAGACCAGGTCAGGCCTGTAGGTGTCGGCCAGGTCCTGGACGCGCAGGAACCAGTTCTCGGCCAGCTTCGGATTGTTAGGCGGAATCTCTTCATGCCAGTGCGCATCGTTGGCCTTGTGCCAGTCGTTCGCCTGGGCGATGGTGGTGAAGCCGTCCGGCATAACCAGGTTGCGCCCGGTGTAAAGCTCCTGCGGATCGTAGCCCTCCCACCACTTGCCTTTGCCATCGGCTTTGGTCAGGTTGTAGGCGTCGTAGCGGACACCGGCCATCGGGCCCTCGGGATCGTATGCGTAGGCGGGTTGCAGCCAGTGCCAGGCGTGGGACGCGTGGTTGGTGACGGCGAAGCGCAGACCGTGCTGGCGCGCCAGCTTGCCATAGATACCGACGATATCCTTCTTTGGCCCGATATTCACCGAGTTCCAGTTGTGGAAGCGCGAGTTGTAGTTGTCGAAGTTGTCGTGATGGTTGGCCAGCGCGGTGAAGTACTTCGCGCCGGCGGCTACGTAGAGGTTCATCAACTCGTCCGGCTTCCAGTTCTCCGCCTTCCACAGGTTGTCGATCTCCATCCAGCCGACCTTGGAGGGATGGCCGTAGGTTTTCAGGTGGTGGTCGTAGTCCTTGTCGCCCTGGAGGTACATGCGGCGCGCATACCAATCGCCCTGCTCGGGGACGCATTGCGCGGTCCAGTGATTCCATATGCCGAACTTGGCGTCGCGGAACCATTCGGGCGCTTTATAGCCGGCCTTCAGTGACTCCCACGTTGGCTGGAAGGGACCGGGCGCAATGTGGATGCCGGCGGGCGCCTGGGCCAGCAGGCTGGATGATTTCAGGTGAGAGGCGATTGCCGCGACAGGTGCGGCGGCGAGAGCGGATTTCAACAGGCGGCGGCGGGTAAACCGGGAAGCAGGCATGGCCGCCATCATAATTGCAACCGGCTCGGGAGGGAAATCCGCAGGGCGCGGAGGGCTGAGACTCAGAGCTAGCACTTCCTTTCGCGGCCTGTATCTCACGGCGCCGAACGGAAAGGTAGAATCAGGGATTGGGTATGAGTGCCGCGCGCCAATCCGACCGTTCCGCAGTTGTGCCACCCGAGGCTCCGACCGAGGCCGAGACCGAGCACTTCGAGGGAGATTACCGCCCCGCGCAGGCCGAGCCGCAGGGAGCTTCTGCAGCGTCGCCGGGAGCGCCTGGAGGTACGCCCAACATCCGGCTCGAGCCGCTGCAGCTCGACTTCCTGATGCGGCTCGCCGACGCGCTGAACACGACGCTTGAGCTGAATACGCTGATGCACCGCGTCGCCGACCTGGTCCGCGCCGTCATCGATTACCGCATCTTCGCCATTCTGCTGGTCAACGATCGCACCGGCGATCTGCGCATGCGTTTCCAGACCGGCCATACGCCCGAGGTTGAGCGCATGCGCATCAAGCCCGGCCGCGGCATCGTGGGCGAGGCAGCCAGCCAGCGCAGATCGATCCTGGTCGAGGATGTGCGCAAGATTGACAACTACATCGTTGCGAATCCGAATGTGATATCGGAGCTCGCGGTGCCGCTGATCGTCAAAAATCGGGTCATCGGCGTCATCGATCTGCAGTCCGAACAGATCGGCTACTTTACGGAGGAGCACAAACGTCTGCTCGAATTGACTGCGTCGCGCATGGCCATCGCGGTTGAGAACGCGCGCTTGTATAGCCGCGTCTCGCGCCAGGCGCAGACGCTCGCAGTGCTCAACGACATCTCGCGCGAGATCACCAGCATCCTCGATCTCGACGACCTGCTGGAGCGCATCGGTCAACTGATGAAGCGGGTCATCGACTTCCAGATGTTCACCATTCTGCTGTGGAATGACCGCACCGAGCGCTTCGAGCATCGCTTCAGCTCGCGCTTCGGCGAACGCATCAAGCGCGAGCACAACGTCACGCTGGGGGAGGGAATCATCGGCCACGCGGCGCAGCAGAGGACGCCGCTGCTGGTGCCCGACGTGCGTAAAGACCCGCGCTACGTCGTCGCGAACCCCGAGGTCCGCTCCGAGCTCTCGGTGCCGCTCATCTACAAGGGCAAGGTCATCGGCGTGATCGACCTCGAACACACGCGCGTGAACTACTACAACGAGGACCACCAGACGACGCTCTCCACGCTGGCTGCTCAGGTGGCCATCTCGATCGCGAACGCGCGGCTGTACCAGCGCATCTCCGAGGAGGAGCAGCGGCTGGAGCGCGATCTCGCGATGGCGCGCGAGGTGCAGCTTCGGCTGTTGCCGCCCGCGCCTCCGCAGCCGCGCCGCGCGGAGATCGCCGCAGCATTCCTGCCCGCGCGCTCCATCGGCGGCGATATGTACGACTTTCTCGATTATGGCGCTGCCGGCAACGCGCTCTACAAGACGTCGCAGCGCAAGCGCATCGCCATCGTGCTGGGCGATGTCTCCGGCAAGGCCGCGCCGGCTGCGCTGTATGCGGCGCTGGTGTCGGGTATCCTGCGCTCGCTCGCTGCGCGCCGCCTGCCGCCCGCGGATCTGCTGGCCGAGCTGAACAACCAGTTGCAGGAGCGTAAGCTCGACTCGCAGTACGTCACCATGTTGATGGCGGTGTGGAACGACGAGACGCGCACGCTGCAGATCGCCAACGCCGGCTCGGTGCAGCCACTCTATGTCACCAGTTCAGCTGCGGCAGCCTCGTCTGACGTGAAGCGTAGCGGAAAACCAGAATGTTCCACGACAGATGCGAGCGTCACCGTAAACACCATCGAGGCGGAAGGATTCCCGCTGGGTCTCTTCCCCAACGCGCAGTACGAAGAGCTCACGATTGTGACCAAGCCTGGCGATGTGCTGGTCTTCTTCTCCGACGGTATCGTCGATGCGGAAAATGCCGAAGGAGAGATGTTCGGCACTGACCGCCTGACCGCCGTGCTGCGCGAATACCCATCGGCATGCAACTCGGCGCAAGCTACCGTGGATGCGATCCTCGCCTCGGTCGCCACCTTCCAGGCCGGCACAGCACACTTCGACGATGAGACGCTGGTTGTGCTGAGGGTACTGTAGGCGTCTCTAAAAGCAAGCCCCGTCGATCAGTAGCCGCTGCCGGACGCAGGTGCAACGGAATGTCCGGCCAACTCAGCCAGGATCTTCACGCTTGCGCTTGCGCCGATGCGCGTTGCTCCTGCATGGAGCATTGCGCTGGCGTCGGCCAACGAGCGGATCCCGCCCGAAGCCTTCACGCCTGCGCGCGTTCCTGCTACCGACCGCATCAGCGTGATGTCATCCACCGTCGCGCCGCCGGATGAGAAGCCGGTCGAAGTTTTGATGAAATCAGCGCCGGCCGCCAGCGCCAACTCCGACGCGCGCAGCTTCTCTTCAAACGTCAGCAGGCACGTTTCGAGGATCACCTTGACGATCGCGCCCGCCCCATGTGCCAGCTCGACCACGCCGCGGATATCCTGTTTCACCGACTCGTAATCTTCCTTGCCGCCGGACTTCAGCAGTCCGATGTTCAGCACCATGTCGACGTCGTGCGCGCCCAGCTTCAGCACGCGCGCGGTCTCGTCGCGCTTCGAAGCGGAAAGCGACGCTCCCAGCGGGAAGCCGATCACCACGCCAGCCGGGACGCCCGTCCCCGCCAGCGTTTCGGCCGCGACTCCCACCCACGTGGGATTCACCATAGCGCAGGCGAAGCGATGTTCCGCGGCTTCATGGCACAGGCGGATCACCTGGGCCCGCGTGGCTTCGGGCTTCAACAGTGTGTGGTCGAGGACGGCCGCGAGCGTGGCCGCGGACGACAGTGCGTGGGAGGCGAAAGCGTTGGCGTCAAACGGTGCTGGTTCTGCGATGGAGAGAGTCGGCGTGTTCATCGTAATGTGGGATGCTCCTGCTGGACGAGGTCCTGCCCGCTACTTTCTATCATAGGCCGGTTGCGGCTGGCTTAACGCGGGCTGCCCGGGCAAATGAGGCAGCGACTGTGACGGCGAATACATCCCTGGAGCCGCCCCGGACCAGATAGTCAAAGACGAGCCATGCAGGTCGTTTGAAGTGCTCCGCCAGGTGTTGGCGTCAACCACGGACTCAACACGGTGTCTTTGATTGGCAGTGCCACGGATCACGGTTCTGGAGTAATATCTGGCCCGCGCCGGAGAGTCGATTCGCGCTGCTGCTTGAAATTTCGCGGGCCTGATCCGAAGCCCTTACTGGAGGTTGACCATGACCGTTTTGAAGAAGCTGATAAGTTTCGCGCTCCTGCTCGGAGTATTGCCAATGTTGACCGGATGCTTCCGGCATAGCAAGAGCGAGCACTTCTACCTGGTGGCCACTAGCACCAAGCATCCTTACTGGCAGTCTGCTTGGGTTGGATTCTCGAAGGCTGCCGAGCAGTATGGAGTCACGGTCGACATGCGCGGCCCCGACGGCTTCGATCCGCAGGACGAAGTCGCCGAGTTTCGCCAGGTCGTGGCTACCAAGCCCGCGGGAATCCTCGTCTCCGTCGCCAATGAATCGTTGTTGCAGCCCGAGATTGACGCGGCTGTGGCTGCTGGAATTCCAGTCATCACCATCGACTCCGACGCTCCTACCAGCCACCGGCTGTACTTCATCGGCACTAACAATCTGCAGGCAGGCCGACTGGGTGGGGCGCGCGTTGCCGCAAAGCTGAACGGCAAAGGCAATGTCGTCTTCTTCACCATCGCTGGCCAGCCCAACCTGGAGGAGAGGCTGAAGGGCTACAAG
>Ga0302311_10007506_pt1 | contig 11101 bp, 8 predicted proteins | sample III_Palsa_N1_3_FD_200449 | JGI IMG/M metagenome (GOLD analysis project Ga0302311, IMG submission 200449) | Peat permafrost microbial communities from Stordalen Mire near Abisko, Sweden - III_Palsa_N1_3 | ecosystem: Environmental > Terrestrial > Soil > Palsa > Peat permafrost | place: Sweden...
TGCTGGCTGCGGCGCTGGCCGAGCTAGACGATCTGATCTAATCGCTTTCTTCGCGGATCTATGGTGGAAGCAGCCCTGCGGCAGCGATCAGGCCGTGGACGACGGCCCGCCGAGCAAACGTCATCTCACAGCTCGGCGAGGACCTCGCCGGCGGCGCGCTCGCCGGAGCTGATCGCGCCATCCATGTAGCCGTTCCAATAGGTCGCGGTCTCGGTACCGGCCCAGTGCACAAGGTTGAACGGAACGATCAGGTTCGGCAGGAACTCGGTGACGACCCCCGGCCCGACGATCGACACCGGGCAACCGCGTGACCACTCCTCCGAGGTCCAGTCCTGCTCGAAGTAGTCGATCGGGTTCAGGCAGCGCTCGCCGAACGCCTCGGCGAAGTCACTCAGCGCGGCCGCCTTACGACCGACCGGGTCGTTTGCGTACTGGCGCCAGGCGTGACCGCCATGGAAGCCCATCAGGATGCCCGGAGTTCCCTCAGGCGGGGTGTTGTCGAACATCTCCGGCACGCAGCCGTTGACCTTCAGCGCCATCCACACGCCCGGGTCCTCACGCCAGAACGGCGTCTCATAGACGGCGTGGATCTTCATCAACGTGCCGAGCGTCATCCGCCGGCGCATCGCGTCCTGGATCGGCGGCATCAACGGCGTGTAGTTGATTTGCGCGGCCAGCTCCGGCGGCACCGCCACGACCACACGCTTAGCCTTCCAGACGCCAGCGTCGGAGGTGACCGTGGCGGTTGAGCCGAACTGCTCGATCGAGCGGACGGGCGCGTTGCGCACGACGCGCTTGCCGAGCTGCTCGGCGGCTTTGATCGACAGCAGCTGGCTGCCGCCGGTGAAGCGGCTGTTCTGGGCGCCGCCCTGGCTTGAGATCCCGCGCTCGATCGTGCCGACGTTGTTCTTGTCGCCGAACCCGGCGACCTGGGAGATCACGTACAGCGCCGAGACCTCGGCGGCGATGCCGCCGTAGGCGGAGTCGAAGAACAGGTTGACGAGGTCGATCGCTCCTTGCGGATCGGCCGGGCACAGCTGGCGTACAAACGCGTCCGCCGTCGCGTAGTCGTATTCGGCCGCCTTCTCCCACGTCCATGGCTTATCGACCGGGATCTGCGAGGCGAGGTTGTCAAGCTCCTCAACGATCGTGATCAGATCGACGGTGCCGAGCACGCCGGCCGACGGCAGGTCACCGCTGTAGTTGGACTTCTGCCCTTGGGCATTGATGTACACGCTGTCCAGCGGCAGGTAGGCGTTGAAGGTGCCGACGCCGAGGTCCTTTGCCAGGTCGAGGGTGTAGTCCTGGGTCGGACCGACGAACTCGCCACCGACCTCGACGACTTTGCCGTCACCGAGTGCGTGGTTCTTGGTCCGGCCACCGACCCTGTCCCGTGCCTCTAGCACGACGACCGACTTGCCAGCCGCGACCAGCGTGCGAGCTGCCTGCAGGCCGGCAAGGCCGGCGCCGACGACGACCACATCGACGCGGCGGGCGGTTGAGCGACGGTGGGTCTTTTGCTTGCTGCGCTCCTGCGCTTCGGCAACTGAAGCGGGAATCAGTGCGGCTGCGCCGGTGGCGGCGCCGGTACCGAGAAAGCGCCGGCGGGTCAGGCTGGTGTCAGTCATCTGTGTCCTCAGGTCGTTCGTGCGCCAAGGCGCTCGGCGATGTAGGCGTTCAGCGCAATTTGCCCCTCGCTGAGCACCGCCTTATCGCCACCGTGGTCAAGCCGGAACGCCTCACGCAGCAGACCGTCGCCGATCAGCACGAGCATCCGCGCGACGGTGGCGAGCGCCTCGGGCGCGGCGTCGGGATAGGCGCGCGTCAGCATCCGCACGACCGACTCGCCGACGAGCAGGCGGTTTGGCCTGGTCGAATCACGGACCTCCTCGGTCCGCAGGCGACTGAACCACAGCGCCAGGAATCCGGGACGATCACGGAAGCCGTCGGCCAACGAGCTGATCACGTCGCCGACGGGGTCAACGCACTCGGCACGGTCGGCGACCTCGGCGACGAGCGCGGCGAGCTCTGACCAGTACTGACGGGCCAGCGCCTCGACGATCGCCTCCTTGTCGGGAAACCAGTGGTACACGGTGCCGACAGAGACCTCAGCGACCTCGGCAACACGGGTCGTTGCGAGGAACTGGAAGCCCTCTTCAGCGAGGATCTGGTCGGCGGCCTCAAGCAGGCGGTCGATCGTGGCGCGAGCGCGTCCCCGGCTGGGAGCGCGTCGCAGCTGCTCAGGAACGTCAGGGAGTTCAGTCGCTGCCATCAGTGAAAGCGATCCTAATTGAAGTTGAATTCAGTTTCAAGTTGGGTGGGGTTTGGGGTATGGTTGGCGCGTGAACGCCCCCTCCTCCTCGCTCCTGATTCGTGAGCAGGTTGCCGCGGCATCGCGCAAACTCGCGGCGGCCGGACTGGTGATCGGCTCCGGCGGCAACGTCTCCGCGCGTCATGGCGAGTTGGTCGCGGTTACCGCCACCGGCGGTGAGCTTGCGCAGTTGAGCGCCGATCAGGTGACGATCGTCGATCTCGATGGCAACGTGGTCGAGGGCGACCTGGCGCCGACCTCCGAGCTCGAACTGCACCTCGGCGCATACCGCCGCTACGACACCGGCGCCGTGGTTCACACGCACGCCCCGGTCGCGACGGCGCTCGCCTGCGTACTCGAGCACGAGCTGCCCTGCGTCCACTACCAGATGCTGATGCTCGGCGGCACGGTCCGGGTCGCTCCGTACCGCACGTTCGGCACTTCTGAACTGGCTGAGGTCACGCTTGACGCGCTCGAGGGCCGGCTGGCCGTGCTGATGGCAAACCACGGCACACTGACGTTGGGCGGCAACCTCAACGCGGCGGTCGCAAATTCAGAACTGCTCGAGTGGGCGGCGACCGTGTACTGGCGCGCCGCCTCAATCGGCGTGCCCCGCACACTCAGCGAGGAGCAGCGGATGGCAGTAATCAACGCCGCCGTTACGCGCAGCTACGGCACCCTGCAGGGGGTAGAGCAATGAAGGTGATCGCACTCGGCGTCCACGTCGTAGACGTGCTCGCCCGTCCGATTGAGGCGATCCCGGAGGGCCAGGGCGGCGCGCTGGTGGAGGAGATCCGGATTACCGCCGCAGGCTCGGCCGGAGGCACCGCGATCACGCTCGCCAAGCTCGGTGCGGAAACGTTCAGTGCCGGTGCGATCGGCACCGACGCGCTCGGCGACGTGCTGCTCAGCCTGCTCTCGCGCGACGGGATCAACACCTCGCTGCTGGTCCGGCGTGAGGGCGTTCAAACCTCAGCCAGTGTTCTCCCGATCCGCCCTGATGGATCGCGCCCGGCGTTTCACGTGATCGGTGCCAACGGCAGCTACACCTCCGAGGACGCGCCGTGGGAGGCGATCAAGACCGCCACCCACCTGCATCTCGGCGCGCCCGAGTTCATGGGCGGCGAGCAAGCGGCGAAGATCCTCGCGTTCGCGCGTGAGCACGGTGTGACCACCTCGGCCGACCTGCTTGCCCCCGGCGAGCAGGCCTCAGCGATTCTTGAGTGGATCGCGCCCGCCTTCCCCCACCTTGACTACCTGCTGCCCAACGACGACCAGGTGCTGGGCCTCAGTGGCGAGAGCGACCTCGAGACCGGCTGCAAGGCGCTCGTGGCGCGCGGAATCGGTTGTGTCGTCGCGACCTGCGGTGCCGACGGTGCGATGATCGTCGATCAGATCGGTGCTGACCGGGTCCCGGCGTTTGCGATCGAGGTCGTCGATACGACCGGCTGCGGCGACGCCTTCTCGGCGGGCTTCCTGCGCGGACTGTCGCTTGAGCGCAGCCGCCATGATTCGGCGGTGCTCGGCTGTGCCGCCGCCGCACTCGTCGCGCAGGGCCTTGGTTCAGACCACGGCAGCTTCGATCTCGCCGTCGCCGATGCGTTCGCGGCCACGACTGCGGTCGCCGGGGCATACGCTTGAGACGCGTTGCCGCCCTGCTCGCGGCGGGTGCTGCGCTGGTGCTCGGCATCGCCGTGGCGTGTGCGGGCGCGGCGGCCCCCGCAGCCACACCTGTTGGATCGGTTCGCGTGTTCGCGAAGATCTCCGCGCCCGGGTATCCCGCCGACGCACTGGTGACCTCGAACGGAACCGTCTACGCCGGCACGTTCCACAGTCTGCTGACGCTGTCCGCGAGCGGCCCATCGAAGGTCCTTAAGTACTCGCCGACGGGCGTGCTCGAGCGGACCTACACGATCAGCGGCCAGACCTCGGGCGGCGACGATGACGGCGTCCAGGTTTCAAACACCGACCATCACGGCCTGCTGTACCTGCTGAACCAGTCACCGGCACAGGTGCTGACGTTGAATCCGGTGACCGGCGCCGAGAAGGTCTACGCGATGTTCCCTAACCTGCCGGCGTGCAACGCCTCGGGCCAGCCGGCCAGCGCCTGCAGTGATGGCCTCGGCTACCAGGCGCCGGAGCCTGACTTCTCGGCTTGGGGTCCAGACGGCTCGATGTATGTCACCGATTACAACCAGGCCGTGATCTGGCGGGTGCCGCCGGGCGGCGGCCGCGCGACCGTCTGGCTGACCAACAAGAATTTCTACGGCTTGATCGTCGGGCCTGCCGGATTGGTGCTGATGCCCAACCACCACACGCTGATGTTCGACACGGGCGGCGACGTCTACGGCGGCGGGACCCTGGCCAATGGGCGGCTGTACACGCTCCCGATCAAGGCCAATGGGAAGCCGGGCACGCTGACCCAGATCTGGCAGAGCACGCCGGCTGAAGCGCCTGATGGGCTCGCGCTCGCGCGCTCAGGCCATATCTATCTTGCGCTTGTCGGGCCGACCGGGAACGCGATCCAGGAACTCTCGGCAAGCGGGACTGATCTCGATCGCGTTCCCGCCAACGCGCTCGTCAACGAGACGCAATCAATTCCGTTTGACGCACCAGGCAACGTCACCTTCGACGGCGACAACATCATCGTCGGGAACCAGTCCTCGATCCTGATGGACAGCGCCGACTGGGCATTGCTCGAAGTCAATGTCGGGGAACCCGGGGAGCCGATCTACATCCCTTCCGACGCGGGCTCGAAGCCGTCAAAGCCGAAGCCCAAGCCGAAGCCGTCAAAGCCGAAGCCCAAGCCGAAGCCGAAGAAGCACCGCCGGCGCTAATCGCTGTAGCCGTCAGGGTGGGCTCTGGCGAACGCCAGCGCGTCGGCGATCATCATCTCGAGCTCGGGTTTCGCCGGCGTCCAGCCAAGCTCCGCGCGGACCTTGGCGCTGGCGGCGACGAGCATCGGCGGATCACCCGGGCGGCGGTCGCGCTCGAGCGTTTTGATGCTGGTGCCGGCGACCCGCTCGGCGGCGGCAATCACCTCCCTGACGCTGAATCCGTTGCCGTTGCCGAGGTTGAAGATCTGGTGCTGAGTGGACTGCACGGCCTCAAGCGCGCGCAGATGCGCGTCGGCGAGGTCATCGATGTGGATGTAGTCGCGGACCGCGGTGCCGTCGGGCGTCGCGTAGTCGGTGCCATAGACCTCAACGTGTTCGGCCTGACCGAGCGCGACCCTGAGCACGTTGGGGATCAGGTGGGTTTCGGGCTCGTGGGCCTCGCCGGCGTCACCGTGGGCGCCGGCCACGTTGAAGTAGCGCAGGCTGACCGCGCCAACGCCGTGGGCCCGGCAGAAATCGGTGATCAGGTGGTCGGCAGCGAGCTTCGAGGCGCCGTAGGCGTTGGCCGGACGGGTCGGCGCGAGCTCGTCGATCGGCACCACCTCAGGCTGACCGTAGACCGCGCACGTCGAGGAGAAGACGAGCCGTGGGACGCCGTTGGCGACAAGCGCCTCGAGCAGGTTCTGCGTACCACCGACGTTGTTGCGGTAGTAGCGGCCGGGGTTGGTAACCGACTCGCCGACGAGTGCATAGGCGGCGAAGTGCAGCACACCGTCAAACCCCTCCTTGGTCGCCGCGGCGATCGCGTCGGCGTCACGGAGGTCGCCGACGATCAACTTGGCTTCGGAGGCGACCGCTGCCCGGTGGCCGCGCTCGAGGCTGTCGAACACAACAACCTCGTGGCCGCCCTCGAGTAGCACCCTGGCGACGATTGAGCCGATATATCCGGCGCCGCCGGTGACTAGCAGTTTCATAGTGTTCGAGGTAGTTGCCGGCCCAGTCGCGGCGGCTAAACAGCGCTCGAGGTTAGCCGGACCTAGAATCGAGCGAGCCGTGAGCACGCGTCTGATCGACCTTCAGGAGTTTGAGCACGTCGAGGCAGTGCCAGGGAAGGCGCTGCTACGGATCGTCGGCCGGCCGGCGAAGCCGCTCGATCTGGCGGCGCTGGTGCTGGTTGTCCAGCTTGGGGGCGGCGAGCACCGCGCCTCACCGCTACCGGCGCCGGCCAGCCCCACAGGCGTTTTGCGACTCGGTTTCACTGTGCCAGCCGCGGTGGCCGATGGTGCTAGCGGCTACTCGCTTGTCGTCGGTGACGGCGAGCCGTTTGAACTGCCGACGCCAGTCAAGCGCCAGACCGCGCGAATCACGGCGCCACTGACGCACTCGCCGGCTGCCGCCGGGCTGGCCGCACCCGAGACCGATCAGGCATTGGCCGATCTGAGCGACCGGCTGCACATCGAGACGGGACGGCGGTTGAGCGCAGAGAAGGCGGCTGCCGCCTCGTCTGCGGCACGGTCCGCCAGCGCCGAGCGGGTCGAGATGATCGAGGCCGAGCTTGTGAAGATGCGCGACGAGCTTCGCACCGCACAGGCGACGATCGAGCTGGGCAACACGCAGGCAAGCCAGGCGCGCACTGAAGCCGAGGCTGCCGAGACCGCGCTGGCGCGCCGCGACGCCGAGATCGACCTGTTGCGCGCAACGCTCGCCGAGCGGACCGCCGAGTTGTCCGAGCGCACCGTCGAAGGCGACGCCGCGCACACTCAGTGGGAGCAGATCACCGCCGAGCTGACTGGGGAGATCGAGATGGCGCGCGCGGAGAGCGCACAGTTCCAGCGTGCGGCGGCCGACCTCGAGCTGGTGCTCGTCGACACGCGTCTGGAGCTCGAGACGCTGCAAATGATCTACGGACAGCCGAGCGGCTCGACCGATCCGGATGAGCTGCGGCGAGCGCTGAATGCTGCTGCAGCCGAGATCGAGCGTTTGCGCGCTGCGCAATAGGCCGACGGCCCGGAATCGGTCAGCCGGGCTAAGGCTGCGCCGTAGCTGAGTCTTCCGGCGGGGCTTCGGCGAGCGTTGCCGCGCGTGCCGCGTTGAGCACGTTCGCGCGCTGCGTCCCGGACATCTCCGGATCGAGCTCAAGTAGCCGCTGGGCGGCGTTGACGGCCGGTACCCAATCCCTGAACACGGAGTCAAGCCCAAGCAGACTGGTCCAAGCCGAGATGTCATCCGGCTCACGATGGAGTGCCTCGAGCAGGTCCCCGCGCGCGATCTGGAGCTGGTCGAGCTGCTCGGCGATCGACGCGCTGGCGGTCAGGCCGCCATCCGACAGTGGATCGATTCGGGCGGCGGCTTGTGCGTCCTGGGCGGCCTGAGTCACCGACGCGCGCGTCCCGTATGAAGCGGCGAGCAGCGCCTCGGAGGCTTTGCTGGCGGCGATGCTTGGCAGTACCGCCGAGGTGGCCAGCACGCAGAGCCCAGCGACGATTGCGGTGAGGCCGGCGAGCTTGCGTGTCGGCGTCAGGATTGCGTGGGGGCGAAAGGCTTGCCCCGGAGGAGCCGCGGATGCGCCGATTAGAACGCCGAGCGCAACCAGGATCGGCAGTGTGACACCGGGGATGTCCCAGTCCCAGTCGTAGAAACAGTGCAGCGAGTAGGCGATCACCGCTGCCATCAGGGCGGCGGCGGCCCAGTGGTGCTCGGCGGACTGACGACGGACGGCTGCGAGCGTTGTCTTGAGGAACAGCAACCATGCCCCGATTGCCAGAGCGAAGCCGACCAGGCCGGTTTCCGCCAGCCACTGCAGCGGCACGCTGTGGGCGTCGGCGGCAGTCAGCTGGTCATGGCGAAACAGCAGGTTGATGACCGGGAACGAGCCTGCGCCCCAGCCACCGAATGGCCGCTGCCAGAACGCGCCGAGCGCTTGGCGCCACCAGCCGAGCCGGTCGGCGGAGTCGGTTGAGAACAATCGGTTCGGGTTGCTGACGCTGACCTGTTGCGGTGAGGCGAACTTCTGCTTCAGGTGGCTGAGCGCGGCGCCGACGCCGCCTTGGGTGTAGATCTCGCGCAGCACCGCGAGAACGACGACGGCGACAATCACCCCTGCGATCAGCCGCCACAGGCGCCGTTGGCGCTCGCGGCTGAGGATGATCGTCGGCTCCAGTTCGAACAACTGCGCGGCGGCGAGGACGAGCACGGTGGCTGACGCGGCGAGTGCGGCCAACAGCAGCAGGCCGGCGTGTTCACGGGTGCCGAGGGCAACACCGTCAGTGGTCAGTGCGTGCGATGACAGGGCGACCACGAGCGGAGGTACGGCGGCTGTGATGCCGACAGCAGCCCAGGCGAGGTGCCGAAGCGCCCGACCGCTGAGCCAGACGCCGACGCCGACGGCGACGATCAGCGCGACGATGCCACCGCGAGATTCGGTAAAGCCGATCGTCACGACAAGCAGCTGCAGCAGCACCAGCGCGGCCGTGCGGGCGTGGGGGGGGCCCCGCGGGGGGGGCGGCCGGGGCGGCGGCCGGCGGGCGGGGCGGGGGGGGCGCCCGGCCTGCTGGCGGGCCGCCAGTGCGATCGCCGGCGGAGCGGCGAGGGCGAGCAGCAGGGCGAGCGCGTTCCAGTAGCCGAGCGGTTGCTGCAGGCGGGCATAACGGGCCGTCTGGTTCAGGTCAATTAGGCCGCCGATGTTCAGTCCCGGCAGGGCCTTCTGGCCCAGCGCGTAGGCGATCACGACGCCAACGAGAATCAGCATCCCGCGTGCGGCAAACGCAATCGCTTTACGTGAAGACGCGCCGAACGCGATCGCCAACAGCACAACCAGTACGTATGTACCGACCCGGTTGAACTCGAGCCAGGTTCGGTCGGGCGTGGCACTCCAGAGGATGGTGAGTGCGCTCCAGGCGGCGAAAGCCGTCAGTAATCCAACCGCGATACGAGCCGATCGGTCGGCGCTCATACGGAGTTGTCCGGTCCACAGCCAGGCGGCTGCCGCCAGCGCCGCGACGAACATGATCGCGACCTGCAGACGAGCACCGGCCGATGTTGAGATCGCTCCGGACGCAAACGCGGCATATCCGCAGAGGACGAGCAAGCTGACGCCGAGCAACATCGATCCACGATCCGTCGTAGGCATCGGTGCACGGTCCGCGGTGGGCATCGCAGGGATGGTATGGACCACCGGAATTTGGGGAGCTATTCCGGTCGTTTGACCCGGAAAAACAGGCCTTTGACGCTAAAATAGGAGGTACGCGAACGGGTGTCTTCAAGGCTCGCTCAGAGGGGGCTGCAAAGTTGGTCGTCCGAGCCTTTCGCAAAGATGCTCAACCCGCGCCGAAGCCCGCTGGCGGCGCATCCGGGCAGCCGAGCAGCGGAAATTTCGAGAGGAGCAGCACGCACGTATGGAGCACACGCCACAAACCCAGTTGACGACGGATCAGGGACTCTCGATAGAGCGGTATTTCACGACGGCCGGTGAAGAGGTGTTCGCCGGGGTCGAGTGGGAGACGCGTGACGCCCGGATCGGCCACGGTGGCAAGATCTCGTTTGAGCAGACCGACGTCGAGTTCCCCAGGAGCTGGTCACAGAACGCGACGAACATCGTCGCCCAGAAGTACTTTCGCGGCCAGCCCGGGTCACCTGAGCGTGAGCGCTCAGTCAAGACGATGCTGAAGCGCGTCGCCGGCACGATCGCGACCTGGGGTGCCGAGCGCAACTACTTCGCGACCGATGAAGACGCACTCGCATTCGAGGACGAGTTGACCTACATCCTGCTTCACCAGATGGCCGCGTTCAACTCGCCGGTCTGGTTCAACGTCGGCTGGCACCCGGTCGGCAGCCCGAAGATGCAGGCGAGCGCCTGCTTCATCCTGTCCGTCGAGGACGACATGGAGTCGATCCTCGCCTGGAACACGAAGGAAGGGATCATCTTCCGCGGCGGCTCCGGCTCGGGCATCAACCTGTCGAAGATCCGCGGTTCGAACGAGCCACTCAGCCGCGGCGGCACCGCCTCCGGCCCGGTCTCTTTCATGCGTGGCGCCGATGCATGGGCGGGCTCGATCAAGTCCGGCGGCGGTACCCGCCGCGCCGCAAAGATGGTCGTGCTAGACGTCGATCACCCGGACATCAGGGAGTTCATCTGGTGCAAGGCCAAGGAAGAGGACAAGGCCGCTGCCCTGCGCAACGCCGGCTTCGACATGAGCCTTGACGGCGACGGCTTCCACTCGATCCAGTACCAGAACGCAAACAACTCGGTTCGCGTCACTGATGAGTTCATGAACGCGGTCCAGAACGACGACAACTGGAACCTGATCGCACGTGGGACCGGTAAGCCGGTCGGTGATCCAATCCCCGCGCGTGAACTGATGCACGAGATCGCGGAGGCGGCATGGCGCTGCGCGGATCCGGGCGTCCAGTACGACACGACGATCAACCAGTGGCACACCTGCCCGAACTCCGGCCGGATCAACGGATCGAATCCGTGCTCGGAGTACATGCATGTCGATGACTCGGCTTGCAACCTGGCCTCGTTGAACCTGATGAAGTTCCGGCTGGAGGACGGCAGCTTCGATGTGCGGAGCTTTGAGAAGGCGGTTGACATTGTCCTGCTCGCGCAGGAGATCGTCGTGTCGCCTTCAAGCTACCCGACGGAGCAGATCACAATCAACGCGAACGCCTTCCGCCAGCTCGGTCTCGGCTACGCCAACCTCGGCGCCTACCTGATGTCGAACGGTATGCCGTACGACTCGGACGCGGCACGCGGCACGGCGGCGGCGATCACGGCGCTGATGACCGGACGAGCGTACCGCCGCTCGGCCGAGGTGGCTGCTGCGATGGGACCGTATGACCGTTATGCCGAGAACCGTGACGAGCACAACGCCGTGATGGTGATGCACCGTGACGCGAGCCACGCGATCCCGGATGCGGTGTGCAGCGATACGGCGCTGCTCGAGGCTTCGCG
>Ga0302311_10007516_pt1 | contig 11094 bp, 4 predicted proteins | sample III_Palsa_N1_3_FD_200449 | JGI IMG/M metagenome (GOLD analysis project Ga0302311, IMG submission 200449) | Peat permafrost microbial communities from Stordalen Mire near Abisko, Sweden - III_Palsa_N1_3 | ecosystem: Environmental > Terrestrial > Soil > Palsa > Peat permafrost | place: Sweden...
GTCCAAAACTGCTCGTGCTCGACGAGCCGAACGCCCACCTCGACGCCGACGGCGAAATCGTTCTCGACGCCGCCCTGTCGCGGCTCAGCAGCGAAGGCTGCGCCGTCGTGGTCGTCGCCCACCGTTCGAACCTGCTGCGCACGGCGCACCGCATCCTGATGCTGCGCGACGGCCGGCTGGAGTCCTATGCCGGCCTCGAAGACCTTGCCCGGGCGATGCGCGAGGCCTCCGGCGCGCGCGCCGCCGCCGCCGACGCGGTGATCCAAGAGCGCATGCGAGCCTGATCCGATGAGCCTGACCCTCGACCAATCCCCGCTCGCCGACGGTCACGTCCTGCCGCTCGATGGCCGCATGAAGACCGACATGGCCGTCGGCGCAGCCGTAGCTGTCGCCTTCTTCGGCGGGTTCCTGGGCTGGGCCGCCATCGCACCGCTCGACGCCGCCGCCACCCTCTCGGGCGCGGTGACCGTTTCGGGTCATCGCCAGACGGTTCAAAGCCGCGACGGTGGCGTCATATCCGGCCTGCAGGTCCACGACGGCGATCACGTGAAGGCCGGCCAGGTGCTGATCTCCCTCGCCGCCGCCGACGCCATCGCCAACGAACGCAGCCTCGCTTCGCGGATCATCCATCGTCAGGTTGAAATCGCCCGGCTGCATGCCGAACAGCGCGGCGAACGCACCCTGGGCGCTCCGCCCGAATTCGCCGCCTATACCGGCGACGACCTCACCGACGCCCAGGCGGCGCTCCGCGCCGAGCAGACCGAACTGCGAGCCCAGATCGAAGCCAACGTGACGCGCCGCGCTGTGCTGCAGTCCCGGATCACCGAGACCTCCCAGGAACTCGACGGCTTTCACCGGCAGGCCGACTCCAATCGGCGCCAGCAGCAGCTGAACGACCAGGAACTGGTCGGCTTGCGCGACCTCGCGGCCCAGGGGTATGCGCCGCAGACCCGGGTCCGCGCCCTCGAACGCTCCGGCGCGGAGCTGTCCGGCAACGCCGGGGCCCAGCAGGCCGAGATGGCCAAGCTTGCGACGGCGATGGGCGAGACGCGGATGCAGATCGCCGAAGGCGACAGCGAGCGCGCTCAGGCCGTGGCGCAGGACCTCAGGACCGCCGAGGCGGATCTGCAGGTGCTGCTGCCGCAATGGCGTGCGGCCAAGGAACAACTCGCCCGGATGGATATCCGCGCGCCCGCTGACGGCGTGGTCGTCGGGCTGGCGGTGAACACCGTCGGCGGCGTGATCGCCTCCGGCCAAAGGCTGCTGGACGTGGTGCCTGACCACGCCGGACTGGTGGTCGAAGCCGAGGCGGCGCCCAAGGATGCTGCGGCCCTGAAGGTGGGGCAGGTCGCCGAGATGCGCTTCACCAGCGTCTCCGGCCGGGCCGCGCCCAAGGTGTCCGGCCGGGTCACGCGCGTGTCGGCCGACAGCTTCGTCAACGAAAAGAGTGGCCGCTCGTTCTACACCGCCGAGGTCACGGCCGACCGCTCCGATCTGCAGGCCCTGGAGGCCTCAAGTCCCGGCGTCGACGAAATGAAGCCCGGACAGCCGGTGCAGGTGATGATCCCCCTGCGCAAGCGCACCCTGCTGCAATACCTGTTCGAACCGCTCGGTCAGACGATCTGGCGGTCGATGCGCCAGCAGTAGCGCTTCAGAGCGTGTTCCGATCTGATGGGATCAGATCGGCGCTCCAGGTTTATGTTTTGACGCGCGTTTGATCCGAGAACCGGTTCCCACTTTTCGGAACGCGCTCCAGGAACAGAGAATTCCCTAATCTGACCCGAGCGTTAGCTCGAAGCGGAGCCGTGGACAAAACGTCTCATGGCCTCCTGAAGTAACCTGTAGCATATCTCTTGTCGCCGGGTGGTCAGTGGCGACTGTGTATTGCTAAGCTTGCCAGTAAAACTATCTATAGTTAAGCGTGAATTCATTATAACTAGTTGCGCGCTGACCTGCGTCACCCAGCTTAACAGTGGTTCGGAGCTGGGTGATGTTCGATTTCTGGCGCGGTGCGCCTGACCGCGGCGCTATGGCGGGTGCGATCTCGTCTTGCCGCAGCCTGTTCATCGCCGCGGCGGTGTTCAGCGCGCTGATCAATCTGCTCTACCTGACGCCGACCATCTACATGATGCAGGTTTACGACCGGGCCATCCCGGCCGGCGGTCACGCGACTCTGGCCTTGCTGACGATCGCGGCGCTTGGCGGTCTGGCTGCGCTTTCGCTGCTGGACTGGGTGCGCTCTCGGCTCCTGGTGCGGGCGAGCGCCCGGCTCGATCATGCACTGGCGGCGCCGGTGATGGACGCCCTGCTGCGCAGAGGTCGCGGGGGCGCCGAGCGGGCGAGCGCCATGCGCGATTTCGACACCTTCCGTCAGTCGCTCGCCGGTCCGGCCTTGCTCGCGGCCCTGGATGCGCCGTGGACACCGGTCTTCCTGATCGTCGGCTTCATGGTGCACTGGACCCTCGGCGTGATGGGCCTGTTCTCCGCCGCCGTGCTGGTCGGCCTCGCCCTGCTCAACGAGCGGGCGACGCGCTCGCCGCTCGAGGCGGCCAACCGGGCGGCCGCGGCCAGCTACACGGATCTCGGCCACGCCGCGCGTTCGGCCGAGGCTGTCCGCGCGCTGGGCATGCGCCGCGGGCTGGTCGCCCGCCAGATCGTGCACCGCCGCCATATGCTCTCGCTCCAGAACCGGGCTTCCTTCGCCACCGGCCGCTATCTGGGCCTGATCAAGGCCGTGCGGCTGATGCTCCAATCCCTCGCGCTTGGCCTCGGCGCGTGGTTGGCGATCGATCGCCAGATTTCGCCGGGCGCCGTATTCGCCGCCTCGTTTCTGCTGGTCCGGATGATGGCCCCGGTCGAGCAGGTGGTGGGAGCCTGGAACAGCATCGCCCTCAACCGAAGCGCCTACAGGACGCTCAGCGAGCTGCTTGCAGACGCCGAGTCCGCCCGGCCGACCCAACTGCCCTCGCCCGCCGGCGTCATCGCCGTGGAGGGGGTCGGCATGACGTGCGGCTCCGCCGAGCGGCCTGTCCTGCAGGGCGTTTCCTTTGACGCCCGTCCCGGGGAGATCGTCGGCCTGATCGGTCCGAGCGGCGCCGGAAAGACCAGCCTGGCCCGCGTGCTGGCGGGGGCGGTCGCGCCGGACCGTGGGACCGTCCGCATAGACGGCGCCGCCTACGCCGACTGGGATGCCGAGCGTCTGGCGCGCAGTGTCGGGTATCTGCCGCAGGACTTCGTGCTCTTCGCCGGCACGGTGAAGGACAACATCGCCCGTTTCCGGGCCTGGACCGGCGAGGACCCCGAGCCGCTCGACCGAATGGCGGTCGAGGCGGCGGCAGCGGCCGGCGCACACGCGATGATCCTCCGCCTGCCCAACGGGTATGACACCGTGCTCGGCCCCGGCGGGTCCGGCCTCTCGGCGGGCCAGGCGCAGCGGGTCGCCCTTGCGCGCGCCCTGTTCGGCGGGCCGCGCCTACTGGTTCTCGACGAACCGAACGCCCACCTTGACGCCGAGGGCGAGGCGGCGTTGTGCACGACCTTGGCCGCTCTGCGTGGCCAGGGTTGCACGGTGATCCTGGCGGCTCATCGCGGCGCCGCCCTCGGCCTCGCCGACAAGCTGCTCGTACTGGAGGAAGGGCGGGCGATCCGCTTCGGACCCGCCGCGCCCACGGCTCCCAGCTCCCGCGCACCGGGTTTGCGCCCCTCGCCTGCGCCCCTGTCCTTCGCTGGTCCGACTCCTGTGAGGGCCTCCGCATGAGCCTGACCCTCGACCCGACCTCCACGCTCCCGGAGGGTGAAGCGGCTCCGGACGGCGACGCCCGGTTCGAGTTTGTGATCGGCGCGGTCGCGGCGGTCGGCTTCTTCGGCCTGCTCGGCGGATGGGCCGCTCTGGCGCCGCTGGATGCGGCCAGCGTTGCGTCGGGTGTGGTCGTGGTCTCCGGTCACCGCCAGACTGTGCAATCGCTCGACGGCGGCGTCGCCGCCACCCTGCTGGTGCGCGAGGGCGACCGGGTGAAAGCGGGTCAGGTGTTGCTTCGCCTCGCCGCAGCCGACGCCCGCGCCAACGAACGGGGCTTGGCGTCGCGGGTGATCTATCGCCAGGCGGAGGTGGCGAGGCTTCAAGCCGAACAGGCCGGTGGCGCTGTGGTGCGGCCCCCTGCCGAATTCACCGACTACAGCGGCGCGAACCGGGCGGACGCCGACGCGGCGCTCAGGGCCGAGCAGGCTGAATTGACCGCCGACCTGACCGAGCGTCGGACCCGTCACGGGGTCATGGCCGCCCGGGTCAGCGAGACACGTGACGAGCTCGACGGCTATCAACGCCAGTTCGAGGCCAACCGTCGCCAACACTCGCTAAACGACGCGGAGTTGCAGGGTCTGCGCGAACTGGCGGCGCAGGGTTATGCACCGCAGACCCGTGTTCGCGCCGCCGAACGCACCGCCGCGAGCCTGGAAGGCGACAGCGGGGCCCAGCAGGCCGAAATGGCCAAGCTGCAGGCTTCGATGGGCGAGACCCGGATGCAGGTCGCCGCCGACGACAGTACGCGCGTCCAACAGACCGCCGATGAGCTGCGCAAGGCGCAGGCCGATCTGCAGACCCTGGCGCCGCAATGGCGCGCCGCCCGAGAGCAGGTGGCCCGTGCCGATGTCAGGGCGCCGGCGGATGGAGTGGTCGTCGGCCTCGCGGTCAACACCGTCGGCGCGGTGGTCGCGCCCGGCGCCAGGCTGATGGAGATCGTGCCGGACCGAGCCGAGCTTGTGATCGAGGCCGAGGTCGCCCCCAAGGACGCCGCGGCCCTGAGGGTCGGGCAGGTGAGCCAGATCCGCTTCGGGGCGGCGTCCGGCCGGGCGGTCCCGGCGGTGAAGGGGACGGTGCGGCGGATATCGGCCGACAGCTTCGTGAACGAGAAGTCGGGCCGCGCCTTCTATACGGCCGAGGTCGCCGTCGCGCCGGAGGACGCCGCCGCGCTCGAGCGCGCCGCCGGCGGCGAAGGCGCGCTCAAACCGGGCCAGCCGGCGCAGGTGGTGATCCCCCTGCGCCGCCGGAGCGCCCTCCAATACTGGCTCGAGCCTTTGTCGCAGACCCTGTGGCGCTCGTTCCGCCAATCCTGAAATCCACCCCCAGCCGCGCGGGATCCACGTCGTATGAGCACCCTCTATTTCGACTACTACGGCAACCCCGTCTCGCCGATCGCGGCCGTCAGCACCACGGTGACGGCGACCGCCGCCGGATTGACCCTGACGGCCCTGGCCCCCTTCGCCCAGCTACAGGACACCGTGGGTGGCGACGTGCTGGTCGGCGGGCCGGTTTCGACCAACTTCATCGTCGATGACCCGGCGACGACCGTGATCCAGGGGTTGCACATCGGTGTTTCCACCGTATCGGCCTGGATCAGCTTCACCTTGCCGACCGGAGTCGACAACCTCTACGAGGACGGGAACAACATGACCGCCGTCGGGGCCGCCGGCAGCGAGAACCTGCTTGTCGCGGTCGGGGGCCGGGACATCCTGATCGGCGGATCGGGCGGCAATGACGTGCTCGTCGACGCCGGAGCGGGGACCGACCAGTTTGTGCTGCAGCCCGGCGGCGGCCATGAGGTGATCTACGGCTTCCAGGCCACGGGCTTGGCCCAGGATTTCGTCAACCTGTCGGCCTACGGCTATACCAGTTTCAATCAGGTTGCGCCTTTGCTGAGCCAGGATGGCGCGGATACCCTGCTGACCCTGTCGGCGACCGACTCCGTCCTGATCCGCAATACCCAGGTCTCGTCGCTGACCGCCTCGGACTTCATGCTGGCGCTCAACACCAGCGGCATGACCATGACCTTCGACGACGAGTTCAACAACCTCAGCCTGTGGAACCCGTCCACGGGGGAGGGGACCTGGAAGACCAGCTTCGGCCAGGTCGTCACCTCAGGCGCGGGCAGCTGGGCGAGCCGCACCATCGCCTCGAACAACGAGCAGGAGATTTATGTCGACCCGACCTATGCGGGCTCGGGCGGCGGAACGACGGCGCTTGGCCTCAATCCCTTCTCCACGTCGAACGGCGTCCTGACCATCACGGCGTCGACGACACCCACCGCGGATCTCTCGGCCCTCAATAACTTTCAGTATACGTCCGGGCTCCTGACGACGCAGAACAGCTTCGCTCAGACCTATGGCTATTTCGAAATCCGCGCCGAACTGCCGACCGGCCAGGGTGTGTGGCCGGCCTTCTGGCTGATCCCGGAAGCCCAGGTCAACGCCGATGAACTCGACGTCGTCGAGAACGTCAACGGCGGACCGAGCGTGTTCCAGACCGCCCACTGGGGTCCCACATCGGCGCCGACCCAGAGCCCCTGGTACAGCATGGTCTCTGGCCTCAGCACCGGCTTCCACACCTACGGCCTGCTTTGGACCGCCCAGGACCTGGTCTGGTACATCGACGGCAAGGCCGTCGCCGAAATGGCCACCCCGTCCACCATGAACCAGCCCATGTACATGCTGGTCAACCTCGCCATCGGCGGCGTGCTGCCGGGCGCCGCGTCGTCGAGCCTGAGCTCGGCGACGATGGAGGTCGACTATGTGCACGCCTACAGTCTCAGCGGCTCGGGCGCCTCAGGCGCGTCGGATTCTGCCGTTGCGTATACGGCGTCCAGTTCGACCGATGCGCCCACCCAGACCACGGTCGACACCGTCTATTCCGCCTTCAGCTACACGCTGCCTGCGTCCTCCGTGCACACCCTGGTGCTTACGGGGTCGGGAAACCTCACGGCGACCGGCAACGATCTCGGCGACCATATCACGGGCAACACGGGCGCCGACACGCTGATCGCCGGCATCGGCGCCAATGTGCTGGATGGCAGTCAGGGTGGGAACGACCTGCTGAACGGCGCGGCGGGGGTCGACACCCTGATCGGCGGGGCCGGGAACGACACCTTCGTGGTTGGGAACTCCACGGACGTGGTCACGGCCCAGGCCGGCTACACCAATGTGATCCAGACCAGCGTGACCTTCCAGGCGCCGGCCAACATCCAGGTCATCAAGGCGACGGGGAACGCCAATATCAGCCTTTGGGCGAACGGTGGCGGCGACGTGCTGACCGCCAACGGCGGGAACGACACGCTCCATGGCGGCGCCGGGAACGACAGCTTCGCCGCCGGCTCGGGTGTCGACACCTTCGTGAGCGGGGGCGGTGTGGACACTTTCTACCTGAACAACCCCGCGGACGTGATCCAGGGCCTGGTCGCGGGTGGGCGGGACGTGGTGGAGACCACGTTCAGCTACCATCTGCCGGTGGGCGCGGTGGAGCTGATCCTCGAGAGCGGCGGGATCGCAGCCTGGTCGAATAGTGCGGGCGGGACGCTTGCCGACGCCGTCGGGAACGATACCCTCTACGGGGGGGCCGGAAACGACAGCTTCATCGCCGCTGTCGCGGGTCCGGACACCCTGGTCGGCGGCTCAGGCGCCGACACCTATTTCGTGCAGAACTCCGCCGATGTGATCCAGGCGGGCGCCGGTACGACCACGGTCTGGGCCGACGCCAGCTATCACCTGCCCGACAACATCCTCAGCGGCGGCCTGACCGGTTCGGCGAACCTCAGCCTCTGGGGCGGGGCTGGCGTCCTCAAGCTCTACGCCAACGCCGGCAATGACGTGATCTACGCCGGATCGGGCGCCGATACCCTCGTGGGCGCGGCCGGCGCCGACACCTTCTACGGCGGGGCCGGAAACGACAGCTTCGTCGCCAACAAGGGGCTGGACACATTCGTGGCCGGCGCCGGTGTGGATACCTTCTGGGTCAACAACACCGCCGACGTCGTCCAGGGCGTGCCGCTGAACAGCAAGGACCTCGTCCAGGCCACGGCGAGCTTCGTGCTGCCCGACAACGCCGCGGAGCTGGTCGTAGAGGCCAGCGGACTCGCCGGCTGGTCCAACAGCACCGGCGCGACCATCGTCGCCGGCGCGGGGAACGACACCCTCTATGGCGGGGCGGGGAGCGACAGCTTCATCAGCTCCAGCACGGGGCCGGATACGATGGTCGGCGGGGCCGGCGCCGACAGCTACTTCGTCCAGAACGTCTCGGACGTCATCACGCCCGGGACGGGGACCAGCACGGTCTGGTCCAGCGTCAGCTACCGTCTTCCCGACAACATCCAGGTCGCGGGCCTGACCGGCGGGGCGGCCCTCAGCCTCTGGGCCGGAGCCGGGGCGATCAGATTGTACGCCAACGCGGGGAACGACACCCTCTATTCCGGATCGGGGGTGGACACCCTGATCGGTGGAGCGGCCAGCGACACCTTCGTCATCAACAATTCCGCCGATGTGGTGACCGCCGTGGCGGGCCACAGCAATGTGCTCCAGACCAGCGTGAGCTTCCAGACGCCGTCGGCGATCTTGACGGTGTTCGCGATCGGATCCGCCAACGTCGCCGTCTGGGCCAATGGCGCCGGCGACGTCATCACCGGAAACGCGGGAAACGACACCCTCTACAGCGGGGCCGGAAACGACAGCCTGATCGGCGGCTCTGGGGTCGATACCTTCGTGGCCGGGGCCGGGGTCGACACTTTCGTGGTGAACAACTCCGCCGACGTGATCCAGGGCGTGCCGGTCGGCAGCCACGACATCGTGCAGGCCTCGGCGAGCTATCAACTGCCCACCAACGCAGCGGAACTCATCCTCACCGGCTCGGCCAGCCTTGTGGGCACGTCCAACAGCACCGGCGCCACCCTTGTGGCCAACGGCGGGAGCGACACGCTCTACGGCGGGGCGGGAAACGACAGCTTCATAACATCCATCACGGGTGTCGACACCCTGATCGGAGGCGCCGGCGCCGACAGCTACTATGTCCAGAACGCCGCCGACGTGATCACGCCTGGCGCGGGGACCAGTTCTATCTGGGCCACGGTCAGCTATCACCTGCCCGACAATATCCAGCAGGCCTATCTCACGGGCTCGGCCAACCTCAGCCTTTGGGCCGGGGCGGGCGCCGAACGCCTCTACGCCAACGCCGGCAATGATGTGCTCTACGCGGGAACGGGCGCGGACACCTTCGTCGGCGCCGCCGGCGCGGACACCTTCTATGGCGGAGCCGGCGCCGACAGCTTCGTCGCCGGTTCGGGCCCGGATACCTTCGTGGCTGGGACGGGGACCGACGCCTTCTGGATCACCAGCGCCGCCGATGTGATCCAAGGCGTTCCAACCGGCAGCCAGGACATCGTGCAGGCGACGGTAAGCTACCACCTGCCCGCCAATGCGGTCGAGCTGGTCCTGTCGGGATCCGGCAACATCAGCGGCTGGTCGAACAGCACCGGGGCGACGCTGGTCGGCAACAGCGGAAACGACGTGCTCTACGGCGGGGCTGGGAACGACAGCTTCATGTCTGGGTCGGGCGTCGACACCCTGATCGGCGGCGCCGGCGCCGACAGCTACTTCGTCCAGAACTCGGCCGACGTGATCACCCCCGGCGCGGGAACCAGCACCGTCTGGAGCAACGTCAGCTATCAACTGCCTGACAACGTCCAACTCGCCTACCTGGTCGGTTCGGCCAATCTCAGCCTATGGGCCGGAGCCGGGGCGACCCACCTCTACGGCAACGCGGGGTCCAACGTGCTCTACGCCGGATCCGGCGCCGACACCCTGACGGGCGGCGCCGGGAACGACACCTTCGTCTTCGGTCTCGGCAGCGCAAAGGACGTCATCACCGATTTCGGTCAGGCGGGCGCCCACGATGTCATCGACATCTCCGCCTTCCTCAACGCGGGCGACACCGCGTCGCTGAGCCAGAGCGGTGGGAACGCGCTGATCTCCCTCTCCAACGGAGAGATCATCACCTTGCTCGGCGTCCAGGCGAGCGCGCTCACCGCCACCGCCGCCGGGTATATGCATTAGGCCGGGCGGCGCCCTGTTCGGGGGCAGCGGCGCTTCACCTGACGTTCAATCTCCGTCGATAGTGTCAGGAGCTTGTGATCGCGCTGCGGCATATTCCGGTTTTGATGTAACCGGTAAGGCCCCTCTGGATAGGTAGTGCTGCGGATCATGGCCGCTGTCGAACGTATCGCCGACAAGCTGATCCGGCGCCTGCCGGGCGGGGCGCGGATCGCGCTCGTGACCGATCGGCTGGCGTCCTTCGCCGACCAGGGGGTCCAGGGCGTCGCGAACATCGTCATCACCGCCATCCTGGCGCGGGGCCTGGGCAAGGCCCAGTTCGCCTCGATCGGCGTGATGCTCGGGGCCTATTACTTCGTCGTCGGCTTCCACCGCGCCAATGTGGTTCTGCCCTTTATCGTCTCGGCGCCGGAAGACGAGAAGAACGGCCGTTCGCTCGACGAGTGGTGGCGCATCAACCTGCTGTGGGTCCTCATGATCACCCTGGCGCTGGCGCTGATGGCCGACCTCGCGCCTCTCGTCTCGCCGGGCAGCGACTGGATCACCAACGCCCTGGAGTTCGCGACCGTCACTACCCCGCCTCTGCTACTGGCGGAATTTGGCCGCCGATGGCTGTATCAGGCGCGCATGCCGGTGACTGTCGCCCTGACGTCGGTCATCTATGCGGTGGTGGGCGCGGGCATCGCCCTGGCCAGCTTCAAGATCAAGTCTGGCTGGATGGGCGTCGCCGCCTGGAGCGCGGCGGGGTTGGCGGCTTTCGCCGCCGCACGGTTCGCCCTGCCTCCCGGGCACGCCACCTGGCGGGGCGCCGCCGCCCGATGGCTCGAGCACGCCCGGTTCGGCGGCTGGCAGTCCGTGTCCCACATCCCGTTCGCCGTCTACAATCCCTCGGTCGTCGTGCTGATCGGCCTGTTCGGCGGCGCGCCGGCGGCGGCGGCGTATACGGCGACCCGGACCCTGTTCAGCCCGGCGCTCGCCGCCGTGACAGCGGTGGATTCCCTGGACAAGCCGCGCGCAGCCCGCGCCTTGGCGGCTCACGGGGTGGATGGGCTGAACGATTCAATCCGCAGGACCCGCCGGCTGCTCACCCTGATCACAGGCGGCTACATGGGGCTGATCGTGCTGTTTCCGGATGCGGTGCTGCATCTGGCTTTTGGACATGCCTACGACGGGCGCGGGCTCGAAGTCCGGGTGCTGGCCGCGGCCTTCTTCCTGATGTGCCTGAAC
>Ga0302311_10007518_pt1 | contig 11093 bp, 7 predicted proteins | sample III_Palsa_N1_3_FD_200449 | JGI IMG/M metagenome (GOLD analysis project Ga0302311, IMG submission 200449) | Peat permafrost microbial communities from Stordalen Mire near Abisko, Sweden - III_Palsa_N1_3 | ecosystem: Environmental > Terrestrial > Soil > Palsa > Peat permafrost | place: Sweden...
GGCTAGTGAGGCACGAAAACCTGCTGTATTCGACGCGATCGAGCTTCTGCAGGAACTCATCGATCCAGGCGTACTGCTCCCAGTAGCGGGCTTGAAATAACGCGGCCGGCGAGGCATCGCATTTTACCCGTATGCTGACAAGCTGCGGCCGAATGTGGAGTTCCTCCGCGAAATAGCGTTTCAAGGTGCCGGCCGGGACGTACGCATTCTCACCGGTATACTCGATTGCGAGCGTCAATCTCAGCCTCGGGCTGTACAACGTGAGGGTGTGCGACGATGGTCGCGTCAACAAGCTGCCGGCCGGGACCGTAATGGCGATGGCGTGGCCGCTGGCGTGCGCCGCCATCAGTTCGTTGCCCATGACCAAGCCCGGAAATTCCGAAGGCGACTGCGTGACGATAAACTTCGGATCGGTGCCGGAGAGCTTCAGCGTTTTTCGGAGGCTGTCGGAAAGGTAGTCGAACAGGACGATCTCGACCGCATCTCTGACGAGCTTTCGTGCGGCGTCTTTCGACCACAACGCAGAATACGACTTCGACGTGTCGATGGTCCTCATGAGGAACGCGGCTTCGCCGCGCCAACGTTCCCGCAACTCCGGATTTGCATCTAACCCGGCCTCGAGCGCATCGAACACGTGCTGCGAGAATTCGTAACTGGGAAGCGGGAGCATGATGTCTTCTTCTGCTCCAACAAAAATGCAGGCCTCGATGGTCCGAGAGAGCGAGACGCTGTGGAACGCCCACACCGCGAGCGCGAGGACAATTGCAAATATCGTTGCCAGTCCGACGATGAGCGTTGACCGCGCCGGAAGACTTGAGGCGATGGCGTCGGCCACCAAGTTGACGCCCAAGGAAAGGCCGACAGCAACGCCCGCGAGTTGAATGAACTCGCGGCGCTTCCCAAGCAGAGTCGGAAGATAGCCCTCTTGCCGGTCGTTCACGATCGCTTTCGTCCTGCGCACCAATGATGCGCGCTATGCGGTCCTATTCCTTGACCGAGCCCGAGAGACCGGCGACGTAGTATTCGACGAAGAAGAAATAGACCAGGACGGCGGGCAGGACGCCGATCAGCGCGCCGGCCATGAGCTGCCCCCATTGGAAGACGTCCCCGCGGATCAATTCCGTCGTCATCCCGACTGAGACGGTCTTGTTCCACGATGACGACATGTAGACCAAGGCGTAGAGATACTCGTTCCACGACAGCGTAAACGAGAAGATCGCCGCTGAAATCAGGCCCGGCGTCGCGATCGGAAAGATGATCCGCCACAAGATCGCAAAATTGCTGGCGCCGTCGACGCGCGCCGCCTCTTCGAGCTCGCGCGGCACGGTCTTGAGAAACCCAATCAAGAGCCACGTGCAGAACGGGACCAGGAACGTTGCGTAGATGGGGATGAGCGCCCACAGCTGGTCGAACCAGTGCAACTGGATGATGATCGTCGCGAGCGGGATGAACAGGATCGCCGGTGGGACGATGTAGGCCAGGAAGATCGCGGTACTCACCGCCTGCCAGCCGGGGAAGCGCAGCCGGATGATCGCGTAGGCGGCGAGGTACGAGATGAACACGCTGACGACCGTCGCGCCAACCGAGACGAAGAGCGTGTTGGCAAACCACCGGCCGTATGCGGTCTGCGTGAGCAGATCGGTGATGTGCGAGAGCGTGAAATGGAAGATCAGAAACGGGTTGGGCGTGTTGAGGAGTTCCTGCTGGCTCTTGAACGTGGTGACGATCATCCAGTAGAACGGCAGCAGCAAGAAGACGCCGTAGAATGCCAGCGGGACGTAGATGCGCGCGCGACGCGCGATCACTTCACTGCTCGCGCACCGAGCGCACGACGAAGAACGCGAGCACGACCATGAACACGATGGGCGACACCGCGATTGCCGCGCCTTCGCCGAGCTGACCGGCGGTGATCGCGCGCTGATAGGCGAGCGTCGTGAACACCTGCGTCGCGTCGGTCGGACCGCCGCGCGTGATCGTCCAGATGAGCTGAAAGTCCGTCAGCGTGAAGATCGACGAGAAGGCGACCAGGATCGTCGTGATCGGCGCCAGCAGCGGCCAGGTGATGCGCCGGAATGCTTGCCAGCCGGTTGCGCCGTCGATCGCAGCCGCCTCGTAGAGATCCTTCGAGATCGACTGCAGCCCGGCCAGGTAGCCGATCGCGAAGTACGGGAGACCGCGCCAGATGTTGACGACGATGAGCGATGCGCGAGCGCTCGTCGCGGTCCCCAAGAAGTTGAGGTTGCTCGAGATGAGGTGCAGCTGAATCAAGAGCCAACTCAGCGCGCTGAACTGCGGATCGAGCAGCCACAGCCACGCCAGCGCCGACAACACCGTCGGCGCCACCCACGGCAGGAGCATCAGCGCGCGCGACGCGCGCTGGCCGCGGAAGCTCTGATTGAGGATCAGCGCCAGCGCCAAGCCCAGCGTCAGTTTCCCCGCCTCGGCGCACACCGTGTAGAGGACCGAGAAGCCCGCCGCGCCGCGAAATACCGGGTCGGCAAGGATCGCCGCGTAGTTCTGAAGCCCGACGAACGTGCCGGTATTCCCCAGCGTGGCGCTCGTCATGCTGAGCCACACGCCCAGGAACAGCGGGTACGCGAGCAGCCCCAGCAGCAAGAGCGCCGCGGGTGTGACGAGCACGAAGCCCAGCACCCGCGGCGAATCCAGCCGCGACCACACGCGCGAGCCCGCGATCAAGCGCGTTTGTAGATGGTCATCAAACGCGCTTCCGCCTTACGGATCGCGTCTTTCGGCGCCACGTTGTTGACGGCCACGTCGGCGAACATGTCGACGATGACGAACTCGTCGAGCGCCTGCGCCGACGCGCGTCCCGGCCGGCCGTTGAAGCCGTCGAACCGCGCGCCTGCCATCGCATCGCGATACGGCGTGATCTCCGGGTCGGACGTCCAGATCGGGAGTTCGGCGTAGCCGCGCAACGCCGGCGTCACGTAGCCCCGCATGCCGGTCACCCAGGGGTCGGCCTGCGCCTGGTCGAGCATGAACGCCAGATACGCCTTCGCCGCCTGGGGAAACTTGCTGTACTTGAACACGAACGCGGAGGTGAAGTTGTTGAAAATGGTGTGCTGCTTGATGGGTCCCGCCGGCGGCACCGCATGTGCGGTATCCGGATAGATCGCCGGGAACTGATCCTTGGCGACGTACCAGATGCTGATGCCATTCATCGTCAAGCCGCATTGGCCGGCGAGGAAGGCCTGGTTGTTGCTCGGATCGAGCCAACCTGAGACGCCGGGGATCATCGTCGCGTAGAGTTCGCGCGCGAATTCGAGCGCGCTGACCGTTTCGGGCGAATTGATCGCGATCGAGTTGTCCGGATTGACTTGTTTGCCGCCGAAACCCCAGAGCACCCAATGCGTCCAGCTATTGGCGTCGCCGACGGCGTGTCCGAGCGAGAAGCCGCACGGATGATTGATCTTCTTCAGCCCTTGCGCGAGCTTGAGGAAGCCCGGGAAGTCTTTGGGAAACTCGCTGAAGCCCGCTTCGTGCATCCAGCTCTTGCGGTACACGAGCGCGTTGCCGGTGACGCCGACCGGAAACGCGACCCAACGTTTGACGTCCGGATCGTAACAATAGGCGCGGGCGGTATCGAAGTACCCGCCGTGCGCCTTCCCCATGTAGTCGGCGAGATCCGACATGTCGACGAGTTTGTCGGGATAGACGAACGGATCGTCGTTCCAGCCCATCACGATGTCGGGTCCCGAGCCGACCTGCGCCGCGAGCGCGGCTTTGGGCGTCACGTCGGGCCAATTCAGCTCCTGGATTTGCACTTGCACGCCCGTCGCGGCGGTGAACTTCTTCGTGTTCTCGGCCCAGATCACGTCGTCGTTCTTGACGAACCCCGTCCAGCGCAAGAGCTGCAGCGAGGCGTCCTTTTCGGGCTTGAACGGCGAGGCGACCGCGGCGCCGGCGGTGCCCGGCAGCCCGCCGGCGAGCCCGGCGGCTCCCAGCCCCGCAGCGGAGAGTTCGAGGAATCGGCGTCGGTCCGGATGCGGCATAGGGTCCATCCTCTCGCAAGAAATCTCTTTCGCCGATAATCCGACTCACGGTCTCCCTCACCTCCCCCGGGGCGAGGAGTGGCCGCCTCACCTCTCGCGGAAGGCTGGCGCGTGGCAACCGGCGGCAGAATTCTCGTCGATGCGCTGCGCGCGAACGGCGTCGAGCGCATCTTCTGCGTCCCGGGCGAGAGCTATCTGCCCGTCCTCGACGCGCTTTACGACGTGCCGGAGATCCAGGTCATCACGTGCCGGCACGAAGCGGGCGCCGCCAACATGGCGGAGGCCGACGGCAAGCTAACCGGGCGGCCCGGCGTGGCTCTAGTGACGCGCGGCCCCGGGGCGACGCACGCGAGCATCGGCGTGCACACGGCGATGCAGGATTCGACGCCGATGCTGTTGCTGGTTGGACAGGTCCCAACGGGGGTGCGCGGACGCGAGGCGTTTCAGGAAGTCGATTTCGCGCGTATGTTCGGCGGCTTGGCAAAGTGGGCGGCCGAAATCGACGACGGCGCACGCATCGATGAGTACATCGCGCGTGCCTTCGCCGTCGCTATGTCGGGACGTCCGGGCCCCGTCGTCCTCGCGCTGCCCGAAGATGTGCTGTACGGCGAGGGCGGTGCGAGCACTCCCGTGGTCGCACTCACGAGCGATGGCGTCCCGAGCACCACCGATCTCGCAAAGCTGCGTGCAATGCTCGCGCAGGCCGAACGTCCGCTCGTCATCGTCGGCGGCAGCGGATGGGACGACGCCGCGCACACGGCGTTCGCGCAGTTCGCGCATCAGAACGGCTTGCCCGTCGCGTGCAGCTTTCGCCGCACCGGACTGTTCGACAATCGCGATCCGCTCTATGCGGGGATGCTCGGTGTCGGCAGCGATCCTGCACTCGGACGTCGCGTGACCGAAGCGGATCTGGTGCTCGCGATCGGCACGCGACTGTGTGATGCGACGACGAACGGTTTTCGTCTGATCGAAGCGCCGCGCCCGCGGCAAAAGCTCGTGCACGCCTACCCCGATCCCAACGAACTCGGCCGCGTGTATACGCCCGACCTCGCGATCAACGCGGCGCCGCGTCACCTCGCGCCGGCGCTGGCGGCGCTCGCGCCGGTCGACGGAACGCGCTGGCGGGCCTGGGCGCAAGCGGCGCATGACGGTTATCGCGCGCAGCTGACACCAAGCTTGCCGGGCGGGGTGCTGGACCTTGCGGCGATCGTGCGGCACCTCTCGCGAACGCTCCCGGACGATGCGATCGTCTGCAACGGCGCGGGGAATTTCGCCGGGTGGTTGCAGCGTTTCTTTGAATTCAAGGGACGCAACGCGCAAATAGGACCGACCTCCGGCGCGATGGGGTACGGCGTGCCGGCCGCGGTCGCGGCCAAACTGCGTTACCCCCAGCGGACGATCATCGCGTGGACCGGCGACGGCGACTTTCTGATGAGCGGCCACGAGCTGGCGACCGCGGTGCAGTATGAGGTAGCGATCATCGTCATCGTGGTCAACAACGCGATGCTCGGGACCATCCGGATGCATCAAGAGCGCGAGTTCCCGGGGCGCGTCATCGCAACCGACCTGAAGAATCCGGACTTCGTCGCGCTGGCCCGCGCTTACGGAGCAGCGGGTGCGCTGATCGAGCGCACCGAGCAGTTCGCGCCGGCACTCGCGGGGGCGCTGGCGGCAAAGACGCCGTGCGTGCTCGAACTGCGCGTCGACCCTGAGAATATTTCCTCGCGCGTGACGATCGCCGAACTGCGCAGCAAGGTGACGGCGTAATGCCAAAAAGCCCCGAGGAACTGCGCAGCTATCGCTGGCTCGGCGTCGAGGATTCGCGGCCGGCGTTCGGACATCGCTCGCGGCTCTTTCAGGTGGGCTACGAGCGCGCCGACTTCGCCGGCAAGCCGGTCATCGGTATCATCAACACCTGGTCGGACATCAACCCCTGTCACACGCATCTGCGCACGCGTGCCGACGAAGTGAAGCGCGGCGTGTGGCAAGCCGGCGGGTTTCCGCTCGAACTGCCGGCGCTCAGCTTGTCCGAGATGTACATGAAGCCGTCGACGATGCTGTACCGCAACCTGCTCGCGATGGAGACCGAAGAACTGATCCGCAGCCAGCCGCTGGACGGCGTCGTGCTGCTCGGCGGCTGCGACAAGACGACCCCGGCGCTGCTCATGGGCGCGATCTCTGCCGGCGTTCCGGCGATCTACGTCCCCGCGGGACCGATGCTGCGCGGGAATTGGCGCGGCGGCGTCCTCGGTTCCGGCTCGGACGTCTGGAAGTACTGGGACGAAAAGCGCGCCGGCACGATCGACGACGATGACTGGCGCGAGATCGAAGCCGGCATCGCGCGCTCGTTCGGAACCTGCATGACGATGGGGACTGCGGCGACGATGATGGGCGTCGCCGAAGCGCTCGGCTTCACGCTCCCGGGCGCGTCCTCCATTGTCGCGGCGGATTCCGGACACGGCCGCATGGCGAGCGCCTCGGGACGGCGGATCGTCGAGATGGTGTGGGAAGACCTCACGCCGGGGCGGCTGCTCGACGCGCGTTCGTTCGACAACGCGATCCTCGTGCAGCAGGCGATGGGCGGCTCGACCAACGCCGTGATCCATCTCCTCGCGCTCGCGCGCCGCGCGGGCGTGCCGCTGGGCATCGACCGCTTCGATGAGATCGCGCGCCGCGTCCCGGTGTTGGCCGACATTCGCCCCTCGGGCCGGTTCCTGATGGAAGACTTCTTCTACGCCGGCGGGATGCGCGCGTTCATGACACGCCTGGCACCGCAGCTCGAGCTCGACGCGCTGACCGTCTCCGGCAAGACGCTCGGCGAAACGATCGCCGGCGCGACGGTGTGGAACGACGATGTCATTCGCCCCTACGACCGGCCGCTGTATCCCGAAGGCGGAACTGCGATCCTGCGCGGCAACCTCGCACCTGACGGCGCGGTGATGAAGGCCTCGGCGGCGGAGCCGCGCCTTTTACAGCACCGCGGTCCGGCGCTCGCGTTCGAGAGCTACGACGAGATGGCGGCGGCCGTCGAACGCGAGGATCTCGACGTTACGCCCGATCACGTGCTCGTGCTCAAGAACGCGGGCCCGCAAGGCGGACCGGGGATGCCGGAATGGGGGATGCTGCCGATCCCGCTCAAGCTCGTCCGCGCCGGCGTGCGCGACATGGTCCGCATCTCCGATGCGCGGATGAGCGGCACGTCCTACGGTGCTTGCATCCTGCACGTCGCGCCCGAAGCGTTCATCGGCGGGACGCTCGCGTTCGTACAGACCGGCGACATGATCGAGGTCGACGTCGCCGCGCGGCGGCTTCACCTCGACATCACCGATGCCGAACTCGCGTCGCGACGCGAAGAGTGGACGCAGCCGCCGCCACGGCTCGCTCGCGGTTACGGCGCGATCTTCGCCGCCCACGTGCGTCAAGCCAACGAAGGCTGCGACTTCGACGTGCTCGACGCGCCGATTCGCCTCCCCGAACCAGAAATGCACTAGGAACGCATCAGCGGCTTCATGCGCGAGCTATTGCGCGACCGTGAATTCGTCGCGTACTTTGCTGCCCGTCAAGGCGGACAGTTGGGCTACAGTATCGAGACCGTCGCGATCGGCTGGCAAATCTACGGGCTCCGTCACAACCCGCTCGACATCGGACTGGTCGGACTCGTCCTCTTCCTGCCGGCACTGCTGCTCGCGATCCCCGCCGGGATGATTGCCGACCGCTTCGATCGCCGCCTCGTCTGCGTCACCTGCACGGTCGGTGAGGTTATCGCGGAATTGGTGTTCGTGGGGCTTGTGCTCGCCGGTTCTCGCTCGCTGGCCGTCAATCTCGCCGCGGTCGCGTTGATCGGGATCGCGCATAGCATCGGCGACCCCTCGGAGCGAGCGATTCTGGCGGGCATCGTCCACTCGGACCGGTTCATCCGCGCGCAGTCGATGACGACATCGGTGCGCGCCGTGGTCACGGTCGCCGGGCCGTCCCTCGGCGGCGTGTTGATTGCGCTGGGAGTGCCGTATGCGTTCCTTGCTGCCGCCGCAGCCTACGGCCTGGCAGGGCTTGCGTTCTGGGCGCTGACGCCGCGCGCGACAGTCGACGGGACGCTGGAACCCGGCGCGGCCCTCGAAGGCATCCGCTTCATCGCTGCGCATCCGGTGATTCTGGGCGCGATCTCGCTCGATCTGTTCGCGGTCCTCTTCGGCGGCGCGACCGCGCTGCTGCCGGTCTATGCAACGCAGATCCTCCACGTTGGCCCGATCGGCTTCGGCGCGCTGCGCAGCGCCCCGGCGTTGGGCGCGGCGCTGGTCGCCGCATACCTCGCGCGGCGTCCGATCGCGCGCCACGTGGGCCCCCTGCTGATGGGATGCGTCGCCGGCTTCGGCGTCGCGACGATCGTCTTCGCCTTCTCGCGCAGCTTCGTACTGTCGCTCCTTGCGCTGACGGCAACCGGCGGCTTCGACGTCGTCAGCGTCGTCATTCGCAACACGCTCGTCCAGCTCGACACCCCGAATGCGATGCGTGGGCGCGTCAGCGCGATCGAAAATATCTTCGTCGGTGCCTCCAACCAGCTCGGCGCTTTTGAGTCGGGAGCTTTGGCGGCGCTTCTCGGCACGGTGAGATCCGTCGCCATCGGCGGCATCGGAACGCTGGTCGTCATCGCGCTCTGGGCCATCATCTTCCCGGCGCTGCGCTCCTACGATCGCGTCGGGAGCGAAGCGCCTTCGTAGAGACCGCGCGCAGCGCCGTACGCTCTTCCGGCGCGAACCGCGTATCGAGGGCACGCGATCGCCTGCGTAGTATCGTCCCGGCATGACGCGCGCGGCTTCGTGGGCAGCATGGTCGGTGGCGGGCGTCGTCGCGATCCTGCACCTCGCTACGGCAGGCCGCTACGACGCGTTCGTCAACGAGCTGTACTTCATCGTGTGCGGGCGCCATCCGGCGTTCGGCTACGTCGACCAGCCACCGCTGGTACCGCTGATCTCGGCTGCGACGCAGATCGCCGGCACGAATATCTGGCTGCTGCGTTTTCCCGCGGTCCTTGCGGCGGTGCTCGTGGTTCCGCTGACCGTCGCGTTCGCCCAACTGCTCGGCGCGCGGACGCGCGGCGCGTGGCTTGCTGCGATCGCGGCGGCTGCTGCGCCGATGCTAATCGCCATGACTGCAACCTTGGGGACGTCGACGTTCGAGGCGGTGGCATGGACCGGGATCGCGTATCTCATCGCGCGCGCCGCCCTCCAGCGCGAACCGCATCTGCTGTTGTGGGCAGGGGTCGTGACCGGGCTCGCGTTCGAGGCGAAGTACGGCGTCCTCATCTGGATCGCGGGTCTCACCGTCGGCCTCGCGGTGAGCTCCGACCGCTCGCTGTTCCGCGCGCGTGAACTCTGGGCAGGTGTCGCGGTCGCCGTCCTGCTCGCCGCGCCGAACGTGGCGTGGCAAGCGGCGCACGGGATTCCGTTCGTCGAAGCGATGCACAACGACAACGCCTCCAACCTCACCGGCTCGCCGCTCTACTTCGCGATCAATCAGGCGTTCACGATGAATATCGTCCTCGCGCCGCTGTGGCTCACCGGCATCATCGCGCCTTTCGTCTGGCGCGACTTCGCCCGCTGGCGTTTTCTGTCGATCGCGTTCGTGATCGCGGCGTTGACCGTGTTTCTCACGCACGGCAAGAGCTACTATCTGGCCGGCGCGTATCCGTCGATGTTCGCCGTGGGGGCGGCCGTGTGCTCGCGTCTGCCGATCGCCTTGGTCGCAGTGTGGTCGGTGCTTGCCGCGCTCCAAGGTGCCTTGGCGCTCCCGTTCGTGCTGCCGGTGGTGCAGCCCGCGCGCCTCGAGCGCATGCTCGAGCACCTGAGTTTCCGCCCCAGGCCGGTGGAGGTTCAGGGGATCGGTGCGCCGCTCGGCGAGCTGTTCTCCGAGGAGTTCGGCTGGCGCGAGCTGGCAGCCGACGTCACCAAGATGTACGCGGATCTTCCGCCTGCGGATCGCGCGCGCGCGGCGATTTTCGCTCAAACCTACGGCGAGGCGGGCGCAATCGACGTGTTCGGACACGGTCTGCCGCCGGCACTCAGCGGCGAGAACCAATACTATCTGTGGGGTCCGCGCGGATTCGACGGCTCGGTCGTGATCGCGGTGAACGTTGACCCCGCGTATTGGTCAACGCTCTGCACGTCGGCACGCGTCGTCGGCACATACGGCTCGTCGCCGTACGTCATGCCGCACGACCACAATCGCCCGATCGTGCTCTGCCGCGGCATGCACCCACAGCTTCCCGTCACCTGGCCGGCCTTCCGGCACTACGGCCTCTGGTGACGCAGATCGACGTTCCCGCCCGCAGGCTCTTGCGCCGCTCTATGAAACGTGAACCGTCACGTGCGAGTGACGCAGGTTCTCATAGCGGCAATCGTGGCGTTGACCCTGGCGTGCGTGCCCCGCAACTCGGGGATTGCGGAGCGCGTCAGCGGGCCTTCGCAAGAGAGGCTCCTCGCGGCAGCGAGCGACGATCGGAATTGGATCCTACAAGCGCGGGCCTATGAGGGCAACCGCTATCTCCGCAACAGCCCGCTAACCACGCGCTCCGTCGCGCATCTGCGACGCGCCTGGACGTACCGGATCGACGACAACACGCCGATCGAATCGTCCGGCCTTGAGTGGAGTGGCACGATCTACGTGACGTCCGGGCATAATAATGTCTACGCAGTCGACGCGCTTACCGGCGTAGAACGATGGCGCTTCGCGTACCACGGCGCCGTTTTCGCCTTCGCGTCAATCGCGGTGTCGCGATCAAGGACGGCGTCCTCTTCATGGGCACGACGGACGGTCACGTGCTCGCCCTGCGCGCTACGGACGGGCACGTGCTGTGGAACGTCGTCGGTGTGCTGGATCCGCGGAACACGTTCTTCTCGATGGCGCCGCTCGTCTATCACAACGCCGTCATCATCGGCGCCGCGAACGGCGACTGGGGAGGACGCGGCTACGTCGTCGCGCTCGACGCGGCGACGGGCAAGCGGCTCTGGGTCTGGTTCACGGTTCCGGCACCCGGAGAGCTCGGCAATTCGTCGTGGAGCGGCGACTCGTGGAAGCGTGGCG
>Ga0302311_10007521_pt1 | contig 11089 bp, 9 predicted proteins | sample III_Palsa_N1_3_FD_200449 | JGI IMG/M metagenome (GOLD analysis project Ga0302311, IMG submission 200449) | Peat permafrost microbial communities from Stordalen Mire near Abisko, Sweden - III_Palsa_N1_3 | ecosystem: Environmental > Terrestrial > Soil > Palsa > Peat permafrost | place: Sweden...
CGGCAGCAGCGCGGCCCCGGCGGCCTTGGCGGCGGCGCGCGATTGCAGCAGGCGGCCCTGCGCCTGGGCGATGTCGAGATTCTGCGCCTGGGCGCGGATCACGACGCGGACCAGTTCGGGGTCGTCGAAGCCGGTCCACCAGGCATCGAGCGGCGGCGCGGGCGGCGCGGCGGTGGCCGGGACGCGGGTCTGGTAGGCCGGCGCCAGCGGCACGGCCGGCTTGCGGTAGTCCGGGCCGATCGCGCCGGCCGAGAGCGGTGCGGCGGCGGCGATCAGCGCCAGGGCGGCGACAGCGATGTTTTGGATCATTTGAGCCTCTGATCAGTGGGCGTCGGCGGGCGGAGCGATGGTGTTCGGGGCCGGCCTGCAAAGCGGCACAAGGATCAGCGCCGCCAGAAACAGCCACGCCATCAGCCGGAACACTTCCTCGAAGGCCGAGGTCAGGGCGAGGCGGCCGACCAGCGCGCCGAACTCGCCGCGCGCGGCCAGCAGCGCCTGATCCGGATCGCCGAAGCCGCCCTGCAGCCGCGCGGCGACGCCGGCGACGAAGTCGGTGGACCGCCGTCCCGCCTCGCCCAGGCTCTCGCCCATCCGCGCCGCATGGATGCGGGTCTGGTCGGCCAGCCAGGTGTTGACCACCGCGATGCCGACCGCGCCGCCGAGGTTGCGCATCAGGTTGAAGAGGCCTGACGCGGCGCGCAGCTCCGGCCCCGCGAAGCCGGTGAGCGCGAGGCTGACGCTGGGCACGATGCACAGCATGATCGCGAAGCCGCGCAGCGCCTGCGGCGGCAGCAGGGCGCCGAAATCCCAGTCGACGGTGATGTAGGAGGCGAGCCAGAGGCTGGCGGCGAACAGGGTCATGCCGACGACGATCATCTTGCGCGGGTCGATCCGCTGCGAGAGCCGCGCGGCGATCACCACCGAGAGCACCTGGGCGACGCCGGCGACCACCACCGTCGCGCCGATCTGCAGACTGTCGTAGCCGCGCACCCGGCCGAGGAACACCGGCACCAGATAGGTCGACGAATAGAGTCCGAAGCCGATCACCAGGTTGAAGACGCAGGCGAAGGCGAAGGTCGGCCGGCGGAACGGTGTCAGCCGCACGATCGGCCCGCCGGAGCGGAACGAGCGCTCCAGGAACAGCAGGAAGCCGACGAACGAGAGCCAGGCGCCGGTGGCGATGGCCGGATCGCCCAACCAGTCGTGGCGCGGCCCCTCCTCCAGCACATATTCGAGGCCGCCGAGGAACAGCGCCAGCGAGGCCAGGTGCGCATAGTCGATCTTCTTCAGCATCGCCAGGCTCGGCCGGTCGATCCGGATCAGCAGGATCGAGGCCACGGTCACCGCGATCCCCGGCGCGATGTTGACATAGAAGATCGAGCGCCAGCCGACCGCGTCGGTGAGCCAGCCGCCCACGGTCGGGCCCAGCGTCGGCGCCAGCACCGAGACCATGCCCAGGATCGCCGGGATCATCGCCCGCTGGGCGCCGGCGAACAGGGTGTAGCCGGTGGCGAACACCGTCGGCACCATCGCCCCGCCGACGAAGCCCTGCACGACCCGGAAGGCGATCATCGACTGGATGTCCCAGGCCATGCCGCAGAGCGCGCTGGCGACGGTGAAGAGGCCGGCCGAGAGCGCGAACAGCCAGCGGGTCGACAGCGCCTGGGCGAGGTAGGCCGAGAACGGGATCATCACCAGCTCCGCCATCAGGTAGCCGGTCTGGATCCAGCTGATCTCGTCCGGCCCGGCCGACAGCCCCGACTGCACGTCGTTGAGCGAGGCGGCGACGATCTGGATGTCGATCAGGGCCATGAACTGGCCGAACGCCATCACCGCGAAGATCAGATACTTGACCGCCGTCGGCAGGGCCATCGGGTCGATCGGCGGCGGCGCGGTCCGCGCGGGCGCCGTCAGCTCTGGAACATCCCGCACGCCGCCGCCCCTTGCCAATATGACGATCATAATATTATATGCATCATATCAACGGAGGCAAGCGGCCCATGCGCTACGAGCCGGACCACAAGCAGCAGACCCGCCAACGGGTGCTGAAGGCGGCGACGCGCGTCATCCGCGCCGAGGGGCCGCACCAGATGGCGGTGGCCAAGGTGATGGCCAAGGCGGGGCTGACGGTCGGCGGCTTCTACGCCCACTTCAACTCCAAGGACGACCTGATCGCCGCCGCCATTGACGTGATGTTCGACGAGGCGCGCTCGCGGGTGATGCTGGAGACGGGCGCGCGGCCGCCGGCCGAGGCGCTCGGCGCCTACATCGACTTCTACCTCTCGCCGGCCCACCGCGACGCGCGCGCCACCGGCTGCCCGATGCCGTCGCTGGCGGCGGACCTGCCGCGCCTGACCCGCAAGGCGCGCGAGCGCTTCGCGGCCGGCGTCGCGGGGCTGCGCCAGCGGCTCGGAGGCCAGCTCGCCCTGCTCGGCCATGCCGATCCGGACGCCGAGGCCAGCTCGATGATCGCCGAACTGGTCGGCGCGCTATCCCTCGCCCGCGCCGAGCCCGATCCGGCCGCCTCCGACGCCATCCTCGATCGATCCAACGCGGCGCTGAAACGCCGCTTCGCCCTGGAGCCCCGACCATGAGCCTTGACGCCGCAACCTCCGCCGAACTCACGGGTCGCGAGCGGCTCGAAGCCCTGATGGAATCGCCCCGCCGCCCCGGCATCGTCGACACCCTCGACTTCGACCTGGTCGAGGTGGACGACGGCCGCGTCGTGTTCGAGGGCGAGCCCAGCCGAAAGGTCTACAACCCGATCGGCACGGTGCACGGCGGCTATGCGGCGACGCTGCTGGATTCGGCCTGCGGCTGCGCCGTCCAGTCGAAGCTCACCGGGCGCCAGGGCTATACGACGCTGGAGCTGAAGATCGCCTATCACCGGGCGATGACCGACTCCACCGGCCCGGTGCGCGCCGAGGGCAAGGTGGTCACCATCGGCCGCCGCGCCGCCTTCGCCGAGGCGACGCTGACGGGTCTCGACGGCCGTCTCTACGCCAGCGCCACCTCGACCCTGCTGGTGTTCGAGCGATGAGCGCCACGGTGCTGGACGACGTCACCGCGAAGGCGCCCGTGGCGGTCCGGCCGCGCGGCCTCTCGCTGCCGTTCTCGCGCCGCACCGGGATCAGCGTCGGCGTGGCGATCGCGCTGGCGCTGGCCGGCGCGGTCTGGATCGCCTTGCCCAAGGGCGCGGAATCGACCGACGCCGCCTATGTCGAGGCCGACAGCACCACCGTGGCGCCCAAGGTGCGCGGCCTCGTCGCCGAGGTGCTGGTGGCGCACAACCAGCGCGTCCACGCCGGCGATCCGCTGGTCAGGATCGACCCGGAGGAGTTCGACGCCCGCGTGGCGGGGGCGAGCGCGGACCTGCTCAGCGCTGAGGCGACCGTCGCCGGCGCCCGAGCCGCCCTGGTCTCGCTGGACGCCGAGCAGCGGCTGGCGGCGGCCAATGTGCGCGCCGCCCAGACCTCGATCCGGTCCGCGGACGCCCAGTCGGCCCGCGCCAGCGCCGATCAGGCGCGCTACGACACCCTGGTCGCCTCGGGCGCGGTCGCCCGGCGCGACGCCGACCAGTACCGCGCCGCGGCGATTACCGCCGCCTCCGACGCCGACCACAGTCGCGCCGAACTGCAGGTGAGCCAGAGCCAGGCCGACGTCACCGGCGCCAAGCGCGCGTCGCTGGAGGCGGGTCTCGCCCAGGCCCAGGCCGCCGTCGCCAGAGCCCAGGCGGCGCTCGATCTCGCCCGCCAGGACCAGGGCCACACGCTGATCCGCGCGCCGATCGATGGTGTCGTGGGTGACCGCCAGGTCGAGGCCGGCGACTACGTCCAGCCCGGCACGCGGCTGATGACCCTGGCCCCGCTGGCGCAGGTCTACGTCACCGCGAACTTCAAGGAGACCCAGACCGGCCGCATGGTCGCCGGCGATGCGGCGACGATCAGGGTCGACGCCCTGCCCGGCGTCACGCTGCGCGGCCACGTCGACAGCTTCGCGCCGGGCACCGGTTCGCAGTTCTCGCTGCTGCCGTTCGAGCCCGGCGCCGGCAACTTCACCAAGATCGTCCAGCGCGTCCCTGTGCGCATCCGCTTCGACCCCGGCCAGCCGGCCGTGGCGCGCCTGCGTCCGGGGCTGTCGACCACGGTGACGGTGCGGCTGGCGACGGCGGCCGACTGACCCCCATAGGCCTGTTCAAACCGCCCGCGCCCCTATAGCCATTCCAGGTTGGCTTCACGGACGTTTCCAGGATGTCGCGACCCATGCGTGCGAAGACAGAGCCGGACTCACCCGCCGCGCGGCGCGGTCCGGCGACGCCGTCCTACGACTGGATGCCGGAACTGCGCAAAGCCAAGGCCTATGAGCAGATCCTGCTCGACATCATCGTCGGCGCGCAGGCGCCGGGCGAGCGGCTGGACGAGCAGGCGCTGATCAAGCGCTACAAGAGCGGCCTCGCCGGCGTCCGCGACGCGCTGGGGCGGCTGGCGCTGGAAGGGCTGGTGGTGCGCCGGCCCAGGTTCGGCACCACGGTCGCGCCGCTCGAGATCGTCGAGGTGCGCCAGGCGTTCGAGGCGCGCGCGCTGATCGAGCCGCAATGCGCGGCGCTGGCCGCCACGCACCGGACGCCCGATGACATCGAAGCCCTGCGCCGCGCCTTCGACGGCGCCCAGAAGGCCATCGCCAAGCGCGACTACCGCGCCCTGGTGGCCATGGACCAGCGCTTCCACGCCGCCGTCGCCCGCGCCAGCCGCAACCCGACCCTGGCGCGGATCCTGATCCCGCTGCAGCACAAGGCCGCGCGGTTCTGGGTGTTCGCGATGGTCGAGAACAGTGAAGAGACCAGCATGGCCGACGTGGAGCGGCACCAGGCGGTGACCCGCTGCATCGCCAGAGGCGACGTCGAGGGCGCGCGTGCGGCCAGCCTCGAGGCGCTGGGCGACTTTTCCGACAACGTGATGCGCACCATCGCCGGCGGCCGCGTCGACATGAGTCGCCCCGCCTCCCAGGTCGCCACGGCGCCCTGACAGGCGCGCCGCCGCGCCCCTGGCGCTGATGCAAGGCTGGGCGCCGCGCCGTCAATCTGACCGATTGATGGGCGTGATAAAATTATTCGAAAAATTTCACAGCGACCCCTATGGCTATGAGACAGTGAGGCTGGCGAAGACCGTATTCATAGCGCTGCGAGAACAAGGGGATCGCCGGTCGGGGCGAGCGCTCGCGGGGCATGCGGAAGGGGCGATAATCGATGTCCAAGCAGCTGTTTCTCCTGGCAGGCGTCTCGAGCCTGACCCTGTTGGCCGGCGTCGCGCACGCGGCGGATCCGGCGCCCGCCACCACCGCCTCGACGGGTAACGAGGTGTCGGAAGTGGTGATCACCGCCGACAAGGTCGGGCTGCTGGAAAAGCGGCCCAGCACCACCGTGTTCGGCCTCTCCAAGCCGCTGATCGAGACGCCGCGCGCGGCGACGATGATCACCGACACCAACATCCAGCGCTACGGCATCACCACCATCGACCAGCTCACCACGGTCGCGCCGGGCACCTTCACCGCCAGCTTCTACGGCGTGCCGGGCACATTGAACGTGCGCGGCACCCTGGCGGAGAACTACTTCGAAGGCTTCAAGCTGATCACCAACTTCGGCACCTATTCGACGCCGGTCGGCGACGCCTCGCGCATCGACATCGTGCGCGGGCCGCCATCGCCGATCTACGGGCCGGGCTTCGTTGGCGGCTTCCTGAACTTCGTGCCGAAGACGGCCAGCGACTCGGGCGCCTACATCACCCAGCCGACCGGGGAAATCTCGGTCACCGGCGGCAGCTACGACAAGAAGAACCTCACCGCCCAGCTCGGCGGACCGGTCAACGCCGGCGCCCTGCAGGGCGGCCTCTACGCCTATGGCGAGTACGACAACTCGGGCAGCTTCTACGACGGCATCCACCCCATCCATTTCATGGGCGAGCTGTCGGGGCGCTTCGACCTGCCCGACAGCTGGCACCTGGCCGCCGACTTCCAGTACTACAACTCGAGCGGCGACGTTCAGACCCCGGGCTGGAACCGGGTGACGCAGAACCTGATCAACAACCAGATCTACATCACCGGGCGGAACACCACGCTGACGCCGTCGCCGGGCGCGGCCTACTTGACGCCAGCTCAAGCCTCTCCGCCGCTATATTATGGCGACAACTACCCGGCCAACTACAATTTCTGCGGCGACGCGGGGCTGGCGTGCGTCGCGGGAGCGGGATCGGAGCCCTCGTTCGTCCTCAACAGCGGCGTCGGAACCGCCAAGCTCAGCCCGCACAACGTCTACATCAGCGGACAGGACTTCTCGAACACCTCGACGCCGACCGCCTACATCGGGCTTTCCAAGGACATCCCCTGGGCCGACAGCACGCTGAAGTTCGAGGCCTTCTACAACGGCCTCGATAACCAGCGCTACGTCAGCTACGGCTTCCCCGCCTGGGAGCGGGCGCAGGCCTATGAGGCGCGCGGCACCTACGACTTCAAGCTCAGCGGCTGGGACGACAACTTCAAGGCCGACACCATCGTCGGCGCCTCGATGCGCTACGACTACAGCCGCAACATGGAGTCGTTCGACTCAGGCCTGATCGCGCTCGACCGGCGCGACCTGACGGTGGGCGCGACGCCGACCGACAGCCTCTGCAGCCCCTTCTCCATCGGCGACACCACCGACGAGGTGCCGGCGAACTGCATGGGCTGGGAGACCGACATCCACACCACCTGGTTCGACTACGGTCAGTTCGCCACCACCGATCTGACCTTCTTCAAGAACCTGGACTTCACGCTCGGCGGCCGCGTCGACGAGTACAAGGTCAACAGCGTCGACACCGGCATCCTGGACTACGACTACACGGACATTCCAGACCACACGCCGCTCAGCGTGTCGAAGACCGAGCCGACCTATACGGCCAGCGTCACCTACAAGCTGCCGTTCGGTCTGATGCCGTACGCAACCTACGCCCACACGGCCGCCCTGGAGTTCGACCAGGCTGCCGACATCGCCACGGACCTGCTGCAGAACGGCGGCTGGATTCAGTACTCCACGCTCAAGGAGGCGGGCCTGAAATTCCAGGAGCTGGGCGGCACGCTGGTCGGCTCGTTCGACTGGTACGAGCAGGATCGACCCCAACTGAGCGGCCTTTCACCGGTGCAGGTGATCAATACCGTGGGCTCGGGACTCGAACTTGAAATGCGCTGGGTCGCGACGAAGAACTTCAGCTTCACCTTCGCCGGCAACATGCAGCACACCATCGTGAAGGGACCCGATCCGTCGTTCACCTACCTGTCGCCGCAGACGGTCTGCGGCAACAGCATGACCTGCCTGGTCGACAGCTACGGCGGCCAGTACGTCACGTTCAACTTCAGCTCGATCCCGGGCCGCTCCGGCAACTACGAATACATGCCGATCCCACACGGCGTCGCCAGCCTCTATGGCAACTACGTCTCCGACGACTACGACTGGGGCCGGGTCGGTTACACCGCCGGGGTCCAGCACACCTCCTACACGTCCGGCACCGTCCCCGATGCGGTCATCTATCCGGCCTATTATCTCGTCAACATGTCGGCGTTCTACCAGCACAAGAACATCGAAGTGGACGTGAACGTGAACAACGTCTTCAACAAGCTCTACTTCACACCGGATGCGGACACCTATGTGAACATGGGCGTGCTGCCGGGCGTCGGCCGGGAAGTCTTCGTGACCCTCAAGGGTAAGTTCTGAGTTCGCTGGCGGACGTCGCGGTTCGATGTCTGAAGAGGTCGTGGTGATGTCGAAGATCGAGTGGCGGCCGTGGTTGCTGGTCGCCGCGTTCAGCCTCGTTCTGTTCCTGATCACGGCCTCGACCTATTCGTCGCTGGGCGTGGTGCTGCCGAACATGGTCAAGGAGGAACACTGGAACTGGACCGAGGCCGGGCTGGGCTTCACCCTACTGGGTGCGTCCACCGGCGCCTCCTCGTTCGTGCCGGCGTTCCTGATCCGCAAGCTGGGGGTGCGCGCGACGCTGGCGGCCGGCACGGCGGTGATGGCGGCCGGCTTCGGGTGTCTTGGCGTCACCCACGGGCCGCTGGTCTACTTCCTCGGAACCACGCTCTGCGGCGTCGGCTACCAGTCGATGGCGCTGATCCCCGGCACGCACGTGCTGGCGGCCGCGTTCAAGCATCGCGGCCTGCCCTTCGGCCTCTATTTCATGTCGGCGTCGGCCGGCGGGGTCGCCGGGCCGGTGATGGCGCTCTCGGCCATGCACGTGTTCCACGACGCGTGGCGCGAACTCTGGATCACCCAGGCCGTGGTGATGGTGGTGACCGGGGCGCTGTGCATCCTGCTTGTCGGCTCCCCGGCGTGGCTGGCCCGGCGCGCCGCCCAGACCGACCGCGACGTCGCCGAGGAGGTGGCCAAGCCGAGATCGTCGCGCGTCTACCGCACCGCCGTCGACTGGACCGCCAAGCAGGCGATCCGCACGCCGCAGTTCTACGTCCTGCTCGCCGCCTACTTCGGGCACCTGTTCGTCGGCATCACCATCGCCAGCTTCTCGGTCGCGCACCTCACCGAGCGGGGCGTGGCGCTGAAGGTGGCGGGGATCATGCTGGGGGTCGAGTCGCTGGTCGGCACCGCTGGACGCGCGCTCGGCGGCGTCCTCGGCGACCTGATCGACCCGCGCTGGCTGCTGCTGTTCGCCCTGGCGGTGCTGACGGTGGGGTCGCTCTCGCTGAGCGTCGCCCACAGCGACCTGACGCTGATCATCTATGCGGTCGGCAGCGGCTTCGGCTTCGGCGTCACCGCGCTCGCGGTGACGCTGCTGCTGCTCAACTACTATGGCCGCACCCACAATCTCGAGATTTTCTCGCTCACCTGCCTGATCGGCGCGGTCTCGGCGCTGGGTCCGGTGATCGGCGGCGCGCTCCGCGACGACACCGGCGGATTTCAGTCAACATTTCAGCTTTGCGCCGTGGTCATCGGTGTGATCTTCCTTGCAGCGACATTCATGCGGCCGCCGCTTGCGCAGCAACCGGCCTAGCGGGCGCCAAGAAGGAGGAGACCCGCCATGGGAGCCATGAAACACGAATTCGGCGTCTTCCTGCCCGTCGCCAACGGCGGCTGGATCATCTCGTCGACCACGCCGCCGCTGGACGGCCTGTGGAAACAGAACCTCGCCGCGTCGGTGACGGCGGACGAGGTCGGCATGGATTTCGTCATGTCGATGGGCAAGTGGCGCGGCTTCGGCGGCGAGACCAACCACTGGGGCGTCCAGATGGAGTCGCTGACCATGATGGCCGGCATCGCCCAGGCCACCAAGCGGGTGAAGCTGTGGGCCACCGTCCACCCGCTGCTGCAGAACCCCGCGGTGGCGGCGAAGATGATCACCACGCTGGACCACATCTCCGGCGGCCGGGCGGGGCTGAACATCGTCGCCGGCGCCTATCGTGGCGAGTTCGACCAGATGGGCGCGTGGGACGACAGCCTGGACCACGACGACCGCTACGCGCTCACCGAGGAGTGGACGCATTTGATCAAGCGGCTCTGGAGCGAGCCCAGCGTCACCCACCAGGGCCGGTTCTTCACCATGAAGGACTGCGAATCCAATCCGAAGCCGCTGTCGAAGCCGCGCCCGGAGCTGATCTGCGCCGGCATGTCCGACCGCGGCTTCGACTTCGCCGTGCGCGAGGCCGACAGCTGCTTCATCGGCGGGCGCACCGCCGATGAGCGGCGCGACTCGAGCCGCCGGGCCAAGGCCGTCGCCGCCAAATACGGCAAGCCGATCAAGACCTACGCCATGTGCACGATCGTCTTCGCCGAGACCGACGCCAAGGCCGAGGCGCTGGTCGAGCGCTATTGCGACGGCGTCGACATGGGCGCGGTGATCGAGATGCTGAAGAGCTGGGGCGTGCCGCCCGAGCGGCTGAGCGACGTCGCCAAGCAGCAGGGCGCGTTCATGACCCAGACCGCGGTCGGCTCGCCCAAGACCTGCGCCGACAAGGTCGAGGAGTTCCTGATGCACGCCGAGCTCGACGGCCTGATGTTGATCTTCCCCGACTATGTCGAGGGGCTGAAGATGTTCGGCGCCGACATCCTGCCGGGGCTGCGGATGGCGACGGCATGAACACCACGGCGTCCAAGCCAGACGGGGCCGCCACTGGCGAGGACGGGCTGAAGGCCTGGATCTCGCCCGGCCGCACCGCCCTCCTGATCATCGACATGCAGGTCGATTTCGCCTCGCCGGAGGGCGCGCTGGGCCGCGCCGGCGTTGACCTGAGCAGCGTCCCGGCGGCGCTGGCGGCGGCCAAGCGGCTGGCGGAGGGCGCGAGAGAGTCCGGCGTGCCAGTGGTGTTCGTCGGCCTGCAGACCTCCCGGGAGGAGGATTCCGTGGCCTGGAGCGAGCGCATGCGCCGCCGCGGCGGCGATGCGGACGGCGAGAGCGGACTTTGCCGCGAAGGTACGACCGGCGCGGCTTTCGTCGGCCCGGCGCCACGCGCCGGCGAGGCGGTAATCGGCAAGCTGCGCTACAGCGGCTTCTTCCGCACCGACCTCGACGCCACGCTGCAGCGGCTGGGCGTCGACACCCTGGTGGTCTGCGGCCTGACCACCGAGTGCTGCGTCGACTGCACGGTCCGCGACGCCTTCCACCTCGACTATCATGTCTTCATCGCCACCGACGCCTGCGCGGCCTACGAGCCGGCGCTGCACGACGGCGCGCTTAGGAGTCTGGACCTGAACTGCGCGATCCTTACCAACACCGACGCGGTCACCGCCGCCTGGGCGGAGGCCTGAGCCAGCATGGACGGTGATTTCGGCGAACTGGGCGCGATGGCGCCGACCGGCGTCGACGAGGCGGACTACAAGCGCCTGGCGGAGGCCATCGACCAGGACGAACTGGTCGAGCTGGCGCTGACGCTGGGCAACATCCCCAGCATCTCGCGCCACGAGGCGGCGGCGGCCGATTTCGTGTTCAACTGGCTGGACCGGGAAGGCTTCGCGCCGCGCAAGGTCGGGGCGACGCCGGCGCGGCCCAACATCGTCGGGACCTACGGTGGGCGCGCGACCGGAGCCGGCCGCAACCTCCTGTTCACCGCC
>Ga0302311_10007535_pt1 | contig 11073 bp, 8 predicted proteins | sample III_Palsa_N1_3_FD_200449 | JGI IMG/M metagenome (GOLD analysis project Ga0302311, IMG submission 200449) | Peat permafrost microbial communities from Stordalen Mire near Abisko, Sweden - III_Palsa_N1_3 | ecosystem: Environmental > Terrestrial > Soil > Palsa > Peat permafrost | place: Sweden...
CCGAAAAGGCACGCGGCATCAAGGTGGGCAACGGCTTCGAGGCCGGCATCAACCAGGGCCCGATGATCGACGCCAACGCGATCGCCAAGATCGAATCGCACATCGCCGACGCGCTGGCCAAGGGCGCGCGCGTGGTGGTGGGCGGCGAGCGCATCGACGAGCGCTTCTTCACGCCCACGGTACTGGCCGACGTGTCGCAGGACATGCTGTGCACGCGCGAGGAAACCTTCGGGCCGCTCGCGCCGGTGATGAAGTTCAAGACCGAGGCAGAGGCGATCGCGCTGGCCAACGACACCGAGTTCGGCCTCGCCAGCTACTTCTACAGCCGCGACGTGGGCCGCATCTTCCGTGTGGGCGAGGCGCTGGAGTACGGCATGGTGGGCATCAACACGGGTCTGATCTCGACGGCCGAGGTACCGTTCGGCGGCGTCAAGCAATCGGGCCTGGGCCGCGAAGGCGCACACCAGGGCATCGAGGACTACGTCGAGGTCAAGTACCTCTGCCTGGGCGACCTGAACAAATGAAGGCGGCCGGGGCCGCGACGGCCCTTGCCTTCCTCGCGGTCGCGAGCGCGCCCGCGCACGCGGGCTCGATGACCGTGCGCGACGCCGACAGCGCGTGGACGGTCAACGAGGATCCGCAAGCCGACGCCAACGACTTCCTGTTGAAGCACCTCGTCAACGGCACGCTGGCCGACGAGCGCTTCGGCCACGACGGCCAGACCGCGTTCACGCTCGGCGCCAGCAACGATCCGCCGGCCAGCGTGCGTGTCGATGCCACCCACCGCATCTGGATGGTGGGCGCCAGCCTCACGGGCAACCAGCCGCAGCCGGTCATCGCGCGCTTCGCGGCCGATGGCAACGCCGACCTGCGCTGGGGCGTGCAGGGCAAGCTGCAGCTGACACCGGCCGGCGTGCCGGTCAAGCCGAACGACCTGCTGCCGCTGGCCGATGGCTCGGTGCTGGTCGCCGGAGAAATCACCGGCGGCACCACGCCGCGCGCCGTCGTGTTCCACCTGAACGCCGACGGCTCGCTCGACCGCCGGTTCGGCAGCGGCGGAGTGTGGCAGCGCGCCGGCGAAGGCGATGCCTCCACCGCCACCAGCCTGGCCGCCAGCGCCGATGGCACCATCGCCGTGGCGATCACCGTGCGCGGCGCGAAGCCCGGCGCGGAGCTGTGGTCGGTGTCGGACGCCGCGCCGGCCGTGATCCAGCGCAAGCCTCTGGACGACACCAGCGACGGCGAAGACCTGCGCGTCGAATGGCTCACCGATCGCTGGGTGCTCAGCAACGGCGGCGGCCCGACCACGGTCGTACCTGCAGCGCTGTTGACCAGTCGTCCGCAAGCACCCGGCGTCGCGGCGGCGGCCAGCGATCCGGGCGAAGGCGGCTTCAGTCCGTTCGCGGTCGAGGCGGCCTCGGCGCCCGCAGCGGCGAACGACGACGGGCTGCCATGGACGTGGATCGCCATCGCGGCGGCGTTGCTCGCGGCGATCGCCAGCGTGTTCGCGGTGCGGTCGCGCCGGCCGAAGACCGTGCTGCGCAAGCCGCCCAGCCGCTAGTCGTCGTTGGCGGCGCCGACGATCACGTGGCCCAGCTCGGACACGTTGCCGTTGGAGGCCTGGCCCACCGCGCGCCGCATCAACGACGCCGCGTCCTTGCCGTGCGCAGGGTACTGGCCGATGCCCACCGTGCCCATCACCGGCAGATCCTGGCCGGCGACGTTGAACGGCTGCTTCAGCGACGCGAGCAGCTTGCGCGCCACGCCGTCGGCGTCGGACTCGGCGTCGATCCAGGCCAGCAGCACGCCGTACATGTCGCCGCCCAGCGAGGCCACGACGTCGCTCGCGCGCAGCGCCGCGCGCAGGCGCACGGCGGCCTTGCGGCGCAGCACGTTGGCGGCCTCCGCGCCAAGCGCCGCTTCGGCCGCACGGAAGCCTTCCAGGCGCAGCACGATCAACGCCATCGCGGCCGGCTCACGCTCGCGCAGCGCCAACAGATGCGTCATGTGCTCCAGCAGCTGCGCATGCGTGGGCAGGCCGGTGGTGAGATCGGTGCTGAAGGCGCGCTTCGCGTTGGCGTCCATGCGTTTGCGCTCGATCGCCACGCGCAGCACGCGCCCCAGCGAATCGTCGCTCGCATGGCGCTTGGCCAGCACGTCCTGCACGCCCATCTGCAGCAGCTTGATGCACTGCACCGGCGTCGGCTCGGGGGCCACGACGACCACGGCCGAGTCCATCACCGCATGCGCCAGGCCCGGCCAGGCCAGCAGCTTGTCATAGTCGGCAGGCGTCTTCACCTCGACCAGCAAGGCATCGCACGGGCTGTCGTGCAGCGCATCGGCGATGTCGCCCAGGCTGCGGCACGGATTGACGACGAACGGCCCATAGGACGACGTGAACAGGTCCGGCGCGACGGCACTGAAGCAGATGACCTGGAAGGGGTTTCCCATGGGGTGCCGACGTTGGAGTTGTAACGATGATGCCCCAGCTTTGCTGCGGTGCACAGACATGGAAACACTCAAAAAGGCCGGCGAATACCCGACCTCTCCCCAGAATGCAGAACGCCCGGTGGGTACCGGGCGCGGCGCTGGAGCGGGATGCGGGAATCGAACCCGCGGCTCATGCTTGGGAAGCATGGGTATTGCCATTATACGAATCCCGCGCAGTGGCGATTCTAGCCCGGACGGGCCGGGCCACTTCAGCTGCAGGACTTGCCGTGGTCCGCGTGGTTGCCGGCGGCCTTCGCCGCGGCTTCGGTCATGTAGGAGCCCTGCTTGGTCGTGCCGTAGTATTTGGTGCCTGAGCAGTGATAGACCTTGGAACTCGAGTTCACCCAGACCATGCCGGGGCCGCCGCCTGCAGCGGGCACTGCGGACGCAGCGGCGGTGGCGGCCTTGGCGGGCTTGGCAGCTGTCGCGGTGGCGGCTGGGGCGGCGGCGGTCGTCGTCGTGGCGGCCGTCGCGGCTGCGGCGGGGGCGTCGCCGCCCGTCCAGGTCTTCACGCCCTTGTGGCCGGCGCAGGCGCCCTTCTTGGTCGCGTTCGTCGTGTAGGTACCGTCCTTGCACAGGCCGGTCGAACCCGCGGGAGCGGAAGCGGCGGCTGCCGGGTCAAGCGCGAAGGCGGCGGAAGTCGCCAGCAGGCCGAAGGTCAGGGCGATGAGCGAGGCAGTTGCTTTCATGGGGTGCTTTCTTGGAGCTGGGGTCCTGAAGACCGGGGCATGGAAGGAACGCGCACGTTGGCACGCGAACGGGTTCGTGTCGCAGCAGGCTCGCCTGTCCCACCGGGGCATGCGCTCGCGCCGCCGCTGAAGGACAACTCCCTCGAAAGTCGGAAACCCCGTGAAGAATTCAACGCGAGGCCGCCGCGGCAATCGATGGATTGCTTGACAACGCCACATATCCTGACTGCACCACTCGACTACGGGAATGTCATTTCGTGCACTCGGGGTCATTTGTCGCACATCAGGCGCCAGGCGTCGTCTGGCCGCGACACGGCGAGCCATCAGGGAAGGCTTGGCGCAAGCTTTGGGTCGCGCACGCGATCGGCGGCGGCCCGAGCGCGCCCCTGCTGTCAACGCCGCAAGTCGCGCCCGACTCAGGCGAACGCAGCGTGGCGCACGTCGGCCGTCTTGAAGGCGGCGACCAGTCCCAGCAGGCCGGCGGCCTGCTGCTTGAGGCTCTCGGCCGCGGCGGCGCTCTGCTCCACCAGCGCAGCGTTCTGCTGCGTGCCCTGGTCGATCGCGGCCACCGCCGTGTTGACCTGCTGGATGCCCGTGGTCTGCTCGACGGACGACGCGTTGATCTCGCCCATCAGGTCGGTCATGCGGCGCACCTGGGCGACGACGTCGTCCATCGTCGTGCCGGCTTCGCCGACCAGCGCGGTGCCCGCCTCGACCTTGTCGACGCTGTCGCCGATCAGGCCCTTGATCTCGCGCGCGGCCTGCGCGGAGCGCTGCGCCAGGCTGCGCACCTCGGAGGCGACCACCGCGAAGCCGCGGCCCTGCTCGCCGGCACGCGCCGCCTCCACCGCAGCGTTGAGCGCGAGGATGTTGGTCTGGAACGCGATGCCGTCGATCGTGCCGATGATGTCGGCGATCTTCTTGCTGGACGCGCTGATCTCGCTCATCGTGGCGACGACGCGCTGCACCACCCGGCCGCCCTTGCCGGCGACGTCGGCCGCCGCGGCGGCGAGCTGGCTGGCGGCGCGCGAGTTGTCGGCGCTCTGCTGCACGGTGGAGGTCATCTGCTGCATCGACGCCGCGGTCTGCTGCAACGCGCTGGCCTGCTGTTCGGTGCGGCTGGACAGGTCCTGGTTGCCCGACGCGATCTCCGACGAGGCCGTCGCGATGCCTTCGGCGGACTGGCGCACCTGGCTCACCATCGTCACCAGGCTGCGGTTCATCTTGCTCAACGCGGCCAGCAACTGGCCCGTCTCGTCCTTGCGATCGACGACGATGTCGGAGCTCAGGTCGCCCGCGGCCACGGCCTCGGCGAGCACCACGCAACGCTCCAGCGGGCGGGTGACGGCGGACGCCAGCATCCAGCCCATGGCCAGCGCGATCAGCACGGCCGCGCTGCACACGGCGACCAGCAGCATGCGGTCGCTGGTGAAGCTGGCCTCGGCCATCTTGACACGCTGGGCCGCCAGTTCGTGGTCGTACGCGATGTAGTCGCCGGTAGCCTTCATCAGCGCGGCCAGCAGCGGGCGGCAATCGGCGTCTATGCGGACGATCGCCGCATCCTTCTGGCCGCTCAGGGCCTTGCCGACGATGTCGCGCGCCACCGGGCCGTAAAGCCCCTCGATGCGCAGGATCTCGGCGAAAAGCGCCTGGTCGCGCTCGGTCACGTCCGACGCCGCCGCGACGGCCACCTTGAGCTTGTCGAGCGCCCCGGCGACGTCAGCGTCAGCCTGCAGCACGGCCGCCTTCTCCAGCGCGGTATCCTTGCTCTCGGTCACCAGCACCAGGTTGCGCGCGGCGATCGCGCGCGCGCTGGCGGCGCTGCGAATGTCGCTAGCCAGGCGCTCGCGCGTGCCGACGCCCGCGAGGTAGTTGGCGAAGCGGTCGTTCGAACTGCCCAACGAACGCAACGACAGCGCCGAGACGAGCAGGACGATGGCCGCAAGGAAGGCGAAGCCGAGCATCAGCTTGGTCTTGACGCGCAGGTCGGTGAATTTCATGGCGGCGACTCCAGGTTGGCCTGTGCTGTTATCGGCCTCGCTACACAATTGCGCAGCCAGAAGAGGAGTGGACGGAGTCGCGTCGAGAACTCCCCACAGGACGGCGCGAAGCTCAGCGAAAGAACGCGCTGGGCGTCTCGCCGAACTGGCGCTTGAACATCGCCGCGAACGCGCTCGGACTGTCGTAGCCCAGCGCCAGCGCCACCTCCACCACCTTGTCGCCGACGGCCAGGCGCTCCAGCCCGTGCAGCAGCCGCGCCTGCTGGCGCCACTGGCCGAACGTCATCCCGGTCTCGCGCGCGAACAGCCGCTGGATCGTCTTTACGTCGATGCCCAGCGTCGCGGCCCAGTCGGCCAGCGTCGAGACGTCGTCGGGCTGCTCCGCGATTCGCGTGCAGATGCGGCGCAGCCGTTCGTCGGCCGGTTGCGGCAGGTGCAGCGGCAGCACCGGCAACGCATGCAGCTCGTCCAGCAACAGGCGCATCAGGCGTCCGTCGCGCGAGTCCTCCGCATACGGTGGCTCGACTTCGGTCGCCGCCTGGATCAGCTCGCACAGCAGCGCGGACACGCCCACGGCGTGCGCACGCGGCGGCAACTGCGGCGCGGCGTCGGGCCGGATGTAGAGGCTGCGCATGTGCACGACGCCGACGCAACGGATCCGATGCGCGACGCCGGCCGGCATCCAGATCGCCCGGGTCGACGGGACGATCCACTGCCCGCCTTCGGCGGCCACCATCATCACGCCATGCACGGCATAGACGAGCTGGCCGCGCGCGTGCACGTGCCAGTCGACGACGTGGCCCTCGGGATAGTCGGTGGCGCGCGTGAACACGGGCATCTCGCTGGCATCGATCGTGGCGAGGATGTCCGGGTTCAGGAAGGCGTCGCGGCGGGGCATTTGATTCTCGGGTGGCATGTCCTTTTCGCACCGATCGAGGCCCGAACGGCGCGAGACAGGCATTCATCGTATCTCTAACATCGGCAGTCCACACCGCCACCCATTCCGCTCAACGATGTCGTCGACCGCCACCACCGCCCTGCCCGCCCCCGCCCGACGAAGCGGCGCCTCGTTCCGCGTACTGGGCGCGATCAGCACCGCCCACCTGATCAACGACATGATGCAGTCGCTGATCCTGGCGATCTACCCGATCCTCAAGGGCGAGTTCTCGCTCAGCTTCAGCCAGATCGGCCTCATCACCCTGACCTACCAGCTCACGGCCTCGCTGTTCCAGCCGCTGGTGGGCCTGTACACCGACAAGAAGCCCGTGCCGTACTCGCTGCCGGTGGGCATGACGTTCACGCTGCTGGGCCTGGTGCTGCTCGCGTACTCGCCCAATTTCGGTTCGGTGCTGGTCGCCGCCGCGCTGGTGGGCACCGGCTCGTCGATCTTCCACCCAGAGTCGTCGCGCGTCGCACGCATGGCCTCGGGCGGCCAGCACGGCCTGGCGCAGTCGCTGTTCCAGGTCGGCGGCAACACCGGCAGCGCGCTGGGGCCGCTGGTGGCCGCCGCGGTGATCGTGCCGCACGGCAAGAGCAGCGTCGCCTGGTTCGGCCTCGTCGCGTTGATCGGCATCGCGCTGCTGTCGCAGGTGAGCCGCTGGTATGCGACGCACCACGTCGCCGCAGCCAAGGGCGCGTTGCGCGCCACCGCATCCACCTTGCCGCGCCGCCAGGTCGTGAGTGCGGTCTGCGTGCTGCTGGTGCTGATCTTCTCGAAGTACTTCTACATCGCCAGCATCAGCAGCTTCTACACGTTCTACCTGATCGGCAAGTTCGGCCTCGACGTGCAGTCCGCGCAGATGCACCTGTTCCTGTTCCTCGCCGCGTCCGCCGTCGGCACGTTGATCGGCGGCCCGGTGGGCGACCGCATCGGCCGCAAGCCCGTGATCTGGGGCTCGATCCTGGGCGTGGCGCCGTTTGCACTGGCGCTGCCTTACGTCGGGCTCGCCTGGACGACCACGTTCACGATCCTGATCGGCCTGATCCTGTCGTCGGCGTTCTCGGCCATCCTGGTCTACGCACAGGAGTTGATCCCCGGCAAGATCGGCACGGTGTCGGGCCTGTTCTTCGGCTTCGCGTTCGGCATGGGCGGCCTCGGCGCTGCGGCGCTGGGCGTGCTGGCGGATGCCACCAGCATCGATGTCGTCTACCGCGTTTGCGCGTTCCTGCCACTGCTGGGCGTCGTGGCCATCCTGCTGCCCAACGTGCGCAAGCCCGCGCGGGCATGACGCGCGCCGGTCATGCGTTTTCCGAGCATCGTTATGCGCCCAGGCCGACCATGAGGGCATGAGCGAACCCGTACGATCGAAGGCTGTCTCCAAGCTTTCGAAAGTATCCGCATGCGCCTGCTCCGTCGTTCCGTCGTTCGTTCCCTGACCCTGGCGGCGCTCGCGTCCGCCGCGGTCGCCACGCAGGCGGCGCCGGTCACCCTGCTCAACGTCAGCTACGACGTCGCGCGCGAGTTCTACAAGGACTATGACGTGGCCTTCATCGCGCACTGGAAGCAGGTGGGCGGCGAGACGCTCGTCGTCAACCAGTCGCACGGCGGTTCGAGCAAGCAGGCGCGCAGCGTGCTCGACGGCCTCGAGGCCGACGTGGTCACGATGAACCAGGCGACGGACATCGACGTCCTCGCCGACCGCGGCGCCTTGCTGCCGGCCAACTGGGCCACGCGGCTGCCCAACGACAGCGCGCCGACGACGTCGGTGCCGGTGATCCTGGTGCACAAGGGCAACCCGAAGGCGCTGCACGACTGGCCCGACCTCGCGCGCGCCGGCATCAGCGTCGTGATCCCGAATCCGAAGACCTCGGGCAACGGCCGCTACACCTACCTCGCCGCCTGGGGCAGCGTCGTCAAGGCCGGCGGCACGCCGGCGCAGGCACGCGACCTGGTGGCGAAGATGTTCGCCAACGTGCCCGTCTTCGACGGCGGCGGCCGCGCGGCCACCACCACGTTCGCGCAGCGCAACATCGGCGATGCGCTGGTCACGTTCGAGAGCGAGGTCGACCTGATCAAGGCCGAGTTCGGCGACAACTTCGAGGTGGTGTACCCGAAGCGCACCATCCTCGCCGAGAACCCGGTGTCGGTGGTGGACAAGGTCGTCGACCGCAAGCACACGCGCAAGGAGGCCGAGGCCTACCTCGCGTGGCTGTACTCGGACGAAGGCCAGGAGATCGCCGCCAGGCACGGCCTGCGCCCGCGCAGCGAGAAGATCCTCGCGGCGCACGCCAGGGAGTTCCCGAAGGTGGCCACGTTCACCGTGGACGAGGTGTTCGGCAACTGGAAGCAGGCGCAGAAGACCCACTTCAACGACGGCGGCACCTACGACCAGATCCTGGCCGCGACCCATCGCCAGTGAGCGGGCGCCTCGGGTAGCCGACTTCAGCCTTCCAGCTGGCGCGCCGCCGCCAGCGCGCGCAACACGGTGGCCGTCGTGAACAGCCGCTGCGTATCCGCGAACAGCGGCCCGCCATCGATGGCGGCCCACGGCGCGGCGCAGTCGCGCCGGGCGAGCCGCAGCACGGGGGCGCTCGGCCAGCCGCCGTCGGCCTGCTGCACGGCGAGCAAGGCGGCCAGCATCGTCCTGGCCTGGACGACCAGGCGCGGTGTCGCCAGCAACGAACACTCCAGCGCGAGCGCCCACTCGAACGGATTCAACGGCTTGTCGTCGCTTCGAATGCAGCTCGCTTCGAGCGGCCGCGGCAACACGCCGGCCGCCTTCAGCAGCGACAGCGCCGCGTGGGTGGCGTACCAGGGCGAACGCCACCAGAACGACGGCCACAGGCCATCCGGCCCGCGCTGAGCCGCGATGTACGCCAGGCAACACCGGAGAGCTGCCGGCGCTGCCGTCGAACCGGGCATCGCCAGCACGCTTGCGCAAGCGGCCGACACATCCGCGTGGCTCTGCCCCCAGGCGCCGATGCCATCCTCCCCGCCGTAAGTCGAGAAGCCCCCGTCGCGGTGCTGGAACGACAACAGGCGACCGATGTGTTCGGCGGCGATCGACAGGCCCGTCCGGGCGAGCAGGCGCAGCGCGAAGGCGGTGGAGTCGGCATCGGCGTCGACGGTGTCGTTGTAGCCCCAGCCGCCCCCGGCCGCGGGATGCGCCAGCAACCAATGCGCCGCGCCGCGTATCGCCGCGGCACCGCGCTGCCGACCTGCCTCGGGCAGTTCGGCGATGGCCAGGCCCACATAGGCCGTCGACCACGCGCTCGATGGCCCCGGCGGGAGCGCCCAGTCGATGAAGCGACCATCGGCGTGCTGGCCCCGCAAGACGAAGTCCAGCCCCCCGTCGATCGCCTGCTGCACTGCTTTCAATGGCATGTGACGGCACCGCGCGATGCCCCGGCCGCGGGGTTGAAACAGAAGCCCCGGACCGACGCTGCCTCGCAGCGGCAGCACGCTCGTCAAGGGGTGAGGAACCATCCAGTGGACGGTGCGTGACCCCGGCATGTCCGTGTCGAACGGCCAAAGTCCGAGTCCAGCTTAGACACCCCCGCGCGCCACGCCATCCCTATGCAAGCGCCACCTCCCTAGAAGCACGGGTCGATCCGACACGCAATGCGTCGCAGCTCGACCACCAGGCGAACGGCGGCGCCCGCCACGCCCCCCCGCGTCAGCCGCTCCGGGCTAACCACTCGATGAAGCGGTCAAGCGCCGGCGTGGCACGCGCCGCCTCGGGGTGGTTGACCATCAGCGCCACCGCGTACATCTTGCCGCTGGCGGCCTGCACGTAGCCGGCCAGCGCGCGGGTGTCGAGCAGCGTGCCCGTCTTGAGGAACGCATGGCCCTCTGCCGCGGTGCCCTGCATGCGGTGCTGCAGCGTGCCGTCCATTCCGGCCACCGGCAGCGACAGCAGGAACTCGCGCAGCCGCGGCGCGTGCCACGCGTTGGCAAGCAGGTGCGCCAGCGCGCGCGGCTTCGCGCGTTCCCCACGCGAGAGGCCGGAGCCGCTCTCCACCTGCACGTCGCCTTCGGCCAGGCCCTGGCGCAACAGCCACTCGTGCATGCGCGCCTGCGCGTCCGGCAGCGTCGCCGCGCGTAGCGGAAAGCCGCGCGACAACGCCAGCATCAGGTGGCGTGCGGCGACGTTGTCGCTGGACTTGTTCATGTCGTGCAGCACCACCGGCAGCGGCTCGGACAGGTGCACCGCCCACGGCAGCTGCTGCTTGCCGTCCGGGCCGGTGGGGATCAACGTGGCGCCGACCTGGCGTGCGCGCTCCACCACCGTGCCGCTGAGCGCGCCGCCCGCTTCGGCCCACAGGCCGGCCAGCGCGCGCGTGGTGAATTGCGCTGGCGCGTCGGGCACCAGCACCAGCTCGCGCCGGCCGCAGCCGGCGCTCCAGGAGCCTTGCACGTCCAGGCGCGTGCCGGCGGCGGCCTCCACCAGCCGTGCCGTCGCCGTGCAGCCGCCGCGCATGGCGACCTTGTTGACGATGCGCACGCCGGCCAGCGGCGGCTCGAGCGCCACCGCGGCTCGCGGGCCACGCGCACTGTCGATGGCGACATGCAGCAGGCCCTCGTCGATCGCGAGCGCGTCCGGGCGCACGTGGTACGCGCGGCCCGTGCTGGGCGGCGGCGTGTTGGCGAAGTCGCCTTCGTTGAGGTCGAAGGCGTAGCGGTCGAGCACGATGTTGCCGGCGATGCGCTGCAGGCCCTGCGCACGCAAGCGCGCGAACCACTCGCGCAGCTCGGCCGAGGTCAGGCGCGCGTCGCCGCCGCCGACGATCAGCAGGTCGCCCAGCAGCGTGCCGTCGACCAGCGTGCCGCGCAGGAACGCGAACGTGCGCCAGCGGAAGTTCACGCCCAGCAGGTCCAGGGCCGCCAGCGAGGTGACGACCTTGGTCGTCGACGCCATCGCGTAGCTGGCCTCGGCATTGACCGCCACCAGCGG
>Ga0302311_10007541_pt1 | contig 11069 bp, 10 predicted proteins | sample III_Palsa_N1_3_FD_200449 | JGI IMG/M metagenome (GOLD analysis project Ga0302311, IMG submission 200449) | Peat permafrost microbial communities from Stordalen Mire near Abisko, Sweden - III_Palsa_N1_3 | ecosystem: Environmental > Terrestrial > Soil > Palsa > Peat permafrost | place: Sweden...
TGGCTGGCGATGACCTTGCCCGTGAGCGCAGTCGCGGAATTCTGGCGCTCGAGCTGGCCGAAGCCATGAGCCGCTGGGTCAACCGGTGAGCGACGCCGCCCGGCGCGTGAGCGCGCATTGGCCGCTCGCGGATGTGGCGCAGACCCAGCATCTGGGTGCGGTGCTGGCGCGCACCTGTCCGTGGCCAGCCCCCGTAGCACGATTGCTGTTTCTGTCGGGCGAGCTCGGCGCAGGCAAGACGACATTGGCCGCGGCATTGCTCGATGCGCTCGGCGTGCCCGAGACGATTCGCAGTCCGAGCTTCTCCCTGATCGAGATCTACGCGCTCAGCCGCGGCGTGGCCGTACACGTGGACTGCTACCGGTTGGCCGATGCCCGTGAGCTCGAGCAGCTCGGGCTGCGCGATTACTTTACGGCCGACACGCTGCTGCTGATTGAGTGGCCCCAGCGAGCCGCTTCGGCGTTGCCGCAGCCGGATCTGGCCTTGCACCTGGCCTTCGCCGGTACGGGCCGCACTTGCACCATCAGCGCCCACAGCAGCGCCGGGGGGGCTTGGCTCAGAGCGCTCGAGCAGCAACTACCATGTAAGATCTGAATGGAGATTAGTTTCGTATCCTCATGAAAGCTTGAATTTTTTTTGCATCAGGAATAGATTCCGATCCGGCTTGCGCAACCAGTGGCTTGTGCCGATGAGTCCATTGTCGACCCCTGCATCCGCCAGAGCGCGACGCGCGTTGGGCGCCTTGGGGCTCTTGATGTTGCTCCTGAGCGCGCTGGCAGGGGCCGCCGCCGCCCCGGGCGCCCAGCCGATTCGCCTCTCGCGTATCACACTCGAGCAGCACGCCGATCATGCAGTCCTCACGCTTGCGCTCTCGCGGCCGCTCACGCCACACGTGTTTCGTCTGCATAATCCCGAGCGCCTCGTCATCGATCTGCCCGCCACGCAGCGCGACGCGGCCTTGCCCACGGTGCCGGGCGGTCTCGTGACGGCAGTGCGCTCGGGCCGGCCCGATGCACGCGACCTGCGCCTCGTGCTCGAATTGAGCTCGGCGCAGGCGTTGCTGCTGCAGCAAAGCGCGCCAGCCGATGCCTGGCAATTGCGTATCGCTCCCCTGACGGCCCCGGCGCCAGTGCTGAGCGCACTGCGGGTTGAGCCAGCACCTGCCGCGCTCGAGCGCAGCCAGCCGATGCAGGGCGTTCGGGCCGCCCACGCCCCCTCGGGTGTCGAGCGCGCCGTGATCATTGCAGTCGATGCCGGGCATGGCGGTAGTGATCCGGGCGCTACCGGACCGAGCGGCACTCGCGAGAAGGATGTCGCGCTGGCGATCGCCCGGGCACTGGCGGCGCGCATCGATCACGAGCCTGGAATGCGTGCCGTACTGACACGCGACGGGGACTACTTCGTGGCTCTGCGCGATCGGATCGAGCGCGCGCGTACCGCGCACGCCGACATGTTCATCTCGATTCACGCCGATGCGATCCGCGATCGCGAGATCTCCGGCTCCTCGGTGTACGTTCTGTCCGAGCGCGGCGCGTCGAGCGAGGCCGCGCGCACGCTGGCCGATGAAGAGAACGCCGCGGACCTCAAGGGCGGCATTTCCCTGGCCGGTCAGACGCCGGATCTGCGCTCGGTGCTGCTGAATCTGTCACAGAGTGCAAGTATCGGCGAGAGCTCGGAGGCGGCTGACCGGGTGCTCAGCGCGCTCGACAATGTCGGGGCGGTGCGAAAGCACGAAGTGCAGCAGGCGGCCTTCGTCGTGCTCAAGTCTCCCGACATTCCGTCCATGTTGGTTGAGACCGCCTATATCTCAAACCCGGCCGAGGAGCGCTCGCTGCGCACGACGGGGCAGCAGCAGCGCCTGGCCGAGGCAGTATTCGGCGGCATCAGAGATTTTTTCCGCCAATATCCGCCCGAGGGCACTCGCTACGCGCGCACGCGCGAGCAGGCCGGCGCGGTCCCGACGCAACTGCAAGACAGCGGCCTCTAGCGCAGCCGCGCGCGGTGCGCGTGTACACTGCGCACTTTGAAGCTTCGGGGCCGGCATGCCGATCCGGGTCCTTCCATCAAATCTGATCGACCAGATCGCCGCTGGCGAGGTCATCGAGCGGCCTGCCTCGGTGGTCAAGGAATTATTTGAAAACGCGCTCGACGCGGGCGCGCGGCATATCGACATCGAGATCGAGCGTGCCGGACTCGGACTGATTCGCGTACGCGACGATGGCTGTGGCCTGAGCGCCGAGGAGCTTCCGCTCGCACTCGCACGCCACGCGACCAGCAAGATCGCGACGCTCGAGGATCTCGAGAGCATTGCAAGTTTCGGCTTTCGCGGCGAGGCGCTGCCCTCCATCGCCTCGGTCGCGCGCCTGCGCATGGTCTCGCGCCGCGCCGGACTCGAGCAGGCCTGGGAGCTCGTGAGCGACGGCGGCGTACACAGCGAGCTGAAGCCCGCGGCCCATCCGGTCGGCACGAGCGTGGAGGTGCGCGATCTGTTCTACAACGTGCCGGCGCGGCGCAAGTTCGTGCGCATGCCGGCCACGGAATTCGGCCATATCCTGCGCCAGGTTGAGCGGCTCGGGCTCGGCAATCACGCGGTAGCGGTGCGGCTGCGTCATAACGGCCGCGAGATTCTGAACCTGCCGGCCGCACTTGAGGCCGAAGCGATCGCGCAACGTCTGGATCGTATCGTCGGCGCGGATTTTCGCGCGCTCGCCATGCCGCTGGAGCAGACCGGGGCTGCGCTGAGCCTGTCGGGCTGGCTCGGCCTGCCTACCGCCTCGCGCGCGCAGCCGGATCTGCAATTTTGGTTCGTCAACGGCCGCGCGGTACGCGACCGACTGCTCGGCAATGCGGTACGGCTCGGCTTCAGGGATGTGCTCTACCACGGCCGTCATCCGAGCTATGTGCTCTACCTGACGCTCGATCCGCGCCAGGTCGACGTCAACGCGCATCCGAGCAAGCTCGAACTGCGCTTTCGCGACAGCCGCACGGTGCACGAGCATGTGTTTCGCAGCATCGAGCGTGCGCTCGCGGCGACCAGACCGACATCAGGGGCGGCGCTGCCGACGGCCATCGAGCTCGGGCCGCCCGGCTCGCAGGCGGCGCACAGCAGCGAGCCCATGTTTGGTTTCGCTTCAGGCGTGGATGCCGGCGCTGCCTGGCGCGTGGGGGAGCGCGCCTTTGCTCGCAGCAGCTTTGCGGCCGTGCAGGCCCTATGGAGTACCGCGCCCGAAGGCCAATCGCAACCGCTCGGCGTGCCGATCGCGCAGTTGCACGGCCTCTACATCCTGGCGCAGAACAGCGATGGTTTGATCGTGATCGACACGCACGCGGCCCACGAGCGCGTGCTTTATGAGCAGCTCAAGTCGCAGTACGACGCGGCCTCGCCGCTCGCGCAGCGCCTGCTCGAGCCCTTGCATGTGGCCGCCGCGGAACACGAGATCGAGGCGCTGCTGGCCGAGCGCAGCGAGCTGGAGCGACTCGGGTTTGAGCTCGAGCGCTTCGGCCCCGAGAGCCTGGTCGTGCGCTGCGTACCGGCGCTGCTCTCGCCCACCGATGTGGCGGGACTGCTCGGGCAACTGGCGCGCGAGCTCGCCGGGGGCGAAGGCGCACCGCACCTGGACGCTGCCGCGCATCGCATTCTGGGCAGCATTGCCTGTCGGGCTGCGATTCGTGGTCAGCGTGCGCTGAGCCTCGGCGAAATGGATGCATTGTTGCGCCAGATGGAGCAGACCGATCGCTCCAGTCAGTGCAATCATGGACGACCGACCTGGATGCGCCTGTCACTGCGCGAGATCGACCAGTTGTTCCTGCGGGGGCGCTGATGCAGGCGGCGGCGCCGCCGCTGCTGGTCGTACTGACCGGACCCACTGGCAGCGGCAAGAGCGAGTATGCGCTGCAGCTCGTGCAGGCCCTGGCCGCCTGGCGAGCGGTCGAGATCGTGAGCGTCGATTCGGCACAGGTCTATCGCGGTATGGATATCGGCACCGCGAAGCCCGAGCGCGCGGTTCGCGCGCGCGTGCCGCATCATCTGATCGATATTCGCGATCCCGCGCAGGCGTATTCAGCCGGCGATTTTGTGCGCGACGCCCGCGCGGCGATCGCGGCGATTCATGCGCGCGGTGCGCTGCCTTTGCTCGTGGGCGGCACGATGCTGTATCTGCGCGCGCTGCGTGATGGACTGGCGAGCCTGCCGGCCGCATCGGCCGAGATTCGGCGCGAGCTCGATGCGCTCGCGGCCGAGCGCGGCTGGCCCGCCATGCATGCGCAATTGTGCAAGGTTGATCCGCAGGCGGCCGCGCGCATCGCCCCGCAGGACAGCCAGCGCATCCAGCGTGCGCTCGAGGTGCAGCGGCTCACGGGCATGCCGATCTCGCGCTGGCATGAGCGCACTGAGGCCAGCCGCGATACATATCGCTGGCTGCGCTTTGCCTTGTGGCCGAGCTCGCGCACGCAGATGCGGGCCGCCCTGGAGGCGCGCTTCGCGGCGATGCTGTGCGCCGGCCTGCTCGATGAAGTGCGCCGGCTCTACGAGCGCGCGGATCTGACCCCGCAACATTCCTCTATGCGGGCCGTGGGGTATCGGCAACTGTGGCAATACTGTGCGCAGCAACTGAGCCTCGCGCAGGCTTCGAGCGCGGCCGTCAATGCAACGGCGCAGCTGGCCAAGCGCCAACTCACGTGGCTGCGCCGCGACCGTGAGCTCATCGTGCTGCCCAACGGCTCTGTCGGAGTTTTGGAAGGGGTAATTGCGGCTATTGTTGCCGCTGAGCGCGCATGACCGCTGGGATTCGCGGTGCTAGAATTAGCAGCGCTTGTGACAAGTCCCCATTGGAGTGCGCCGCTTAACGGCCGTCCACGCCGGTTTCAAATAGCTGACTTTAAATGGAACCGGTTGAACAATAAGGAGAAACTTATGGCCAAGGGCCAATCTTTACAGGATCCTTTTCTGAACGCATTACGCAAAGAGCATGTTCCGGTTTCGATTTATCTGGTCAACGGCATTAAGCTGCAGGGCCAGATCGACTCCTTCGATCAGTTCGTGGTGTTGCTCAAGAATACCGTCAGCCAAATGGTCTATAAGCACGCGATCTCGACTGTGGTTCCGGCGCGCGCCGTGCGCCTGGCTGTGGAAGAGGGCGCGGCAGCGGAGTCTGCGGCTGACTGACGCGACCCAACGGATGGCGGCATGATTGAGCGCTCGCGCGCCGCTGAGCGCGCTGTGCTCGTGCGCCTCGGGCTGGGGACGGCCGTCAAACCCGGTGATCTGGAGGAGTTCGAGCAACTGGCCCTCTCGGCCGGCGCGCGGCCCGTAGCGACCATTACGGGTCGCCGCGAGCGGCCGGAGTCGCGTTACTTTGTCGGCACCGGCAAGGCGCAGGAAATTGCCCGTACGGCGCAGGCGCTGCAGGCCGAGCTTATCCTCGTCGATCACCCGCTATCGGCCAGCCAGGAACGCAACCTCGAGCAGCTCAGCGGCTTGCGTGTGCTCGATCGCAGCGGCTTGATCCTGGATATCTTTGCGCAGCGCGCCCGCAGCTTCGAGGGCAAGCTGGAAGTCGAGCTCGCACAGCTGCGCCATCTGGCCAGCCGGCTCGTGCGCGGCTGGACGCACCTTGAGCGACAGAAGGGCGGCATTGGTCTGCGCGGGCCCGGCGAGACGCAGCTCGAGACCGACCGACGGCTGCTGTCGGCGCGCGTACGCTCACTGTCGCGGCGCCTCGAGCGTCTAAAGCAGCAGCGCGAGACGGGCCGCAACGCCCGCGCCGCCATTCCGGTGCCTGCGGTGGCCTTGGTCGGCTACACCAATGCCGGCAAATCGACCCTGTTTCAGGCACTGACCGGCAGCGAGGTCTATATTGCCGATCAATTGTTTGCCACGCTCGATCCGACCGTACGCAGGCTGCGCCTGCCCGGCGGCGCACCGGTGGTGCTGGCCGATACCGTGGGGTTCATTCGCGAATTGCCGCACGAGCTCGTGGCCGCGTTTCAATCCACGTTGCAGGAGGCGCGCAGCGCGCAGTTGCTGCTGCACGTGGTCGATGCGAGTGATGCCAGCCGTGATGAGCATATCGAGCAAGTCGACACGGTACTGCGCGAGATTGGCGCGGGCGAGATTCCGCAGTTGCGCGTATTTAACAAGATCGATCGACTGGGCATGAGCGCGCAGCTGGAGCGCAACGGCGAGGGCGATGCGGCGGCCGTCTGGATCGCCGCCGCGCAGGGCAGTGGGCTGGATCTGCTGCGCGAGGCGATCGCCGAGCGCCTGCAACTGCGGGTGCAGCGCTTATGGATGCATCTGCCGCCGGGCTCGGGCGCATGGCGAGCGCGCCTGTACGCCGGCCACGTCGTGCGCGATGAGCGCTCGCTCGAGGATGGTGCCGTGGAGCTGCTCGTGGAGCTGCCCGCCGCGGAGCTGATTACCTGGGCCGCGTTGCCCGGGGTACAATTGCTCGAGCCTCAGCCGCTGCCCAGTGCAGTGGCACGCGGCTCACTGGAGCCCCACCCGGACAATGCGCGGCAGGCGACGGCCGCGACCGTGGGCCGTTGAGCGCACCGACAACTGAAGCAGACACGGCTTCTCGATATGGCATGGAATCAACCCGGCGAGGACAAGCAGCGGCCGGCGCCGCGGGGAGCCCCGGACGGCAATTCGCTCGATGAGCTGCTGCGCCGCCTGCAGCGCCAAGTACAGCGTCTGTGGCGTCCCGGCAGCGGCCGCGGCACCGCCGCGCTCGGTCTAGCGCTGCTGATCGTGGCAGTGTGGTTAGCCAGTGGTTACTACCAGATTGGCGCCAACGAGCGTGGCGTCGTGCAGCGCTTCGGGCGCTACATCGCCACCGAGCAACCCGGGCAGGGTTGGCACTGGCCCTGGCCGATCGAGACCGTGACCAAGCTGGACGTCGCAGCGATCGACGGCGTCAATTCGAAAGCGCTGATGCTGAGCTCGGACCAGGGTTTGATCGATATCAGCTGGTCCGTGCAGTACCGCATCGTCAACCCGCAGCAATTCCTGTTTCAAGTGCACGAGCCCGAAGCGAGCCTGCGCCAGGTCAGCGAGACCGTCATACGCGAGCTGGTCGGTGCCAACTCGCTCGCGGCGCTCACCGATGGCGTAGCGCGCTCGCGCATCAGCGCCGAGGCACGCGCGCGCATACAGCAGGGACTCGACGCCTATGCTGCCGGCATTGCCGTCACGAGTGTCGGGCTAACCGACGTGCAGTTGCCCGACGCGGTGCTGGCCTCCCAGCGTGAGGCCACCAAGGCCGCCGAAGAGCGTCAGCGCGTCGTGGCCGAAGCGCAGGCATACGCGAGCGACATTGTGCCCAAGGCGCAGAGTCTGGCGCAGCGGCAACTGACCGACGCGCAGGTCTATGCAACGCAGACGGCGGCGGCGGCGGAAGGGGAAGCGCAGCGCTTCACGCAGCTCGCGCTCGTCTATGCGCGCGCGCCCGAGGTCACGCGCAGCCGCATGTATCTCGAGACCATGGAAGGCATCCTTTCACATGCGCACAAAATCCTCATCGACACCAAGGTCGGCAATGGCAACATGATCTACATCCCGCTCGACAAGCTCGCCGAAGCGATGCGCGCTGGTGCGCAGAGCCCCGCGCCAGCGGCTGCCGCGCCTGCGAGCGGCGCGAGCGCGGCTCCCGCGCCGGGCAGCGATGCGGCTGCAGCCGAAGACTCGCGCACCCGCGAGCGGCCGGAGCGCTGATGTACGCGCGGCTGTCCATCTGGCTCGCGGTGGCGTTGATCGCTGTATTGCTGTGGTGCTCGCTGTTCGTGGTCGATCAAGGCACGGTGGCGTTGCTGACGCGCTTCGGCCAACTGCGCAGCGCCCAGTACGGACCCGGAGCGCACGTGAAATCCCCATTCGACAGCGTGCGCCGATTCGATAATCGCATGATCACGCACGTGTTCCCCGGTGAGGGCTTGTTGTCGCAGGATCAGAAGGCGCTGAGCGTCGACTTTTACGTCAAGTGGCGGCTGCTCGACGCGACGCGCTATTTCGAGGCCACTGGCGGTGATGAGGATGCGATCGCCGCGCGCCTGGCCGACATCGTGCGCGAGCGCCTCAAGAGCGTGGTCGGCGCCGCGCCGCTGACCGCGATCATCGGCAATGCGCAGCTTCTGTCCGGCGCCGCCAGTCTCGAGACCCTGCGCTCGCAGGCCGCGGCGCTTGGCGTGGAGTTCGTGGATGCACAATTGCAGCGTATCGACTTGCCCGACGATGTGGCCAATGCGGTCTACCAGCGCATGCAGCAGAACCTGATTGCGCAGGCGCAGCAGTTGCGCGATCAAGGCAGCGCGCAGGCCGACAAGATTCGAGACGATGCCGAGCACAAGCGCGCCCAGATTCTGGCCGATGCGACGCGCGAGGCTCAGCGCGTGCGTGGCGAGGCGGATGCGAGCGCCGCGCTCGCCTACGCCAAGGCTTACGGCGCCAATGCGGAATTCGCGGCCTTCTATCGCAGTCTCGAGGCTTATAAACGCACCTTGGGCCGCGACGGCGACATCCTGGTGCTATCGCCCGAGGGCGAGTTCTTCAAGTACCTGCACAGCGCCAGCGGGCGCTAGCGCCGCCTCGGGATGCTCCGTGAGGCTTGACTGGACGGATCTGCTGGCCGCATTGGCCATCGTCTGCATCGTTGAGGGCATCGTGCCCTTCATGAACCCGTCCGGCATGAAGCGACTATTGGCGAAGCTGTCCGCGATGGAGGAGCGTGAGCTGCGTCTGGGGGGCTTCTTCAGCATCCTGGTCGGGCTTGCCATACTGTTTTTGGTGCGCTCCTGATGGGCCGCTTCGTCATCGTCATCGGCATGCAGTGGGGCGATGAGGGTAAGGGCAAGGCGGTCGATTTGCTGACCGAGCGCGCCGCGGCGGTCGCGCGTTTCCAGGGCGGGCACAATGCCGGCCATACGCTGGTCATCGATGGCCACAAAACGGTGTTGTCGCTGATTCCATCGGGCATCCTGCGCGCGGGAGTGCAGTGCCTGATCGGTAATGGCGTCGTGCTGTCGCTCGAGGCGCTGTTCCGCGAGGCCGAGATGCTGCGTGCGCAGGGCGTGCCCGTATTCGAACGGCTGCGCATCTCACCGGCGTGTCCGCTGATATTGCCGTCGCACGCGGCGCTGGATCGGGCGCGCGAGGCGGCCCGAGGCGTCAATGCGATCGGTACCACGGGGCGCGGCATCGGGCCTGCCTATGAAGACAAGGTGGCGCGCCGCGCGGTGCGCGTGGCCGATCTGTTCCAGCGCGAGCGCTTCGCCGCGAAGCTTGGCGAGGTGCTGGACTTCCACAATTTCGTTTTGCAGCGCTACTTCCTGCAGCCGCCGGTGGATTTTCAGCGCACCCTCGATGAGCAATTGGAGTTCGTTGAGCGCCTGCGTCCATTGCTGCTCGACGTCACCGGCGCGTTGGCGCAATTGCGCGAGCGGCAGGCCAATGTGCTATTCGAGGGCGCGCAGGGCGCGATGCTCGACGTCGACGTGGGTACCTATCCGTTCGTGACCGCATCGAATACGACCGCCGGCGGCGCGGCCACGGGCACTGGTGTCGGACCGCTCGTGTTTGATCACGTGCTCGGCATCGTGAAGGCATACACCACACGGGTCGGGGCTGGACCATTTCCGACTGAACTGTTCGATGATTACGGTGAGCATCTCTCGCGCGTCGGGCAGGAGTTCGGCTCGGTCACCGGCCGGCGTCGGCGCTGCGGCTGGTTCGACGCGGTTGCGCTGCGCCGCTCGCTGCTGCACTCGAGCGTTACCGGGCTATGCGTGACCAAACTCGACGTGCTCGACGGACTCGATACGATCCGTATTTGTGTCGGCTATCGCTCGAATGGTGAGATGCTGCCCGGGCCGCCATTGTTCGCCGATGCCTATGCCGACGTGGAGCCGGTCTATGAGGAGATGCCTGGGTGGCAGCAGAGCACCGTCGGGCTGCGCGAGCATGGCGCGCTGCCGCTCAACGCTCGCCGCTACCTCGAGCGCATCCAGGAGCTGCTCAAAGCGCGGCTGGACTTGATTTCAACCGGGCCCGAGCGCGAGGACATGATCGTGCTGCATCACCCGTTCGATAGCTGACAGCGCGCTTTAGAACTCGAGCCCCAGTTCATGCAGCAGTTTTGATTCGTCGCGATTGAGGCGCTCTAATACGTCCTGCAGGGGCTCGGGAATGCTGAAGGCATAACCCTGGGCGTAATCAACCCCGAGCTCGCGTACTGCCTTGGCGACCTCCTTGGTCTCGACGAACTCGGCCACGGTATCGATGCCGAATCCCCTGGCCAGCTCCACGACCGCACGCACGGTTGCGCGCGAGCGCTGACTGGTGAGGATGTCGCGCACGAAGCTGCCATCGATCTTGACGCGAGCGACGTCCAGGCTCTTGAGATTCGTGAGCGAGTTCGTGCCGGTGCCGAAATCATCCAGCGCCAGCCGGCAGCCCATGGCATTGAGCCGCTGGACCATGTCGTTGGCCCGCGCGAGGTTAGTCACCGCGGCCTGCTCGGTGATCTCCACGAAGATGCTGCCGCGCGGCAGGTTCGCCGCCCGCAGTTGATCGGTGAAGCGGGCTATGAAGGCCTCATCGCCGATCGATTGGCCCGACAGATTGATCGAGACCGAGATGCCACGGCTCCTGAGCATGCCACGATAGGGCGTGAGCATCTGCAATGCTCGCTCGCCCACCCAGCGATCGACGGCGGGTAATAGCTGGTAGCGCTGCGCGGCCGTGATGAGCGCACCAGGAGCGATGATGCTCTCGTCCGGGCCTCGCAACCGCAACAGAATCTCATAGCCCTCTGGCAGCTCGCGCTTCTGCAGCGGCACGATGCGCTGCGCGTACAGCAGCAGCCGATCGCTCTTGATGGCGCAGCGCAATTGCCCGACCGCAATCACGTCCTCGTGCCGGCGCATCATGCTCTCGTCCTCGCAGGCGTACTGCTCGACGCGATTGCGGCCGTGCTTCTTGGCACTCTTGCAGGCGAGCTCGGCCGCCGCCAGAGCGCGCGCCAGGCCCTGTGGCATGGCGACCAGCGCCGCGACGCCGCAGCTGATGGACACC
>Ga0302311_10007542_pt1 | contig 11069 bp, 9 predicted proteins | sample III_Palsa_N1_3_FD_200449 | JGI IMG/M metagenome (GOLD analysis project Ga0302311, IMG submission 200449) | Peat permafrost microbial communities from Stordalen Mire near Abisko, Sweden - III_Palsa_N1_3 | ecosystem: Environmental > Terrestrial > Soil > Palsa > Peat permafrost | place: Sweden...
CAGATAGCTGTTGAGCTGATTGACGTCCGAACTGGTCTGCGCGCCATTGTTCGCCAGAATTCCGATCTCGGCGCCGATCTGTCCATTGGTTAGGGCGCCGTTCAGCGAGGTCTTGGCCGGATCGCCCGAGGCATAGAAGCTGTCGGTCGTGGCATCGTAGGAAAAGGAATTGGCGCTCTGCTGCACCAGGGCGACACCGGACGGCGTCGACAGATAGATGGTCCCGTCGTCGTTCAGCTGCTGCTGCACCGGCACCAGGCCGGCCACCGTCGTGATCAGCTGGTCGCGGGTGTCCTGGAGCGCCGAGGTGTCCTGGTTGCTGTTTTTGCCGCTGGCGATCTGTTGATTCAGCGTCGCGATCTGGCTCAAGGACGTGTTGAGCGTGCTGACGTCCGTGCCGACCTGGGTCGTGACCTGGGACGCGATCTGTTCGACGCCGTGCGACACCGATTGGATCGTGTTGACCAGGCCCTGGGCGCTGGTCAGCACCTGGGCCTGGACCGTGGGGTCCTCGGGCGTCGCCTGTAGCGCCTGCCAGGCGTTCTGGAACGTCTGCAGCGCGCTGCTCAGCACCGGAGAGGCGGTCGAAGAGCCGGTCAGCTGCTCCAATTGCGTATAGAGCTGGCTGACCGTGGTCGCGGCGGCGCCGTTGGTGGTCTGGTTCAGATAGTTGGTCTGCAGCGTGCCGTCGACCGCGCGGCTCACGTCGACGACCTGGGTCGAACCGCCGTCCTGCGGCGATTTGTCGATGACGACCGCATTGCGCTGCGTGTAGTTCGGATTCTGCGCGTTGCCGATATTCGACGACGTGACATTGATCTGGGCCTGCGTGTTCAGCAGGGCAGTCGTCGCGTTGCTTAGGATCGAAAAAAGCGACATAGCAGGGTTTCCCAAGGTTCCGGACGCGCTTTGCGCGCCCGGCAGCGGTGATCAGGACTACTGGATGACGTTGATGATGGTCTGCAGCAGCTGATTGTCGGTCGTGATCACCTTGGAGTTCGCCGAATAGACGTTCTGGGCGGTGATCAGCTTGGTGAATTCGGCCGCGATATCGACGTTCGACTGTTCCAGCGTCGAGGACGAGATCGAGCCGGCGCCGTCGGTATTGGCCGAGGAGAGCTGAGCGGTCCCACTGTTCTGCGTCGCGCTGAAGGCGCTGCCGTCGAGCCGTTGCAACTGGTCCGGCGCGTTGAACTGGGCGATGGGGACCTGGAAATATGTGAGCGACTGCCCGTTCGAATAGTTGAGCGCCACATTGCCGTTATCGTCGATCGACAGGTTCTGGAACGAGCCGCGGGCGATGCCGTTCTGCGTGATCGACGAGACGTTGACCTGCGTGTCGGCAAACTGGGTCACGCCGGTGTCGGTGCCGTATTCACCGAAGTTGAACGTGATCGGCGACGTATTGGCGCCGATTGTATAGGGGATGCTGACGGTCGCGGCCGCGGAACTCCCGGCCGGGGTCGGAATGGTCGACACCGGGTTGACGGCGGGCGGAACCGCGGCAGCGCTGATGTCCGTGATCTCCGCAAGTGTGCCGGCGGCCGGCGTGTAAGTGCCGCCACTGGAGGTCGGATAGGTCGTGGCACCGTCGCCGAAGGTAAGCTGGAGCGTGGTCGTCGGATTCGTCGACCCGGCAAGCGTGATCGCGGCGCTCCACGTATTCGACTGGCCGGCAGGTACCGTCTGGGTCGTCGCCAGTTTGTTGAACTGGATCGTCGCCTGGTGCGTGTTGCCGAACGAATCGTAGACCTGGACCGAGACGGGGGCAGGCGTGGTGTATCCAGCCGTCAAATCGTCGACCGAGGAGGATGGCAAGTTGGCGGCGAGATTGACCGTGGTCGTCGCCACCGGATTGTCCAACAGCTGTGTCACCTGGATCGGCACGGTCGAGCCGTTCGCGTTGTTGACCACGTTCGTCTGCGGGTTGACGTCGTAGCCTTCCAGGTAATAGCCGGCGCCGTTGACCAGATAGCCCTGGTTGTTGACGGTGAAATCGCCGCGCCGGGTATAGAAGTTCGAGGCCGCGAACTGCGAGCCTGAGGCCGTACCGGCAGTGGTCGAGGGCGGTGCCTTGACCTGGAAAAAACCCTGGCCGGAAATGGCGAGATCGGTCGAGGACGAGGCCGAGACCAGCGAGCCGGTCAGGGAATTCTCGTAGACCGGGGTCGCGATCACGCCGCCGGGCTCGTTGAAATTCTGCGATGAATCGGTCACCAGATTCTGGAAGCTGGTGTCGATCTCCTTGAAGCCGACGGTCTGCGCGTTGGCAACGTTGTCCGAGATGTTTCCGATCGCGGCGGACTGGGCATTCAGACCGCTGACTGCGGTCGTCAAGCTGGCGAACAAACTCATGGGTGCCTCCGAGGCTGGCGAAATTCGTCCGAAGCACCATCGCAAGCGCCGTTCCAGCAGGCTTAGTTGTTGTAATTCAAGGGTTTGTTCCTAGGTTTATGGGGGTAAAGACAGATCCTGCCCGGCAAATCCTGCCGGGTAAGGCTTAGTTTGCGCGGCGGTTCTTGCCGGCTCGCATCTGGCCGGGGATGAGGTACAATCGCCGAAAACGACCGACGCCTTTCACCACGTGCTCCGTTTCGAGGAATCCTATGCCCCTCTCCATCCCGCTGCCGGCCGGCGCCAAGATCATCATCAACGGCGCCGTGATCGAGAACAGCGGCTCGGCGAATATTTCGCTCACCGTTCATAACAAGGCGAACATCCTGCGCGACAAGGATGTGCTGACCCAGCCCGAGGCCAATACCCCGGCCAAGGAGATCTATCACGCCATCCAGAACGCCTATCTGTTCGACGCCAACCGCGGCGAGTGGGAGACGATCGGCGATGCGCTGATGGATCGCTTCGTGGTGACATGGCCCGCGTCCGCCCCGATCATCGCGCATCTGCGCGAGCTGATGGCCGACGACAAGCTCTATAACGCGCTGCGCGCTTCGCGCCGGCTGATCGCACTCGAGGCGGGCGAATCGAGCGAGGCGCCGGCGCATCACGCGGGCGAGAGCTATGTCGAGCCGCGGCCGCCCCGGATCGACCGGCACAAGGAAATCGGCCGGATCAAGGGCAAGATCGCCGAGTTGGAACGGCGCATTTCGGCCATCGACGAAAATTGATCGGCAAGCGCGGCCCGCACCCATGATCAGGCCCGACCAGAGCACCGTGCTGATCGGCGTCGAGGCCAATCCGAACCCGGCCGACGTGGCCGTGTTGGAGCGCGGGCTGTTCGCGTTCGAAGAGGCGCGGCTGGGGGCGCCCGAGCATGCGCATTTCGCCGTGTTCGCACGCACCAGTGCCGGCCAGATCGAGGGCGGTGCCGACGGCCATATCATGTGGCGCCGCCTGTTCATCAAGACGCTCTGGATCACCGAAGCCCGGCGCGGCGCCGGCCTCGGCCGGGAACTGATGCAGATGGTCGAGGGCGAGGCGACACATGATATGGCCAGCGCGGCTGCCGCAGCATCTGGCTGACGGCGCTCGGCGAACCGGCCGCAGGCTTCTATCGCAAGCTCGACTATGTCGAGATCGGCGTTCTCGACGATTATGTCGGCGGCCAGTCGCTGTTCACGCTCCACAAGATCCTGGAAGTGCCGCGCGCTTGAGCTCAACCATCCCCTCTCCGCCCCATTGGGGCGGAGAGGAGAAGATGATCTCCTCAGTTCAGCGGGTGTTTCATCCGGTAGACGCCATCGACCAGCGGGCCGAAGCGGGCGGCCAGTTCCGGGTGCGCGATCGGCTCGGCGGCCTCGTCGACCAGCAGGTTCTGCTCCGAGACATAGGCTTCGTAATGCCCGTCGGTCGCGTCCTCGGCCAAGAGATGGTACCAGGGCTGGTCCTTGCGCGGCTTGGTCGTCGCGATGCGCTCGTACCACTCCTCGCCATTGCTGTAGATCGGGTCGATATCGACCACGACCCCGCGAAACGCGAAGTGGCGGTGGCGCAGAATCTGGCCGATCGAGAATTTGGTGGTCGTGGGGACCATGGCAGGCTGTCGGCGCTCAAGAAAAGGACGGGGCCTTTGAAATGGCCCCGTCCGGTCCGGCGGTCAAGTGCGGAGCGGTTAAGCCCGGTTAGGCCCAGCGGCCCTCGACGAAGAACCACTGGCCGCCGCGCTCGTCCCAATGGGGCGGGACCCAGCGTTCGACATGGGCCGGGCGCTCGGCATATTGGCCCGGGTTCCAGACATATTCATGCCCGTTCCAGCGCCAATGACCCGGCTGCCAGACATAGACGACACCCGGCGGTGCCGGCGGCGGCGGTGGGACATATTCGGCGGCGCGCGGCGGCGGCGGGGGCGGCTGGGCCACGACGACCGCCGCCGGCTGGCGCACGGGCACAGGGGCTGCGACCACGCAGCCGGCCGCCGGCAGGACGAAGCCCGCAAGGAGAGACATCAGGATGATCTTGGAGGGGCGCACTTTAATTCCTCTGGCGTTGTATCGCAGGGTTACCATCGAGAACATCGACGTAACTGGATACGTTCCACCAGATGCAGCTATCCCCGCTGGGATCGGCCTATCCCCAAAGTGACACACTCGGGGGATAGAGCAGGCTGCCGTCATAGCGCAGGCCCGGCTGGCGGTCACGGCCGAGCAGCAGCGGGCCGTCCAGATCGACCCATTCGGCGTCCTGGCCGACGATGACGGCGGGGGCGACCGCCAGCGACGTGCCCAGACGGCAGCCGATCTTGATGCGAAAACCCTCGTCGCGCGCCTGCTCGACCAGAGCCAGCGCCTCGGTCATGCCGCCGGCGCGATCCAACTCGACGTTCACGGCGTCATAGAGCCCTCGCAGCTCTTCCAGACTGTCCCGATCGTTGCAGGTGCGGTTGGCGCAGATCGGGATCGGGTGCTTGAAGCTGCGCAGCGCCATGTCGTCGCCGACCGGCAGCGGGTCCTCGATCAACTCGACCCCGGCATCGGCCAGCGTCGGCAGGGCCGCGGTCAGGGTTTCCAGGGTCCAGCCCTCTTGGGCATCCATGATCAGGCGCGCGCGCGGGGCGGCGAGCTTGACCGCCAGCAGCCGATCGAGCTCCTGGGGGGAGGCTAGGCTCAGCTTCAGCAGCGGGCGATGGGCCTGTTCGGCGGCGGCGGCCCCCATGGCGGCGGCGGTGCCGGCCGGGATGGCGAAGGATGTCGTCAGCCGATGCGGCACGTCCAGGCCGGCGATCTGCCAGGCGGACGAGCCGGTGCGCTTCGCATCGAAATCCCACAGCGCCAGATCGATCGCGTTGCGCGCCGTCGACGGCGGCATCAGGCGCTGCAGGCTGCGCCGGGTGATGACCCCGGTCGAGATGTCGTTGGCCACGGCCTCGATCGCGGCCACGACCGCCTCGGCCGTCTCGCCGTGCAGCCGGTCGGGCACGCATTCGCCACGGCCGCGCTTGCTGCCTTCCTGGATCTCGACCAGGACGATTTCGGCACGACCACGGGTGCCGTCGGCGGCACGTTCGAGGGGGAATTGCTCCGAGCGGACCGTGATTTTCGGTCGGTCGGGCGGGATCAGGGCACGGGGCAGCATAATGTCTAGAATACCGTGGATTTGGCCTGCGGCGAAGCGCATCGGGTCGGCAAGATGGACGGGCCTGCGTCCTGCCCCCTAAACTGCCGCCCTCGCCGGGCTTTGGATGACGGGTTCATGATTGCCATTTGCCGCTTAACGTCCTGTTGCACCTTGGGGTTCCTGCTGTGGCTCGGCCCCGTCGCCCGAGCGGAGGATCCGCCGGCCAAACCGGAGCATGCATCGGGTCTGCTGGCCCTGCTGCCGGCCGACTCGGTGACCCAGCACACGATCGATGTCGGCGGCCGCAGGCTTGCCTATACCGCCACCGCCGGCACCTTGCCGCTGCGCGACGACAAGGGCGAGCAGACGGCGTCGGTGTTCTACACCGCCTATGTCCAGAACGGCGCCAAGCCCGGCGACCGGCCGATCACGTTCGCCTTCAACGGCGGCCCGGGGGCGGCCTCGGCCTATCTGCAACTGGGCCTGGCCGGACCGACCCGGCTCGATTTCGGCGGCGGCCTCGATGGCGCCCATGCGACGCTGGTCGACAATCCCGAGACCTGGCTCGATTTCACCGACCTCGTGTTCCTCGATCCGGTCGGCACCGGCTATAGCCTCGCCGCCAAGCCCGACCAGGCGGCGAAGCAATTCTGGGGCGTGCGCCAGGATGCCGACTATCTGGCGAAGCTAGTCTCGCTCTATCTGGTCCGCAACGGCAGGACCGGCTCGCCGAAATATCTCTTGGGCGAAAGCTACGGCGGATTGCGCGCGGCCAAGGTCGCGAGCGCGCTGCAGAGCCAGCAGGGCGTGATCCTGTCGGGCATCACCATGGTCTCGCCGCTGATCGAGGCGAACATGCTGTTCGGTGCCGAGGGCAATCCGCTGGTCGCGGCCCTGCGCCTGCCGTCCTTCGCCGCGGCCGAACTGGTGCGCCAGGGCAACTTCGCCCCGGACAAGCTGCCGGCGATCGAGCAATTCGCGGAGGGCGAATATCTCTCGACCCTGGTGGCCAAGCCGCTTGCCGGTGCCGCCGCCGATGCCTTTTACGGCAAGGTCGCCGACCTGATCGGCCTGCCGAAACCGCTGGTCGCCCAATATCGCGGCATGGTCCCGGTCGACACCATGGCGAAGCATTTTCGCGAGCGCGACGGCGATGTCGTCAGCCTCTATGACGCGAGTTTGGCGATGCCTGATCCGTTTCCCGACAGCGAGCAGACGCATCAGGACGATCCGGTATTGGACGGTTTCACCCGTAGCTTCGCCAGCGCCTTCGCCGGCTATGCGCGCGAGCAGCTGGGCTTCAAGACCGATCTCGACTATCGGCTGCTGGCCAATGACGTGAATGAGAAATGGGACTGGCACAGCGATGGTCCGGGCCAGGCGGGTGGCATCAACGACATCCGCCAGCTGTTGGCGCTCGATCCGTCGCTGAAGCTGATGGTCGCCCATGGCTACACCGATCTGCTGACCGCCTACGGCATCGACAAATACCTGCTGGACCATCTTCCCGACAGCTCGCGGGTCGAGCTTAAGCTCTATCCGGGCGGCCACATGCTCTATGTCGGCGCGGACTCGCGCAAGGCGCTGACCAAGGACGCGAAGGCGATGTATCCGGCGGGGAAGTAAGTCCTTCTCCGCCCTTTAGGGGGAGAAGGACTTAGGATGAGGTGGGTGGCGCCGCCGGTACGTCGTTTCCGAATAGTTTTTGCTGGCACGACCCACCCCACTCCGTCCCTCTCCCCCTGAAGGGCGGAGAGGGAGAACCAGGCTCAGATCAGCATCCGTTCCACATCGACGGCGACTTCGACGACATGGTCGCCGCCGCCCAGGATGACGCCGCGGAGCGGGCTGACGTCGCTATAGTCGCGGCCCTGGGCGACGGCGACGTGGCTGGTGCCGGCCAGGCGGTCGTTGGTCGGGTCGATCTCCAGCCAGACGCCGTGGCCGGCATAGACCGCGACCCAGGCATGGGAGGCGTCGGCGCCGACCAGGCGCTTGCCGCCGGCGGGCGGGTCGGTCTCCAGATAGCCGCTGACATAGCGCGCCGGAATGCCGTGCGAGCGGCAGCCGGCGATCATCAGATGGGCGAAATCCTGACAGACGCCGCGCTTCAGCCGCAGCACTTCCTCGGTCGGGGTCGAGATCGTGGTGGCATGCGGGTCGAACTTGAAGTCGTCGTGGATGCGATGGGCCAGATCCAGCGCCGCCTCGATCAGCGCGCGGCCGGGCGGGAAGGACGGTGCCGCAAATCGCTGAATCACCGGCGTCACGTCGGCGGCCGGCGAGGCGACGGCGAATTCGGCGGCGACCAGATCTTCCGGCGCGCGCGGGGCCGCGGCGGCCTTGGCGACCTGCTCCCAGGGCGCCTGCCCCGCCGTCGGGTCGAGCGTCATCGGCCACATCTCGACCTCGCTGGTCGATTCGACGATCAGTTCCTGATGCGGCCCGGCGATGGTGAAGACCATGACGCCGTTGCCGAAATAATCCGTGGTCTGCTCGATGCTGGTCGGCAGCGGCTCGATCATCAGCTGATGCGCCCGGCAGGTCTGTTGATCCCGGTCGAGCGGCCGCAGATGCGCCGCATGATGCGACAGGGAAACGGGCGCTTCGTAGCGGTAGGTCGTGCGATGGCGGACGGAATACAGCATGGCTCAGGCCCGCGCCGGATGCGAAGTGGCGGTCGCCAGCGGCTCGGCCGCGGCATGTTTGAAATAAGCCTCGCTCAACAGATCCGAGATCTCGGCAAGGTCGCTGGTCAACCCGATGCACAGCCGGTCGAGCTTCGGGCGGCCGTCCTTCTCGGCCGGCCCGCCGCGGGCGATTTTGACCATGTCGGCGCGGCGCAGCGCCGCCATCACCGCCGCCGTCGCCTGCGCCTCCGGCGTGGTCGACGTCCCGTGACGCTCGCGCGGCAAGGCGGCCAGATGCTGGCTGATCGCCAGCAGCTGGAAGGCGACGGCGCGCGGGTTGGTTTCGTCGGCCAGGACCAGGTCGAAGACGGCGGCCGGCTTCAGCCCCATGAAATAGCGGGCGCGATAGGTCATCGAACTGTCGGCGACCTCCAACAGCGCATCCAGCAGCGCCGGCTCGGTCGGGCCGACCGCCTGGCCCAGCACGCGGGTGAAGGTGAGCGTCTGATAGGCGCGTTCCAGCCGCCGCCCGATCTCCAGGAAGCGCCAGCCGAGGCCGCGCGTCATGTTCTCCATGACCAGGCCGTTGAAGGCGGCCAGACGCTGCAGCAGTTGGTCGAGCTCGCCCAGCGCCGGCAGCGCGTTCAGCACGCGCCAGGTGTCCATCGACAATCGATCGCGCACGGTCGTCGCCGCCCGGTGCAGCGCCTCGATCGGCTGGCTCAGGCCCGCCATGATCGCGGCCGGGCGCGGCGGCCCTTCGGCCAGCACGAAGCCCAGCGGAGCCAGGCACTCGCGCAACGGCGCCACGGCCGGGCCGCCAGGGTTGTTGAGGTCGGGCAGCCCGCGCTGACGGGCGGCGCGGACCAGGCGGATGGTGATCTCGGTCCGCTCGGCATAGCGGCCCAACCAAAAGAGATTGTCGGCGACCCGGCTCGGCAGGTCGGCGGCATGGCGCTTCAGCTCGACCGCATCGGGCTGGGACTGCCACAGGCTGACATGTTCGCTCGGCCGGTCGCCGACGACCCAGACATCCTTGCTGCCGCCGCCCGATTGCAGCGAGACCATCAGCCGGCCGGCCTCGGGCGCCACGCGTGCCAGTCCGCCGGGCATGACCTTGTGGCCGCCGTCCTGGTCGGCGGTGACATAGGCGCGCAAGACGAGGCCGCGCGGCACGGCCTTGCCGTCGACCCAGGCGGGCACGCTCGACAGCGGCAGATGGTCCTGCAGCGCCCAGCGCTGCGGCGTCGCCCGGATCCGCGCGATGAGCTCGGCCCGGCGGACCGGGTCCAGATGTTCCGGATAGACCGGCGAGGCATCCATGCCGGCAAAGGCCGGCTTCACGACCCGGTCGACCAAGTCGGCTTCCAGCGTGTCGAGCGCGCCGGGCGCCCCCAGCCAGCGCGTCTCGGCTTGGGGCAGCAGCAGCTCCTCGCCCAAAAGCCGCCGGGCCAGCACCGGCAGATAGGGGATGAGGCCGGCACCCTCGACCGCACCGCTGCCGAGCGGGTTCAGGATGGCGACATGGCCGCGCCGGGCGGCCGCGACCAGACCGGCGACGCCCAGGCTCGAATCGCTCTTCAGCCACAAGGGGTCGCAGAAATCCTCGTCCAGCCGGCGCAGGATGCCGTCGACCGGCTGCAGCCCGCCGAGCGTCTTCAGATAGACCCGGTCGTAGCGCACGGTCAGGTCTTCGCCCGCGACCAGCTGATAGCCCAGATAGCGCGCGAGATAGGCGTGCTCGAAATAGGTCTCGTTATAGGGGCCGGGGGTCAGCAGCACGATGCGCGGCTCGGCGCCCGACCCGCGCGATTTGGCGGCGGCAGCTGCGGCGGCACGCGACAGGGTCTCGCGCAATGCCCGGAAAAATCCGGAGATGCGCTCGACCGGCTGGGCGCGGAACGCATCCGGCAAGCTGCGCGACAGCACCATGCGGTTTTCCAGCGCATAGCCGGCACCGGACGGCGCCTGGGTGCGGTCGTCGAGCACGACCCAGCTGCCGTCGGGCATGCGGCCCAGATCGAAGGCGGCCAGATGCAGCTGCACCCCGTCCGGCGGCTGGATGCCGTGGCAGGGGCGCAAGAAACCGGGATTGGCGAACAGCAGTGCCGGCGGCAGCGTGCCGTCGCGCAGCACGGTCTGCGGGCCGTAGAGATCGGCCAGCAGCCGGTCGAGCAGGCGGGCACGCTGGGCGAGGCCGGTCTCGATCTGCCGCCATTCGGCCGCGGGCACGATCGCCGGCAGCGGATCGACCGGCCAGGGCCGGGCCAGGCCCTTCGGATCGCCATAGACGTTATAGGTGACGCCGTTCTCGCGGATCATCCGTTCCGCGAGCTGCCAGCGCGACTCGACCGTCGCCGCCGAGGCGAAGTCCGGCGCTTTCAGCAACGCCGCCCAGGCCGGCCGCACCACCCCATCGGGGCCGCACATCTCGTTGTAGGTACCGGCCGGAACCTGGTATCCGGCCAGGAAGCTCTTGGTCACGGCTCGGGTCGCAACTCCATTTGCTGCACGCTCGCCGTCACCCGCGCAGGCGCAGGTCGAGCGTCAGCGGGAAAGACGGATTTACCGCGAGAGGCGGCAGGATGATGGTACCCGGCGTATGGCCCATCGCGAAGAACCGATTGAGCCGGCGGCTCTCGGCCTCATACGCATTGACCGGCAGGGTCGTGTAGTTGCGGCCGCCCGGATGGGCGACGTGATAGGTGCAGGCGCCGATCGACTGGTTCGACCAGGTATCGACGATATCGATGGTCAAGGGCGCATGGGGCGCGATCGTCGGGTGCAGCGAGCTGGGCGCACTCCAGGCGCGGAAGCGCACGGCGGCGACGAATTCGCCGGTGGCGCCGGTCGGCGTCAGCGGCAGGCGCCGGCCGTTGCAGGCGACGGCATAGCGCTCGCCGCTCATGCCCTTCACCTTGATTTCCA
>Ga0302311_10007544_pt1 | contig 11067 bp, 10 predicted proteins | sample III_Palsa_N1_3_FD_200449 | JGI IMG/M metagenome (GOLD analysis project Ga0302311, IMG submission 200449) | Peat permafrost microbial communities from Stordalen Mire near Abisko, Sweden - III_Palsa_N1_3 | ecosystem: Environmental > Terrestrial > Soil > Palsa > Peat permafrost | place: Sweden...
CGCCGCTTGACCTATATCGACCTGTCGATGTTCCAGCTCGTTGAAGGACTGCGTTATGCCTTTCCAAGGCGGATGAAGGCCTATGAGCGCAAGATCCCGGGCCTGGTCGATCTACGCGATCGGGTCGCCGCGCGGCCGAACATCAAGGCCTATCTCGCCAGCGACCGCCGTATCGCCTTCAACGAGGACGGCATCTTCCGGCACTATGCGGCGCTCGATGCGTAGGGGCTCTGTGGCTTCTACCAAACGCCGGGAAGCAGCCGATAGCGCACGCGGGCGGTGTAATCGCCATAGCCGGGCAGGTCCGCGGTCAGCGTGCGCTCCTCTATTCCGGTGCGGACCGCGAACAACACGATGAATAGTGGTGAGATCGCAAGACCCCAGCCTGAGCTCAATAGCAGCGGGATGCCGACGAAGAACAGGATGGCGCCGCTGTACATCGGATGCCGAACCCATGCATACGGACCGCTGGAGACGACATGATGCCCACGCTCGCGCTGCACCTTCACCAATGGGGCGGCGAACGAGTTTTCGCGCATCACCCACATGATGAAGACGGTGGAAACAAGCATCAGCGCCAACCCCAGCGCCTGCAAGACAATCGGGAAATCCGAGCCGTCGATACGGTGATCGAGCCCGATCGTGACGAACCAGATCAGGAACGCGCCGCCGATGACCGGGACGAACAGCTTGTCGGCGGCGGGCTGTTCATCCCGCGCGGTGAGGCGCATGCGCTCGGCCAACAGTTCCGGATCGGTGCTGGCGAGCCAGGATCCGGCCGAGAGCCCGATGATCATCATGGTCGCCAGAAACACCCACGCGGCGGCCCAGCGCAAAGTGCCGGCGGGCGCGAACAACAGCGCGCCCATCGCGGCGATCCAGGTCAATGTCTGCAATAGCCATTTGGCGATCATGGTGTGCGCCATCCTGCGCAGCAATCATGATCGCGCCGTTTTTCCGGCAAACTTGCGGCAATGTGGCCGGGATGTGCGCCCGCCGCTGTCAGGCCAACTGGTCGATTCGGGTGCCCTGTCCGGGCGGCAGCGGGGCTTGCGCCGGCGGCTGGGCGGCGCCCGCGTCGTCGGAATCGTTGTCGTTGCTCGCCGGAGGCGCCGGGGTCTGGCTGGTGGTGACATAAGGCGGCTGCACCGGGCCTGGCGCGGAAACGCTCGAAATGCTCATAGATGGATCCCTTTGACGATACCCGACTGTGAGCGGGGGCTCACCAATGCCGGATGAATCCAATCGTTAAAAGGCAAGCGATCGGCGGCGGTTTCCCGAGGGATGGTGAACGGAAGGCTCCGCGCAGGCTGGAAATCCGACCGATCCGGAGCAAGCCGGACAGCTATTGGTCGGTGCTGCGCGAGATCGCGATCGAGGCTTCGGTCTTGGTCCGGACGCAGCGCATATCGAGCCGGCGATAGCGGGTCGAGACATCGTCGCCATGGATCAGCCCCATCCGCTTGATGCAGCGGGTCACGCCTTTCAGCATGTCGTCCTTGGGCAAGGTGAAGACGATGGCCGCTCCACTGGCCGCGAGGTCGACAAACGCATCCGCCGGCTTGCGGGCGGCGGCTTTCGCGAACAACTGGTTGGAGTAGCTGCGGCCGGCACAGCCGAGCGAGAGCTCCTTGGCTTGCGGATGCGACAGGTAGATCACATTGGCCGCGGTCTTGCCCACGGTCAGGCCGTCGATCTGGTTCTTGAGCTGGGCGGCCAGATCGTCGCAGCGATCGGCGTGGGCCGGCGAGGCGCCCGACAAGGCCAAGAAAGCCGCGGCCAGCAGCGCCAGCGCGATCGAAGTTGCAGCGTTTTTTATCATCGGTACCCCCGCGCCATAAAAGCCCGCGCGCGGCGTTCTTGCAAGGGCCGGACACCAAGGCATGTCCGTTGCTCCTAGCGGTCATGACGCCGTCATGCCGTACCTTACCTTTTCCGCCAAAAATGCTTAGAACGGTTCAATTGCCGGCGTCCGGAAAGCGGACGTTTGGCTCACAAACCCCGCGAGATCCCCATGAACGCCCCCACCGCCTTTCCCGACCAAAAACCCGTTCCGCCCTATAAGCACACCCCGCTGTTTCCGCTCGGCGCCGACACCACGCCGTACAAGAAGATCACCACCGAGGGCGTGCGGGTCGAGAAGGTCCTGGGCAAGGACATGCTGGTAGTGTCGCGCGAGGCGTTGCGGGCGCTGTCGGAGGCCGCCTTCGGCGACATCAACCACTATCTGCGGCCAGGCCATCTGCAGCAGTTGCGCAACATCCTTGACGACAAGGAAGCCAGCGATAACGACAAGTTCGTCGCCTTCGATTTCCTGAAGAATGCCAATATCGCGGCCGGCGGCGTGTTGCCGATGTGCCAGGATACCGGCACCGCGATCATCATGGGCAAGAAAGGTTTTCGCGTCATCACCGATGGCGACGACGAGGCTGCGTTGAGCGAAGGCGCGCGCGACGCCTATCTGCGCCGCAATCTGCGCTACTCGCAGGTGGCGCCGCTGTCGATGTACGAGGAAAAAAACACCGCCAACAACATGCCGGCACAGTGCGAGATCTACGCCGAGGGTGATGACGCCTACAAATTCATGTTCATGGCCAAGGGTGGCGGAAGCGCCAACAAGAGTTTTCTGTTCCAGGCCACGCCGTCGGTGCTGACCAAGGATCGCCTGCTGGCGTTCCTGAAGGAGAAGGTGTTAACGCTCGGCACCGCGGCGTGCCCGCCCTATCATCTGGCGATCGTGATCGGCGGCACCTCGGCCGAGCTTTGCATGAAGACCGTGAAGCTCGCGTCGGCGCGTTATCTCGATGCGCTGCCGACCCATGGATCGGCCGACGGCAATGCCTTCCGTGATCTGGAGATGGAGCAAGAGATATTGAAGATGACGCAGTCGCTCGGCGTCGGCGCGCAGTTCGGGGGCAAATATTTCTGTCACGACGTGCGCGTGATCCGGCTGCCGCGCCACGGCGCCTCGCTGCCGATCGGGCTCGGCGTTTCCTGCTCGGCCGATCGCCAGGTGCTCGGCAAGATCACCAAGGACGGCGTCTATCTCGAGGAGCTCGAGCACAATCCGGCACAATATCTGCCGGCGGTGGAGCAGGCGCTCGGCGGCGACGTTGTCAAGATCGACCTGAACCAGCCGATGAAGGATATCCTCACGACACTGGCAAAACATCCGATCAAGACGCGGCTGTCGCTGACCGGCACCATGATCGTGGCGCGCGATTCCGCCCACGCCAAATTGCGCGAGCGGCTGGAGAAGGGCGAGCCGCTACCGGATTATTTCAAAAATCATCCGGTGTATTACGCCGGTCCCGCCAAAACCCCTGATGGCTACGCCTCCGGCGCGTTCGGCCCGACCACCGCGGGGCGGATGGATTCCTTTGTCGATCAGTTTCAAGCCGCCGGCGGCTCGATGGTGATGGTCGCCAAGGGCAACCGTGCGGTGGCCGTGCGCGAAGCCTGCAAGAAGCATGGCGGCTTCTATCTCGGCTCGATCGGCGGTGCTGCGGCCAATCTCGCCGAGCACTGCATCAAGAAGGTCGAGGTGGTGGAATATCCCGAACTCGGCATGGAAGCGATCTGGCGCATCGAGGTCGAGGATTTTCCGGCGTTCATTATCATTGACGACAAGGGTAACGACTTCTTCAAGGAATTGAATCTGGGGTGATCGTTTCGTGGTCCCGGCCTGACGTGCAAATCGCGGTGGAGACGCCGCGGCCCCAAAGCCTTGGCGTCGATCGCAAGGCGCGGCGCTCGCCTCACCTAAAACCGTCACCCGCCGTGAAGGCGGCGTGTGACGTGATCGCGGTCCATGCGGACGCCATCGAACTCTCGAACAACATGACGGCGCACCAGGCCTTCAACGTCATCGCCCGCTCGACCCTGCGGCATTTCTCGTCCAACGCTGAGGCGGTACGCAAACTGGATGGTGAGGCGATCCACCAAATGCGGGTCGGCTTGCGCCGCATGCGCGCGGCCATCTCGCTGTTCGGCGCTATTCTGCCGGCGTCCAGCACCGGGAAGGTCAAGACCGAATTGAAATGGCTCAGCGGTGAACTGGCCCCGGCGCGCGAGATCGACGTGTTCGTCAAGCAAAGAATACAGCCGCTGCGAAACGCGAGCGAACCGAAGCGAGGCATTCGCGCGATCGAGAAGCGATTTTTCGCGCGGCACCGGCAAGCCTTTCTTCGTGCGCGCGACGCGCTGGAAACGCCGCGCTATCGCAAGCTCCTGATCGATGTTCTCGAATGGCTGGAGATGCGCCAGCCGAATGCCGATGGGACCTCCGCAACACCGATCGAAAAGTTCGCCGGCGAAGCGGTGCATCGTCGTATCCGGAAAGCTCGCAAGCGGGGGCGGCGCCTCGCCGACCTGTCGGCCGTCGAGCGGCATAAGCTCCGTATCAAGATCAAGAAGATCCGGTATGCCGTCGACTTCTTCCGGAATCTATATCCGGCAAAGGCGCAAGCTGGTCTCGAGCGCCTGTCAGGCCAGTTGAAAAAGATCCAGGACGCATTGGGTGCTTTGAACGACTTCATCGCGCACCGCGAGATCGCCGTGGATGCCGCGCTTTATGCGCCTCGAGGCGACCGGCGGGCGGGCGCCTTCGGTCTGCTGTTGGGCCAGGAGAAGGAGGCTTCCAAAACGCTGCTGAAGGCTACCAGCAAAGCCATGCGGGATTTGAGACCGCGCAGTGTCGCGCTTGATTGAGGATGAGCCGGTAGACTCTTGCGTCGTTTTCGGGCTTGTTGGCGGCGCAGGGCGCGGTCAACAAGAGAACACTCGATGCGACACATGAACATGGTTGGACTCGCGGTTCTCGTGGTCGCGGTCGGGGGCCTCGATCCTGGTTTTGCAAACGCCCGTCCTGCTTCCAAGCCACAAGAATTCGGCGTCGGCGCGCAATATGGCACGACGCATGTGTATGTCGCGGCCGAGGACATGGATCGGTTCTGCGCGAGCTTTCTGGCGACCTTCGGCGGATCGGGTTCGTCGCCCGCCGATGTAACGGTGACGCCGACGACAAGCGTGGCGCGCTGGCAGGCGCTGAAGACGCCGGTCGGCCTGGTTTCGCTGTTCGGCTTCAAGACGCCAATGCCGTATCCATTCGGGCAGGAGCGCACCGGCTATCTGGTGACCGACATGGATGCCGCGGTAGACGCGGCGAGGAAGCAGGGCGCCGCTGTTCTTGTGGCGCCGTTCCCCGATGCGATCGGCCGCGACGTGATCGTGCAGTGGCCCGGTGGCATCAACATGCAGCTCTATTGGCACACCAAGGCGTCGTCTGCTCCACCGTTACAGAGCGTGCCGGAAAATCGGATCTATCTCGCGCCCGAGTCGGCCGCGGGCTTTATTCGCAGCTTTATCGGTTTCGCGCATGGCCGGATCGTCTCGGATGTCGCGCGGGCCCCCGGCGTGGAAATCGGCCGGACCGGCGACAGCTATCGCCGGGTCGAGGTGGAATCCGCGTTCGGCAAACTGAGGCTGCTGGTGACCGACGGCCATCTGCCTTTTCCCTACGGTCATGAAACCACGGGATACGAAGTGACGGACCTCGCCGCGACCCTGGCAAAAGCAAAGAGCGCCGGCGCAACCGTGCTGGTCGAGCCCTACAAGACCGAGCAGCGCGAGGCGGCCGTCGTGCAGTTTCCCGGCGGCTACATCGCCGAGATTCATTCCCCGGTGAAATAAAGCGGGTCGCGCTACGCGCTCCGTGCCGGCACATTCGAGAACAGGGCGCCGAGCGCCTCCGCCATCGTGGGATGCGCGATGATCGCGTCGCGCAGGCCCGTGTAGGGCATGCCCGCCAACATCGCGGTCTGGACCACGGTCATGACTTCGCCGGCCTCGGGACCGATCATGGTGAAACCGAGAATGCGCTCGCCGTTCGCCTCGACCAGTGCCTTCATGAAGCCGCGTGTCTCGGATATCGTCTGCGCCCGCAACACCGCCGCCATCGGCAGCCTGGCGACGCGAACCGCAATGCCCTGGCGCTGGGCCTCGGCTTCGCTGAGGCCCACGCGCGCCAGCGGCGGGTCGGTGAACATGCAGTACGGCACCAGCCGATCACGCTTGCTGCGATGGCCGCCGCTCAGATTGGCCGAGATGATACGGAAATCGTCGAACGAGACATGGGTGAACTGGGCGCTGCCGGCGGCCTCGCCGATCGCGAGGACATCGGGTGCGCTGGTCTCGAGCCGATCGTTGACCACGATATAGCCGCGCTCGTCGAGCGCGACACCCGCGAGGTCAAGTCCGACCCCGTTGGTATTGGGCGTGCGTCCGGCCGCGACCAGGATATCGCTGCCTTCGATGGTCTGATCGCCCGCAGCGTTGCGCAGTTGAACGCTGACAGCCTGTCCGGATCGGCCCTGGACGCCGAGAATTTTGGCCCCGAGATGCACCACGACGCCTTCTTCGCGCAGCATATCGAGCAGTGCGGCCGTGACATCGGAATCTTCCCGGCTGGCGAGTTGCGGTCCGGTCTCCACGATGCTGACGTGGCTGCCGAAGCGGCGATAGGCTTGTGCCAGTTCGAGGCCGACATACCCGCCGCCCAGCACGATCAGGTGCGCAGGCAACCGATCGAGTTCGAGCAGCTCGACATTGCTGAGCGGCGCTGCCGCCACCAGGCCCGGAATATCCGGGATGGTCGCATGCGTCCCAAGATTGATGGCCACGCGGTCACCGGTCAGCACGCGGGTGCCGCCATCGTTCAAGGTAACCTCGACGATTTTCGGTGCAATGAAGCGGGCCGTACCCATGATCAGTTCGGCGCCGCTGGCCTTGTACAGTTCGAGATGTTTGGCGACCATGTTCTCGACCATGCCGCGCTTTCGCGCCTGCACTTGTTTCATGTCGGTGGAGGTGGGGCCCGTCACGGTGCCGAAGCGACCGGCGTGTTGAACCAGATCGGCCACTTTCGCGCTCCAGATCTCGTTTTTGCTAGGCAGGCAGTTGGTGTTGGGACAGGAACCGCCGATCAATTTTCGTTCGACGACGGCCGTGCGATGCCCGGATTTGGCCATGTGCCAAGCCAGATATTTGCCGCCTTCGCCGCTGCCGATGATGAGCATTTCGAAGTGTTCGGGTTGGGACATTTTCAACGCCTTATGGTTCGAGACAGGAGGTCATGCGGACAGCAGGTGGTTTCCAGGCTGCAGCTTCAGCGCGATCTGATCAAAAAGGAAGATTGGAGCGTTGGCTTGAGTGCGCTCCGGCAAATCATGTTGGTCGCCTCTTGACTATTTGTTCATGTTTTGTTCTTATGATCTGCGTCCAGCAAGGAGAGCATCATGGACAACCGGATCAGCCAAATTCGCAAGCAAATCAGAGCACTAAGGGTCTCCATGTTGGAGGCCGAGGCGGTCATGCGCGAGCAGATCAATCGGGACGAGCCATGCTCCTTCGTGGCGGAGGAAATTCTCAAGATGCGCGTGGTCATGAGCTTGTTGGTTGAAGAGCGTTCGCTGCTCGGCGACCGGGAACCGATCCTCGTCAACAGCTTCGTCATTCCGCATCGTCGCCCGGCAGTAAAGCCCGCCGCTGTCGTGAAGCGGCAATCGGTGCCCGCAGAAAAACATGTCCGGTCAGCTGCGGACATTGGATCTGCGCGGAATGGGCGGAGCCAACGGGCCGCGCCAATGCGCGCCCGATGATAAACTCCGCGATATCCCTCCATCGCAGTTGATGATGCTGAACGGGTTTCGCAAAAGCTCGACCTACCTTGTGTCGCCATCACCTGTACCCGGCCGCCTGCAGCTCGAACAACTCGGCATAGCGGCCGGACTGTAACATCAGTTCATCGTGGGTGCCGGCGGCTTCGACTTTGCCGTCGGCCAGCACCAGGATGCGGTCGGCCATCCGGACGCTGGAAAAACGATGGGAGATCAGCACGGCGGTCTTGCCATCGCTGAGCTCCTTGAATCGTTGAAAGACCTCGAATTCGGATCGGGCGTCGAGCGCGGCGGTCGGTTCGTCCAGGATAAGCACCTGCGCCTCCCGCATGTAAGCGCGCGATATCGCGACTTTCTGCCATTCGCCGCCGGACAGTTCGACGCCGTTCCGAAAACGCTTGCCGATCATTTGCTGGTAACCGCCGGGTAGCCTGGCGATCACTTCGTCAGCCTGGCTTCGCATCGCGGCGCGCTCGATGCGGGCCGCGTCGTCGCGCGCCGCGATCTTGCCAACGGCGATGTTGTCGCCGACGCTCAGATAATAACGCACGAAATCCTGGAAGATCACGCCGATATTGCCGCGCAGCTTGTCCAGATCGTATTCGCGCAGATCTTGGCCGTCGAGCAGGATGCGGCCTTCGCTCGGGTCGTACAGCCGGGTCAGCAGTTTCACCAATGTGGTCTTGCCGGCACCGTTTTCGCCGACCAGCGCAATCACTTCGCCGGCATGCAGGTTGAAATGAAGGTGGCGCACCGCCCATCGGGCCGCACCCGGATAGATGAAGCCGACGTCTTCAAAGACAAAACCGGTGCGGATCGGGTTCGGAAAGGGGCGGGGGTGGGCCGGCGACAGGATCCGGGCTTTGGTCTCGTAAAACGAAAACAGATCGTCGAGATAGAGGGCTTGCCCGGCGGTGGACGAAAAGCTCGTCAGCAAACCTTCAAGCAACGTACGCAGGCGCAGGAATGAGCCCGCCAGAAAGGTGAGATCGCCGACCGAAAACGCGCCGGCGAGGGTGCGCCAGGCGATGTAGGCGTAGGCGAAATAATAGCCGAGCGTCCCGATCGCGCTGAACAGGCCGCCCCAGCGCGCGCGCGTGATCGCGAGCCGGCGGTTGGCCGTGTAGAAGTCCTTTGCCAGCCGCTCGTAGCGTTCGATCAGGAAATTGTTGAGGCCGAAAATCTTGACTTCCTTGGCGGTATCGACGCTGGCGGCGGTTTGGCGGACGTAATCCAGCTCACGCCGTTCGGGGGTGCGGAAAAAATCGATCGAATAGGTTTGCGCATTGAAATAGGCCTCGCCCAGGAAGGCGGGGACCAGCGCCAGCAGCAGCAGTCCGATCAGCCACGGCGCGTAAAACACCAGACCGGCGACAAAGGACGCCACGGTCACGATGTCCTGCGCCTGGCTGAACAGCTGTCCCAATAGCGTCATCCGCCCGCTGGTCTGCCGGCGGGCGCGCTCCAGCCGGTCCTGGAATTCGGAGTCCTCGAAATCCTCCAGATCGAGCGTTGCGGCGTGCTGCATCAGCCGGACGCTCGACGCGTTGCTGACGCGCTCGGAGAGCAGGCTGTCGACCAGCGCTACGATGCGTCCCAGCACGTCCGCTGATATCGCGAGCGCGAATTCGATCGTCAGAAGTATCATGAGGCCATTCAGCAAGCCGCTGTGCAGCCACTGCGACAAGGTGTCGGGCCGGCCCGGCATCTGCACCAGCCGCACCACATCGTCGACGATCAGCTTTCCGACATAGAGGGTTGCGATCGGAAGCAGCGCCCGGGTCGAGCGCAACACCAGCAAGGCCGCCGTCAATCCAGGGCCGGTCTGCCAGATCATCGCGACGAAGGGCAGGATATTTTTGAGGGCGCCGATCCGCTCCTTGAAGGACGTGGTGCCCGGCGGATTGCCTGATGAGCTGCCGGTTTCCCGGCCGTCCTGTCCGCCACTATCGGTTTGCTTCAGCATTGACCGATTGTAGCAAGGAAGCAGGTGCCGTGGCGACCGGCGCAAGTCATGGGCCCTGGTTCCGAATCACAATGCGGAGATGTCGCAGAGACGCAGGGCGGATTGGCCCACCGGGTCCGCGCGTGCGCGGCCCGATGGCAAGCTCCGCCATCATCCGCCCTGGGGGTTTCGACCTACTTGGCGAACGCCGGAAATACCGGCAGCTTGTCGATATCGCGCGCGTCGTGCTGGATGATCACGGTGGCCTTCAGGTTGGCGGCGATTTTCTTCAGCCGCTCGACCGAGGCGACGGTCTGGGCGCGGTCGAAATTGAACGCGGGCACGCCGACCGTATCCCAGTTCTCGCGGAAGTGCACCGCATCGCCGGTGATGATGACGGGGCCCATCTGCGCGAGTTTGACCAGCAGGCTGGAATGGCCCGGCGTATGCCCGGGCGTGCGCAGCATGATTACCGTGCCGTCGCCGAACACGTCCTTGTCGATGGGTTGCGGCTCGACCTTGCTGTCGCCCTTGATCCAGCTTTCGAACGGCTTGTAGTTAGCGCCTTCGGGCGGCTTGGGGCTGGAGATCGCGTCCCATTCTTTTGCGCCGATCAGCAGCGTGGCTTTCGGAAACGAGGCAATCTGCCCGGTGTGATCGGCGTGATAGTGGCTGATGCCGACATATTTGATCTGGTCGGGTTTGAGGTCGATCTTGGCCATTTGATCGACCAGGCTGACCTTGGGCGCGACATTGGGCGCCGTCATGGAGTGGCCGGTGTCCCACAGCAGATAGTCGTCGCCGTGCTTGATCAGATAACAACTGAAGACGAACTGAATTTTCAGATCGCCATAGGCGTAGGTGTCGGAGAAGCGCTCATTGACCGGGGTCGGCGCCTGCGGCGTGCCGCAATCTAAGCGCGCCAGCGAGACCTCCGGCGCCGCTTGCGCGGGCAAAGCGAGGCCGGCGAATAAACTTGCGCCGAGGGTGAGGCCGGTCAGTGTCTTGTTCATTTTGTTTCTTCCCTGAATTGAATGGTCGAGCGCGGCCGCCTGGCGGACGTGACGGTGGCTCTAGTCTAATTCCCCGTCACATCCGGAAAATTCCTTATGCCCGCCGAATTATTTTCGCTCTGTGTGAAAATCTCGCGACGGGGTGGTTAGGCTCGACATATTCAGTTCGTCATACGCGGGCTTGACCCGCGTATCTATCTCACTTGAGAGGGATGGATCACCGGGTCAAGCCCGGTGATGACGGGTGGTGAGGACGCCCCAAGTTGCGAGGTCTACGCCCGCGTTCCCGTGAACGGAAAGCTGCCCATCGGGCCGATGCCCATGTCGCCGGAGATGCTGTCGCCGGCAACCTTGCCGGTGAATTCCAGGGTCAGCGGCATCGGGCTGGTGATGGAGACCTTCCAGAACACGTCGTCGCCGTTCGCGGTGCCAT
>Ga0302311_10007545_pt1 | contig 11066 bp, 11 predicted proteins | sample III_Palsa_N1_3_FD_200449 | JGI IMG/M metagenome (GOLD analysis project Ga0302311, IMG submission 200449) | Peat permafrost microbial communities from Stordalen Mire near Abisko, Sweden - III_Palsa_N1_3 | ecosystem: Environmental > Terrestrial > Soil > Palsa > Peat permafrost | place: Sweden...
TCGGCCCGTTCGCCATCGTCGCAGTCTATATCTCGTCGGTCGGCGAAAGCCGGCGCGCGTGGCGCTGCCGTCGCTAAGCATCTTTCATCGGGCCGCTTGAGCCCTCGAGCATCTTTGCGGGGCCCCATGAGGTCCGCGCCCGAAATCTCTCGCCCCTGGATGGCTTCCCCGTTAGACTGACGATGTTGGGTCCGATATGGGGCGGAGACGGAAATGGATAGCCATTTTCTCGGCAAGTTGGCGATCGGTGCCGGCGCGTTCGGCGCGGCGGCGGCGGCCGTGCTGCTTCTGGCCGCAACCAACGGCCCCTCGCTCGAAGCCAAGCTTGGCGTTCTGGGCGTGGAATTGTCCCTGTCGATCGGCGATGCGCCGTCCGCGGGATCGCCCGCCTATCTCGAAGCCAGCATGCTGCGCCGCAGCCCGGACAATCGGGTGAGCGGCGTCGATTTGCGCGTCGCCAAGTCCGGCGGCCTGCGCACGCCGGCATCGGTGCCGGCCGAAACCGCGGTCAGCCAGGTGGTGGCCAGCCCAGGGTTTACACCCTGCACATCGAGCGACACTTAGGTTCGATCTAGCGGACCCAGTCGACGATATGGGCCGGCAAATCTTCCTCGACGATCTCTTCCTCTGAAATCACCCGATAGCGCACCGACATGCCGGCCCGATGCACCGAGTCGCGCTTGCCGCTGACCAGCGGATGCCAATCGAACAGGTCCTTGCCCTCGGCGATCAGCCGATAGGCGCAGGTCGACGGCATGAAGGCGAGCGCCGCGATATTGTCGGGCGTGACCTTGACGCAATCCGGCACCAGGTAGGAACGGTCCTTGTAGCGGCTGCAGCGGCAGCTGTGGGTGTCGAGCAGATGGCAGACGACGTCGGTGAACAGGATCTCGTCGGTATCCTCGTCCTGCAGCTTGATCGTGCAGCATTTGCCGCAGCCGTCGCACAGCGACTCCCATTCCTGGGTCGTCAGCTCGGTCATCGGCTTGGCGCGCCAGAAAGCTTCGCCGCTCATCGTCATCGCCTCTCAAATCCATCCCCGCGCGCGATCCCATAGGCCGATTTGACGCCGACGCCAAGCGATGGATGCGCGGGCCGCCATGCTTCGGCTATGGTCGATCGGGTTTTTCGGGCGCGAAGGGGTGGGGTTTGGGACGGATCTTGCGCAATGTCGGCGCGCTGTTGTTCGGGGTCAGCATCCTGCTGCTCGGCGCCGGCCTGTTTCAGACCTTTCTCAGCCTGCGCATGGCGTTCGAGCATTTCGGCGCCCTCACCATCGGTGCCATCCTCGCCGCCTATTTCGCGGGCTTCATGGCCGGCTCGCTCATCGCCGGTTCGGTCGTGCGCCGGGTCGGATATATCCGCGCCTTCGCCATCTTCGCGGCGATGCTGTCGTCCTCGGTGCTGTTTCAGGCGCTGATCATCCATCCGATGGTCTGGGCGCTGCTGCGGGCCTTGGGCGGCTTCGCCATCGCCGGCCTGTTCCTGGTGACGGAAAGCTGGCTCAACCATCGATCCGACGAGGCGACGCGCGGCCAGGTGCTGGCGCTCTATGTCATGGTCGAGCAGGTCGCGACCGGCCTCGGCCAATATCTGATCGACTTGCTGCCGACCGGCGGCACCGGCAGCTTCATCCTGACCGCCGGCCTGTTCATCCTGGCACTGATCCCGGTCGCGGCGACCAACGCCGAGGCGCCCCTGCCGGCCGCCCATTCAACGCTGTCGATCGGCCGGCTGTTCCGCATCACGCCGCTGGGCGTGCTGGGCTCGCTGTTCGCCGGCTTGATCAACAGCGCCTTCTCCGGCCTGGCACCGATCTATGCCCAGGGCATCGGCCTCTCGACCCCGCGCATCTCGATCTTCATGAGCATCACCATCCTGGGTGCCTTGATGTTCCAGATGCCGGTCGGCCGCCTGTCGGACCGGTTCGACCGGCGCAGCGTGCTGCTGATCATCATCATCAGCCTGACCGCCGTCTCGGGCGTGCTGTCGGTCGCCGATGGCTTCGGCATCGGGCCATTGTTGGCGCTGGCCCTGGTGTTCGGTGGCTTCAGCCAGGTGATCTATCCGGTGACCGCCGCCCATGCGAACGACTATGTCGAAGAGCAGGACCGGGTTGCCGCCGCCAGCGCGCTGCTGCTGGCTTACGGCACCGGCGCCACGATCGGGCCGCTGCTGGGCTCGGCGCTGATGGACTGGCTGGGGCCGGTCGGGCTGTTCGTCTATATCACCGTCAGCTCGGCGGCTCTCGCCAGCGTCGTCGCCGTCCGGATGGCGGCCCGCGGCGCGCGGCCGGCCCATCTGCAGACCCGCTTCCAGCTGGTCTCCAGCTCGACCCCGGCCGCGGCCGAACTCGACCCGCGCACCCACCCGAGAAAGCCTGCCCCATGACCGATATTTTCATCCGCGGTTTCGACATGGCCGATTGCGAGCAGGCGATCGACCTGTTCCTGCTGCCGCGCTGCATCTGGGGCACGCTGCGCCTGCCCTACGCGTCGCGCGACGCGATCCGCAAACGGCTGGAGACGATCAGTCCCCAGCGCTACAGCCTGGTGGCCGAGGTCGAAGGCCGGATCGTCGGCATGATGTCGCTCCGTCGCGGCGACGAACGCCGGATCCACACCGGCGAGATCGGCCTGTTCGTCCACGATGATTTCCAAGGCCAGGGCATCGGCCGCGCGCTGACCAATGCCTGCATCGACCTGGCCGAGAATTGGCTGGGCCTGACCCGGATCGAACTCAGCGTCTATGTCGATAACGAGCCGGCGATCGCGCTTTATGAGAGCAGCGGCTTCGTCATCGAGGGCACGGCGCGGAATTTCTGCCTGCGCGACGGCGTGATGGTCGATGCCCATTTCATGGCACGGCTAAAACCCTGACGGTCGGCCTACCTGTCCAACCACACGTCGCCCAGGTCCTGATCGAGAAAGGCGCTGGGCGTGAGGTACCAGCCCTTGAGCGAGGATGAGGTCGCGACGATGCGGTTCCACCAGAGAAACGGCACCGTATAGGCATCGGTCAGCGCCTGCTTCTCGAACGCCCGCGTGATCCTGGCGCGCCCCCGCGCGTCCGGCGTCAGTGCCTGGCCGGCATAGAGCGCGTCGAGAAAGCGATCGGTCGAATTGGTGAAATTGTTCGGCGACAGATCGGTCGAGACATATTTGACGAGCTGCAAGGTCGGATCGTCGAAATAGCTCCCGTCGAAATCGATTGCGGCCTCGAACTGATGGGTCTCCAGCGCGGTCTGCCAATCCTTGGTATTGAGCCGTTCCTGAGTCACGCTCACGCCGATCTCGCGCCAGGATTCGGCGATATAGTCCGCGGCCGGCCAATAGGGCATGGCGATATTGCGATTGGTCAGCTTGATCTTGAGTTCGTGGATTCCGGCAGCCGCAAGCAGTTGCCGCGCTTCGGCCCGCGAGGCTTCGATGTCGCGGGAAAAGCCGGGCAAGCCGGTCAGTTCGGCCTCCGGTGTCGCCATGGCCGAGCCCGGGCGCATCAGCCCGCCGACGAATTTGAGGAAGGTCGCCCCTCCCAGGACATCGGCCGCATGCCACCGATCGATCGCGAGCGTGAGGGCTCGGCGCACTCGCTCGTCGGTAAAGGGGGGGCGTTTGGCGTTGAACTCGATCAGCAGGCTCTGCAGCCAGGGAGCCTCGTTGATCGAGATCTTGTTGCCGAGCGTGGCCATCAGCCGGTCGCGGTCGCCCGGCGTCGTCGACCGGAACTCGGCCATGATCCGGCCCGACGCGAGCGCATCGACCACCGCGGGCCCCGCAAGAAAATCCGCCTGGTACCCATCGAGATACGGTCGGCCTTCGCGGAAATAATGCTCCCAGCGCCGACCGACCCAGCGCGTGCCGGCGACATGCTCGACAAAGACGAACGGCCCGGTGCCGAGCACATGGGTCTTGGGAAAGGCCGGGTCTTCCTTGAGCTTGGCCGCGCGATAGATGCAGTTCCAAGGAGAGGCGAATTTCTCGAGCATGGCCGCCTCCGGCCATTTCAATCGGAAGATCACGGTCAGCGGATCCGGCGTCTCGATGCTGCCGATCGCCGCATAGATCGCCTTGCGTGCCGAGATCACGCCCGCGGGAGGGTTCACGATCCGCTCGTAACTCGCCTTGATATCATCCGACGTCAGGGTGCCGCCGTCATGGAACAGGACATGGGGGTGCAGCTTGAAGATATAGGTGAGGCGATCCGGCGATACGGTCCAGGATTCCGCAAGATCGCCCTCGATCTGCGGGTAGTTCGCGCCGTCGAATCGCAGCAAGGTCGAATAATGCGGTGCGACCGGATGGAGGAAGGCGAACGAGAAATTGGCATGGCAGTCGTAGTTCGGCGGCTCGTCCTGCACTGCGAATTCAAGCATGCCGCCGCGTTTCGGCGAGGGCTCCGCGGCGGCCGGCAGCGCCTGGATCACGAGGCAGACGGCCAGACAGACTGCCGCGGCGGATCTCTTCATGGCGCGTGAGACCTATCGAGGTTGGGTGGCTTGCCAGCGCTGGAACAGCGTGAACAATTCCTTGGTCTGCTCGTCGGTCATGGCGCCGCCGCTCGCCTGGCTGCGTTCCTTGATGAATTTCGAGAAGAGATCCTGCAGACGCCGATCATCCATCGGTGCGGCCGCGACCGAGGCGTTGCGCTTCAACCAGGCGTCGGCCGCCGGGAAGCGCCGCCAGCCCGGTAGGTCGGCGGCCAGATTGACCTCCTTCCATTTCGGGTAGCGCGACGGCTCCAGCAGCTTCGGAAATTGCGTGAAGAACGCCTCGATGAAATTGGCGACGTTGCGGTAGCGTTCCGAGCCGGGCGTGAGGTTGGCGACGAGCATGACAGTGCCGACCGCGACTGTGTCGACGGGCGCCGCGGCGGACACCAGGCCTGGGTAGTCGTCAGCGGTCAGCGTGCTCGGGAAATAATCAGAGCTGCCGGAGACCTGCGGCGGGACCGGAATGAAATGCAGTCCATCCTGCGCGCCCAGCAGTTGCATCTGTGGTATCGGCTTGCCGCCAATCAGAAGCATCGCCGCGATCTCGCCCGACTTCAGCTTCTCGAGCGCCGTATCCTGATCGTAGTGGGTGGTCTCAGCCTTGATCTTGAGCAGATCGAACAAGCGAGGACCGGTGATCGAGGCCCCGTCGCCCTGCAGTCCGAGATTGACCTTCTGGCCGGCAAGGTCGGAGAGGGTGTGAATTTCGGTGCGGCCGAGAAAATGGATCTCCTCGTTATAGAGCTTGGTGACATAGGTGACCCCGCCTGGGTTCATCTGCGCTTTTGCATAGTCCAGGACATCGATCTGCACGACAGCCAGGTCGATCCCGCGCAGCATCCGCAGATCGATCAGATTCTGCAGAGAGCCCTTGCCGACGACCGGCAGCACCCGCCGCGTCGCGCCATCGTCGAGCACCGTCGCGAGATCCTCGCCGGCGCGTGCGGTACTACCTGCCACCGGGCCGGTGATCAATTCGATCAGGCCCTGGTTCGGCCGCTCGTAGAGCGGCGTCGCGATCGCTCCCTCCTGCGCCTGTGCCGTAGCACCGGCGCCCAGAATCACGCATGCAGCTATAGCCCCCCAAACGGACTTCATCTCGCCCCCCAATGTAGTGAGAGTCAGTTCTGAACCGGATTTCGAAAATGCCGTTCCTTCGCTGCGAGGCACAGGCCGAGCAGCATCCGCCCCAAGCGGAAAAATGATTTTTTATTGGGAAACAGGCCGCGCTACCGCGATACGACGGAAGGTTCGCGTTCGGACTTGAGAGCAGAATCTCAAGATCAAGGTGCCGGCATGGCTTTCACACCATCCTAGATGGTGTGAAATACGGTAATGCAGCAAGGGGATCGCCGTCAACGGACGATACAAGGCCGTCTACACCAACGGCATGTCACCAATTCTTCACAAATTTTAACCAAGACTTGGTCGGTCCACTCAAGAATCGCGATAGCGGGGATTGCGCCAAGCGGGGCATGGCAGATTCGCTGGCGTCTCTCTTGCCTATACATGCGATTTCGGCGAGCTTCCGTCCCCACCATGAAGCCCTGCCCGCCTTCGATCCGATGATCCTGACCCCGATCGCGCCCCATGCGCTCGACCTGGTGCTGGACGCGTTCGAGCGCGCGCTGGACGGCACGCCGCTGGAGACCGCAGTGTTCCGCCGGATCGCGGCCAGCCGCGCTGCCGAGGGCGGCCCCGCGGAGCGCTGGCATGCCGATGCGGTGGATCTGGCCGACCGCTTCGCCATGCTGCCGCTGGCCGAGGCGCCGCAGCAGGCGTTCAGCTGGGACGGCGCCCGCGTGCGCACCGAAAGCGAGCCGGCCGTGCTGCTGCATGAGGTGGCGCACTACCAGATCGCCGCTCCTGCACGCCGCTTCCTGCCCGATTTCGGCCTGGGCGCCGGCCCCGAGACCGGCCTAACCGCAATCGCCGACGCCGCCCGCGCCGCCGACGCCCAGACCCGCGAGACCGAGGAGGCCATGGCCTCCCTGCTCGGCATCCTGTGGGAGGTCGAACTGGGCCAGCCGGCGATCCTGGCGTTCCAGGAACAGAATTGGCTGGAAGGCGCCGGCCGCGCCGGGACCGCCGATTTCTTCCGCGCGACGTTGGGCCGGCTGAGCAGTCTCGGCCTGATCGACGAGGACGGTCGGCCGATCTACGCGGTCCGAATCAGCCGAGAACTCTGACGCCGGTATCGACCATTGTGCGACCATCGGCCAGGACAGCACGGGCGGATCCGACTTGCCCTGTAGCGACCTGGCCAACTAGCGCGTCGCCGACCCTGGCGAACTGCTCCGGCTCGCTGTCGTAATCGCGATAGCTGTGCCAGATCCGCCGGCCGTTGCGCAGGATCGGCGCGCCGCTCAGGACCGGTGCGGCGTTCGGCCGTGCCCGACGCTCGGCCAGATGCAGGAGAGTCGCGCGGTTCCAGCCGACGCCCAGCAGCAGCAGCTTCACGTTCAGATCATAGGCGCGCGCCAAGGGTGACGCCTCGCCATGGGGATCGTCGAGCGGGTGGCGGCCGACGATCTCCGACGCCAGCGGGCCAAGGGCGGCGAGCGAGACGGTTGGATGGGCACTGCGCACGACGCCCGGCCAGGTTCGGAACAGCTCCGGCACCACGCCCAGACCCCAGGTCGGCGTGCGCGCCGGATCGAAGGCCGGCATGGCTGCGCCAATCTCCTCGACCCAGGCGGCCGGCACCGGCGGATTGCCCCAGTCGGCGGGATCGCTCAAATCGCCGGAATGGGCCGGCATCATCAGGGTGCCGGTCGGACCCAGCACATCCAGCACGGCATCGAGCAGCGTCATGGCGCCGCCGACCACGAAGCCCAGCGACCGCATCGAGACATGCAGCATGACGAGCTGGCCGGAAGCGACGCCCAGTGCCGCAAGATCGGCCGCCAAACTATCGCGGGTGCGGGGCCGGTCGGTCGCCGCGATCACCTGGCTCAGCAAATTTCATTCCTTCACGGCACCGGTCATGCTCGACACGTAATGCTCGACGAAGAAGGAGTAAAGCACCGCGACCGGCAGCGAGCCCAACAGCGCGCCGGCCATCAGCGGGCCCCAATGATAGACGTCGCCCTCGACCAGTTCGGTCACCACGCCGATCGGGATGGTCTTGTTCTCCGACGAGGAGATGAAGGTGAGCGCATAGATGAACTCGTTCCAGCTCAAGGTGAAGCCGAAGATGCCGGCGGAAATCAGGCCGGGCACCGCCAGCGGCAAGATGATCTTGACCAGGATCTGCAGCCGCGAGGCGCCGTCGATCAGCGCGCATTCCTCCAGCTCGTACGGGATCGATTTGAAATAGCCCATCAGCAGCCAGGTGCAGAACGGGATGAGGAAGGTCGGATAGGTCAGCATCAGGCACAGCTTGCTGTCGAACAGGCCCAGGTTCAGCACCATGGCGGCCAAGGGCAGGAACAGGATCGACGGCGGCACCAGATAGGCCAGAAAGATGGTCAGGCCGACCGTGCGCGCGCCGCGGTAGCGCAGCCGCTCGATCGAATAGGCCGCCAGCACCGAGGCGAACAGCGACAGGAATGTCGAGACGACCGAGATGATGACCGTGTTCCACATCCAGTTCGGGTAATCGGTCTCGAACAGCAGGTGGTAGTAGTGCACCAGCGTCGGCTTGATCACCCAGAACGGGCTGCCGTTGCTGGTGTCGTAGAGCTCCGCGTTGCTTTTGATGGACGTGATCGCCATCCAATAGAACGGGAACAGCAGCACGAACACGAAGATCGCGAGCGGCAGATAGACCGTGACGACGCGGCGCGGCGTCGAGACCAGGTAGTGCATGCCACCGGCCTGATCGGCGAGGGTGCGGGCCATGAGGGTTCTCCTAGTCCCGTCCGCCCTGCTGCCACTTGCGGCGTTGCAGGCCGAAATAGCTGAACATGACGGAGGCGACCAGGAACGGGATCATCGAGGAGGCGAGTGCTGCCCCCTGCCCCAATTGGCCGCCGGGAATGGCGCGCTGGAACGCGAGCGTCGCCATCAGATGAGTGGCGTTGATCGGCCCGCCGCGGGTCAGCACATAGATCAGCTGGAAATCGGTGAAGGTGAACAGCACCGAGAAAGTCATGACCACGGCGATGATCGGCGTCAGCATCGGCAGGGTGATGAAGCGGAACTTCTGCCAGCCGGTGGCGCCGTCGAGCACGGCCGCCTCGTAGAGCGAGCTGGGGATGGTCTGCAGGCCCGCCAGCAGAGAGATCGCCACGAACGGAATGCCGCGCCAGACATTGGCGATGATGACCGAGATGCGGGCATTGACCGGATTGCCCAGGAAATCGATGTTGCTCTTGATCAGGCCCATATGCATGAGCGCCCAGGAAATGATCGAGAACTGGCTGTCGTAGAGCCACCAGAACGCGATCGCCGACAGCACGGTCGGTACGATCCAGGGCAAGAGCACGATGGCGCGGATGAAGGCCTTGAACGGCATATGCTCGTTCAGCAGCATGGCCAGCCACAAGCCGAGCCCGAATTTGGCGACGCTGGCGACGACGGTATAGACGATGGTGTTGAACACGCTCAGCCAATAGACGTCGTCGGCGAACAGGGTGAGGAAATTATCGAACCCGATGAACTCGCCAGGCTCGCCCAGCGTGGCGTCGGTCAGGCCCAGCCAGAGCCCCAGACCCAGCGGATAGAGCAGAAACACCAGCAGCAGTGCTGCGGCCGGCAGCATGAACAGCCAGCCCAGCAGATCGCGGCTGTCGGCGACGATCGCGGCCAGCCGTCGCCAGCCGGCACCCCGTCGATCGTATGTTTCCGAGATCACCGCCATGCGCTGGTTCTCCATGAAAGAGGCGGGATATCCTTCGATATCCCGCCCGCTTCATCAGGCCTTGTAGATACGCTTCGCCTGTTCATGCGCCTGGGCGGCCGCATCCTTGACCGACACATTGTTGGTGCAGGCCTTGGCGAACATGTCGACGATCAGGAAATCCGCCATGCATTGCGCGGACGCGGCGCCGAGCGTGCCGGAATAGCCGTTGTCACGCATGACCTTGACCGCATCACGATAGGGCAGCGACTTCGGATCCTGGGTCCAGAACGGGTTCTCGGCGAAGCCCGCGAGCGGATGGGCGGTATAGCCGATCGACGCGGTCTGCCAGGGGAAATACTGCTCCTTCTCCATCATGAAGCGCAGGTAGTCCTTCGCCGCATTCGGATATTTCGAATATTTGAAGATGATCATGTTGAAGAACAGGTTCTGCTCGGTCGGCACGCCGGCCGGCCCGACCGGGAAGTTCGAGTGGAAGATGTCGTCGCCCATCGCCTTCATCTTCGGATCGTCCGAGGTCTTGGCGGCGTAGTAGATCGAGATGCCGTTGGCGGTCAGGCTGATGTCGCCGGTCAGGAACGCCTTGTTGTTCGACGGGTCGAGCCAGCTCAAGGTGCCGTCGATGTAGGTGGCATAGAGCTGCTTGGCATATTCCAGCGCCTCGATCGTCTCGGGACTGTTCAAGACGACCTGGTTCTTCTCGTTCACCATCTTGCCGCCATGGGCCCACAGGCACCAATGGGTCCAGCAATTGCCGTCGCCGGTGGCATGGCCCAGCGCGAAGCCGGCCGGCGTGCCGTTCTTCTTCAGGTTCTGGCAGAGCTTCAGATAGTTCGGCAGATCCTTTGGGATCTCCTCGAAACCGGCCTTCTGGACGTGGCTCTTGCGATAGACCAGCGCGTTGCCGGCGCAGCCCATCGGGATGCCGATCCACTTGCCGTCTCGCTTCGAATAGCGATTGCAGACGTCGTACCAGCCGCCATACTTGCCGCCCAGATAGTCGGCCAGATCGCTGACGTCGAGCAGCTTGTTGGGGAATTTCTGCGCATCGTCGTTGGTGGTGATGATGATGTCCGGGCCGCTGCCGACATTGGCGGCGACGGCAGCCTTGGGCCGGACGTCTTCCCAATTCTCGCTGTCGACCCGGACGGCGACGCCGGTCGTGTCGGTATATTTCTTGGTATTGGCGGTCCAGACGTCCTCGTCGCCCTGAACGAAGCGCTTCCAGCGCAGCACCTTCAGCGAAGCGCCGGCCTCGGGCTTCAGCGCGAAGGCGGTCTGGGCGGAGGCACCGGATCCGGGCACCAAGCCCGTGGCACCGGCGGTCAGCACCGCGGCCGCGCCCAGCTTGATGGCATCGCGTCTCGTGATTTCCGTCATGTTCATCCTCCCTCTCTCGTTGCCGCGGCGCCGTTCTTATCGTGCGCCGTTCGTCAGGAAATTGGTCGTCAGTCCGCCCGGTTGATCTTGGCTCCCGTGCCCGCATCGAACAGATGGACCGCATCCAGCCGAGGGGCGAGCGTGATCGGCCGCCCCGGGCTGAAATCATGGCGTTCGTCGAAGGTGGCGCAGATCGGCACGCCGCCGATCTCGGCATAGACGAACGTATCGGCGCCGGTCGGCTCGACCACCGACACGGTGGCGGCAACCCCGCCGGGATCGAGCGTCAGATGTTCCGGCCGGACGCCATAGACGACTTTTTGCCCGTCGCGGCCACCACCAAGGGGCGGCAAGGGCAACCGGATGTCGCCATCGCTTTCGACCCAGGCC